>Ga0308012_10000132_pt1 | contig 46581 bp, 32 predicted proteins | sample Neamet179_FD_203133 | JGI IMG/M metagenome (GOLD analysis project Ga0308012, IMG submission 203133) | Marine microbial communities from water near the shore, Antarctic Ocean - #179 | ecosystem: Environmental > Aquatic > Marine > Unclassified | place: Southern Ocean | collected 2014-07-25 | reverse complement strand
CATTACAGCAACGCTTAAAGCATAACTAACATACATGGCACCATACCAGAATCCTATTTCTAATTCATAGGCTAAAGAGCAATTTTCACATGTTTTGCATGTGTTTTTAGTGCTAAAAAACATGTTTTTAATTGGATTGTTAGTAGCCCAAAAGCTACCCATATGACATTTAGGACATTTGTTAAACAAAATACTATACAGCTTTGATCCTTTACTTACTAGTCTCATAATTTATATTTTAGTACCTGCAAAACTAATTCTTTTTCTCTGCCTTTTCAGTTAATATCATATCTATATACTTGTCTAATCCTTTCTCATTTTGCAGTTCATTTTTAGCAATATAGGATTCAATCTTAGTAATTTTTTTAGCCTCTAAAGTGTATCTGCTGATAATTTGAGTTAGAATGTCATTAGCTACTTGCTTTCCGTTAAAAGGTTGCTTTGACATAATATCATCATCAAATATCTTTTTAAGTGGTTCTTCTCTCACTCTGAAAATTTTAAAACCTTCATCTTCTAACTTTTCTGTTTTTAATTTATCTAATGCTTGTTTATCCTTATGCCAATAACTGCCATCAAATTCAATTCCTAATGTTAACTGAGGAATATAAATGTCAATTGACCAAAGCATACCCTTTATTCTTGTTTTAAATCCTTTAGGATTAATATCCTTAAAGAACTGTATCAATTCAAAAGTAATAGTAAGCTCTTGTTTTGATTGTGGTGTTAATGTGCAAAACGGACAATTTGTACCATAAACTCTATGAAATACAGATGTAATCCATTCATGATCATCTCCTTTATCACATTTCCACCATGCTTTTCCATATCCATAACTTATATTAGACGGCTTTAAATCTCCATTCCTAGTAGGATGCCACTCTTTTGCTAAATCTGGATGAGTTGTAGCTAAACAATTAGACTCAACAACCATATTTCCTGAACATATTGGACACCCTTTTCCTCTTGTTCTATTATTTGGACTCGCTTCCCATATATGATCTTCTCCTTTGTCGCATTTCCACCAATAATAATCTGTTCTGCCTTTAGTAGTTTGGTTTGGCGTAATAGGATGATTAAGTGTAGGATGCCATTGATTGGCAATATCTGGATGAGTCGTAGCTAAAGAATTAGATTTTGCTAGCTTTCTTCCCGAACAAATTGTACAATTTTCTACCCCTGACCTCTTAGATACTTTTGCCCTCCATTCATGATCATCCCCTTTGTCACATTTCCACCAAATATCTTTATTAGATCCATAGCTTACATCATTCGGAGTTAATTCTCCATTCTTAGTAGGATGCCATTGATTAGCAATTTTTGGATGAGTTGTAGCTAAACAATTAGATTTAACTAATTTATCTCCAGAACATACTGGACATCTCCGTCCTCTTGATCTATGAGATACTGTTGTAATCCATTCATGATCATCTCCTTTATCACATTTCCACCAAATCTTTTTGTCAGAGCCATAAGTTACATCATTTGGCGTTAAATCTCCATTCTTTGTAAGATGCCATTCTTTTGCAAGATTAGGATGTGTAGTTGCTAAAGAATTTGATTTAACAACCTGTTTAGCTGAACAAATAGAGCAACCATTTCCATTTTTTCTATTATTAACTGTTGAAACCCATTCATGGTCATCTCCTTTATCACATTTCCACCAAATATCTTTACCAGATCCAGAGGTTACATCATCTGGTGTTAAATTTTCATTCTTTGTAGGGTGCCATTCTTCTGCTAAATCTGGGTGAGTTGTAGCTAAACAATTAGATTTTACTGCTTTATAACCTGAACATACTGGACACCCACTTCCTCCATTTCGATTATTTGGTGAGGATTCCCACTCATGGTCGATCCCCTTCTGACATTTCCACCAAAATGGCTTATTAGATTTTAAAAAGATATCTAAAGGAGTTAAATCACCATTTTTCGTAGAGTGCCACTGTTTAGCTAACTCAGGATTGACCTCAGCTAATGATTTACCTTTTGGTGGTTTTCTTGCCATAAGGCAAATTTATAAATACTATAATCACTTCAAACATTAATTTACATTAAATCAGAGAAATGTCAATAAGTAAATAGCAAAATTATTATCTTTGCACCCATGCGATTTTTCATTGAACTTTCTTACAAAGGCACGAATTACCATGGGTGGCAAGTGCAACCCAATGCCAATACGGTACAAGCCGAAATAAACAAAGCGCTTAGCCTTATTTTAAATGCCAAAATTGAAGTGGCAGGGGCTGGTCGTACGGATGCTGGGGTACATGCCAAGCAAATGTTTGCTCATTTTGATTATGATACAGAATTTGATTTTCACACCACCATTATAAAACTCAATAGCTTTTTAGCAAACGATATTGCTATCCGTTCATTCTTTAAAGTAAAGGATGAGGCTTCTTCTCGTTTTGATGCTTTAAGCAGAATTTACCATTATAATATTGTTCAGCAGAAAAGTCCGTTTAAAACAACGGCTTATTTTGTACACAAACCTTTGGATGTTAAGCAAATGAACTTAGCGTGTCAGTATCTTTTAGGGAAACAGGATTTCACTTCTTTTTCCAAAGCCAATACCCAAACTTTTACCAATAATTGCAATGTGATGTTGGCAAGTTGGCAGTGGCAAGATGGCGAGCTTATTTTCACCATTAAAGCCGACAGGTTTTTGCGTAATATGGTAAGGGCAATAGTAGGTACTTTACTTGAAGTGGGCATAGGTAAAATTAAAGCAGAACAAGTAAAAGAAATAATTGCTCAAAATGACAGGTGTATGGCAGGTACTTCAGTGCCCGCAAACGCACTTTTTTTAAGTGAAATTGAGTACCCAAAAGACATTTTTATATAAATGTCAAAAACTAAGAGTAATAAATCAAAATCCAATACGGGTAATGTAATTGACTTTGTGTTGTTAAAACGAGTACTTGCTTTTGCCAAGCCTTATCGTTTGCAATTTACCATTGCAGCTATTTCGGCTGTTTTGCTTTCTGTTTTAGGTCCTATGCGTCCTATGCTTATCAACTATGCTATTGACAATTACATCCTTGTTCCTAATAAGGAAAAGCTGTTGAATATTACTACCTTGTTGTTGGGTTTGTTGTTTGTTGAAGCCTTTATACAATTCTTTTATATTTACCTTTCCACTTGGATAGGGCAGCATGTTATTCAGGACTTACGAGCTAAAATATTTAAGCATATTTTATCTCTTAAAATGAAGTATTTCGACAATACGCCTATCGGTACTTTGGTTACGCGTGCTGTTTCGGACATTGAAACCATTGCCGATATATTCTCTCAAGGGCTTTTGGTTATTATTGCGGAATTGTTAAAATTAGTGGTGGTAGTAATTATGATGTTTTATACCGATTGGCGATTGGCAATTATTACTATGCTTACCATTCCTATTTTGTTGGTAGCTACTTCTTGGTTCAAGCGAAATATAAAAGCATCTTTTCAGGATGTTCGTGAGCAAGTTTCTCAGCTTAACACTTTTGTCCAGGAACATATTGTGGGTATGAATGTTGTACAGATTTTTAATAGGGAACAAGCAGAATACAAAAAGTTCAAAACCATTAATAAATCTCACAGAGATGCACACTTGCGTTCCATTTTCTATTATGCAGTATTTTTTCCAATTGTTGAGGTGCTTTCGGCTATGTCCATTGGGTTAATTGTTTGGTATGGTGGGCAGGGTATCCTATCAGGAAAAGACATTACAGTAGGGGAGTTAATCGCCTTTATTTTGTTTATCCATATGATGTTTCGTCCTATTAGACAACTTGCCGATAGGTTCAATATTTTACAGATGGGAATTGTAGGTTCCGAGCGTGTTTTTAAAGTGTTGGATACTGATGCAAAAATTGCTGACTTGGGTGAAAATACGCTTGAAAATATGGAAGGGGCTATTTCTTTTAAGGATGTTGATTTTTCTTACAAGCAAGATGAGTGGGTATTAAAGGGCTTAACTTTTGAAATTAAAGCTGGGAAAATGTTGGCTTTGGTTGGTAGAACGGGTGCAGGTAAAACTTCTATCATTTCTGTGCTGAATCGTTTTTATGAAATCCAAAAAGGGACAATTGCTATTGATGGTGTAAATATTGATACTGTTCAATTGGCTAACCTAAGAGAAAATATTGCTCTTGTACAGCAGGAAGTATTCTTATTTTCGGACTCTATTCTGAATAATATTACTTTGTTTGATACTGATATTACTAGAGATAAAATTGTTGAAGCTGCAAAGGAAATTGGGGTACACAACTTTATTGAAACTCTGCCAAACTCTTACGATTATGTAGTGGGGGAAAGGGGTGTTACTCTTTCGGCTGGGCAAAGGCAGTTGATTGCCTTTTTAAGGGTGTATGTGCGTAATCCTAAAATCTTAATTTTGGATGAAGCTACTTCTTCCATTGATACCGCAACTGAGGAGTTGTTGCAAAATGCCTTAGAAAAGCTATCCAAAGACCGAACAACTATTGTTATCGCTCACAGGTTATCTACTATTGTTAAGGCCGATAAAATATTGCATCTAAAAAACGGATCAGTACTAGAAGAAGGAACACATAAACACTTATTGCAAAGTGGTGGTGCTTATGCCAAAATGTATAATTTGCAGGAATCCGTTAGTTTGGATAAGTAAGATATGTTTTTATAATTGTACTAGCTTATGGTATTTTTTTTAAATTTGCGGATATGAAAAAAATACTTTCATTTTTATTATTTCTATGTGCGTATAATTTAAGTGCGCAAATCATTGTTGATAATAATGCTCCTTATGACGATCCAACTTGGTTAGTTGACAATGTTTTGTTGGGTGGAGGGATTACAGCTTCTAATCATGCTTATCAAGGTGATTCTTCTCAAATAGGATGGTTTGATGCAGTAAATACTAATCTTGGAATTAATAGTGGAATAGTTATGGCTACTGGTAATGTTTACGCTCTTGATCCATTAGTGGTTGGTGGCCTCCCTTTTTTCATAAACGTTATAACTGACCCTGATTTATTAGCAGTAGCAAATTCAGTTCCGGGTATGATTGGTCAAACCTTTACAGTTTCTTCTATTAATGATGTAGCTGTTTTAGAGTTTGATTTTATACCAACTTCTGATTCCTTAAAATTTAGATATGTATTTGGTTCTCAAGAATATTTTGCTTACGAAAACACAACCTATAATGATGTATTTGGTTTTTTTCTTTCAGGACCAGGTATTGTTGGCCCTTGGACTGCTCCTGCAATTCATCCTAATGGCTCTGTTAATCTTGCTGTAGTTCCTAATACAGCACCACCTTTACCCATTACTATTTCTTCAATTAATAGTGTTACACCAATTAATCAGCAATATTTTGTTCCAAATCAAGGGACAGGTTTAGATACGATTGCTGATGCTGATGGTTTTACTACTGTACTTACAGCGCGAGCTTTAGTGCAATGTGGAGAAACGTATCATATTCGCTTGGCAATTGCTGATGGTAGTGATGGTGGGTTAAGCTCTTATGTTTGGTTGGAGGGAGGAAGTTTTTTTTCGCCTGCGCTTGAAATAATTGATGATTTAGGAATTGATTCTTCAGTAATGAATATTCCTTGTAATTCATCCATTATGCTTTCTGCTGATGGAGGAGCAGCAGCTATTTATGAATGGTATGATTCAACCTCTACTTTAATTTCAACAGACTCGTTTATTATAGTTGGTCCAGGTACTTATTGGGTACAAGCTAGCTCTTTTGGATGTCCCGTTAATTCTGATACACTAAGAGTAGTAGCTGATGGATCTCCTTCTTTTGATCTTGGTTTAGATTACAATATTCCTTGTAATACAAAAACTCTACTTAATCCAGTAGTAACTGGAGGCTTAGGTAGTTTGTTTTATCAATATTCATGGAATAATGGTAGCGATTCTTCTTCAATTACAGTGCCAGAAGGTACTTATATACTAGATGTGGATGATGGGTCAGGATGTAATTTTAAAGATACTATTGTCATCATTGAAGATGCTATTCCTCATGCTTCTATATCAGGTGGTGGTTCAATTTGTGATGATGGAACAACTGCTAATATTACCTTCACTTTTAATGGTTTATTGCCTTGGGATTTAATATACACAGATGGTATTGATAGTATTTATAAAGATAATATTTCAACGTCTATCTATACTGTTTCTACTCTCAGAGCAGGATTATATGATATTATATTAGCTGATGATGTTAATGACTGTGTCGCAGATACTTCTGGTGGTAAGGTTGAGGTAATTGTTAATCAATTGCCTATTGCTGTTATTACTCCTTCTGAAATCACAATTTATGAGGGGGAGGTTATCACCTTTAATGTTGGTGATTATCAGCTTTACGAATGGTATAATTCTGAAGATAATTTACTCTCAGTATATTCAGAATTAAGTGTTACGGATTCTGACTCATATTATGTTCTTGTTACAGATGAAAATAACTGTAAAGATTCATCTGAAAATGCAATTGTTCATACCCTTGGAAGAACGGAGTTATATATTCCAACTGCTTTTACTCCAAATGGAGATGATCATAATGAACTTTTTGTTATTCATGCTAATAATATTAATTCGTACAATATTATAATATATGATAAGTGGGGAGATGAACTGTTTGTAAGTGATACAATTTATAAATATTGGGACGGTACCTTTGAGAATAATAAAGTGCAGCAAGGCACCTATTTCTATATTGTTGAGGTTATTGGTGTAGATGAAAATTTGTTCTTAAAAAGTGGTTTAATTGAAGTCTTGTATTAAATATTTATGAAAAAAATTCTACTTTATTTTTTTATTTTTTTAAGTGCCAATGTGTTTTCTCAAACAACTGATTGGGTAAAATCATTTGGGGGGTCAAAATCAGATAAAGGTATTAGTATTGGTGTTGACTCTTTAGGTTATATTTACATTAGTGGTTATTTTAATAATAATGCTGATTTTGGTGCTTTTAATCTTTTTTATAACGGTAGCCAAAATAATAATAAAGATATGTTTGTTGCAAAGCTTGATTCTTTTGGTACTGTTATCTGGGCAATATCTGGTGGTGGCGGTCCTTATGATGATAGAGCTTTAGGGATGCATGTAACTCCTGGAGGTGATGTATTTCTAACGGGTACTTTTTGGGGTAATATTACATTTCCTTATAATCAAGCGTCTACTTTTACTGCAAATGGTAATGGTTATGATTCTTCTATGCTTACCAAAATTGATAAAGATGGCAATTGTATTTTTGCAAGAAGTTTTGGTGCAAATTCAGGAGGACCTTGTCCTTGGCCAATGTATGATGGTGATGATCATTCCTATGACGTAAAGGTGGATGATGATGGTTTTATATATGTTACAGGATTTTGGTCAGGAGATGATGCTGATTTTGATGGATTTAATTTAACTAATCCTAATTGGGTTAATTCCTGTCAGCCAGCAGGGTATATTGGTAAGTTAGATGCATTAGGAAATTTTATTTGGGTAGATAAGTTTGATGGTATAAAAGATCAGAGAGGATCAAGAGATAATCGATTGGCAATTGATCAATTCTCAAATATTTATGTTGTTGGTGGTTTTGAAAATACAGGTTCTTATGGTCCTTTTTCTGTAACTTCTAATGGAGATTGGGATGCCTTCTTATTTAAGATGGATAAGGATGGGAATTGGATATGGGCTAAAAATATTGGTAGTAATAAATCAGATAGAGCTAATTCAATAGCTATTGATGTTTGTGATGATATTTACATTACCGGTGAGTATCGTAACCCTATGGTTTTCCCTGGTGCTAATGCTTCAAACGGAACAGATACTTTAAGTCATAAACAAAGAAGAGATGTCTTTGTGGCCAAAATAAATAATCAGGGAGAATGGAAATGGGCAAAGCGAGCAAGGGGAAGTGATACGGATAAACCTTACCAAATGTCAGTTGATATTAATAAGCAGGTTTTTATTTGTGGTACTACAAAAGATTCTATAAAGTTTAATGATAATTTAATTATACCTCCTCCTAATAGTAACGACACAAGCGCTAGTGCTTTTGTTTCACAATTGGACGGAAATGGAAATGGTGATTGGCTTTGGGCAAAGGTAGGGGGAAGCTTTACGGATGATGATGATAGAGCTGGTGATATTTGTCCTGATGGTTTTGGGAATGTATATGCAGTTGGTTTCTTTGAGGACGTAGCTAACTTTGAAGGAACAACTTTAACATCATTAGGGAAAAAAGATATTTTTGTTTGGAAAATGAGTATGACTCCAGGTAGCTTTACATACAACAATACATTTGATACTATCTTAATGGATAGTATGGTTTTTAATTCTGCAGATACAGGAATTTTTACAACTTCATTTTTAGTGATTGATGGCTGTGATACTGCCTTTGTAGATTCTGTAGTACATCAGAAATTAGGAGTACTGATTAATTACAATATTAATAATCCTGGCACGGCTACTTTTACAATTAATGGAGTGATTCAGGCTTTGCCTTATTCTCAGAATTATTGGGCTGGGGAAACAATAAATATAGAAGCTACTCTACAAGCTAGTTGGCTCTTTAGCCAGTGGAAGACTTATGCTAATAATGTTTCTCCAACTATAACAAGTATAATAGCTTCAATTGTTGCAAATGTTTCTGATTCCTGTGTTTTATATACTCACCCTCAGCCTCCTCTTTCGGCATTTATTGCTGGGAATGATAGTGTTTGTTTAAATGCAAGTTATGACGCTCAAGTGTCGGTTGCATTTAATGGTGCGGTAAGTCCTTATACTTTTGTTTATGCAATTGATGGTATTAGTCAGCCTTCTGTTACTACAACTATAAATCCTTATATTATTAATACAAAACAGGAAGGGATCTATACTTTACTTTCTTTTAGTGATGATATTGCTGTTGGTTGGGTTTCTGGTAGTGCTTTAGTAACTATTAGGCAAGGGCCAACAGCCAGCTTTGAACCACAACCTGATAGTATGACTATCATTTACACGACTACCCAATTAGTGGATAAATCAGTAGCAGATGCAAGTGTTAATATTGTAAGTTGGAACTGGAATTTTGGGGATAATACTCCTACTGATTCTGCAAGAAATCCTTATCACACTTATAAGGACTCTGTAGGGATTTATCAGATAAGTTTAATTGTTATGGATGATCTAGGTTGTAGAGATACTACCTATAAACAGCTTTGGGTACTGGATGATTATTGGATGTATATTCCAAATAGTTTTACGCCAGATTTAGACGGGATAAATGATGTTTTCTGTATTCAGTATCATGGGGTGCGGCAAGAGACTTTCCATTTTAATGTATATGATCGTTTTTCTACTTTGGTGTATGCAACCTCTAATATTACTGACTTAGAATGTGAGATAAATTCAAACGTTTGGGACGGAAAGCATTATTTGTCCAAAAAAGATTTACCTTTAGGGACTTATATTTATGAAATGTATTTCCAAGATTTTGAGGGTTGGAAACATCAGGAATCAGGTACAATAATTATTATTAGATAAGAATTGCTTAGTTTTATGAAAAAAATAATATTTTTATTTAGTGTATTTTGTTTAAGCATACATCCATTGTATGCTCAGATTATCTTAAGTAATGACACTACAGTCTGTAGTATGCAAATTATCAATGTGAATGCTATAGGTTCTGGTGTAAGTAGTTTGCAATCAGATGATTTTCATGATACAATTAGAGATATAGGCTTTACTTTTAATTTTTATGGACAACCTTACACACAACTAGTAATTTCTGGTAATGGCTATATTACTTTTGATACTTCTCAATCACAACAATACTCTCCTTTTTCTATTAATACTCCAATACCTAATCCTGGCAGCATGCCAGAGAATGCAATTATGGCTCCTTGGCATGATATTAATACAGCCGCAGGAGGAGGTGTTTATTATGGGATAACAGGTATAGCTCCCAATAGAGTATTTATTGTAACATGGTGTGCAGTACCAATGTTTTCGTGTATTTCTGATCTACTTACAACTCAGGTAGTTTTATATGAGGGAACTGATAAAATTGAAATGTTCCTCCAGGATAAACCGCTTTGTTTAACTTGGAATAGCGGAGCTGCTGTTCAGGGATTGGTAGATGCAACAAGTACTAATTTTGATATAGTTGATGACCCTGTTCTTTTACAGCCAAGAAATTGGCCATTAACTTGGACAGCAACAAATGAGGGTTGGGAGTTTATTCCAAGTGGAGCTACTTCTTATGTAATTAATGCAATTCCTTTTCTTCCTATTATTGCTGGTCCAGTAACTTGGACAGATTCTGTAGGGAATATTTTAGGTGTAGGTAATTCTATAAATGTTACTCCAGTAGTTACTTCCACCTACTTTGCTACTATACTAAGTCCGTGTTCTGGTACGGTTACTGATTCGATTACCATAACTATTGCAACTGTTAATAATACTTATGACACAATTTCTGCTGAGCTTATGGTTTTTAATCCTTCAGATACTGGTTTCTTTACAACTCAAACTTACTCTATAATTGGATGTGATACTGCTTTTACAGATTCAATCATTCATCAAAGATTAGGGGTGCAGATTAATTTCAATGTCAATAACCCTGGTACCGCTACTTTATCTGTTAATGGAACTGTTCAAGCTTTACCTTATTCTCAGAATTATTGGTCAGGAGAAAGCATAAGTATAGTTGCCAATATACAGCCTAACTGGATGTTTGTTAAGTGGCTAACCTTTAACAATTCTGTATTGCCCAATGCTAATAGTATAAGTGCTACTTTCTTAGCTGACGTAAGTGATTCTTGCGTGATTATTACTGATTTTTTAAATGCTTTTATTTCAGGAAATGATACTCTTTGCGATAATACAAATATGGATGCTGAAGTGAAAATTTATTTTACTGGAGCAACATCTCCATTTACTTTTGTCTATGCAGTAAATGGTGTTTCTCAACCTTCAATTACTACTACTAATAACCCTTATGTTATTTATACAAATGAGGAAGGGTTTTATACGCTAACTTCTTTTGAAAATGGTTTAGGATTAATTTCTGGCTCTGCTTTTGTTACGTTTAAGCAAGCGCCAGCTGCACTTTTTACAACTGCAACTGACACTTTGCGTATTTTATTTCCTTCCTTACAATTAAATGATGTTAGTACAGGAAGTATTGTGTCTTGGCAATGGGATTTTGGCGACAATTCTTTACCGGATTTCACTGAAAATCCTTATCATACTTTTAAAGACTCAACAGGGATTTATCAAATAAGTTTAATTGTAATTGATGATTTTGGGTGTCGTGATACGACCTTTAAACAATTGTGGATTGCGGATGAATATTGGATGTATTTTCCCAATAGTTTCACTCCTGATTTGGATGGAGTGAATGATGTCTTTTGTTTAACGCATCATGGGGTAAGAGAGGCTACTTTTTATTTTAATGTATATGATCGTTTTTCAACTTTAGTTTATGCAACCGAAAACATTGCTGATCTGGAATGCTTTTTGAATGTTAATGGTTGGGATGGTAAGCATTACAAAACAGGAAAAGATTTACCTTTTGGCACCTATATTTATGAAATGTATTTCCAAGACTTTCAAGGTTGGAAACATCAAGATATAGGGCAGCTATCTATCATTCGTTAATTTAGTTGTAGTTTTATAGAAAAATTTATTGCTATGAAATCTATTCTATTTTTCCTGTTATTACCCGTTTTTTCCTTTGCACAATGCTTAAGTCCAAGTACTACTTATATCCTTAGTAGTGGGTCTGCTGAAGGTTATGAAAGACCAAGAGTAGTGATAACGGCTAATAATAGTCCTTTTGTTATTTGGTCAAAACCTTCTGCACCTAAAGCAATTAAATCAAGAAAATGGAATGGTACTGCTTTTGATAGTGCTGCTGATTTGGTAAATGCTGATTTAATGCTTACTGGTTTTATTGGTCCTGAAATTGCTGCAAAGGGCGATACTGTCTATCTTATTTTTGAATCTTTATTGCATAATAATCATGTAATTTATTTAAAGCGATCTTTTGACGGAGGACTTACTTTTTCTGATACGATCAGAGTTTCTGATAATTCTAATACACACAAATTTGCTATGCCAAATATAAGTGTTCGTGAGGATGGAAACCCTGTTATTTCTTATATGGAGTGTTTGCCAAATTGGACACATTGGAAGCAAATGGTTAAAACCTCTTTTGATTTTGGGATGAGTTTCTCGCTTGCTGCTGATGTGAGTGCTTTAGCTCCTGGAGAACCTTGTGATTGTTGCCAATCTACTTTGGTCACTAATGGGGATAATGTGTATTTGTTATTTAGAAATGATGATGTTAATGTAAGGAACTCTTATATTGCTCATTCAACTGATGAAGGCTTAACTTTTACTACTACTCAGGATTTAGATGATATAAATTGGATATTAAATGCTTGCCCAACTTCCTCAGCAGTAGGTGCTGTACTTGGTGATAGTATCATGGTTGTAAGGCGTAATGGCGGTTCGGGTATCAATGAGTTATATAAGTCTAATGTCAATAAAGATGATTTGCAAAAATCATATTTCACACAACTAGAATCAGCAGGTAGCCCCTTTCAAGATAAAGTTGAAATTGCTACAGATTTGAATTATTTTGTAAGTGTTTGGGAAGAAAGTAGAAATGGAGTTAAGGAATCTTTTTATAATGTGATGGGGAGTAATGGTAAAAGTTTATGTAATGGTGTGATTTCTGATACAGCTACTACTGGTCATAAGTTAAAGCCTGATATTGTTTATGGAGGTCCTTATGCAGGAACATTTTCAGTTGTTTATTCAGCTTCTACTGCAAAGGAAGTACACTTTGTGTATGCTCCATTAATGTCTGTAAGTGCTGTTAATGAAGCTCCTGCTTCAAATGATAAAAAACTAATTAAAACAGTAAATCTACTAGGTAAAACTGTACTTCCTGAAAGCAATAAGCCTTTCATTAATATTTATAATGATGGATCTGTTGAACGAAAAATAGTTGTGGAATAGTTAATTCCTTCTCCAGAAATATGGAGTAAATAGAATAGCGATTGTAAAGAGTTCTAACCTTCCTAAAATCATTAAGAATGATAGCACCCATTTTGCAGCATCAGGTAGGTGAGCAAAGCTTGAAGAAGGGTTTATGCTTCCTATTCCAGGTCCTACATTACTCACAGCTGTAATGGATGCAGAAACAGCATCCTTAAAGTCTAGGCCAATAAAAGTAAGGGCTATACTTCCTGATACAAACACAAAAATGTAAAAGAAAACAAAGGCTAATAAGTTGTAGATAATTTTTGGTGCAACTCCTTCTCCGTTCAGTTGTACAGGGATGATTGCCGAAGGGTGTAAACGTCTTTTAAATTCTAAAAATCCGTTTTTCATAAGTAAAGTAATACGGACTAACTTCATTCCTCCACTTGTACTTCCTGCACTGGCTCCACTAAATAAAAGTAAAAAGAAAATAAAACTTGCAAAAGCTCCCCATTCTGTATAGTTGGCGCTAGCGTAACCTGTTGTTGTAATAATACTTACTACTTGAAATAGAGCGGTTCGTATACCGTATTCAATATCGGAATTTGTTGACGTTACAACTATTGGGGTAATTACAATAGTTAAAAATACTACTGCTAATATATACCAATTGAACTCGTCATTATTCCAGAATTTTTTGAATTTCAAATGAAAACCATAATACAATAAAGTAAAATTTGTTCCTGCCAAAAACATGAAAAAGATAATGATATACTGAACAAAGGGTGAGTTGAAATGGCCAATACTAGCTTGTTTAGTAGAGAAACCTCCTGTACTCATAGTGGTTAATGCATGATTAAAAGCATCAAAGAAATTCATGTCTGCCAACCATAATAATAGCGTTTGCATAAGCGTTAAACTCACATAGATTAACCATAATCTTTTGGCAGTTTCTTTTATTCTTGGGTGTATTTTATCTTTGGTTGGTCCTGGTGCTTCTGATGCGAAAAGTTCCATTCCACCAACTCCTAAAAGCGGGAGAATTGCTATGGTAAGTACTATAATTCCCATTCCGCCTATCCATTGCGTCATGCTTCTCCAAAACAAAATGCTCTCAGGCATTTCTTCTATATTGTTTAGGATAGAGGAACCAGTTGTTGTTAGTCCTGAAATAGTTTCAAAAAAGGCATTGGTAACTCCATCAAAAGCGCCACTTAGTAAATAGGGAATGGCACTGCAAATAATCATTCCACCCCAACCAAAGGCAACAATTAAATATCCTTCCCTTTTTTTTACTTCATCATTTTTCTTTTTTCGGGTTAAGTACTTGGTCAATAGCCCAATAATTAAAGTAATTATTGTTGATTTTATGAATACAAATTGCATTCCATCATCATAATAAAAACTAAATGGAATGGCAAGTGCCATTAAGAATCCTGTGATAATTATAAGGGTTCCTACTACATTAAGTACAACCGTTTTATTAATGAGTTTTTTAGCCATTATCTACTTAAAGAAGTTTTCAATTTTATGTATGGATTCATCATTAGTAAAGACGATTGCTTTATCCCCTTCTGCCAATTGAAACTCTCCAAAAGGAATGAATCCTTTACCGTCTCTAACTACTCCAGCAATATTTACCATTGGAGGTAAGTTTAACTCTTTTAATTTTTTTCTTGTTATCTTACTGTTTGCTTTTACAGTAAATTCTATTACTTCAGCATCTAAACTTAGTGTGGCAATAGCATTTACCTCTCCTTTACGGATGTATTTTAAAATATCATTGGCAGCAATTACTTTTTTATTGATAAGGGTGTCAATTCCAATATTATGAGAAAGTTTTATGTAATCAATATTTTCAACTCCTGAAATAGTTTTACGCACACCATGCGATTTGGCAACTAAGGAAGAAATAATATTAGTTTCTGAATCTCCTGTTACTGCAATAAAAGCATCCATATCATCAACGCTTTGTTCTTCAAGTAAGGAAACATCTGTTCCGTCTCCATGAATGACTAGTGTCTTTTTTAGTTTTAAAGCAATTTTATTAGCTTTCTCCTCATTTTGTTCAATAAGAGTAACATTATACTTTCCTTGTAGTCGTTCGGCAGTAAGGACACCAATTTTACTTGCCCCCAATATCATAACATCTTTTATGTCAATATCTTTTTGTCCGCATATTAATGGTATTTCCTCATACCCTTTAGGTGTGGAAATAAAATAAATAATATCATTTACTTTGAATTCTGTTTTTGCTTGCACCATTATAGTTTCATTATTCCTTAGGATAGAAACTGGTTTAAATGATAAATTGTTATGAAAATGTTTAGAATCCAAAACACAGTTATTTACTAAAAGAGAAGATTCAGTTAGTTGGATACTAAAAACAGAAAGTTTACCTCCCTCAAAATCATAATTATCTAAAAAGGCTTCATGCTTTATTAGTTGATGAATCTCTTTTGCTGCTTTTTCAACTGGAGAAATAACATGGTCCACTCCAATTTCTTGGTAAAGCGAACGCATATTTCCACCTATTTCTTCAAAGTTACTTATTCGGCTTATCGTTTTTTTAGCACCTAGTTTTTTTCCTAAAATGCAAATTAACAAGTTCGTTTCTTCTGATGATGTAGCGGCAATTAATAGATCGCATGACTTTACGCCTGCCTCTATTAAAACAGCAATATCTTTTGCATCACCTTCAAGCCCAATAATATCATTGTGTTGTTGAACTTTGTCTAACCTTTTTTTATTGTTATCAATTAAATAGGTGTCCTGATCCTCAGTTGCTAGCATGTGTGCAATGTATGATCCTACCTCTCCTGCACCTGCAATAATTATCTTCATTTAGTGTTTTTTCAGTAAATCTATCTAATTATTATAAAAATTAGATTTTCTTTTTAAGAGAATCAATTTTATTTTCTATTCTATCTAATTGATCTTTAATACTCTCGATTTCATCTATTTTTTTTAGAATATCATCATCTTTTCTTTCTTGTTTTTTTGAGATCTTATTTTTTGTCAATTCTGAAGATACAATTCCAGTTGGAACAGCAATAATAGCATAACCAAGCAACATAATAAAAACAGCTACTGTTTTGCCTAACGCAGTGATAGGTACTACATCTCCATATCCAACTGTAGTAAGTGTAACTACTGACCAGTAGATAGATTTAGGAATATTATCGAATCCATTTTGCTGACCTTCAATTATGTACATAAGAGTTCCTAGAATGATAACAACTAATGAAACAGATAGAATAAACACTATTATTTTAGGCCTAGAGGATCGTAATGCTATTTGCATTGTATGTCCACTTCTAAGATAAGGTGATAATTTAAAGATTCTAAATACACGGATTAGTCTCATTCCACGAATAGCAATTAATGATCCAAGTGGAGCATAGAATATTATTAAATAAGTTGGAATAATTGAAAGTAAGTCTATTACTCCCATAAATGAAAATATGTATTTTCTTTTATCGGATGCGCAGTAAATACGTAGTATATATTCTATAGTAAAGAATATAGTAAACACCCATTCAATCACGAGTAATGATTTTCCGTAATCTTGGTGGATAGTTTTGTCACTATCTAGCATGACAGCTATCACTGATAGAATAATTGCAATGAGTAAAACAACATCAAACCTTTTGCCTTCTTTTGATCTGTATCCGAAAATAATTTCCCTAAGCTTTTCCTTAGTCATGTTGTTTATTAATTATAGGCAAAATTATATTTTTTTTTAATAACATAGATTATTTAACAATAATTAAATAATGTTAGTAACATTTCATGATAATTACCTTATTTTTTTTAAGTTTTTTTTATTATTATTTTTTATAAATAATTACATTTTTGAATAAAAATTTTCAAGTATTTCGATCTTCAGCTGGTAGTGGAAAAACCTATACGCTTTCCCTAAGTTTTATAGCTTTAGCGTTGCAAGGTGGGCGTTTTGGCTATTCTGATTATTACAGAAAAATATTAGCCATTACTTTTACCAACAAGGCAGCAGCTGAAATGAAAGAACGCGTGCTGGAATATTTGGATACGTTATCAAAACAAGAGGATAAAGATGGGATATTGGATTGGTTGTTAGAAAAAACTGATTTAAAGAAAGAGGAAATTTTTAAAAGATCAGCTGTCGTTCATAAGCATATTTTGCATCATTATGCTGATTTAGGAATTTCAACCATTGATAAGTTTACCTATAAAATTGTTAGGACTTTTGCTTCTGATTTAGACTTGGCGCATAACTTTGATTTGGAAATGGATTCTTATAAAATCATTCAGCCTGTTGTGGCTTTGCTTTTAGGTAAAATGTCTGATAGTGGAGGTGATTTGTCTAATGCACTAGTAAACTTTGCAATGCAAAAAGCTGAGGACGGGAAAAGCACAAATATTGAGCGAGACCTGGAAGAGTTTTCCATGCAATTATTTAAAGAAGAAGTTGCTGCTTTTACTGATGGGAAAATACTGACTGTTAAGCAATGTATGCAAGTGAAAAAGGACTTGCAATTAGATAAAGAAAGAATAACACTGGCAGTGGAGGATTTAGCAGATAGGGTATGCGTATTTTTTGATGCTAATGGGTTAACAAAAGATCATTTTTTAAGAGGAACTTTTTACAAGTATTTTGCTGAAAATGTAGGTCATAAACAAGATAGAAAGTGGAATCCTACAGATGCACTGCTTAGGAATATGGCTAATGATGTTTGGTATGCAGATGGGAAAAAGGATGAAATTAAAGATTTAGTAGACAGCCTAAAACCTAATTTAAATCAATTTTTTACAGAGATAATGAATTTGCTTACTGAGTATAACTCAGTAAAAGCAATCCTTAAAAATATTTATTCTATTGCTGTTCTTAACGAATTGATGGGTGAGATAAGAACCTTTAAAAAAGAAAATAATATTGAACAAATTTCAGAGTTCAATAAGAAAATACATAAGGTGGTAACGAATCAGCCTTCCTCTTTTATCTATGAACGATTAGGGGAGAGATACAATCATTATTTAATTGATGAATTTCAGGATACATCTCTTTTGCAATGGCAAAATATATTGCCTTTAATTACTGATTCATTAGATTATGGAAAAAGCTTAGTTGTCGGAGACGGAAAACAATCTATTTACAGATGGAGAGGAGGGGAGGTCGAGCAATTCTCACAATTGCCAAAAATTTATAAAGGAGAAGATTTGCTCTTTAAAAAGGATTGGGAAAGTAAATTAGAATCCCACTTTGAATCGGATAATTTATTGAATAATTTCAGAAGTAGAAAACATATTGTAGAATTTAATAATCAGTTTTTTGAAAATACAAAATCATTGCTATCGAATGATATTCTTGATATTTATGATAATCAGGAACAAAAAAGTGATTTTTCAAAAGAAGGTGGTTATGTGCGTATTGAGCTTTTTGGTGATAAAGAACATGATTTTAAGGAATTGATTCTGGAAAAGATGGTAGTTGAAATTCACAAGCTTGTAAATGAAAACAACTACAGTTATAATGATGTAACCATATTATGTAATAGTAGAAAAAGAGTTGCTTTAGTAGCTGAGGCACTTTCTCTAGCAAAAATACCAGTAATTTCAAATGAAGGTTTATTACTTAGTAAATCCGATAAGGTGAATGCATTAATTGCACTATTGCGTTATTTACAAAACCCTATAGATGCTATTTCCAAATCAGTAATTTCAGCATATTTATTTGCACATATTTTATCGGATGAAAATTTACATGCCTTAAATTTAAAAGTTAAAACTGAGGCAGGATTTAATGAAGTGCTTAAGAAAGCGAATATATTTATCATCCCTGAAAAATTATTGCAAGAGCCCTTGTATGAAATGGTGGAGCAGCTTATTCGGTTATTTAAATTTAATGAAGATGTTTACCTGCAATTCTTTTTGGATGTTGTGTTGGCTTTTACTGAAAAAAATGGAAGTAGTCTTTCTGAATTTTTATTGTGGTGGGAAGAACGAAAGAATAAAGAAGCAATTGTAATTCCTGAAGGAACTAATGCGGTGCAGATTATGACCATTCATAAGTCCAAAGGGTTGGCTTTTAATGTTGTTATGATTCCTTTTAATTGGGAGGATAGAAAAAAAACTACTGATATTTGGGTAGATACCTCTGCTTATTTCAACAAACAATTACCAGCAGCATTAATCAGTGGAAATAAGCAATTGGAACAATCTTATTTTAGTTCACAATACCTGAAAGAGAAAGAAATGAGCTTGTTGGATAGCTTAAATAAACTCTATGTTGCCATGACACGCCCTAAAGAGCGTTTATATATTTTTTCAAAATCCCTTCCTGATAAACTTTCTGATGATTTCAAGAAGAAAGGGGATCTCAATTCCTTTTTGTATGCCTATGATGATAATTTCCCAATTGAAATAGGAGATGCTGATATGATGCATGAATCTAGTGATAAAATTGAGAATTCTTTTATAGTAACGAAACGTAAAAAATTGGATTGGAAAGAGGTTATTTCATTAAAGCATACTGCTGAGGAAATTTGGGATATTGAGTCGGTAAATGCAAAAAGGGATTGGGGAAGGCTATTACATTTAGTGCTTTCAGAAATTCATTATTTAGAACAAAAAGAAAAAGTAGTTGAGAGTTTTTACAAGTTGGGGAGGTGTTCCAAAGAAGATGCTGAAAGGTTAAAAATAACGATTGATCAGTTGTTGAGTAATAAAAATATAGCTCCTTACTTTGATGAAAATTGGAATGTAAAAACAGAAAAAGAAATTTTAATGGAAAATGGAAGAACTTACATTCCTGATAGGCTGTTATTTGCAAAGAACTCTGATAAAGTGGTCGTGATAGATTATAAAACAGGAGTAAAGAGTACGAATCATGAATCGCAAATTACGGAGTATGCGTCTGCTTTACAAGCTATGGGATACAAAAACACAAAGCGAGTTTTGGTGTATATTACTGATGAAATAAAAGTGGAAGTATTATGATAGCGTTTTTAGATAAAATTGCAGATAGATTGCTTAGTAAATTCCCTGTAAGTATGGAGGGAGTTGCAGTTGTATTACCCTCAAAGCGTGCAGTAGTATTCTTGAAACACTATTTGTCACAAAAAATTAAACAACCTATTTTTCTTCCTGATTTTTACTCTATTGAGGAATTTACCGAAAAACTTTCAGGTCTAACTGTTTTGGATAACATCTCTTTGCAATTTAAATTGTATCAATCTTATCTTGCTTTTCCTCCTAAAAAAATAGATTCGTTTGATGATTTTTTAAGTTGGAGTAATGTCCTGTTGCATGATTTTAATGAGATAGATAGAAATTTGGTAGATGCAAAATCTATCTATACAAACTTGAAGAATGTTAAGGAGTTAGAAGGTTGGAGTGTCGATAACTGGAGTCTGGCTGAAGATAATCTTTCTGATATGCAGCACGATTATATTGGTTTCTTTGAAGGGATGTTGGGTTGGTATACACATTTTAACGATTCACTTTTAAAAGAGCAATTGGCCTACCAAGGAATGGCTTATAAGTCTGCGGCCAAAAATATTTCTACTGCTCAGGTAAAATGGAATAAAGTTTGGTTTGTGGGTTTAAATGCACTTACAAAGTCGGAGCAAGAAATTATTGATTACCTGAAAAAGGAAGATATTGCTAGGGTGTTTTGGGATGCAGATAATTTCTATTATGATAATCCTCAGCATGAAGCAGGTGGTTTTTTAAGGGAACAAAGAGAGAAATGGTCTGAGATTGACTTTAATGGAGTAGGAGATTATTTTAGTGAGAAAAAGGAAAGTTTTAATGTGGTAGCTTGTCCTAAAAATATCACCCAAGCAAAGGTAGCAGCTGAGGTTATTAAAGGCTTTGAAGCATCTGATTTGGATAATAGCAACACTGCTATTGTTTTGGCGGATGAAGCTTTGCTGTTTCCGGTATTACATAATTTACCTTCTGAAATAAAACAGCTGAATGTTACTATGGGTAGTCCCCTTAAAAATACGGCTCTTTTCTCTTTGGTAGAAGCAATTTTCAAATTACAAATTCATGCAATAAAGTACAATCGAAAGGCATTTTATTATAAAGATGTTATTGCAGTTATAGAGCATCCCTATTTTTCAAAGATTACAAAAATAAGTGATGGAATTGCATTTATGCGTTTTGTTACTAAAAGTAATATTGTGTTTGTTACTCAGCATAATATTGATGCATATTTTAAAAACAGTAATACTGTAAGGCTTATATTTCATCTTTGGAATAGTGTTGATGATGCTTTACAAACCTTTAACAAATTAATTGAAGAATTGAAATTGCCTTTAGTAGGTAAAAAGGGTTCTATTGAATCAGAAATATTAGCTACCTTTTACAATGCACTTACAGTTTTAAAAAATCTAATTGCAGAAAATAATTTTGAAATTGAACTAAAAACTTTGCAGATTATTATGCAGCAGTTGGTGGCCAAAGAAAGTATTCCTTTTAAGGGTGAGCCTTTGAAAGGGGTGCAGCTAATGGGGATTTTGGAGAGCAGAACGCTTGATTTTAAAAATGTAATTATGTTAAGTGTGAATGAAGGAAAATTACCAAAAGGAAAGTCGGTAAATTCATTTATTCCCTATGATATGAAACGCTACTTTAAGTTACCTACTTATGCTGAGAGTGATGCAGTATTTTCTTATCATTTTTATCGATTATTGCAAAGGGCAAACAATATCACACTTATTTATAATTCTGAAACAGATGATTTTGGTTCTGGAGAAAAAAGCAGATTTATTACTCAACTATTATCAGAATATCCTGGCGAAATTAAGGAATTGGTTTATAAAGGAGAGGATTTGGAAATTAGCAGTGCAGCCTCTATTACAATTAGAAATGAAGGGCTAGAAGAGGAGATTGAGGCTTGGGCAAAAAAAGGAGTTTCTCCGTCCGCATTGAATAAATATACGAATTGTAGTTTATCCTTTTATTATCATTATTTGGCTAAAATTCGGGAGGACGATCAGGTGGAAGAATATGCTGATTCGAGTACTATGGGTAATGCTGTACATGATGCGTTGGAAAAATATTATCCTATTGGTGTCCTTACCGAAAAAATCATAAAGGAAATTACACCTGCTATTCTTAAAGGCATAGAGGATAACTTTATTGCTGCTCTTTCTAAACAAGGAATGCAGGAAGGTAAAAATTATTTAAGCCTGCAGATTGCTCAAAAATTAACAAAGGATTTTTTAAAGCTAGAACAGAAGTTACTCAAAGAAGCGACTGAAAATAATAAGCAAATAAAGTTAGTGAGTAAGGAGGCTAGTTTGGAGCATGACCTATTGGTTGATGGACTTAATTTTAAATTAATTGGAAAGGCGGATAGAGTAGATTTTGAGGGAGATATCCTTAGAATTATAGATTATAAGACGGGTAAAGTAGAAGAAGCTGAGGTTGCGTTTACTGAATATGATGAGCTTACTTCTAATAATAAAAAAGCAAAAGCCTTTCAGTTATTGATGTATGCTTATTTATATTTGAAAATGAACCCACAGCATCAGGAAAAGGAGGTGGTTGCTGGGAATTTTGCATTTAAAAACTTGAAGTCAGGGTTAATAAAAGTGAGTAAAAAAATAGGAACACGTCAAAAGGAGGTAGTTAGAATTGATGCTAATGTTATGGGTGAGGTGGAAGAACAATTAGAATTTATTCTAAGTCAAATTAAGAATGATAACTTTACTCAGGTTGCTGACGTTAAAGCTTGTGAATGGTGTGACTACAAATCAATATGTAAGCGATAATCTGTATCTTTGTTTACACTAATGAGTATAAAAATTAAAAGTATGAAAAAGTTAATTACGATAGTATTTGTTGGGATATGTTGTGTAGCTGTACAAGCTCAAACAAGAAATTGCGGTACAATGCAACACTTGGATGAAATAAAGCAGAATGATCCTCAAGTTGAACAGAGAATGCAGGTTGAAGAATCAGCAATCCAAAACTGGATTGTAAATAGCCCTGAAAGCTTAATGCCTAATGTGATAACTATTCCTGTAGTAGTTCATATTGTATATAAAACTTCTGCTCAAAACCTTTCAGATAATGATGTGTATTCTCAAATACAAGTATTGAATGAGGATTTTAGAAAAACAAATCCTGATGCTTCTTCTGTGCCTTCTGCTTTTTCGGGTGTTGCTGCTGATTGTGAGATAGAATTTTGTTTAGCAGTTCGTGATCCTAGCGGAAATACCACAACAGGAATTACAAGAACTAATACGTCTTCATCCTCTTTTTCAGCAAATGATAATATGAAACATAATTCTAGTGGCGGAAAAGATGCTTGGAGTACTTCAGATTATTTAAACATTTGGGTTTGTAATATTAGTGGAGGTATATTGGGTTATGCTCAATTTCCTAGTTCTGGTTCAGCTAATGAAGATGGTGTCGTAATTGATTATGCTTATTTTGGTGATATTTCAGCGACATCTCCTTATGATAAAGGTAGGACAGCAACTCATGAAGTAGGTCATTGGTTAAATTTAAGACATATATGGGGAGATTCTAATTGTGGTAACGATTATGTTTCTGATACACCAACACAAGCAACATCTAATGGAGGATGTCCTAGTTTTCCATCAACTTCAAGTTGTACAGGAAATGCACCTAATGGTGATATGTTTATGAACTACATGGACTATACTTATGATGCTTGTATGTATATGTTTAGTGCTGGACAGAAAACAAGAATGAGAGCTACCTTAAACGGAAGTAGATCTTCTTTGCAATCATCCAATGGTTGTGTGTCTGTTAGTCCTTGTTTAGATAATGTAGTTATATTCACTGGATACGATTCTTATGGTGATGGATGGAATGGTGGGACTTATGATGTCTCTTCTGGGGGTATTTCTTTAGCTTCTGGTGGAATGACTACAGGCTCTTCATTCTCTGATGGTTTATGTTTGCCAACTGGATGTTATGATGTAACTGTTGGTGGTGGTTCTTGGGATTCTGAAATCTCATTTGATTTCGCTTCATTAGTTGGATCTGGAGCTGGTACTTATATTGATATTTCAGTAGGTGGAGCTGTTTGTCCTGCTGTTTCTGGTTGTACTGATTCTACGGCATTAAACTATGACGCATTGGCTAATACAGATGATGGTTCTTGTATTTACTGTGTGTATGGTTGTATTGATCCGGTAGCAAATAACTATAGTGCATCAGCAACATGTGGTGATGGTTCATGTACTTATACTCCTATTTTATGTATTAATCCTTCCCCTACGAATGCTTATATTTCTGAATTAATTCATGATAGAGCAAGAGTTAATTGGGATAATATGAATGATGCAGACTGTATGGTTGATCAGTACAGAATTAGATACAGAGAAGTTGGTTCAAGTACTTGGTTGTCTAAAACAATGGCAGGTTCTGGTTTATGTGTATTTGGCTTGAATACTACGAGTAAGAAGATTTTAGGCTTATCGGCTTCAACAACTTATGAATACTATATGAAAGCTTGGTATTGTGGTGCTGGCGTTTCAGCTTGGTCTGCTATCCAAAACTTTACTACTTTGGACTTATGCCCTAATGTAATTAACTTTTCCGTTAGCACACCAACGACAACAAAAGCTTCATTTACTTGGGGCACTACAGCAGCTTATAGTTTTGTGCGTATTAAGTTAAGACCAGATGTTACTGGTGGTGTTTGGACAACAGCTGGTGGTTTTGGAGTAGTGTATCCAGCACTTAGTAAGGATAAGAATGGATTAACTCCAGGACAAACTTACCGTGCATCAGCTAGAACATGGTGTGACCCAGCAGGAGGAACTTACAGAGCAGATTCTTGGACATCACCAATTTTTTGGATGCAACCAAATGCTATTCGTTTGGCTAACCCTGAATTAACAGAGCGTACTTTGTTAAGAATTACAGATTTGTTAGGTAGAGAGATTAATCATAAAGTAGTAATTGATAAAACTATTTTACTCTATATTTATGATGATGGTACGGTAGAGAAAAGAATAGTTATTGAATAAAAAAAGCCTAACCTTTCGGTTAAGCCATTACTATTAACGAGTAAAAAACTAAAAGGTTACAGTTTTTGTAGTTTTTTTTGAATGAATAAGATATGTATTAGGAAATTAGTTGCCAAAACTAAAATGTCGTATTTTTGTTTCAAATTAATTTATTATGAATTTGAAAAACCTTTTTTTTAACCTGATTCTTGTATTAAGTTTTAACGTATCAGCTACTGATGTTAAACTTACTGAAACTAATAATCAGCTTACAATAACAGAAAAATCCCTTACTGAGTTTACTTTTATAAATCATCTTTCTGAATTTCGGACTATGAATGTGAAAACCAATGCTGGTGATTTTGTAAAATTAATTGTTTCGGGATATGGTGAAAATGCATTAAAAGGAAATGCAGAATTACCTGTATTGGAAGAGTTAATTAATATTCCATTTGGTGCACAAGTGAGCGTTAAAATCATAAATAAAGAAGAAAAAATAATCTCTTTGTCCGACTATGGGATTACGAATACTATTTTCCCATCACAACCATCTATCTCAAAAAGTGAAGATGCTGCATCTGTTCCTTTTTATTTTAATGAGGAGTACTATGCAAACAATGATTTTTATACCAATAAGTTAATTACTACCGAATTTTTAGGAAAAATGAGAGGGCAGCAATTGGCTAGAATTTCAATTTCTCCTTTTCAATACAATCCTGTAACTAATGAACTTAAGGTAGTTACTAAAATGGAGGTGAAAGTAGTATTTAAAAATACAGATATTTCAGCACACCTTGCGAATAAAAAAAGGTACTATTCTCCAGAATTTGAGCATTTGTATAAAAGCTGTTTAAATTATATGCCAATGCAAGTAAAGGATGTAATTACTACTTATCCTGTAAAATATGTAATTGTTTCTGATCCTGCTTTTCAATCTGCCTTGCAGCCATTAGTACAATGGAAAACTAAAAAAGGATTTATGGTAGTTGAAGGTTACACTAACGATCCTGCAGTAGGGAATACAACAGCCTCTATTCATGCTTATTTAAAAGATATGTATGACAATGCAACCACTAATGACCCGGCACCAACTTATTTATTAATCGTAGGAGATGACGGACAAGTTCCATCTTTTAATAATGGTAATCATCTGTCGGATATGTATTTCTGTGAGTTTGATGGCGGTGGTGATTTTTATCCTGAAATGTATTATGGTAGGTTCTCAGCTTTAAGTTCTGCTGATGTAGAAGCTCAAGTATATAAAACTTTGACACACGAACAATATACATTCTCAGACCCTTCCTTTTTGGATGAGGTAGTATTGGTTGCAGGAGTAGATGCTTCTATGGCGCCTACTTATGGGAATGGACAAATAAATTATGGAACAAGTAATTATTTTAATACTGCTCATGGCTTAACGGTTTATAATTACTTGTACGGTTCAGGTACTCCAATCACTTCCGATATGTCAATAGCTTCAGCGGCTATTATTTCTGATGTTAGTGAGGGGGTTGGTTTTGCAAACTACACTGCTCATTGTGGTTCTAGTGGTTGGTCGGATCCTAGTTTTTCAACTTCTGATGTTTCTGGTTTACAAAATATTGATGAGTTTGGATTTATGGTGGGTAACTGTTGTCAGTCCAATAAATTTGATGTGCCAGTTTGTTTTGGTGAAGGGCTTTTAAGAGCAAATAATAAAGGAGCTGTAGGTTATATTGGTGGTTCAAATAATACGTATTGGGATGAAGATTTCTGGTGGGCAGTAGGGAATGGAAGTATTTCGGCAAATCCAACTTACGCAGGTACAGGCTTAGCGCTTTTTGATTGTTTAATGCATGAAAATGGTGAGCAACAAGCGGATTGGTTTATTACAGCAGGGCAAATGATTCATTCAGGAAATTTGGCTGTTACCCAAGCGGGTGGTGCCGAGCAATATTATTGGGAGATTTATCATCTAATGGGTGACCCATCTTTAATGCCATATATTGGAGTTCCTACTTTGCTTAATGTTACTCATGGTTCTGCTACTCCTGTTGGTACAACTACTTTTTCAGTTACTACTGAAGAGAATGCGTATGTAGCTATTTCAATGAATGGTGTACTTTTAGACGCCCAATTAGCTGATGTTACTGGGATTGTAAATTTAACTTTTCCGGCAATATCCAATGTTGGAACTGCTGATATTGTAGTTACTAAACAATTCAAACAACCACATCAAAGTGTAGTTCAAATTATTTCTCCTACCGGACCATATATAATATTTGCAACAAATACAATTGATGATATTGCAGGGAATAATAACTCTTTAGCAGATTATAATGAATTGATTAGTATGGATGTTGATGTTCAAAATGTAGGGGCAGGAAATGCAAATTCGGTTAATGTTACTTTGTCAACTACTGACCCGGCAGTTACAGTAATTACTAATTCAGCAACAGTTACTACAATTAACCCATCACAAATTTTAAGCATTCCTACTCCTTTTACTTTCCAAGTTGCAAATAATATAACTGATCAGCATGTAGTGGTGTTTACGCTCGACATGACAGATAATTTAAGCAATACTTGGAGTTCAACTATTAATGTAGTGTTAAATGCTCCTGTATTAGATCATACCACTCTTACTTTTAATGATGCTGTTTTAGGAAACGGAAACGGAAGGTTAGATGCTGGTGAAACTTTAGAGCTTATCATTGATGCAACGAATACTGGACATGCTGATATTGATAATTTAACAGCTACATTAGGAAGTTTATCTTCTTATGTAACGGTAAATACTACTTCAGTGAATGTAGCTTCTCTTAACACAAACCAGCAACAAGCCACCGTATTTAATATTACTATTGCGGGAAATACTCCTGTCGGTACTTATGTTGAATTTCCTTATCAGGTAACGGATGGGGTATATACACATAACAATACATTCAATGCTATAGTAGGAATTATTGAAGAGGATTATGAAACCGGTGACTTTACAAACTACGCTTGGGTTAATGACCCTGTTTATCCTTGGGTAATTGATAATGTAAATATTTATGAAGGAATTCATTCTTCAAGGTCAGGTGATGGATTGCCTGATAATATGGTATCTCATTTGAATATAAATGTTGATGTAGCTGCTCCTGGAGATATTTCATTCTTCAAATTTGTTTCATCAGAACAAGATTTTGATTACTTACAGTTTTATATTGATGGTAGTAAGCAAGGGGAATGGTCTGGTATTGACAATGCTTGGAGTTTTGTTTCTTTTCCTGTTACTGTAGGAAATCATGATTTGGAATGGGAGTACGATAAGGATAGTGGGTTGTCAGATGGACAGGATTGCGCTTGGTTAGATTATATTGTTTTTCCTCCTATTGATTTAGGACAAACTACCAATATTGATGAAGCAACTTTTAATTTTGAAATTTTTCCAAATCCAACAATGGGTGGTTTTAATCTTACCTTTAATGATGCTAAAAATCATATAGTCGAAATATATGATAATGCAGGTAGGATAGTTGAAAAAATGAAAGATCAAAAAGGAGTGTCTTCTTTTGATATAAAAAAATATTCAGCAGGAACTTACACTATAAAGGTATTGCCTGAAGGTGTAACGTATCAAATAATAAAACAATAATGATGGGAAAGGCCCTTGGTATTGATTTTGGTACTAAGCGAACAGGTATAGCCATTACTGATGCAATGCAAATTATTGCTGGTGGTTTAACGACTGTTCTAACTCATTTGCTAGATGATTTTATTGCTGATTTAATTCAGAAAGAAAGTATTGAATGCTTTGTAGTAGGAGATCCTAAAAACCTAGATGGAAGCAATACTGATAGTACTGGGCATGTAAATGGTTTTGTGAAACGCTTACAGAAAAAATACCCTGAAATTCCTGTACATCAAATTGATGAACGCTTTACTTCTAAGATTGCTAAGCAAAGTATTTTGGCAAGCGGAATTAAGAAGAAAGGAAGACAAAATAAAGCACTAGTAGATGAAGTAAGTGCAACTATTATTTTACAGAATTATTTGGATTATAAATAATAAGGAGTATCTTCTTTATGTCAATCATTTAAGTTTTAAATCTTCAACTTCCTTCCTGCTCTGTATTAAATGCAAAACGCAATAAAATCTTTTGTATTTATGTATCTATCTGAATGTGACTATGTTAAGTTATTTTATATCAAGTTTTTAATTATCAGTGTTTATGCTGATGCAAGTTAGATATATGTTTTCTATATTTGATTTGATAATTATGGGAAAGTCGAAAACCATTTAGAGTAGACAATATTTAAAAAATAATTTTATATATTAATGGTTGTTGCAGTTTTAGGAACTACTACAATGTTTGCTCAAGGTTTTGGTGCAAGTTTAGATTATGCAATGTGGAATGGTGCAAGGACTGAGAATTCAGAGTCAACTGGATCAACAATTCTTGCAGTAAACTACACTTATAATTTATTTGAAAAATTTGATATGGTTGGTTCAGTTGGTTATGGAATGGGTTTTGGTGTTGTTCCTATGAAAGCTGATTTGAATTATAGAATTACAAATAAACTTTCTGCAAATTTAGGAATGGGTATTTATATGATTTCTGATGCAGCTTATACTGCAAATTTAATAGGAGTATTAGAAGAAGGAACTACAATAAGGTCAGAGCCTTCAGCTAATGAATTCGGAATTAATCTTGGGTTAAGTTATCAAGTGAAAAATGCTATATCATTAGGGTTTAATTATATTATGATTGAATCAGGTGATTTTGATTTTAATGGAATGCAATTTGGATTAGCATACTCTTTTAGAAGAAAGTCTTCTGATAAAGAAGAAATAAAGGAATAGAAGGAATTTATAATATTTAATGCAAGGTAACTAAATTTTAAAAGCCGAGCATTTGCTCGGCATTTTTTTATAATCAAAAGATTAAAGTTTCTTTTTAAGAAACTGACCAGTAATTGATTTTTTGCAATTTACAATTTCTTCAGGTGTTCCTGCAAATACAATATCACCTCCTTCAGGACCAAGGTCAATTATCCAATCAGCACATTTTATAACATCCAAATTATGTTCAATACAAACAATTGAATGTCCTTTTTCAATGAGAGCGTAAAAGGAATTAAGGAGTTTATTTATATCATGAAAATGTAAACCCGTAGTCGGTTCATTAAATATAAATAATGTTTTTCAGATGATTAGGTAAGTGTATCAGCTATGTATCAATTATGAGAGAATTTATGTTTCTATTTGCAATAAATATAGGGAAGTCGAAAACTAGTTTAGAGTAGACAACATTAAAAAATAAACATTAAAAAAATGAAAAGAATTTTACAATTGCTCTTGGTGACATTAGTCTTTAGTTCTTGTAGTAATATAATAGTCCCTTATTATACTACTGTAGATAAAATGACTAAAGTTAATCCGGGAATGACAAAAGAAAATGTGGTTACTACACTTGGTGTAGAACCTTATGAGATTTTTCACGGTATAGAGAACGGATGTGAAATACATCAGTTTAAGTATAAGCACAAAGAGGTTAGTCACGGGACATTGAACTCTTACTCAAATATTAAAGGTGCGGAAAAGTTTGTTGATCCATCTAATGTATATGTTTATTATAGAGGAGGTAAGGTTGAGTCCTTAGTGACAGATGAAGGGAAGAAAGGCGGTTCAATGGTGCTTTCATTTACGCAAGAATTGCAAGATGCTTGTGATGGGTCTGAAATCGCTCCAATTTATGGTTGCTTGGATAAGAAATCTCTTAATTATAATAAGAAGGCAACTGAGCAAAGGAATGATGGTGTGTCAGAATTAGGAACTGTTCTTACAATTGGTGATTGTGAATATTGTATATGTGATTATAAACCAAATAAGAAATATGATGCTAAGAAAAACTGTGGTGAAAGATGCGTTCCTGTTGAAGAATCAAAGGAGGAAATAGCAGATATTATTTTTGCAGATGGTTCAGATTGTACTTTATGTGACTTAGCTGATAAAGAAAATGCTCAAATTAATATTGATCTGACTCATAAAAGTGGGCGACTATGGAATAGAAAAATTAGATTTAATGAATATATTTCTAAAGTTTTTGATGGGTTTAAAGTGAAAAAGTCTAACAATAAAAAATCTAAATAAAATGAAGAATATAATAACATTAATGATTGTTGCTTTTGCTTTTACAGCAATTGCACAAGAATCAATTCCAGAATATACTACAACTGATAAGTTGTATAAAGTTAGCCCTGGAATGACAGAGAAAGAAGTAACTTCAATTGTAGGTATTCCTCCTTATGATATTTATCATGATGTTGCTAATAATTGTAAAGTCTTAGTTTGGCATTATAGACACAAGCAGCACTCTATACCTTCTTCACAGGAAGATACAAGAGCATCTTTGGCTGGTGGTAAAATAACTTATGTAAATACAGAAAAGGTTTATATGACATTTTCTGAAAATGATAAAAAGTTAATTAATTATTTCACTGATCAAGGTAAAGCAAGAAGTGTAAGTTTAATTAATGCAGGAAGAAAATTGCAAGAAATTTGTGAAAATCCTGCAGGTATTAAAATTAAAGGTAAAGGCAAGGATAAAACAATTATTCGTTCTTTGAATAAACATAGATATGGTGCTTTTTTTAAGCTTGGCTTAGGTTCTAATCCAGATGGTGCTTCAGATATATTAATTGGTGGTCAGTATAGATATATTTTTAAGCCATATACGAATCAGAAGAGTCTTTCATTTGATGCTAAGATACTTTTTAATTTAACAGGAAAGGATCCTGTTTTAAATGACCATTTCACTCCAATTACTGCTAATGGTTCTAGTAGTGAGATAGAAATTGAAACTTGGAATGATCATTTAATTATGTCTATTCCAATATATGTTTGTTATAATTATAAAAGCTTGTCGTTTGGAGCTGGATTTCATATAAATATAGGTGATGAAAAGATTGGAGATAAGGATTATGGTTACCCACAAAAAATGGGCGAGAAGGAAGGGTATGATCACGGATTCACTGTTCCTGTTATAAAAATAGGTTATAATTTATATGATCAATTAAACATTGAATATAACCATGATTTGTCTAGTCATGGTCAAGGTTCTATTGGTATTGGATATTATTTAAACTTTTAATATTTCACTTAGTTAATGATATTATTAAATTAAAAAAAGCCGAGCATTTGCTCGGCTTTTTTATTTTATAATCAAAAGATTAAAGTTTTTTTTTAAGAAACTGACCAGTAATTGATTTTTTGCAGTTTACAATTTCTTCAGGTGTTCCTGTAAATACAATATCACCTCCTTTATCACCTCCTTCAGGACCAAGATCAATTATCCAATCGGCACATTTTATGACATCCAAATTATGTTCAATACAAACAATTGAATGTCCTTTTTCAATGAGTGCATAAAAGGAATTAAGGAGTTTATTTATATCATGAAAATGTAACCCCGTTGTTGGTTCATCAAAGATAAATAATGTTTTTTCAGGTGTATTCCCTTTGCCTAAAAATGAAGCTAATTTTATTCTTTGCGCTTCACCACCACTTAGTGTATTGGACGATTGCCCAAGTTTTATATAGTTCAACCCAACATCTTGTAAGGGTTTTAGTTTTCGTGCAATACTCGTTTCATTATTGCTCTCAAAAAACTCAATAGCTTCATAAACAGATAAGTTTAATATATCCGATATATTTTTATATCCAACTTTTATCTCTAGTATTTCTTTTTTAAAACGCTTCCCTTTACAGTGTTCACATTCTAAATGTACATCTGCCATAAACTGCATTTCTACAGTTGTTTCTCCTTCTCCTTTACAATGTTCGCACCTACCACCATCAACATTAAAAGAAAAGAATCCTATTTTGTATTTTCTAGTTTCGGCTAAAGGCTGGCTAGCAAACAGTTTCCTGATATCATCATATACTTTTATATAGGTTGCTGGGTTCGATCTTGATGATTTACCAATAGGATTCTGGTCAATAAACTCCAGTTTAGTCAGGTTATTTGTACTGATACTTATGTTTTCGTAATTCTTATTTGCTTTGCTAGAATTACCGAAATGCGTATCTAAAGCTGGTTTTAATATATCTCTTACTAATGTGGATTTTCCAGAACCACTCATCCCTGTAACTAAGGTGAGTCCGTTTAAAGGAAACTCGACACTTATATTTTTTAGGTTATGTTTATAAATTCCATCAATTTTAATCCTATCTTTAGTACTCCTTCTTTTTTTAGGTACAGGAATTACTAGTTTCCCTGCAAGATATTGAGTAGTTAAACTTTTTTTCTCTTTATAAATATCTTTTAATTTCCCTTGGAAAATAATTTCTCCTCCATGAATTCCTGCTTCAGGACCAATATCAATAATTTGGTCGGCTTGTTCCATTATCTCCTCATCATGCTCAACTACTATAACCGTATTACCAATATCTCTCAGTTCTTTCAATATTTTGATAAGTCGTTCGGTATCCTTGGAATGCAAACCAATACTGGGCTCATCTAATATGTACATAGCACCTACTAATGAACTCCCAATAGAAGTGGCAAGGTTAATCCTTTGCGATTCCCCACCTGATAGTGTGTTTGATTTTCTATCTAGAGTAAGGTAGCTCAGTCCCACTTCATTTAAATAGTGTAGCCTGCTAGTTATTTCTTGTGTTAATCGGTCAGCAACCTTACTGTCAGTAGTGTCTAGCTTTATATTTTTAAAAAATAAAAGTGCTTGCTCAATATTCATCTTTACAATATCAGCTATACTCTTTCCTGCAACTTGTACATAAAGAGCGTCTTTTCTTAACCTAGACCCATCACATTCATCACAATCTGTTTTCCCTCTATATCTAGCGATAAGAACTCTGTTTTGTATTTTATATTTTTGGCTTTCTAGTTTTTGAAAAAACTGCTGTATCCCTTTACACTTTCCTTTTCCGTTCCAAAGAATGTCTTTTTCTTCTTTTGTTAGTTCGTTGTATGGCCTGTGTACTGGGAAATCAAATTTTGCAGCACGAATAATAAAACGATCCTTCCATTTGCTTAGTTTTTCGCCACCCCAACAGCTTACAACACCTTGGTAAACGGATAAGTTCTCATTGATGATTACTTTCTTTTTATCAATACCAAGGATGGATCCAAAACCTTCACATTTTCTGCAAGCTCCATAAGGATTATTGAATGCAAAGAAATGAGTGGATGGTTTTTCAAATTGTATTCCGTCTAATTCAAATTTATTAGAGAAATGGTGATTTTCCTGTTGGATTAAAATATTGCATTCTCCATTTCCTTCAAAAAAGGCAGTTTGCACAGAATCAGCAATCCTACCCTTAATGTCAGTGTCATCAATAATTATACGATCAATTACAACTTGTATATTACTGTCTGACACCTTTGTTTCATCCTTAAGTAAATCTTTTATTTTCGTTACTTGTCCTTGGTGTATTACACGAGAAAAACCTTGTTGTCTTAAAGTAGAAAGAATGCTGTTGTCTTCTTCCCCTTTATAGTTAGCGGTTATAATTACAGTTTCTTCCTTTTTCTGTTTTGTAATAAAGTCAACCACATCACTTACTTGTTGGCGCTTTACTTGTTTTCCTGAAATTGGTGAAATCGTTTTTCCTACTCTAGCAAAAAGGAGTTTAAGATAGTCGTATATTTCGGTACTTGTACCAATGGTTGACCTAGGATTATTGGTAGTTGTTTTCTGTTCAATAGCAATCGCAGGGCAAATCCCAAGTATCTCATCTACTTCTGGTTTCTGTAATTTCCCAAGGAATTGACGGGCATATGATGATAGACTTTCAATGTAGCGTCTTTGCCCTTCAGCAAACAAAGTGTCAAAGGCTAATGACGATTTTCCACTTCCTGACACTCCAGAAATAACAATTAGCTTGTCTTTAGGGATGTTAATTGAGATGTTTTTAAGGTTGTGAACGCGTGCGCCCCTAATCACAATATTATCGGTAGTATTTATTTGTTTTTTAGTCATCTAATTTTTACTGAATTTGCAAAGCTAAGAAATAAGATTTGGATATTTAAAATTGTTTTACTATATTTGACCCTCAATTCGTACAATTAATTAACAATATACCCGCCTATAGTCACACATTTACTTTTAAATTCTTATTAACTAAATTAAAGTATATGTTGTTAGACAATTTCTCAGACCAAGTATTAGTACAAAATTTTCTTAATGGTGATAATAAATCATTTGAGGTTTTATTAAGTAGACATAAAAGCAGAGTTTTCGCCTTTATTATGTCTAAAGTTAAAAATCGTGATATTACTGAAGACATCTTTCAGGATACCTTTATCAAAGTAATTAATTCCTTGCAAAAAGGAAAGTACAATGAGGAAGGTAAATTCTTGCCTTGGATGATGCGTATCTCTCATAATTTGGTGATTGATCATTTCAGAAAGGAGTCAAAAATGAGAAAGATAAGACCGACTTCAGAATTTGATATTTTTGATGTGATAGATGATGGAAGTAAAAATCAGGAAGAAATAATGATACAAACACAAGTACATTCCGATTTGAAAATATTAATTGAGCAACTGCCTGCTGACCAGAAAGAAGTATTAAAGATGAGATACTTTGAGGATTTATCATTTAAGGAAATTTCAGATTTAACGGATTCAAGCATCAACACAGCTTTAGGTAGAATGCGTTATGCTTTAATCAATCTTAGAAAGTTAGCCGAAAAGCAACATATTGATTTGCAAGTGAAATAAAATTTATGTTTATATAATATTAAGTAGGGTATTGCGTTCAAGGTATGTAATGAAACTTAAAAAAATACTATATGAGCAAAAACTCTACTTTAAAAATGTGGAACCATCTGTTAAAAGAAGAATATACTTTATTTGACAAATCGGTACACAGCATCCTTTCTGAAAATCAGATTGGACCAAAAAAAGAAACTATAGATACTATTCTTGCGTATGCAAGTTCAGTGAGAGCAATTAGAACAAAGTCTAAAGATAAAATTCTAATTTCGTTAAACTAAGTGGTTTTGGTTAGTAAAAGAGGTCGAGAGGCCTCTTTTATTTTTACTTTTGTTTTGTGAATAAAAAAGAAAGAACACAACACTTTATAGCTCATTTTTCTGAGCATATGCCTGAAGCAAAAACTGAACTTGACTATACGAATGTTTTTGAACTTACCGTTGCTGTTTTGCTTTCGGCACAATGTACGGACAAGCGAATCAATATAATTACAAAGGATTTATTTAGAGAGATGCCCACAGCTGAAGTAATGGCTGAATCCTCAATAGATGCAATTTTTGATTTAATTAAATCCTGTACTTACCCAAGGAATAAAGCAAAGCATTTGTCAGGTATGGCAAAAATGCTAATGCAAGATTTTAATGCTGAAATCCCTTCAAATCTTGAAGATTTACAAAAATTACCTGGAGTAGGCAGGAAAACTGCTAATGTGGTAGGTTCGGTTTATTTTGATATTCCAGCTATGCCAGTGGATACTCATGTGTTTAGAGTTGCCGATAGAATTGGTCTTACCACTAATGCTAAAAATCCCTTGCAAGCCGAATTGCAATTATTAAAACTTTTTCCAGAAGAGAAATTAAATATTGCACATCATTGGATGATATTGCACGGAAGGTACCTTTGTAAAGCAAGGAGGCCCGAGTGTGAAAGGTGTGGTATTACAGCTATTTGTAAGTATTTCTCAAAAAAGTAATTTTGTTAATAAAACTACCTTCATTTTTTTGATGTTTGTTAGATAATTCCTCTAATTTGTATAAAATTTATAGTTATGAGTAAAAAAGACCAAAGTGCAAAATTAAAAGCATTAGAACTTACTTTAGGTAAGTTAGAAAAATCCTACGGAAAAGGAGTAGTAATGAAGTTAGGTGATAGGGTAGTTGAAGATATTGAGGCTATACCAACAGGATCAATTGGGTTGGATTTAGCACTTGGAATAGGTGGTTATCCAAGAGGTAGAGTAATTGAAATTTATGGTCCTGAATCTTCAGGAAAAACAACTTTAACAATCCACGCAATTGCTGAGGTGCAAAAGCAAGGAGGTATTGCTGCTTTTATTGATGCTGAACATGCTTTTGATGCTGCATATGCAAAAAACTTGGGTGTTGATGTCGATAATTTATACATTTCACAACCTGATAATGGTGAGCAAGCTTTAGAAATTGCTGATCATTTAATTAGTTCTGGAGCAGTGGATTTAGTAGTGATTGATTCAGTTGCTGCACTTACACCAAAATCAGAAATTGAAGGAGAAATGGGAGATTCCAAAATGGGACTTCATGCTCGTTTAATGTCTCAAGCACTTAGGAAACTAACTGCTACTATTAGTAAAACAAAATGTACAGTTATCTTTATTAACCAGATTAGAATGAAGATTGGTGTTATGTTCGGAAACCCTGAAACAACTACTGGTGGTAATGCACTTAAGTTTTACTCTTCCATACGTTTAGATATCAGAAGAATTGGTGCTATTAAGAACGGAGAAGATATTGTTGGTAACAGAACTAGGGTGAAAGTGGTAAAGAATAAAGTCGCTCCACCTTTTAGAAAAGTTGAATTTGATATTATGTTTGGTGAAGGAATTTCTCGTTCCGGTGAGGTGTTGGATAAGGCAGTAGACTTAGATGTTGTTAAAAAAGCAGGTTCATGGTTTAGTTATGAGGATACAAAACTAGGGCAAGGGCGTGATGCTGTAAAACAAATGATTGCTGACAACCCAGAGCTTGCTCTAGAAATTGAAACAAAAATTAAAGAAGCGTTAACTCAAGAATAAATACTGATGATGCGTAAAATTGCATTTTTTTCGGTTCTTTTATTGTGTGCTTGTGGTGGGGGTAAAGAAAATAATACTGAAAAATCAGAAATTGTTTTACTTTCTGAAGCAATTCAAAAAGACCCTACAAACACTATTTTATTATTAGATAGAGCTAACTATAATAAGGAGCTTAATAATTTGGAGTCTGCACTTTTTGATTTAAATCAATGTGTGCAGCTGGACTCTCTAAATCCTGATTTTCATTATTCTGTAGCTGAAATTTATTTTGAACTTTCAAAAAGGCCAAATGCTAATGGTAAGTATCCTTCATTGGTGAAAAACCATTTGACAAAAGCAATAGCATTAAATGATAAGGATCAGAGGTCTCAATCTTTATTAGGGGAATTGTTGTTGGCTTATGCAAAATACAAAGAGGCAATTGACTATTTTAATGCCTCACTAAAAATTGAATACAACCAGGCAAAAACCCATATGTTAATGGGCTATGCTTTTAAGCAATTAGGGCAAGATGATAATGCAATTAATTGTTTCAGAAATGCTGTAAATGTCAACCCTGATTTTAAGGAAGGATTTGTTCAGCTAGGACAGATGTTTCATGTCAAAGGAGATACAATTGCGGTGGTGTATTATAATAATGCTTTGCAGCTGGATTCTGCTGATGAGATGACTCTTTATAATAAAGCTTTGTTTTATCAAAGTATTATGGATTGGAATGCTGCCTTGGAGGCTTATGCCGATTTGCATAAAGTCAATTTCACGCATAGTAGTGGACATTATAATATTGGTTTTATCCACATGGAGTTAGGACTTTTTGATATCGCTTCTAATAATTTTGCGGATGCTATTTATTCTAATTCTGAATTTTTTGAGGCTTATTATTCCAGAGGGAATTGTTTTGAAACTTTAGGGAATATAGAACAAGCAGAAATAGATTATAAACGAGCAATAGAGATTAATCCTGAATATACTTTTGCTGTGGAAGCTTTAGAGCAATTGCAATCAAAAAACAATAAATACAAAAAATAATGAGCGTACAAGACCAAATTACAAGCGATATAAAAGAGGCTATGAAAGCCAGAAATGTAGATAAACTAGCTGCTCTTAGGGCAGTAAAGTCGGCTATCATGTTAGAGGCAACTAAGGATGGAAGTACAATAGTTTCTGATGAAGTTTCTTTAAAGATTATTGCAAAACTAGTAAAGCAAAGAAAAGATTCTGCTACAATTTTTGAAGAGCAAAACAGACCTGACTTGGTAGTTGATGAAGTAAATCAATTAGCATATCTTGAGCCTTACTTGCCATCTCAGATGGGAGAGGAGGAAGTGAGAAAGATTGTTAAAGAGGTTATTGCAAAGGTTGGAGCATCATCACCTGCTGATATGGGGAAATGCATGGGACCTTTAATGGGAAGGTTGAATGGAAAGGCGGATGGTTCGCTAATTTCTAAACTAGTAAAAGAGGAGCTTTCCTAATTAGATTTTGAGATAATAAGTAGGTTTAAAAAAATAGAGGTAATAAAAAAGGCGAACAAATGTTCGCCTTTTCTTTTTTAGCACCAACTAAAAAATTTATTTTATTTTATCCAAAACTGCTTTGAAAGCATCTGGATGATTCATTGCTAAATCAGCTAAAACTTTTCTGTTTAGCTCAATTCCGTTAGCATGAATTTTACCCATAAATTGGGAGTAAGACATTCCATGTAATCTTGTACCTGCATTAATTCTTGCAATCCATAATGCACGGAAAGTTCTTTTCTTATTTTTTCTATCACGGTATGCATATTGCATTCCTTTTTCTACAGCATTCTTTGCTACTGTATGTACGTTTTTTCTTCTCCCAAAGTATCCTTTGGCAGCTTTTAAAATTTTACCTCTTCTAGCTTTTGCAGCTACTGAATTGACCGATCTTGGCATAGTTTAATGTTTTTTGGTGTATAGTGGCTTTTAATTTTGTGCCCTTGCTTGAACTATATACCGGGTTAATAACCTAATTTGTTTTTTTAGATACCTAACTGAAGCTTAACACTTTTTGTATCAGCTTTTGATACAAATCCTGTTTTAGTTAAGTTGTGCTTTTGTTTAGTCTCTTTCTTAGTTAAGATGTGTGACTTAAACGCATGCTTTCTTTTTAGTTTACCAGAACCAGTAAGTTTGAATCTTTTCTTGGCTCCAGCCTTTGTTTTCATTTTTGGCATTGTTTCTTTTTATTTTATTTCTTCTTTTTTGGTGCTATTATCATTATCATTTTCTTTCCATCAAGCTTTGGCATGGTTTCTACTACACCTATATCCTCTAGCGCTTGTGCTAGTCTTAAAAGTAAGATTTGTCCTTTGTCTTTAAAGATGATTGATCTACCTCTAAAGAATACAAATGCTTTTACTTTTGATCCATCTTCTAAAAAACTTTTTGCATGTTTTAATTTAAAATCAAAATCATGTTCTCCAGTGTTTGGTCCAAATCTTAACTCTTTAATAACAACCTTTTGTGCTTTACTTTTGATTGCTTTTTGCTTCTTCTTTTGGTCGTAAATAAACTTTTTATAATCTATTATTTTACAAACTGGTGGTTCAGCTTTCGGAGATATCTCTACTAAATCTAAGTTAAGGTTTCTGGCAATTTTAAGTGCCTCATCAAGCGATACAATATTTGGTTCGCCTCCTTCACCAACCATTCTTACGAATGCGGCTGTTATTTCTCTGTTAGTTCGGTGAAGTTTTTTCTCTATTACTCTACCTCTGAATGGTCTCTTTTTTGCGATTGCGTTACCGTTTTAGTTATTAAAAGCTATTAAATTATCTATTTCTTCTGTTATTCTTGTTACAAATCCATCAACCGAAATACTTCCTAAATCCTCACCTCCATGTTTACGAACCGAGACAGTTCCATCTTTTTCCTCTCTTTCGCCAACTATAATGATGTAAGGAACTTTTGAAACTTCTGCATCTCTAATCTTTCTACCGGTAGTTTCAGCCCTATGGTCAATTGGGCCGCAAATATCGTAATTTTTTAATACTTGAGATACTTTTTCGGCATAATCATGAAATTTCTCACTGATAGGTAAAATGATGTACTGATCAGGGGCTAGCCAAAGGGGAAAATTACCTCCACAATGCTCGATTAATACTGCAACAAATCGCTCCATAGAACCGAAAGGAGCTCTGTGAATCATTACTGGCCTATGTTTTTGGTTGTCGGCGCCCGTGTATTCTAGTTCAAAACGCTCTGGTAAATTGTAGTCCACCTGAATAGTTCCTAATTGCCACTCTCTGCCTAAAGCATCTTTTACCATAAAGTCCAACTTAGGACCATAAAATGCGGCTTCACCATATTCTATAACTGTTTCTAATCCTTTTTCAGCAGCTGCTTCAATAATGGCTGATTCTGCCTTTTCCCAGTTCTCATCCGAACCAATGTATTTTGTTTTATTTTCTGGATCTCGCAAAGAGATTTGTGCTTTGTAATCCTCAAATCCTAAAGCTTTAAAAACATACAATACCAAATCAATTACTGACATGAATTCTTGTTTTACTTGGTCAGGACGCACAAATAAATGAGCATCATCTTGAGTAAATCCTCTAACACGGGTTAACCCATGTAATTCGCCTGATTGCTCGTAACGATAAACCGTACCAAATTCTGCAAAACGAACAGGTAAGTCACGGTAAGAATATTGTTTTGATTTATAAATCTCACAATGGTGAGGGCAGTTCATAGGTTTTAGGAAAAATTCCTCTCCCTCATTTGGAGTTTTGATAGGTTGGAAAGAATCCTCTCCATATTTTTCGTAATGTCCTGAACAAACATATAAATCCTTATGGCCAATATGTGGTGTTATTACGGGTAAGTAACCTGCCTTAGTTTGTGCTTTTTTAAGGAAGTTCTCTAATTTTTCACGGAGTTGTGCTCCTTTTGGTAACCATAAAGGTAAACCTTGTCCCACTTTTTGGGAAAAAGTAAACAATTCCATTTCCTTTCCTAGTTTTCGGTGGTCACGCTTTTTTGCTTCCTCCAATAATTCTAGGTGTGCTGTAAGTTCTTTTTGCTTTGGGAAGGATACTCCATAAATACGCGTAAGTTGCTTACGGTTTTCATCTCCTCTCCAGTATGCACCTGCAATAGTTAATAATTTAATTGCTTTTATTTTCCCGGTAGATGGGATATGTGGTCCTCTACATAAATCAGTAAAATTACCTTGAGTGTAAAAAGTAATTGTTCCATCATCCAACCCATCTAATAATTCTAATTTGTACTCATCTCCTTTTTCAGTAAAATAAGCAATAGCTTCTTCTTTTGAAACCTCCTTTCTGTCAAACGACATTTTCTGAGAAGCCAACTCCTTCATTTTCTTCTCAATTTTTGGTAATTCATCAGAGGAAAGAACACGATCACCTAAATCAATATCATAATAAAAACCATTATCGATTGCAGGACCAATTCCTAATTTAACTCCAGGATAAAGTGCCTCCAAAGCCTCTGCCATAATGTGTGCAGAAGAATGCCAAAAACTCATCTTTCCTTGCTTATCATTCCAAGTGTGTAGGGTAAGGGTAGAATCGGTGGTGATAGATCTGTTTGCATCCCAAACTTCTCCGTTTACACTAGCCGATAACACATTTCGTGCCAGCCCTTCAGAAATTCCCATAGCAATATCCATTGCGGAAGTTCCACTTTCTACTTGTTTGATGCTTCCATCAGGAAGAGTAATGTTAATCATTCGTTTTGTTTTAAAGGTTGCAAATATAGGTAATGATTTTTTATTTTAACTCTGAATAACCCCAGGATTATACGCCTCTTTTATAGGTGAATTATTAGCTGCTTCAATTCCCATAGAAATTACTTTACGGGTTTCTAATGGGTCGATAATAGCATCTACCCAAAGGCGAGAAGCCCCATAGTAAGGAGAGGTTTGTGCATCATATTTTTCGGTAATGGTTTTTAAAAGTTTCTTTTCTGCTTTTTCATCCATTTCTTCTCCTTTTGCTTTTAAGGAAGCTTTTTCGATTTGTAATAAAACCTTAGCAGCTTGTGCACCACCCATAACGGCCATTTGAGCCGTTGGCCAACTTACAATTAATCTTGGGTCGTAAGCCTTTCCGCACATGGCATAGTTCCCTGCACCATAGGAATTACCAATAATAATAGTGAATTTTGGTACTACAGAATTAGCCATAGCATTTACCATTTTGGCGCCATCCTTAATAATACCACCATGTTCGGAGCGTGAGCCTACCATAAAGCCAGTAACATCCTGTAAAAACACCAATGGTATTTTCTTTTGGTTGCAATTGGCAATAAAACGAGCTGATTTGTCAGCAGAATCGGAATAGATGACACCACCAAATTGCATTTCTCCTTTTTTGGTTTTTATCATTTCTCTTTGGTTGGCAACAATACCTACTGCCCAACCATCCACTCTAGCATATCCGCAAATTATAGTTTGTCCATATCCTTCTTTATATTCTTCAAAATCGGAATCATCCACTAGGCGAGCAATGATGTCCTTCATGTTATAAGGTTTTGATCTTTCTCTTGGAAGTATTCCATAAATTTCTTTTTGATCTTCCTTAGGTTCAGCACTTTTTTTCCTGTTGAAACCTGCCTTTTCGGTATCGCCAATTTTATCCATTATATTTCGAATTTTATCCAAAGCATCTTTATCATCTTTTGCTTTGTAATCCGTAACTCCTGAAATTTCGCAATGAGTTGTAGCACCTCCTAAAGTTTCGTTATCAATGCTCTCGCCAATAGCGGCTTTTACAAGGTAACTTCCTGCTAAAAAGATACTTCCTGTTTTGTCTACAATTAGAGCTTCATCACTCATTATTGGTAAGTAAGCACCCCCTGCAACACAAGCACCCATAACGGCAGAAATTTGAGTAATTCCCATTGAACTCATACGAGCATTATTGCGAAACATTCTTCCAAAGTGTTCTTTGTCAGGAAAAATTTCATCTTGCATAGGTAAAAACACCCCAGCGCTATCTACCAAGTAGATAATTGGCAGTCTGTTTTCCATTGCAATTTCTTGCAAACGCAAATTCTTTTTGGCTGTAATAGGGAACCAAGCTCCTGCTTTTACTGTAGCATCATTGGCAACAACAATGCACTGTCTATCTTTTACATAAGTGATTCCGGCAACCACTCCACCTGAAGGGCAACCTCCATATTCCCCGTACATTCCTTCACCAACAAAAGCACCAATTTCTAAAAAGTTAGCGTCAGTATCTTTTAGGTAATCAATTCGTTCACGAGCAGTAAGTTTTCCTTTGGCATGTTGCTTGTCAATTTTTTGTTTTCCTCCACCTAAAGAAACAATAGCATGTTTTCTTTTCATCTCCGAGATGAGTAACCTCATCTTATCATCATTCTTGTTGAAATCTAAGTTTGCCATTTTATAAAATTTTGTCAAAAATAGAAAATTGATATTAGATATGAGTAGTTAGGCAATAGACTTATTTACCTCTACAATCTTATAGCTCAATACTAAGGTCTAGATTGTGCAGATAATCCGCACTTTCAGGACCCAAATTAAAGAGTAGATCTAAAATAGAAAGGTTAGGAATGAAACCTTGTTTTTCCATAAATACTTGATCGTATTTTTCTTGGTTTTTGAGTTCCCAAGTATAATTTCTTAAATCAAAAAAATCACCTTTATGTAAGTATTTAGTTGTGTTTTTTATTGTATTTTCTTCCTGTAACATGCTAAGTATTGCTTTTTGTAACTTGCTGTTAAAGTTTACAAGATATTCTTCTTTTTCTTCAAAAAAAGGTTTTAACTCATCCTTGTAATATTCAAAAAAAGGGGAGGAGTTGTAAGCGGATTCTATCGCATTCCAGTGTTGTTTTTGCCAGTTCTGTTTGTAAGAAATTTTAAGGTTTTCGATAATTGTTTTGCTACTGCCCTTTCTTTCTTTAGGAATGCTAAGGCGTAATTTCCCATTAGCACCATAAATATCACATCTGTTACGGATGCTTTGTTTTATAAAATGCTCGTTAAGTTCAATGCTGCAATTTGAGTGTTGCAATAAAATTGCGTAATAGGAAATAGGGGCTAAGTAAGCAGTTGGTAAAAGCGGATTATTTAACACTACTAAACAATCGGTTCCATCTGATTTTTTTTAATCCTTTTGCGTTTTTATCCCAGCTCATCCATACAAAAAGAGCCTTTCCTACAATATGATTTTCAGGTACAAATCCCCAAAAACGACTATCAGCCGAGTTGTGTCTGTTATCTCCCATCATCCAAAAATAATCCATAGCAAAAGTATAAGTAGTAGCTACCTTATCATTAATATAAATTTCACCCGCTACAACTTCTAATTTATTGTTTTCGTAACGCTCAATTATATCCTTATAAATAGATAAGTTTTCAGTTGTGATACTTACAGTTGCTCCAGCTGCAGGAACAGTGATAGGACCAAAATTATCGACATTCCATTTGTATTTTTTGTCATGTGGGAAAATATAATCAGCATAAACCCCAGCTTTTTCATATTGCTTTTTTACAGAAGAAACATTCGTAAAACTTTGTATTGCATCACGGCTTTCATTCGTTAGGGTAAGGTTGTATTCGTTTTTGTTACGACCATAACCTCCTTCAGTAATATCATATTTTTCATATAATATATTAGGATTTAAGCCAGTTCCTTTTGTGCTAACATTATAGTGCCATTGCTTTTTCATTCCTTCTGGCTCTTCTTGAGGTGCATCATTTACCATCAGCTGAGCATTAATGAGTTCAATTTTATCTCCAGGAACTCCCACGCATCTTTTTACATAGTTTTCTTTCTTGTCAACTGGTCTTCCTAACGTTTCGGCAGGCCAATTGAAAACTACACAATCATTTCTTTCAATTTCGCCCAAACCTTTCATTCTATGGTAAGGTAATTGTACAGCTTCAGTATACGATTTTCCGTTACCTATTGGCATAGTGTGGTGTACCAAAGGAAAAGCAATAGGTGTTATAGGTACTCTTGGTCCATAAGCAACTTTACTTACAAATAGGAAGTCGCCAATCAGCATGGATTTTTCCATGGAGGAAGTAGGAATGGTATAAGCTTCAATAAGGAAAGTTCTAAGGATTGTAGCAGCAATTACGGCAAAACCAATCGCATCTATCCAGCTCCTTACTTCCGATTTATTCTTTTTAGGTTTCTTTTCTCTTTTCTTCCAGAACTTATAGTTTAAGGTTTCCCAAAACAAAACATCACCTACAATTAAGGGTACGAAATAAAGCCATTCTCCTTCCAATACATAAATAAATACTGACCATGCAATGGTAAATATTAAAAAGGCTACTATGGTAAAGAATTTCCCTAATACTTCTTTTATTTTTTTCATATTCTATCTAACGATTTATAATTTTTTTATTGTGCTAATACATCTTGCATACTGAAAACTCCTTGCTTACCAATTATCCACTTTCCTGAAATAAGTGCTCCTATTGCAAACCCGTCACGGTTTTTAGCGGTATGTTTTATTTCTATTTCATCCACTGTACTGCTGTAGTTTATGATGTGTATCCCTGAAACACCTCCAATTCTTTCGGCAGTTATTGGTGTGCTGTTTGCTAAAATATTATCCATTTGTTCGCCTAAGGTTTTAGCAGTTCCACTAGGAGAGTCTAATTTTTCAGTATGATGAATTTCATGCAAACCACTTTCATAGTTTTGGCTTTTCATCAGCTTTGCTAAAGTTTTGTTGATTTCAAAAAAGATATTCATTCCTAAGCTAAAGTTAGATGCGTATAAAAAAGCACCTTTTTTTGCTTTGCATAAAGTCTCAATTTCTGCTAGATTTTTGAGCCAACCAGTCGTTCCTGAAACAACAGGAATACCACTGTTTATTGCATGGCTAATGTTTTCAAATGCTGTGCTTGGGGTGCTAAAATCAATTGCTACATCAGCA
>Ga0308012_10000129_pt1 | contig 46960 bp, 37 predicted proteins | sample Neamet179_FD_203133 | JGI IMG/M metagenome (GOLD analysis project Ga0308012, IMG submission 203133) | Marine microbial communities from water near the shore, Antarctic Ocean - #179 | ecosystem: Environmental > Aquatic > Marine > Unclassified | place: Southern Ocean | collected 2014-07-25 | reverse complement strand
TATTTGAATCATATAACCAACTGGGTTGTTATGGGTGATATAGTAGGTGTCTGGTTGTCGAAATATTTCTACAAAAAACCTTGCTATTCCATAGCCAATAAAAAAAATGCCAATTGAAAATCCAGGGGTCTTTAACCACGATTTGAAGTATGCTCCCCAAAATAATATTAACCCTAATAGGAGTCCCTCTAAAATGGCTTCATATATCTGTGAAGGATGTCGCCCACATATTTCAACAATACTGAGTAAGCAGTTTTTACTATCTTCGTTGGGAAATATGATTGCCCAAGGCATGATCGATGGTCTACCAAAAAGCTCGCCATTAATAAAATTTGCAATACGCCCAAGAAAGAGACCGATAGGAGCTGTTATCGCGATTGAATCGCCTACTGAAAAAATAGATAACTTATTTTTATAGCAAAATATAATTCCACTAATTATTACCCCAATGAACCCGCCATGAAATGACATACCGCCTCTCCACACCATAAAAATTTCAGTGGGGTTTTGCAGATAATATTCTGCTTGGTAAAATAGAACAAATCCTAGACGGCCACCTAAAATCACACCTATTATCATCCAGGTTAATAACTCCTCTGGTTTGTTTTTTGTCATCGGTGGCTGTTGATTGAGCCAAAGAGATGAGTTTACCATCATTTTTACAATTATTCTCCAAGCTAAAAGAAGACCAATAATGTAAGATAAAGCATACCATTTGAGTGCAAAAGATAAGAAACCAATATTTATTTTAAAAATATCTGGAGAAATATTTGGGAAATTGATTGCACTTAACATAAATCGTATTCAGTTTCTTGGCACATCAGTTTCAATAGCCTCTTGGCAAATAGTGATTTAATCCCCATATGGATAGATATTACTTCAAATGGAGTTAAGAATGCAAACACGGAACAAGCTTTTTGATGATTTATCTGAATTAATGACTAATGCCATGGGAGTGGCGCAAGGCGCAAAAGATGAGGCGGATACAGCAATGAAAAGCTTTATAGATCGTTGGGTGTCCGAAAAAAACCTAGTTGGGCGTGAGGAATTTGAGGTTACTCAAATAATGGTGCAAAAAGTGATTGCTGAAAATGATGTCCTTAAGTCACGAATAGACAGTCTTGAAAAAAAATTAAAAAAGAAAATTTAATTCTTAAACAAGCATAATAAAAACTACAACTTTTAATGAAGATTTCTGTGGATAACTTAAGAAAGCATCTTTACGATTGCTTTCTTATGTAACACTATATGTTGTATAATATTTTTTATAATTACTATATATCGCAAATAACACAAAATATGGTAATGTTGGTTCGAGAAATAAATGAAGGAATGAAGATTGTTTAGTACAGATTATGTTCGGCATTATGAAGGCCCAAATCCTATAGATATGGTTGAGGAATTAGCATCACAGAATGCTTGGAATTTTGATAGGCTAGCAGATGATCAGATTGTTATGAGTATTGATGCCTTGTGGCGCACTTATGCAATAACACTGGCGTTATCAAACAAAGAAGAAATGTTGAAATTGGCATGTTCATTTGAAATTGCCCCTTTAGAAAATTCGGTAGAAAAAATTTATGAAACTCTAAATGTTATAAATGATAGCATATGGACAGGCACTTTTACTTATACCTCTTCCCAAAATTTGATCGTCTATCGATATGGATTGGTATTAAATGATGATGCTGAAGTGACTGACGGTCAAATTGATCAAATACTATCTGATGCCATAAACTCTTGTGACTGTTTTTACCCAACATTACAAAAGGTCATATGGGGTGGGCAAAGCCCTTCCGATGCTGTCGGTATTGCGATGATGATGCCTCAGGGTGAGGCTTAATATCAGGAGATAATATGTCTATCAATCTAATTAATAAGAATGGGTTGTTATTGCTTGGGTGTGGGAAAATGGGTTCAGCACTTCTTAAAGGTTGGTTGGCTGATGGCGTCTGCCCTGAAGCTATTAATATAGTTGAGCCGAATCCATCAAAATGGCTTTTGAATCTCCCTGAAATCTCTTTGAACAAGAATCTGCCTGATAAAGCAGCTGTAGTAGTATTGGCGGTTAAACCTCAAATGATGAAAGTTGCTCTTAACAAAATATTAAAGTTTGCAAATACTGAGACAATTTTTCTATCCATTGCAGCAGGTTCAACAATTAAAATGTTTGAAAAAGAATTGGGGCAAAGTTCTATAATTATTAGAGCAATGCCTAATACGCCAGCTTCAGTAAATAAGGGAATTACTGCAATTATTGGAAATAAACTAACTACAGAAGATGATTTAGTTCTTTCCGAAAATCTACTGAATGCTGTTGGTAAAACACTCCGTTTGAACAACGAGGAGCAAATGGATGCTGTAACAGCAATTTCAGGGTCAGGTCCAGCTTATGTTTTCTACTTAATTGAATCGCTGGCCAAAGCTGGAGAGGCCCAAGGCCTTTCGCCAGAGTTGTCTATGGAATTATCAAGAGCCACCATTGTTGGAGCTGGAGCCTTAACTGAATTAACTTTGGAGTTGCCATCTCAATTACGTGTCAATGTGACATCACCTGGAGGAACAACTCAAGCTGCATTAGATATTTTGATGGATGATAAAATTGGACTTGCCCCATTAATTAATCAGGTGGTTAATGCGGCAACATTAAGAAGCAAACACCTGGGAAAACAGTAATGGATATTGTTTCATTTGATGATTTTACCAAGATAGATATAAGGGTTGGTTTAGTGGTTGAGGCCATGGACTTCCCAGAAGCACGTAAGCCAGCATTAAAACTGAAGATTGATTTTGGGGATGAGCTAGGTATTAAAAAGAGTTCTGCTCAAATTAATTATCACTACACTCCTAATGACTTATTGGGAAAAAGTGTTTTGGCAGTTGTTAATTTTTCACCACGACAAATTGGTAAATTTATGTCAGAAGTGTTAGTCTTGGGATTATCAGATGATAACGGAAATATCGTTTTAATTACTCCTGATAGTGCTGTTCCCGTTGGGGCTAAATTACATTGAAATATAAATTATTAATTACTAGGCCCATTCCAGATAAAGTTATTGAGAAGGCTAGAGAGTTTTTTGATGTAGAGGTGCGCAATTCAGTTCTACCGACGTCTAAGACTGAGCTTATAAATGCTTTACAAAATTACGATGCTATAATTACTGCGATTGGTGATAAATTCGATGAAGAGATATTTTTTAAAATAAGATCTCCACGCACAAAGATAATATCAAATTTTGGTGTTGGCTATGATCATTTAGATTTAAATGCTGCGAGTAAATCAAAAATACGAGTAACAAATACACCTGATGTAGTTACAGATGCTACAGCTGATATTGCTATGACTTTAATTTTAATGACAGCGCGACGGGCTATTGAAGGAGATAAGTTGGTTCGCAGTGGTAATTGGAAGGGATGGAACCCAATGCAGATGTTGGGTACACATGTTACCGGTAGTACTGTAGGAATAATAGGGATGGGGCGAATTGGTAAAGCAATAGCGCTACGATGTAATATGGGATTTGGAATGCCGGTTGTGTATTATAACCGCTCTAAAGTAGATAGTGTTGATTTAAAGAATAGTTACCAGGCAAGTAGTTTGAACGAATTGCTTTCAGTATCAGATGTGGTTGTAATTTCTATACCAGGTGGTCCTGATACATACCATTTAATTGATAAAAAAGCGTTTGATCAAATGAAATCTGGATCGATTTTAATTAATATTGCTCGTGGAGAAATTGTAAAAGAGTCTGATCTAATCACTGCACTGCGAGATAAGAATATAAGTGGAGCCGGTTTGGACGTTTATGAATTTGAACCATTAGTTTCAAGTAAATTGATTGATCTGGAAAATGTTGTGCTGTTGCCGCATTTAGGAACTGCAGCATTGTCCGTTAGGGAGGAAATGGGTTTTATCGCATTACAAAATATTATTACAATTTTATTAGAAAAAAAAACCACTCCAAATTTAATTAATTAAAGGTTTTTATTTACTTTTCGATTTCTTGGCGCCAATGGCGACGGCATAATGATGTGTATGTTTCATTACCACCTATTTGAATTTGCTTACCATCTTTAATGACTTTACCATTTTCATCTGACCTTATCACCATGGTTGCCTTCTTCCCACAATGACAGATCGTTCGGACTTCACGCATTTCGTCAGCAAGGGCTAATAAGCTGGCAGAACCTGGAAAAAGCTCACCTCTAAAATCTACTCTTAATCCAAAACACATTACAGGTATTGAAAGGTTGTCAACTACATCTGTTAATTGCCATACCTGTTTTGGTGTTAAGAAATGAGATTCATCAATAAATATGCACGCACAAGATGAGTTGGCTAAGTGCGAGCTAATTTTATCAAATAAGTCTTCGTTTTGCTTAAATGTTTCAGCTGGTTCACTAATGCCAATTCTAGATGCTATTCTTGCATCTCCTGCCCGTTTATCAATTTCTGCAGTCAAAAGGTATGTGAGCATCCCCCGCTCATGATAGTTGTGTGAAGCTTGAAGGAGAACCGTAGATTTCCCTGCATTCATAGTGGAATAATGAAAGTATAGTTTTGCCATATTTTTCTTATGGATTAAATCTTACCCAAAGGTCAATTATGCTTTTAGTGTTTTTGGCTAAAAGTGAATATTTTATTCAAAAAAATCAAGTTATTATACCATTATTATTTTTCGAATATTTCTTTATTATCAATTAACCAATTACCGATTTTGTTTACCGCTATTGTAGTTAGATCATCCAATTGCTGTTCTGCTGTTAATGTTAAGCCAGTTCCGATGATGGTATCAGTACTGAAAGACTCAAATATGGCAAAGCGCCTGGGTTTTTCAAAGACCTTTTGTTGGGTTTGATCATCAAAAATAAAAACATCTATTATAAGTACTGATTTTGGTGATAATAGAACTGGTATCCCAGGTTGAGCTAAAACATAACCGCTTACTATTGCAGAAATATGGAAAAAATGATCTCCATTTTGGTTACTTAATAATTTTGATAACTTTTCTTTTAACGTTTTTTCTAGTGTTTGCTTGGAAGCATTCCGACTGAAAAACCCTTTTTGGGCATTTTCCGCTTTTACCACTAAGTGGCCTAACTTAAAGTTTCCAATATTTGGAATGGTTGGGATCTCTTTTGAATAGTTTGAAATTGAGCAAGCAGAGCAAAGCAAAAACAATATCATAATGGAATATTGTTTTAAATTTAAATAAATTTTCATAAAATGAACCTTTTCGATAACTTGGTATATTCAAATTTCTGTCTGTCTGGCAAGTAATTAAGCTGACTTTTCTTGAAAAGATAAATACCGTATTTGAGGCTGGTCAATTTATCAACATTTTTTATACGTATTTGTTGGTTGTATATTGGAGCAGCCTGAAATGTGGGGAAATATTTAAGTCAAAACAAAATTGATGCATTTAATACTGAAGGGTTTTGTCGCCAATAAATGAATTTTCAACAAAAACTGCTCAAAGATTGAAAACCAGTTATAAGAGTTAGAAAAAAATAACTAGAAGCTTTTACTGCTGCAGCAAGAAATAAAGTTAATAAAGAATACTTGGATATCCTATATCTGGGAGCGAAGAAAACACGCAATTTTTAAGCCTCACAACTTTGAATAATAAACATTCAAAGTTGTGAAACACAGGTTTTTATGAAGACCATCCAGAAACTGATTTAACTTCTAAAAAATCTTCGAGACCCCAAATACCACCTTCGCGGCCATTTCCAGATTGTTTATAGCCTCCAAAAGGTGAGCCAGAACTTCGTGGTAAACCATTCATTTCAACCATACCTGATCTTAAACGTCTGGCGACACGATTACGCTTTTCATTATCTTCTGATTGGACGTAATTAGTTAATCCATAATCAGTATCATTGGCCAATTCCACTGCATGATCTTCGTTTGTAAATGGCATGATTGATAGCACTGGTCCAAAAATTTCCTCATTATATATTGTCATATTCTGAGTGACATCGGCAAAAACGGTTGGTTTAACATAATAACCCCGATTTAAACCTTCTGGTCTGCCGGGTCCTCCAGCCACTAATTTGGCACCTTCTTCTACGCCCTTGTTGATTAAGTTTTGTATTTTATCAAATTGCACCTCAGACACCACTGGTCCTATGTGACGACCAGTTTCATGACCTGATGAAACTTTTATTGATTCAGCTACTTCAGCTGCTATTGAAACAGCTTTCTCGTAAATTGATTCTTCAACAATCATTCGGGTAGGGGCGTTGCATGATTGACCAGAGTTATTCATTACCCGCAAGACACCATTCTTAATTGCTTTTTCATTTGCATCTGCAAATATTAGATTGGCTCCTTTGCCACCTAGCTCCAAGGTCACACGCTTTAATGTGTCTGCAGCTGCTTTGGAAATGGCAATACCTGCTCGGGTTGATCCTGTAAAACTGATCATATCTACATCAGGGTGTGCTGATAGCTGTGATCCCACTCCCACGCCATCGCCATTAACCATATTAAAAACACCAGCTGGACATCCGGCTTCATGTAGTATTTCTGAAAAAACTATTGAAGAAAGTGGTGCTACTTCTGAAGGCTTTAGTATCATTGTACATCCAGCTGCTATCGCTGGTATTGCTTTTAATGTGACCTGGTTCATTGGCCAATTCCAAGGAGTTATCAATCCACAGACGCCAACAGGTTCGTAAAGAATTTTATCATTGGGTGTGTTTTCATTCAGATTTTGATCAAAATTAAAATCTTTAAAAACATTTATAAAACCTTTGATATGATTAAGCCCAGTTCCAACTTGCTGCTGCCTAGCCATTTCGATTGGAGCACCCATTTCAAGGCTAATAGCATTAGCCATATCTTCTGCTCTTTTTTGGTATTCTTCTAAAATACTTTCGATTAGCTGTAGCCGCTCATTCTTAGGAGTGAACATCCAGCTTTCAAATGAAGCTCGAGCTGCAGCAACAGCTTTATTGGTATCCGCTTGAGATCCTAATGAGATGACCGCACACGTCTCTTCTGTTGAAGGATCAATAACATCAAAATCATTAGAAAGTTCTGGTTCTACCCAAGAGCCATTAATATAAAATAAGCGTTTGTCTAACATTTGTATTACCTCTTAAAAGAAAATTATAAAAAGTTATTATTAAAATTTTTAATTGATTGTTGCTATTGTCTTAGACAAATTGCTTACGCGCTCTAATCTTGGTTATCAAAAACAAGAACGCGTAAGTAATATTATAAAGATTTTTTATTTGTCATCAACATCTTGTTTTATTTCTTCTCCAGTTTCCTGATCAACCATTTTCATAGCTAGTTTTGTTTTTCCACGATCATCAAAGCCCAAAAGTTTTACTTTTACTTCTTGACCTTCTTTCAAAACGTCTGATGGGTGGCTCAAACGACGGTTTTCAATCTGACTAATGTGAACCAAACCGTCTCGTTTGCCAAAGAAATTAACGAATGCTCCAAAGTCCATTAACTTTACAACTTTACCAGTATAGATTGTACCAACTTCAGGTTCAGCAACTATTGCATAAATCATGTCATATGCTTTTTTTATTGCTTCGCCATTTGGACTGGCAATTTTAATAACACCTTCATCATTTATATCTACTTTTGCTCCAGAAATTTCAACAATTTCACGTATCACTTTACCACCAGATCCAATCACTTCTCGAATTTTATCTGTAGCTACGTGCATTGTTTCTATTCTTGGTGCGTGGACGGAGAAATCTTGTGTTTCTGAAATGGCATTCGACATCTCATTAAGTATATGAATTCTTCCGTCTCTAGCTTGATCAAGTGCTTTCTCCATTATGTCTGGAGTTATTCCTGCGATTTTTATGTCCATTTGAAGGGAGGTAATACCTGCCTGAGTGCCCGCAACTTTAAAGTCCATATCACCTAGGTGATCTTCATCTCCCAAAATATCTGTTAATACCGCAAATTTGCCGCTATCTTCTAAAATTAATCCCATTGCAACGCCAGCAACAGGTGCTTTCAAAGGCACACCGGCATCCATCATTGATAAGGAGGCGCCACAAACAGAAGCCATTGATGATGATCCATTTGATTCTGTTATTTCAGATACAACTCTGACGGTGTAGGGAAAATCTGTTGGAGCTGGTAAAACAGCTTGTAAAGCTCGCCAAGCTAATTTCCCGTGACCAATTTCTCTTCGACCTGGAGGTCCAACCCTACCGGCTTCCCCTACTGAGTATGGAGGAAAGTTATAATGTAACATAAAGTTTTGACGTGAGTTTAAGTGTAAAGCGTCTACTATTTGCTCATCATCACCGGTACCTAATGTTGTAATTACTAGACCTTGTGTCTCGCCTCTGGTGAACAGTGCGGAGCCATGAGTTCTTGGAAGAAAGCCTGTTTCAGAGACGATGGGTCTGACGGTAGTACTATCACGACCATCAATTCTTTTCCCGCTCTTTATAACAGCTCCTCGAACTATATTACTTTCAAGTTTTTTCATCGCAGAACCCAGTAGCGCGTTCGATTGGTCCTCTTCAGTTAACTTTTCAATTATATTACTTCTTGCTTCTGAAACTGCAGTTGTCCGCTCTTGCTTATCTGTAAAAGAGAAAGCTTTAGTCATTATTTTTTTGCCAATTTTTTCAACACGAGAATAAATTTCTTTATAGTCAGGCTCAGAAAAGTTCATTGGTTCTTTTGCTGCATCTTCAGCTAAGTCTATAATCAGATCAATGACTGGTTGTAGTTGTTCGTGTCCAAATTTTACAGCACCAAGAATTTCTTTCTCCGAAAGCTCATAGGCTTCTGATTCAACCATCATAACGGCTTCTTTTGTGCCTGCTACTACTAGATCTAAGCGCTGCTCCGGATTTAATCTTAAATTATCCATGTCTGAAACTTCAGGATTTAGTTTGTATTCGCCATTCGAAAACCCAACTCTAGCACCTGCTATTGGTCCCATAAATGGCGCGCCAGATAATGTTAAAGCAGCAGATGTTGCAATCATAGCTACAATATCTGGGTCATTTATCAGATCATGGGATAATACGGTATTCATTACTAAAACTTCATTTTTAAATCCAGGCACGAACAATGGTCTAATCGGCCGATCTATAAGACGTGCCGTTAAAGTTTCTTTTTCAGAAGGTCTTGCTTCTCGTTTGAAAAAGCCACCTGGAATTTTGCCTGCAGCATAGTACTTTTCTTGATAATGTACTGTTAGTGGGAAAAAGTCTTGGCCTGGCTTTTCTTTTTTAGCAAAGGTTACAGCGGCCATTACAGTCGTTTCCCCAAGAGTTGCTAATACACATGCATCTGCTTGCCTGGCAATTTTGCCAGTTTCTAAAGTGAGCGTTTCCTCACCCCATTTTATTGTTTTTTTTACTTCATTAAACATTTTATTTCCTATTCAAGTGGATCTATAATTTTCTAAGATCTCACGGTCGGACAAGCTATCTAGCTTGTGGCCCTAATTTAATTATTATCATGCTAAACTCGGAAGGCCTGACGATTAAAGCAATCTTTAGCCTGAGGTTCAGGCATTCAACTATATTATATCAAATTAAATCAAAATGATTATAATTACGAGTTAATTAATCTTAACGTAATTAAAGGTAAGTATTTAATACTTATCTGCGTAATCCTAGACTTTTAATTAGATTTTGATAGCGATCTTCTGATTTGCCACGTGTGTAATCAAGTAATTTACGTCGCAAAGCTACCAATTTTAGAAGGCCACGTCGGGAGTGGTTATCTTTTTTATGAATTTTAAAGTGCTCAGTCAAAGTTGCTATTCGAGAGGAAAGTATTGCTATTTGCACCTCAGGAGAACCAGTATCACCATCTTTTGTTGCGAATTCTTTCAAAACGGCTGCTTTTTTTTCTGCTGTTATCGACATCCCTATCTCCTTTTTATGTGCACAAGCCAGGATGTCGTCCAGCAAGGCTGTTTCATTTATTCCTAAAATCGTTAGGAATGAGGGCGTATAGTAAAATTGAGGCAAAAAGAAAAGAAAAAAATTGAAAAAGCCATAATTATTTATAAAGTCTAAATAGAATTGATGTTTATTATTTAGATTTTTAGTTTAATCGTGTTAAAAATTACTATTCAATTTAAATGTTATAGTCGCATTACAACTAAGCCAGACAGAATAAATAGTGCTGCGATGATTTTTTGTTTAGTTATTTTTTCTTTGAAAATAAGAGTTCCTATTAAAAACGCAAATAAAATGGATGTTTCTCTTAATGCTGCGACCAAAGGTATAGATGCTTTTGTCATAGCCCAAATAGCAACCCAATATGATAAAAAAGAAAACACTCCTGCTGCAGATCCAACTCTCCACGTTTTAAGTGGAATTTTAATAACAATAAACCCTTTCAAAACGATTGCTAAAGGTATGAAAACGGGAACTGTTAAGATGAATAACCAAGCAATATATGATGTAGCATTTTCAGAGATTCTGGCACCTATGCCATCAGACAAAGTATAGCCTGCCGTAGCAATAGCTGATCCAAACGCGTAAGGAAGTAACTTCAAACTTTCGTGGTTAGAAAATACTCCTTGCGCCATTCCAAATATACCAAGGCCTAAAATTAAAATGCCCACTATTTCCATTGTAACTAAAATGTCTTCAAGAAGAAGAAAAGAAACCAACAAAACAATCAAAGGGGCAGTGCCTCGAGCAATTGGATATACCCTACTCAAACTGCCATGATTATAAGCGAGTGCTAGTAGGCATTGATAAATAACATGAAAAAGCACTGAAGCTAACAACCATGGCCAAGCCTCAATTTTTGGTAATTCTACAAAGCAGGCAATAACTACGCCCAAAAATCCATGCGTTAGAGTTAATACCAACATACCTTGTATTTTATCACTGCTATTTTTTACTAAGGCGTTCCAACTTGCATGTAATAGTGCTGCACACAGTATAGCTATGAAGATGGACAATGACATTCAGATATTAATCCATGACTATTTTACATATGCAATAACTTAATTAAATTATTGCTGCATTACATCTTTCACATAAACATGTTTTGGAATCAGATTTAACTTCTTCAAGAATTTTCCAACATCTTTCACATTTAATTCCATCTGCCTTTTTAAATATCACGCCAATACCTGGAGTGTCTTCTAGAGTAAAAGCCTCTTTATCGAAAGGTTTATTGATTAGCGTAACAGCTGAAGTTATACAGATATCAGCAAAATTTTGTTTATTTATTATTTCAAATTTACTTACATCTTCAATGAATATTGTTGGTGCAGCCTCTAATGACGCACCAATATTTTTTTCTTTGCGCTCTATTTCAATTGCACCAGTCACAACCCTTCGGACTGATCTAATTACCTTCCATTTCTGGTCAAGCTCTGGGTTTAGCCAGTCTTTAGGCGTTTCAGGCATGTCTTCGAGGTGAACTGAAGTATTTTTTTCCTTAAAGCGCGTGAGCCAAACGTCCTCCATTGTAAAAACAAGCATGGGGGCCAACCATGTTGTTAGCCTCCTAAAAAGTATATCCAATAAAGTCCTTGAAGATCGCCTAGTTAATTCATTTTCTGAATTACAATAAAGTGCATCTTTTCTGATATCAAAATATATGGTGCTCAAATCTACTGTGCAAAATTGAAATAACTGTTGAAAAACGTGCTGAAAGTCATAATTCGTGTACCCATCTCGTACTATTTTGTCTAAAGTTGCGAGTTTATGTAACATCCATTGCTCAAGTTCAGGCATATCTTTAAATTCTACCTTTTCGGATTCTTGGAACTCATTAAGGTTTCCCAGCATGAATCTCATTGTATTACGTAATCTTCTATAACTGTCAGCTACATTTTTTAATATTTCTGGGCCTATCCTAAGATCTGAAGTGTAGTCGGCTTGGGCAACCCATAGTCGTAAAATATCAGCTCCATATTGATTAATTACTTGTTCAGGTGAAGTGGTGTTACCGATTGACTTTGACATTTTGGTGCCTTTTTCGTCCAATGTAAAACCATGAGTTAACACGCCATGATAGGGCGCTCGACCTTTTGTTCCACACGCTTGGAGCATCGAAGAGTGAAACCACCCACGATGTTGATCCGTTCCCTCAAGGTAAAGATCAGCTAACCCATCCGAAGATCCATCCGTTCTGTCACGTAAGACAAATGCATGAGTAGAGCCACTATCAAACCACACATCTAATATATCAAAAACTTGCTCCCACTCTTCAGGATTGTACTTTTCCCCAAGAAACCGTTTTTTTGCTCCTTCTTTGTACCAGGCGTCTGCTCCTTCTGTTTTAAAGGCTCCAACTATTCGACTATTCACTTCTTCATCTTTGAGAATAAAATCATTATCAGTAGGTGCAGCATCTTTTTTAGTAAAACACGTTAATGGAACTCCCCAAGCACGCTGTCGTGATAAAACCCAGTCTGGTCTACTTTCTATCATGGATCGTAGGCGATTTTGTCCAGTAACTGGGGTCCATTTAACAAGTTTATTAATAGAGTTTAACGCTCTTTCGCGAATAGTTTCCCCATAAGTGTTATCACCGCCAATTTTTTTATCAATAGCAGCAAACCATTGAGGAGTATTCCTAAAAATTACGGGGGCTTTTGATCTCCATGAGTGAGGATAACTATGAATTAATCGCCCTCTAGCTATTAAACTATCGGCTTCTACAAGTTTGTTGATAACTGCTTTGTTTGCATCACCTTCTTTACCTTTATGATTAAATACTTTTAGGTCAGCAAAAAATGGAACATGAGATAAAAATTCGCTAGCTTCGCCAATATTATGGGTAAGTCGATCTATCCAGCCTCTTTTTACAAAACAATCATAATCATCTGCACCATGAGAAGGCGCTGTGTGTACAAAACCTGTTCCAGCCTCTTCATTAACATGATCACCTTCAATAATTGGAACATCATAATCCCAAAACCCATTGGCATCTTGTAGAGCATTGAATGGGTGGCTGCAAATTGCTTCATTAAGCTCATCATTATTCACATTTTGTATTTTTTGAAATTTTGTTACGCGGGCTTTTGTTAATGTTTCTTCTGCTAATGAATTCGCGATAACATATAGATCATTCACTTTGGTCCAGCTCTCTTGCTGCGTTTCTTTCACAACATAAATACCATATGAAATATCTTTGTTATAAGCGATCGCTTTATTAGATGGGATGGTCCATGGAGTTGTTGTCCAAATAACTATTTTTACATTTTCTAGTGCTTTAGAGCCCTTTATTATTTTGAATGGGACCCAAATTGTATCTGATTTGTGATCATGATATTCTATTTCTGCCTCTGCTAACGCAGTTTTTTCAACAGGAGACCACATAACTGGCTTAGATCCCTGAAATAAAGCACCGTTCATTAGAAACTTCTGAAACTCCTCAGCAATTACCGCTTCTGCAGAAAAATCCATTGTCAGATAAGGGTTCTCCCAGTTTCCTATAACTCCTAAACGTTTAAATTCTTCCTTTTGAATTTTTACCCAATCAGATGCAAAATTTCTACACTCTTGTCTAAAATCAATTATTGGAATGTCGTCTTTGTCTTTTCCTTTTTGACGATATTTTTCTTCTATTTTCCATTCAATTGGTAGTCCGTGACAATCCCAACCTGGGATGTAGGGGGCATCATTTCCTAACATTTGTTGTGAGCGAACGACCATGTCTTTAAGTATCTTATTTAATGCATGCCCAATATGCAGGTTGCCGTTTGCGTAAGGTGGTCCATCATGTAAAATAAATGGCTTTCTTCCTGTTCGTTTTCTTAAAGTATTATATATATCAAGTTTTTCCCAGTGTTCTAACCAGACAGGTTCACGCGTGGGCAGCCCTGCACGCATTGGGAAGTCTGTTTCTGGTAGGCTTAGAGTATTTTTGTAGTCCACGTTATTTTTTGACGTTTCAGAACACATTAATTAAGTCTCCGGTAGAAATTAAAAGTTTCAAGATTTTGTGCGCCTAGTCAAACGCTCATGCCCAACATTTTTAACAAAGTGCTGGAGAAATAATTCGAATATACAAGCCCAATAATGACGACATACTTTTTTATAAACGAACTGTTGTGTTGCGTAAAGTGACATATTCTTGGTAAAAAGCATAAATTACCATTTGAAGGCCTTGGCACAACAATCAAGCGTCGATAAGAGGTTAAATATGCCAAGATACGCTTTTAAAATTGAATATAATGGAAAAGGGTTTGCCGGTTGGCAACGCCAAAAAGATCATATTACAGTTCAAGGAGAAATAGAAACTTCATTGCGAAAGTTAGATCCTGATATTTCTTCTATTTTTGGAGCAGGTAGAACAGATGCTGGTGTTCATAGCTTTGGGCAGGTGGCCCATTGTGACTTAACGAAAAAATGGGAAAATTTCAAATTAAAAGAAGCACTAAATTTTCACTTAAAACCGCAAAAGATAGCAATTTTAGATGTAAAAGCAGTACCAGATGACTTTCATGCCAGATTTTCTGCAATTGAACGCAAGTATTTGTTTAGGTTGATTTCGAGACGTTCACCATTAGTTTTAGATAGTGGATTAGCATGGCATGTTAGACATGAGTTAAATTTAGAGCCCATGCTGTTAGCAAAGGAGTGCCTCATTGGAAAGCATGACTTTACTACTTTTCGATCTACTAGCTGTCAGAGTAAATCACCAATAAAAACTATTGAAAGTATAAATATAACGAAATTGATGTCTACTTATGGTCATGAATACCAGTTTGAATTTTGTGCTCCAAGTTTTTTACACAATCAAGTTAGAAGTTTAGTTGGAACCCTGGAAAAGGTAGGATCGGGTATGTGGCAAGCCGAGGATGTAAAGAATGCACTCATAGCTAAAGATAGATCTTTATGTGGTCCTGTCAGTCCTCCAGAAGGATTGTATTTAACAAATGTAATATATCCAAAAAATCCATTCTAACGTCGTTGAGAAGACGGCGGGCCCCCAAATTTTTGAGAATAACAAGTGGAAAAATGTGCTGATCCAGAAAACCCAGTGGCTAGTGAGATTTCAGTAACAGATAAAGATGAGTTCCTTAAGAGGTTTTTTGCCATTTCCAAACGTAGACCTCGATAATATCCCATAGTTGTAATATTTAATTTAATTTTAAATAATCGATTTAACTGCCGCTCTCCAACCTGAGCTATTCTCGATAGTTCTAATAAATTTAAAGGATCAGAAATATGATTTTCCATTGCTCCAATGGCATTCAGTATAGCCTGATCTGTTACACCTATTCTCTCTACTAGGCCGGCCCTTTGAGGTCCTGCAGCTGGACGAAAGTCAGTATGCATAAACCAATCGCTTACTTTACGAGCAAAAGAGTGACCGTGATGTTCAGTAATTAGCGAGTGCATTAAATCCAATGGAGCAGTGCCCCCAGCACATGTTACCCGTTTTCTATCAAATATGTACAACGATCTTTCTAGTAATAAGTCGGGCCACCTTTCTAGCATTGCTGGTGCGTGTTCCCAATGAACTGTCATTCTATAACCATGCATCAAACCCGCGGCCGCAAGTAAATATGGACCACCTGATATTCCTCCTACTATTGTTTTTGATCTTGCTAATCTCCTTAATGTATCAAAAAGAGCAGTATTTTCTAATTTTTTTGGATTTCCACCAGTAATAACTAAAACTAGATCAAATATATCTGATGTAGCATCTTTGGTTTGGATTATAGCACCACTGGAGCTTTTGATTCTACTACTTTGGACTGCTATATCAGTGACCTTATATAATTCATTTTCAGCTAATAGGTTAGCAGCCCTCAAAGGTTCAATAAGGCTCGCGTAGGACATCAATGCAAAGCCTTCCGTAAGTAGAAGGCCAATACTGTAAGGTTTATTATTTAAGTTACTGTCCATTTTATTATACTTTCAGTCTTTTTTAATAAAGTCTATATACGGTTTACTTTTTATATTTCTTAGAAGAGTGAAAGGGTTATTAATGAGTTTTTCAGCATTCAAAATACTAAAAGAAGGCCTCACAGGTAACCGAGGGTGGACACCTCATTGGAGAGAGCCTTCGCTGAAAAAAGAATATGATGTAATAGTAATAGGGGGTGGGGGCCATGGCTTGGCAACGGCTTTCTATTTGGCCAAAGAGTATGGCATTACAAATGTGGCTGTTTTAGAGAAGGGTTGGATCGGTTCTGGTAATATTGGTCGAAATACGACAATAATTCGCTCAAACTATATGATGCCTGGTAACCAACCGTTTTATGAGTTCTCCATGAAATTATGGGAAGGTCTAGAGCAGGATTTTAACTATAATGCAATGGTCAGTCAGAGAGGTATTTTGAATTTATCTCATTCAGATGGTCAACATGATGCTTACGCTAGACGTGGAAATGCAATGCATCTAACAAACTCTGGAGCAGTTTTATTAGATAAGTCAGGTGTTGAGAAAATGTGCCCTTTTTTAGACTTTGATAATGCTCGCTTTCCAATAAAAGGGGGTATTTGGCAGCAGAGAGGTGGATCGGTTCGACATGACGCTGTGGCTTGGGGTTATGCTCGGGGTGCAGACATGCGTGGTGTGGATTTAATACAAAATTGTGAGGTTACAGGATTTCAAATTAAAAACGGTATTTGCCTTGGGGTAGAAACCACTCTTGGACCCGTGAAAGCAAAGAAAGTGGCTATGTGTGTGGCGGGCTCGTCAGGTATCTTGGCGGAAAAAGCAGGAATGCGTTTGCCAATTGAAAGTCATGTTTTGCAAGCTTTTGTGACGGAAGGGCTTAAACCAATTATTCCAGGTGTTATAACATTTGGAGCTGGTCATTTTTATGTTAGTCAGTCTGATAAAGGTGGCTTAGTATTTGGTGGTGATATTGATGGTTACAATTCCTATGCGCAGAGGGGTAATCTTCCAGTTGTAGAGGATGTCGTTGAGGGTGGCATGGCTATCATGCCAATGATTGGACGGGCACGTTTGTTAAGGAGCTGGGGAGGTATTATGGACATGTCTATGGATGGATCCCCATTTATAGATAGAACTCATATTAATGGACTCTATTTTAATGGTGGGTGGTGTTATGGAGGTTTCAAAGCAACTCCTGCAAGTGGTTTTTGTTATGCACACTTGCTCGCCACTGATGATTCTCATGCTCTTTCGAAACAAATGCGTTTAGATCGTTTTAGATCAGGTGCTCAATTTGATGAAAAGGGTGTAGGTGCTCAACCAAACCTACATTAAGGGATAAAAATGATAATAAACCATCCAGTTCTTGGTCCACGTGATGCATCAGAATTTGTTTACCTTGGTGATGCCTCATTGATTGATAGGCCTGATCCATCAGATAAAAATGCTTCAGAATTATTTTATGAATACCAATATTTAAGAGACAATTTAGCAGGGCCTATGCAAGAATTGTGGTATCATGAACAAGGTGATCGAAGTTGGCTTGTTGTGACAAGAAACACAATTACTCACGAAATTAGTAATGTTGAATTGGCGCGAAGCATTGCTCGCTCAAGAGGTCGATCCAAATGAATCAAGCAGATAGGATACCAGGTGGGTTAGTTAATCGCGACACCCCAATGGATTTTTCATTTAATGGGAAAAAACTTCAAGGCTATCAGGGCGACACCTTGGCTTCAGCATTACTTGCTAACGGTGTCAGGTTGTTTGGCCGTTCATTTAAATATCATCGTCCCCGAGGGGTTTTCACAAGTGGATCCGAGGAGCCAAATGCATTAGTGGAATTGAGGAGAGGTGCTTTTAAAGAACCTAATTCTAGAGCAACGGTTATAGAATTATTTAATAATTTAGAAGCATCAAGTCAGAACCATCGAGGGCCCTTAAATTTTGATTTAATGGCGGCTACTGATTTATTTTTGTCACCGTTTCTGGGCGCGGGTTTTTATTATAAAACATTCATGTGGCCTGCTGCTTTTTGGGAAAAAGTGTATGAACCCATTATTCGTATGTCGGCTGGCTTAGGTTCTCTGTCCAAGTTAGAAGATCCCGATTGTTATGATAAGGGATTCTTGCATTGTGATATTTTAATAGTAGGCGCTGGACCCGCTGGAATTATTGCCGCACTGGCGGCAGGAAAAGCTGGTGCCAAAGTTATTTTGGCAGACGAGGATTTCCTAATGGGTGGACGATTAAATTCAGAGCTTTTAGAGATAGATGAAATGTTAGGACCGGATTGGGCAAGAAAAGCTATTGAGCAATTGTCTAATATGAAAAATGTTAGGCTAATGAATAGAACAACCATCTATGGTTCTTATGATCATGGAGTATTTGGGGCTTTGGAGCGATGTGCAGATCATTTGTTGCATTCTGATGGCAAGCCGCGACAAATTTTGTGGAAAATTTATTCTAAAAAAAGTATTTTAGCCGCTGGAGCAATAGAAAGGCCAATTGCGTTTGGGAATAATGATCGGCCTGGAATAATGACGGCTAGTGCTGTTCGCGCCTATGTGAATCGTTGGGGTGTTCTGCCTGGAAAACGAACGGCTATTTTTACAAATAATGATGATGGCTGGGCGACAGCAAAAACTTTGTCAGATAGAGGATTAGAAGTTACCGCTGTTATTGATAGTAGAAAATGTGATCCTGTTGAGAATATACCTGGTGCTTCAATTATTATGGGTGGAAAGATTGTTAATACTGCTGGGCGGAAAAGAATTAAAAGTATAACATTAGCTAATGGTCAAATTATTCTTTGTGACTGCTTAGCCATATCGGGTGGATGGAGTCCAAATGTCCACCTGACTTGTCATCAAGGGGGTAAACCAAACTGGAATCCTGACCTAAATGCTTTTGTACCTGGTGTGAATTTACCAAAAAATATGACAGTTGCTGGTTCAGCCAATGGGTTTTTTAATTTGCAATCAGTATTAACTGAAGGCTTAAAAGTGGCAAATGATGTCCTTCACAATCTTGATATCAAAGCAAGTAAAATTAAGGTCCCGTCATCATCAGATGATAGGACAAAATCATCAGCTTTTTGGTATGTTAAAGAATCCACTAAAAGGGGTTGGGTCGATTTGCAAAATGATGTGACAGTCAAGGATATTAAGCAAAGCCATGCAGAAGGGTTTCGATCTGTTGAGCATATGAAAAGATATACTACTATGGGTATGGCGACTGATCAGGGGAAGACATCAAATATTCTAGGTTTGGCTATTATGGCGGAGTGCACTGGTAAAACGATTCAGAACACTGGAACTACCATTTTTCGTCCACCCTACACTCCTATACCACTTGGTGCGTTGGCTGGAAGATCTAGAGGGAAGGACTTTCGACCCTATAGATTGACGCCAAGTCATAAATGGTCTGAGGAACAAGGGGCAGTTTTTGTTGAGGTGGGAAATTGGATGAGAGCGCAATGGTTTCCAAAAATTGGTGAGAAAGCTTGGAGAGAAACTGTAGATCGAGAAGTTTTAGCAACCAGAAATTCAGTTGGAGTTTGTGATGTTACAACTTTGGGTAAGATTGATATTCAGGGAAAGGATGCAGCTAATTTCTTGAATATTGTTTATGCGAATGCTTTTGGGAAATTGCCAATTGGTAAAGTGAGATACGGCTTGATGTTACGCGAGGACGGTATCGCGTATGATGATGGAACAACGGCAAGAATAAACGATCATCATTTTATTATGACAACTACCACTGCGAATGCTGTTTTAGTATTTCGACGTTTGGAATTTGTTAGACAATGCTTATGTCCAGATATGGACGTTCATATTATTTCCACTACAGATGCATGGGCGCAATTTGCAGTAGCGGGTCCTAACGCAAGACGATTATTGGAAAAAATTATTGATAAAGATTATAGTATTTCTAATGAAAATTTCCCATTTATGGCTTGTGGTGAAGTGACTGTATGTAATGGTACCCGTGCTCGATTGTTCCGAATTAGCTTTTCTGGTGAATTGGCATATGAATTGGCTGTTCCAGCCAGATATGGTGATGGTTTGATTAGAGAATTAATGAAGGCTGGAGAAGAATTTGATGTAACTCCATACGGAACTGAAGCGTTAGGCGTTATGCGAATTGAAAAGGGTCATGCTGCTGGAAATGAGCTAAATGGCCAAACAACAGCGTTAAATCTTGGTTTGCAAAAAATGATTAGTCAAAAGAAGGATTGTATTGGAAAGATATTAGCGCAAAGACCTGAAATGAATAAGGAAGATGAGATAAGATTAGTTGGCTTTAGGCCAATTAACAAAGGTGATAGATTAGTTGCGGGCGCCCATTTCTTAGATAAGGGTGTCAAAGAAATAATTGAAAATGATTTGGGGTGGATGTCGTCGGTATGTTATTCACCAATTTTAGAGGATTACATTGGATTAGGGTTTATCAAAAATGGTAACAAACGTATTGGTGACACCGTTCATGCTTATGATAAAATGAGAAACAACTCTGTGGATGTTAAAATTTGTTCTTGTCATTTTGTTGATCCAGAAGGAGATAAGCTTCGTGGCTAGTAAATTTTTATCGCCGATCTCTCCTTTAAATGGATACTCAAAAGAATTTGGTGAGAATATTTTAGAGGAAGTAACTAATTTAGAGATAATTTCATTAGCAACATCTGTTGAAAACCAAAAATTACTTGACCAAAGTATTATTAAACTTTTGAATATAAATTTACCTTTAACGGGAAAATCTAGTATTTCTGAAGATAAAAAATCTCGAATTATTGGACTTTCAATGGATCAATGGTTAGCTATTTTTGAAAGTGATGAGCGTGACTCAGAAGCGATTTTTAAAAATGCTTTATCTGACGATGTCTATTTAACTACACAAACGGATGCTTGGGTAATTCTTAGAATAAGTGGACCTTTAGCCTTGAAAGCTTTAGAGCGGATTTGTCCTATAAATTTGGAACCAGATGTATTTTTAGAAAATGATATTGCGCGAACTATAATGGAGCATTTGGGAAGTATTGTAATCTGTGAAAAAGGAGGTTCCTATTTAGTTATGTCAGCAAGTAGTTCTGCTAAATCATTTTTACATGCGTTGGAAACATCGTTACAGAATGTGAATTAGCTTAAAGGTGAATTTGATCGGTTAAAGTTAAGCATTTCAGAATTTTTCTGACAGAATTTGTTTAAAAATATGTGAAATGACTTTTTTGAGTAACTAATAGTCGTAATTTTTAAATTGAATTTTAAAAAAAATAGTAATATTTCATTTTTTATAGACAGGAAAGGTTTCAAAAATGGCTCCTCTAGATCAGGGTAAAGGCGTTTGGAAATCAGGAAAAGGCAAAGGACGACATTTGCCAAAGGGCCGCCAATATACGGATAGTGCCTTAGTAGATATAAAACTTTTGTTGAAAAATCACAAAATAAGTAGAGATTTATTAATTGAGTTCTTGCATTTGATTCAGGACAAGTATGGTTATCTTTCCTCTGAACATTTGTGTGCTTTGGCATTTGAGATGAAGTTAAGTCAAACAGAAGTTTATGAAGTTGCAACCTTCTATGCACATTTCGATGTAGTAAAGGAAGGAGAAATTGCTCCACCAGAACTGACTATTCGCGTTTGTGATTCTTTATCTTGTGAATTGCAAGGGGCGCAGGATTTAAAAAAAGCATTAGAAAAAGGTTTGGATTCTTCAAAAATTAGAGTGCTACGTGCACCCTGTATGGGGCGTTGTGATACAGCACCAGTATTAGAGATTGGGCACAATCATATAGATTATGCTGATGAAGAAAAAGTGAAAGATGCAATTGAATCTAAAGATACTCATGCACATATCCCAGAATATGAAAAAATTGAAAAATACAAAGCTAACGGTGGATATGAAAAATTGCTCGAATTGCGAGGAGATGGTGACCCTGAAAGATGTCAAGATATTCTTCTGGAATCTGGTTTGCGTGGCCTTGGTGGTGCTGGATTTCCAACCGGAAGAAAATGGTCATTTGTGCGGGCAGAAAGTGGCCCGAGATATTTAGCAGTCAACGGTGATGAAGGTGAGCCGGGAACATTTAAAGATAGGTATTATCTGGAAAGACAACCCCATGTGTTCTTGGAGGGTATGTTAATAGCAGCCTGGGCTATTGAAGCAGATAAATGCTTTATATACATGAGAGATGAATATCCTGCAGTTCTAACAATACTTAGGAAAGAAATTATTGCACTAGAAAATGAAGGAATTGTTGAAAAAGGTTACATTGATTTAAGACGTGGTGCTGGTGCATATATATGTGGTGAAGAAAGTGCGATGATTGAATCTATTGAAGGGAAAAGAGGTTTACCAAGACATCGTCCTCCCTTTGTTGCCCAAGTTGGAATCTTTGGAAAGCCCACTTTAGTAAATAATATAGAAACTTTATATTGGGTATCTAAAGTTCTTAGAGAGGGTCCTGAAATTTTAAGTGGAATTAAAAAAAATGGAAGAAAAGGTTTAAGAAGTTATTCAGTTTCTGGTCGTGTAAATAAGCCTGGAGTTTATCTACTGCCATCGGGGTCAACAATTACTGATATAATTGATAACGCTGGAGGAATGATTGAAGGTCATAGTTTTAAAGCGTACCAGCCTGGAGGACCATCAGCAGGACTGTTACCAGCGTCCATAAATAATGTACCAATGGATTTTGATACATTGCAAGAGCAAGGAACCTTTATTGGGTCAGCGGCAATTATTATTTTGTCTGATAAAGATAGTGTCAAAGAAGCTGCCTTAAATATGTTGCGATTTTTTGAAGACGAAAGCTGTGGGCAGTGTACACCGTGTAGAGTAGGTTGTGAAAAGGCTGTAAAATTAATGGAAAAAGATAAATGGGATACGGGTTTGCTTGAAGAACTTTCTTCAATGATGATAGATGCCTCGATTTGTGGTTTGGGACAAGCGGCACCTAATCCAATTAGACTAACAATAAAACATTTTTCGGATGAAATATAAGATGACTGATTCAATCCAATTTACTTTAGATGGAAAGGTCGTTTCGACCAAAGATGACGAAACCATTTGGGAGGTTGCCAAGAGAGAAGGCACCTCGATACCCCATTTATGTCATTCTGGAAAAAAAGGGTATCGTAGTGATGGAAATTGCAGAGCGTGCATGGTGGAGATCGATGGTGAGAGAACTTTAGCGGCGTCATGTATTCGAAAACCATCTGCAGGGATGATTGTTTCTTCTCAGAGTCATAGAGCAATTTCAGCACAAAAAATGGTAATGGAACTGCTAGTGACTGACCAACCTGTGAGAGAGCAAGCTCATGATAAATCTTCCCATTTATGGAAAATGGCAGATCAGCAGGATATCAACGATAGTAGATTTCCACAAATGAAGTCTGAAAACATACCGTTACTGGATAATTCTCATGTAGCTATGAGTGTTAATTTAGATGCTTGTATCCAATGTAATTTATGTGTCCGAGCTTGTCGTGAAGTTCAAGTAAATGATGTTATTGGAATGGCAGGACGTGGGCATGAAAGTAAAATTGTTTTTGATTTTGATGATCCGATGGGGGAGTCCTCTTGTGTAGCATGTGGTGAATGTGTTCAAGCATGTCCTACAGGCGCATTGATGCCTTCCTCTGTTGTAAGCCATGACCAAATTGGAGATAGTTCTGATTATGATGAAGAGGTTAAGTCTGTTTGTCCATTTTGTGGCGTTGGATGTCAGGTTAGTCTAAAAATAAAAGACGGAAAAGTTAAGTGGGTTGATGGAATAAATGGACCGGCTAACGAAGGTAGATTGTGTGTCAAAGGCCGTTTTGGATTTGATTACATAGATCACCCTCACAGAATTACAAAACCTATGATTAGAAGAGATGATGCACCAATAAAAGGTTTGAATGTTGATCCTGCTAATCCCTGGACACATTTTCGTGAAGCTACTTGGGATGAAGCATTAGATTTTGCCGCCAATGGTTTGTCCAAATTGCGATCTGATAAAGGAAGAAGAGTGGCAGGATTTGGATCAGCAAAATGTTCAAATGAAGAAGCGTACTTGTTTCAAAAATTAATTAGGCAAGGATTTGGACATAATAATGTCGATCATTGCACTAGATTATGCCACGCATCATCCGTTGCGGCTTTAATGGAAAATGTGGGATCAGCTGCGGTAACAGCAACATTCAATGAAATAGAAAATGCAGATGTTGCAATTGTTATAGGTGCTAATCCAACTGAAAATCATCCAGTTGCTGCAACTTATTTTAAACAATTTTCCAAAAGGGGTGGAAAATTAATTGTCATGGATCCTAGGGGTCAGGCACTTCAGAGGCATGCGTCACATATGCTTCAATTCCGTCCAGGTGCAGATGTAAGCATGCTAAATGCAATAATGAATGTTATTGTTGAAGAGGGGCTATATGATCAGCAATACATTGAGGCATATACGGAAAATTGGGAAGCAGAAAAAGCTCATTTAGCTGATTTTACACCAGAGAAAATGTCTAAAATATGTGGAATAGAACCAGATATGTTGCGTGATGTTGCTAGAACCTTTGCAGGAGCTAAAGCAGGAATGATTTTCTGGGGAATGGGCATCAGTCAGCATATTCATGGAACTGATAATTCGCGATGTTTAATTTCACTTGCGTTAATGACAGGGCAAATTGGGAGACCTGGATCAGGATTACATCCATTGAGAGGGCAGAATAACGTGCAAGGTGCATCGGATGCAGGAATGATCCCTATGTTTTTACCAGATTACCAAACAGTAACTGATGATGGCGTTCGTTCGGCTTTTAATGATATTTGGGGTTCTGATGTTGATTTTTCTGCTGAGAAAGGGTTGACTGTCGTAGAAATTATGGACGCAGTTCATGAAGGAGAAATCCGAGGCATGTATATTTTGGGTGAAAATCCAGCCATGTCTGATCCTGATGTCGATCATGCTCGAGATGCGTTGGCGATGTTGGAACATTTGATAGTTCAAGATATCTTTGTGACAGAAACAGCTAATTATGCAGATGTAATACTACCTGCTTCTGCATTTGCAGAAAAATCTGGGACTGTGACCAACACGAATAGACAAGTTCAAATGGGTAGGCAGGCTGTTTTACCACCAGGTGAAGCAAAGCAAGATTGGTGGATAACAACTGAGTTAGCAAAAAGGCTAGGGCTTAATTGGAATTACACCCATCCTTCACAAGTTTTTTCTGAAATGAAATTAGGTATGAAGTCATTGGAAAACATTACCTGGGATCGTTTGGAAAATGAAGGTGCTGTTACATACCCATCTTTATCAAAAGATGATCCAGGTCAGCCTATTGTTTTTGGAGACGGTTTTCCTCGAATTGATGGGCGTGCTAAGTTTACGCCAGCAAATGTTATAGCACCTGATGAAACACCAGATTTGGATTATCCAATGATTTTAACAACTGGTAGACAATTAGAGCATTGGCATACTGGATCAATGACGAGGCGTTCAAGCGTTCTTGATGCCGTTGAACCTGAGGCTAACTGTTCAATGCATCCAAAAACAATAAGAAACCTGGATGCGATGCCTGGAGAAATGGTCAAACTATCCACTCGTCGAGGTGCTATTGAAATTATGGTAAGAGCCGACAGAGGAGTTTCTGAGGATATGGTATTTTTACCTTTTGCCTATGTAGAGGCAGCGGCTAATATTCTAACGAATTCTGCATTAGATCCTTATGGGAAAATACCTGAGTTTAAATTTTGTGCCGTAAAAGTTGAGAAGGTGGAAGATAAAATAGCTGCTGAATAATGCTTTAATCATTAATAATCTTGTAATGATTTAACGCCGATCTCACCTTCACGCCACTTTTGAATGGCAATGGCGACTGCAGCGCTCGCTGCTAATGTAGTGTAATATGGAATTCTATCAGATAGACATACAGCTCGCATAGATCGAGAGTCTTCGATTGCTTGAGTGCCTTCAGTGGTATTCATTACCAAGTCAATTTCTTTATTTTTCATCATGTCTACAATGTTTGGACGACCTTCATGAACCTTATTTATTGAAATTGATTGTAGATTATTTTTGGCTAGATATCCCGCCGTACCCTTAGTTGCTATTATTACGAAACCTAATTTAGTTAGAACTTTGACAGTTTCGATTAGTCTTTGTGATTTGTCATTGTCTCGAACAGATATAAAAACGTTACCCTTTTTAGGTAATTCTACTCCAGCTCCCAATTGAGCTTTAAAAAATGCTCTCTCAAAATTAGTATCTCTGCCCATGACTTCACCAGTTGAGCGCATTTCAGGGCCCAATAATATGTCGACACCAGGAAACCTATTAAATGGTAGTACGGCTTCTTTAACACAGATATGTTTTATGTTTGGCGATTTTAATTCAAAATTTGTTAAAGGTTCCCCTGCCATTACCCGAGCCGCAATAGCAGCAATTGGGCTGTTTACAGCCTTTGCTACAAAAGGAACAGTTCTTGATGCGCGTGGATTAACTTCAAGAACAAAAATAACATCATTCTTTATTGCAAATTGAATATTCATTAACCCAACTACATTTAAGGCAAGTGCCAAAATTTTGGTTTGTCTTTCAAGTTCGTCTAGTGTGAGTTTACTTAAACTATAAGGGGGTAAGGAACATGCGCTATCTCCAGAATGTACGCCAGCTTCTTCAATATGTTCCATAATGCCAGCTACATGAACAGTTTTTCCATCACTTATCGCGTCTACGTCAACCTCTATAGCGTTTGTTAGATAGCTATCTAAAAGTACAGGGCTTTCCCCGGAAACAGTTACTGCATTATTAATATATTTTTTTAATTGAGTATCATCCCTTACTATTTCCATAGCCCTACCGCCAAGAACATAAGATGGGCGGATAACAAGAGGGTATTTTACCTCTTTTGCTATCTCAAAAGCTTGTTCTGGGGAATATGCAACGCCATTAATTGGTTGTTTTAACGAAGATTTATCTAGTAGTTTTTTAAATCGTTCACGATCTTCTGCTAAGTCTATTGCGTCCGGCGACGTTCCAAGAATCGGTATTCCTGCTTCTTCAAGCGCATTCGCTAATTTTAATGGTGTTTGTCCACCAAACTGAACAATTACGCCATGTAATTTACCAGATTCTTGTTCTACTCTGAGTATTTCCATCACATGTTCAAAAGTTAATGGTTCAAAATATAATCTATCTGAGGTGTCATAATCAGTTGAAACAGTTTCGGGATTACAATTTATCATTATTGTTTCATAACCCTTAGCAGTAAGAGCAAAACATGCATGACAACAGCAATAATCAAATTCGATACCTTGCCCAATTCTATTAGGACCACCGCCTAAAATAACTACTTTTTCTTTATTTGATGGCTTAGCTTCACATTCAACATAGCCCATAGCTGAAATTTCATATGTAGAGTACATATATGGTGTTTGAGCTTCAAATTCTGCTGCACAAGTGTCAATTCTTTTGAAAACTGATTTTACCCCTAATGATAGCCTTTTAGCCCTGACTTTTTCTTCAGTTAATCCAGTTAAGGTTGAGATGCGTGCATCTGTAAATCCATACATTTTTAGGTTATGCATGTCTTGGGCGTTAGTTGGTATCCCAGTAACTTTTACCTCAGCTTCGATGTCTACAATCTCTCTAATACGTGCAATAAACCAAGGATCATAGGAAGTGCATTCAATTATCTCGTTGTCTGTTAAACCCTCACGAATAGCTTGGGCGATCAGAAGCAATCTATCAGGTGTCTGTTGTGAAAGTACCTTAATAATGGCAGTTTTATTTGATTTTTGTGGAATTTCAATATCATCAAAACCTGTTAGTCCAGTTTCTAACGATGTAAGAGCTTTTTGCAAACTTTCGTGAATGGTTCTACCAATCGCCATTACTTCCCCAACGGATTTCATAGCCGTGGATAAGTTTGGCTCAGATCCAGGAAACTTTTCAAATGCAAACCGAGGTATTTTTGTAACAATATAATCTATGCTGGGTTCAAAGCTTGCAGGCGTAACTTTGGTTATGTCGTTATTTAATTCGTCCAAAGTAAAACCAACAGCTAATTTTGCAGCTATTTTTGCAATTGGAAATCCTGTTGCTTTAGAAGCTAAAGCGGACGATCGAGAAACTCTTGGGTTCATTTCTATTACAACCATTCGACCTGTTTTGGGGTCAATGGCCCACTGGACGTTTGACCCACCTGTTTCAACACCAATTTCTCTTAAAACAGCTATGCTTGAATTTCGCATCATCTGATATTCTTTGTCGGTCAGGGTTAGGGCTGGCGCTACAGTTATACTATCACCAGTATGAACACCCATTGGATCTATATTTTCAATCGAACAGACGATGATTGCGTTATCAGCCTTATCTCTGACTACTTCCATTTCAAATTCTTTCCAGCCCAAAAGGCTTTCATCAACTAGAATCTGATTGACTGGGGAAGCATCTAAACCTGTTCTACAAAAATGCTCATAATCTTTGCGATTATATGCGACGCCGCCGCCATTACCACCTAATGTAAAGGCTGGACGAATAATTGCGGGCAATCCAATTTCGGGCAAAACATCAATTGCTAGCCTTACACCCGCGGTTATATCGCTTGAACCATTTTTGTTAGTAGGCGCAGTAATGATAGCAGCTTTTGGGTTTTCAAGATTTAATCGATCCATTGCCTCACGGAATAACTTTCTATCTTCAGCCATTTCGATGGATTTGCGGCTTGCTCCAATTAACTCGACATTATATTTTTCTAAAACCCCAAGATCATCCAAAGCAAGTGATGTATTAAGAGCAGTTTGACCGCCCATAGTTGGCAGCAATGCGTCTGGTCTCTCTATTTCAATAATTTTTTCAACTACTTCTGCTGTGATGGGCTCAATGTATGTTGCGTCAGCCATATCCGGATCTGTCATAATTGTAGCAGGATTCGAATTAACTAAAATTACTTTGTAACCTTCTTCTCTTAATGCTTTGCATGCCTGAGCACCAGAATAATCAAATTCGCAAGCTTGACCTATTATAATGGGACCAGCCCCTATAATCATAATTTTCTTTATATCAGTACGTTTTGGCATAAATTAATCCAATTTAATTTGTGATATATCTGGCCTATCTTGCACAAATTATTTTTTGTTATAGCCGTCGTATCTTTGGGTGCAAGTTATTTCAGATTAATATTGTTAATTGGCAATGTTTAATTCTAAAAAATTTTGTTATTTTAAACACACTGGTAATAATCCATTTATTTATTTGGGGTAGTTCTCTTGACTTCTCAAGTTAACCAAGGTGTATCGGCTCTGAATGTAAAATATTAGGATGGATTTTATGCATATCTACCGCAGTCATACATGCGCAGACCTTAATTCTTCCAACGTGGGTGAAAATATTCGTCTATCAGGTTGGGTTCATAGAGTACGTGATCATGGTGGAATTTTATTTATTGATTTGCGCGATCACTACGGAATGACCCAGATTTTAGCTGATCCAGATAGTCCAGCTTTTAATGTAGTTGAAACGTTGCGTGCAGAGTGGGTTATTCGCATTGATGGAAATGTAATGGCTAGAGATTCCAATCTCATAAATTCAAAATTACCAACAGGTGAGATTGAAGTTTTTATAAAAAATATTGAGGTGTTAAGCGCCTCTGAGGAATTACCTTTACCAGTTTTTGGCGACTTAGATTATCCTGAGGAAACTCGCTTAAAATATAGGTTTTTAGACTTGAGAAGAGAAAAGCTGCATAATAATATGATATTGCGATCTAATGTAGTGAAATCAATAAGGTCTCGTATGAATGACCAAGGTTTCAATGAATTTCAAACACCCATTATTACTGCAAGTAGTCCAGAGGGTGCTCGAGATTTTTTGATTCCATCACGAATTAACCCTGGTAAGTTTTATGCGCTTCCACAAGCTCCTCAGCAGTTTAAACAATTAATTATGGTTGCAGGGTTTGATAAATATTTTCAAATCGCACCATGTTTTAGAGATGAAGATCCTAGAGCTGATAGATCTCCAACAGATTTTTATCAATTAGATATGGAAATGTCGTTTGTTGAACAGCAAGATATTTTTGATACTATTGAGCCAGTTTTAAAGGGTCTAATGAAAGAATTTGGATCAGGGAGACCTACTAATCAAACTTGGCCTCAGATTTCTTATAAAGATGCATTATTATGGTATGGTTCCGATAAGCCTGATCTACGAAATCCAATAAAAATGCAGATAGTTAGTAATCATTTTAGGGGTTCAGGTTTTAAGATCTTTGCAAATTTGTTAGAAAACGAAGGAACTGAAATTCGAGCAATCCCCGCTCCAACCGGTGGGTCAAGAAAATTTTGTGATCGAATGAATGCTTTTGCTCAAAAAGAAGGACTACCTGGCATGGGGTATATCTTTTGGAGACCTGGTGATGATGGCCTAGAAGCTGCTGGGCCTTTAGCAAAAAACATTGGTCCAGAAAGAACTGAAGAGATTAGGCTTCAATTAGATTTGAAAGAAGGAGATGCTGCATTTTTCCTCGGCGGTAAAGCTTCTGCTTTTGAAGGAGTAGCAGCGCGAGCAAGAAATGAAATTGGTTTAGAGCTTGGATTAACAGAAGAAGCTTCCTTTGAATTTTGTTGGGTTGTAGACTTTCCAATGTATGAAAGAGATGAAGAAAGTGGTAAATTAGATTTTAGTCATAACCCATTTTCAATGCCACAAGGCGGTTTAGCGGCTCTCAATGATCAGGATCCAACTGCTATCTTGGGTTATCAATATGATTTGGCATGTAATGGTTATGAATTACTCTCAGGAGCAATAAGAAATCATCAACCAGACATTATGTATAAAGCATTTGAATTAGCTGGATACTCTAAAGAAGATGTTAACGAACGATTTGGAGGGATGGTTAAAGCCTTCACCTATGGCGCTCCACCTCATGGTGGTTGTGCAACTGGAATAGACAGGCTCGTTATGCTTCTAGCTGATGAAACATCTATTAGAGAAGTAATAATGTTTCCGATGAATCAAAAAGCTGAAGACCTAATGTTGGGCGGTCCGTCTGAGCCGACCAACGAACAACTGAGAGAGTTGGGCTTGCGGATTATTGCTCCAGAATAATTATTTATCGAGTGTTATACCATTAAAATAACTTACGTGCATTTAAAGCAGCTGAAATAGTACCATCGTCGAGATAATCTAGTTCTCCACCTATAGGCACTCCCTGAGCAAGTGAAGTTATTTGAATTTGATCATTGTGTAATTCGTCTGCAATATAGTGGGCGGTTGTTTGTCCGTCGATTGTTGAATTTAGTGCGAGTATAACTTCATTGATATTTTCAGTATTCAATCGATATTTTAATTTTTTTATACCTAGATCTTCTGGACCGACACCATCTAAAGCAGAAAGAACACCTCCTAATACATGATATTGGCCTTTAAAACGTCTAGATCTTTCCATGGCCCAAAGGTCTGCTATTCCCTCGACAATACAAATTTGACCATTATTTCTTTTTTCATCGGAACAAATTTCACAAAGCTCCGCCGCACCTATATTTCCACAATTTATACATTCACGAACATTTGTTGCTACATTTTTTAATGCATCAGATAAAGGATTAAGTAAAACAGATTTCTTTCGTATCAAATGCAAAACGGCTCTTCTAGCTGAACGTGGACCAAGCCCGGGGAGTTTCGCCATTAAAGATATTAATCTTTCAATTTCATTGTCATCAGCTGGTTTCATATCAAAATGGTAACTTCATTCCTGGCGGAAGGTTTAAACCTTCTGTCAGTTTAGATAATTCTTTTTGTTTTGCCTCTTGCCCTTTAGTAAGTGCATCGTTCAATGCAGCAATAATAAGATCTTCAACTACTTCCTTTTCAGATGCGATAAGGATAGTTGGATCAATATCCAATGATTTTACCTCACCTTTTGCGTTTGCACTTATTTTAACGAGTCCTGCCCCAGCCTCACCATGTACTTCTACTTGCTCCAAATCATCTTGAATTTGCGCCATTTTACCTTGCATTTCTTGCGCTTTCTTCATCATTTTGGCCATGTCACCTAAGCCACCCAATCCTTTTAACATGTATCTCTCCTATCTTGAATCTAAGTAATATATGAAAGTGTCAAATTTCTATTCGTTTTCTTCAAAAGGATCCCATTCTTCCTCTTGAGATATAAGTATATTGTCATTATCTGAATTTTCTAACGGTAATTTTTGCACGTGAACTTCATGTATATTAGATCCAGGAAAATTTTCTAAGACGGATTTAACCATTGGGTGTTCCATAACCTCCAAATGAAGATTTTGTTTACTAGCATCACGCTTTTCTGCTATTGTAGGCCCCCCACCTTCGTTAACAATAGTAATGCCCCAATTTTCTCCAGTCCAAGATTTTAGTTTTTTTGCCAAACGAGAGGGTATATCAATGCTTGCTTCTTGTGTTAATTGAAATTCAATTCTACCTGGTTGATATTTTACTAATCGGAGATAGTTTTCTGTTTCCACTAATAGTTTCATATCGCGATTAAACCGAATAAGTGAGACAACATCCTCAAATGTTTTGAATTGCTCTAATGGATCTTCAATTATTTCTTTAACCTTGGCAATTGCAACTCCACTTCCTGAGCTAACTATTGATGAGGTCACGGTACTTTTATTATCACTCTTTTTTTTTACATCGCCAATCTGCACCTCAGGATAACTATTTTTTTCCAATTTTCGTATCAATTCGTCAGGGCTAGGTAACTCTGATACGTGAGTTAAACGTATTATGGCCATTTCGGCTGCCATCATAGAATTGGGGGCAAAAGATATTTCTTCAAGAACTTTCAACAACATTTGCCACATTCTAGTTAGTGACCTCATAGATAATTGATTAGAAAATTTTAAACCTCTGTCGCGTTCATCTGTTGTTACGGTCGGATCTTCTGAGGTATTTGGTGATATTTTTACCACTGAGATCCAGTGGGTAACCTCTGCTAAATCTTTAAGTATAACTATTGGATCCGCACCAGCGGCATATTGAGCGGATAATTCATTTAATGCAGATAAAGCATTCCCTTCCATAATTAGGGAAAACAAATCTAATATTCTTGATCTATCAGCTAACCCAATCATTTCACGCACTTGTTCGACAGAAGTTTCTTCAGCCCCATGCGCAATTGCTTGATCCATCATTGACATAGCATCGCGTACAGATCCTTCAGAAGCTCGAACAATGATAGATATAGCAGCTTCAGAAATTTTTACCTGCTCTCTATCCGCAATAGATTTCAAATGGTTAATCAGAATCTCTGGCTCAACCCTTTTTAGGTCAAAACGCTGACATCTTGATAGGACAGTTACGGGCACTTTTCTTATTTCAGTTGTAGCAAAAATAAATTTGACATGTAATGGCGGCTCTTCCAAAGTTTTTAATAATGCATTAAAAGCGCTGGTGGATAACATGTGCACTTCGTCAATTATATAAATTTTATAACGGGCAGATGTCGTGCTATAATGTACCGAGTCGATGATTTCTCTTATATCTCCAACGCCTGTTTGGGATGCCGCGTCCATTTCTATCACGTCAACGTGCCGACCTTCAATTATAGCTATGCAATTTTCACATTTTCCACAAGGATCTGTTGTGGGTTGTCCAGTTCCGTCAACGCCAATGCAATTCAATCCTTTTGCAATGATTCTTGCTGTAGTTGTTTTCCCTGTTCCACGTATTCCAGTTAAAATAAATGAATGTGCAATCCGATCTGCCGCAAAGGCATTCTTAAGAATTCTAACCATGGTGTCTTGCCCACGCAACTCAGCAAAGCTTTCAGGTCTATATTTTCTTGCTAAGACTTTGTAGGGGCTACTTTTCTCTGACATTTATTGACTTTCTAGATTCTATAATACCAATCTGTAGTGCTTATAAATTAGCGACAAGGTAAGCCCTGAAGAAATTTTTCAATAACCAAAAGCTTTAGCTAAATAAAGCTTTCTTAGTGAGAGGCTGGACAACGACCTAAACGATACTCGTTGCGGCTGCTTCCTTCCGGATCTGACCGGGTTGGCGAGGCGTTCACCCGCGCCAACCTCTCCAACAACACATAATATGAAGTTGAAAATTTTTCAAGGGATCTAAATTGCCTTTATAATGATCGTATGTCAAAGATAACAAAATGGAAAAATTATGCTTAATAAAAAACTTGTAACTTTTGGTGAAACCTTCTTGGACCGATCTGGAATTGATCGCTCTGATCAAATGAAAATAAGTGAATATCGAGAACATACCTCATCTAAGTATTTGCTTTATTGGCGTGGAAAGTTACCAGTTAAATCTGATGAGCGGGATCAATTATGTTGGGTGAATAAGGATCACCCATTAGTTTCGGATTATAATGAGACATTAATTTTCTTAGGGTTAGACATCAATATTCCAATTTTCTCAATTGATATTTCTAGTTGGATGCCAGAGGATTACGATCCTGAAGCTGCAAAAGCTTTTTTAGATCAAAATATTTATAATCACCCGGCTATGCCAAAGAAATCTCATTTTGCTGAGTTGAGAGGTTTTATGAATAAAATTTCAGCACAAGAAGCTGAAATTTCAGTTATTGCACGTGGTATGCATTCCTGGCATCAGAGTAATTCTTTTTGTCCAAAATGTGGTCATGTGAGTATCCCAATGCATTCTGGGTGGCAGCGAGATTGCAGTTATTGTAAAATCTCTCATTTTCCTCGAACCGATCCAGTAGTGATAATGTTAGTAACAAATGGTAATAATATTCTGCTTGGTCGTAGCCACGGATGGCCCGAACGAATGTACTCTTGCTTGGCTGGGTTTATGGAGCCTGGTGAAACTATAGAGGCAGCTGTAAAAAGAGAAGTTTTTGAAGAAACTTCTGTTAAAGTTGGAGCAGTAAATTACCTAACTAGTCAGCCATGGCCTTTTCCCGCTTCTCTAATGATTGGATGTGTTGCTGAAGCAACTTCAACAAAAATACTGGTTGATCCAAAGGAAATTGAAAGTGCTATATGGGTTAGTAGAGAGGAAATGTTGGAAGTCTTTTCTGGAAACAATCAATTCATGTATCCGGCTAGAAAAGGTTCTATTGCTCATTTTATGATAAAAAAATGGATGATGGGCGATATAAAATAAATTTTAATACGACGTGAACTGTCAAAGCATTTCGGTATTTGCAGAGAAGCTACCAAGCATTTTTATATAAGTACTATAATATGATAGTTCTTCTAACGCTAATTTTACATTTTTATCATTTGGATGACCTTCTATTTCAACAAAAAACTGTGTTGCTGTAAATGACCCATCAAGCATATAACTTTCTAATCTAACCATGTTTATTCCATTTGTGGCGAAACCTCCCATCGCTTTATATAATGCGGCAGGGATATTTTTGACTCGAAAAACAAAACAAGTTTTTATTTTTTTTTCTTTATCGAACTCTTCTTCAGGTTCTCTAGACATTATTACAAAGCGGGTTGCGTTATGATTATTATCTTCAATACCTTCTTTTAGAGTTTCCAATCCATATATGTGACCAGCCAATGCTGTTCCCAACGCGGCAACAGACGGATCTTTTAATTTAGAAACATGCATAGCTGCGCCCGCTGTGTCGCCCCAAGATACGGCCTCTAAATTGAATTTCCTTAGAAATTCTTGGCATTGGCCTAATAATACTGTATGGCTTTTAGCTATCTTTATATTTGTTAATTTTGCACCTGGAAGCGCAAGAAGATTGATTTTTACTCTTACAAATTCTTCACCAACAATATGGAGGTTAGATTCTGGTAAAAGTCGATGCATATCTGGGACACGTCCATAGGTTGAGTTTTCCACAGGTAACATCGCTAGATCAGTTTTCCTATTTCTCACTGCCTCAATAGCATCTTCAAAGGTTTTACAGGGTATGGCTTCCATATCTGGTTTAGATTGATTACAAGCTTGGTGCGAATAGGCCCCAAGTTCACCTTGAAATGCGATTTTTCTAATAGTCGTCATAAATTGATCCAATTTGGTCTAAGGGCGTTTAGTCGCGGTTTGTACACCTTGCATAGCCTGTTGGGAAGACGTTAGAAGAACTACGGAGAAAATCTTTTTGGCTATCGCCATATTAGGGAGCATAAATTCGATGTTTGACACGATGACACTGACCAAAATTGTGGCCGCATTCTGTGGTGCATTATTGGTTTTTTTATTCGCATTATGGTTGGCTGAAGGCTTATATCATGTTGGAGGAGATAGTCATGGGGGGCATAATGAAGCGGCTTATGTAATTGAAGATGATACTGAGATAGTTGAAGAGACTATTGAAGATGTTGATTTTGAAATAATTTTAGCTTCTGCAAACCCTGAAAAGGGAGCAAAAGTTTTTTCAAAATGCAAAGCTTGTCATAAAATCGCAGATGGTGCTAATGGAACAGGCCCACATTTATATAATGTTGTGGGGAGAGAGATTGCTGCAGTGTCTGGCTTTGGTTATTCTGGAACTCTAGTGGAAATGGGAGGTGTTTGGGATGCAAATGCCTTAAATGGGTTCTTAGAAAATCCAAAAAAATATGCACCTGGCACTAAAATGGGTTTTGCAGGTTTGAAAAAGGAAACTGATAGGGCAAATTTAATAGCCTATTTAGCTAGTGCAAATTAAATTTAGGTCAGCCATTAATTTATATATTTAGAAAATTCAAAATAATAATCCAATGTTTATTTACCTTGGCGAGTTTAACGCTAAAATGATGAAAATAATTGAAAAGAGATTATTATGAAAAGTGTTACTGGTATACTGAATTTGAAAGAGATTTTTTTTGCGATTTCTGGTAAAAAGTTTTTAATTATTACTATATTGATATTTTTATTGCTCCAAATTCATAGTCTTAGGGGCGAAGAAATTACTAAGGCACATGGAATATCGACTTTTGGTGATTTGAAATATCCAGTAGATTTCAAACATCTGGATTATGTAAACCCAATAGCTCCAAAAGGTGGGGAATTCTCCACATGGGCGTTTGGGACATTCGATAGCTTATCACCATATATTTTGAAGGGAAACTCAGCGAGAGGTGCAACATTATTTTTTGAAAGTCTAATGACAGGTACGGCTGATGAACCAGATGCAATGTATGGATTATTGGCACAGACAATCGAATACCCAAAAAATAGGCAATGGGCTATTTTTAATATTAACCCTAAAGCGAAATTTTCAGACGGCACTTCGGTTACGGCCAAGGATGTGGTTTTTTCTTTTTACACATTATTAGAAAAAGGCGTGCCTACTTTTAAAGTTACTTTCTCTGATTTTGAAAAGGTGGAGGCAATAGGAGAGTATAGAGTTAAGTTTACGTTCAAGAAAGGCTCAAATACTCGGGAGCTGCCTCAAGCAGCAGCGGGCTTACCAGTTTTCTCTAAACAATATTATACTGAGAATGATTTTTCTAAAAGTACCTTAAAGCCACCTGTTGGTTCAGGTCGCTATGGTTTGAAAAGCATAAAACCTGGCTTATCAATAACTTATAAACGAAGAAATGATTATTGGGGAGAAAATTTGCCCATAAATGTGGGGCGAGATAATTTTGATACTATAAAAATGGAATATTTTGCTGATTATATTTCTGCTTTTGAAGCATTCAAAGGTGGTGCTTATAATTTTAGGGAAGAATATTCCAGTCAGGTTTGGGGTACATCATATAATTTTCCAGCGTTGGAAAAGGGTTGGGTTATTAAAACACAAATTCCAGATCAAAACCCCTCAGGTACACAGGGATTTTGGATTAATTTGAGAAAGGAAAAGTTTAAAAACCCTAAGTTGCGCGAAGCAATCGGTATGATGTTTAATTTTGAATGGTCAAACGAAGCACTGTTTTATGGTATTTATAAACGCACAGATAGCTTTTGGGAAAACTCCTACTTACAAGCATCTGGAATTCCAACTCCAGAAGAATTAATATTATTAGAACCATTAAGAGAGCATTTAGATCCCTCCATTTTTAAAAATCCAGCCTTTGTCCCTGTGGTTTCTAAGCCAAAAAAGTTGGATCGAGCTATCTTACGAAAAGCTGCTAAATTGTTAGAAAAAGCTGGTTGGGAGCTTGTTGACGGGAAACGAGTAAATAACAAGGGAGAGATTTTGAGTATTGGGTTCTTGAATGATGGGCCATCATTTGAACGAATAATAAACCCATATATTGAGAATTTAGAACGCTTAGGAATAAATGCTTATTTAGATTCTGTTGATAATGCTCAGTCTAAAGAGCGTGAAAAGTCATTTGACTTTGATATTACTACTCGCAGATATGTTATGTCTTTGACACCCGGCTTAGAGCTTCGCTCACGTTTTGGAAGTAAAACTGCTAATAAAAAAGGATCTGCCAATATTTCAGGTGTATCCAACCTAGCTGTTGATGGTTTAATAGGTAAAATTGAAGGAGCACAAACTAGAAAAGAATTAAACATTGCAGTAAAAGCACTAGACAGAGTGCTTAGATCAATGCATATTTGGGTCCCACAATGGCATAATTCAAACCATAACCTTGCTTATCTAGATGTGTTTGGTAGGCCCAAAAACTTACCACCCTTTTCAATTGGGGAAACTGATTTTTGGTGGTATGATAAAGACAAAGCTGCATATTTAAAATCTGTGGGTGCATTATAAAAAGGTTTTATTAATTGAGCGACTATATTTTAAGACGATTATTATTAATGATTCCAACTCTTTTTGGCATAATGGTAATTAATTTTGCTTTGATTCAATTTGTACCTGGTGGACCTATTGAGCAAATTATTAGTCAAATTGAGGAAGGAGGTAGTGCAACTGATAGATTTGCGGGTGGTGCTGATAGCCCAAATTTTGCTGAAAATAGTAAATATGAGGGAGCGAGAGGGTTACCAGAAGATTTTATTAAAGATTTAGAAAAGCAATTTGGTTTTGATAAACCTGCACATGAGCGATTTTTTTTGATGCTTGTTAATTACTTGAAATTTGATTTTGGGGAAAGTTACTTTAGGTCAATTGCGGTATTAGATCTTATCTTAGAGAAGATGCCAGTATCGATAACGTTAGGCCTTTGGTCTACATTAATTGCTTATTTAATTTCGATACCATTAGGAGTAAAAAAGGCGATTAGAGACGGTAGTCGTTTTGATACTATAACTTCTGCATTTATTATTGTGGCTTATGCAATCCCAGGGTTTCTTTTTGCAATATTGTTATTAGTAGTATTTGCTGGAGGGTCTTATTTTCAATGGTTTCCTCTAAGAGGTTTAACTTCTGAAGGTTTTGAAAATATGTCGCTTCTAGGGAAGTCTTTAGACTATGCATGGCATATCACCTTGCCAGTGCTTGCTGCGACAATAGCAAGTTTTGCAACACTGACCCTGCTTACAAAGAATAGTTTCTTAGATGAGATCAAAAAACAATATGTAATAACGGCTCGATCAAAAGGATTGTCTGAAAATAGAGTTTTCTTTGGACATGTTTTTAGAAATGCGATGTTAATAATAATAGCGGGATTTCCAGGTGCGTTCATAGCTATATTTTTTGGCTCTAGCTTAATTATTGAAATAGTTTTTTCCCTGGATGGTTTAGGTAGGTTGGGATTTGAAGCAGCATTGAATCGAGATTATCCAGTACTATTTGGTACATTATATATTTTTGGTATTATGGGTTTGTTAGTGGGCTTAATTTCTGATCTGATGTACATTTTTGTTGACCCAAGAATAGATTTTGAAAGCAGGGAAGTTTAAAATGGCTGCTTTTACGTTGAGCCCTCTGAGTAAAAGAAGGTGGAAAAACTTTAAAGCAAATCGTAGGGCTTATTATTCACTCTTGATTTTTGTATTTCTTACAGCAATTGCGTCGATGGCCGAATTTGTTGCAAATGATAAACCGCTCATAGCCAGTTATCGAGGTGACATTTTTTTCCCAGTATTTTCTGGTGTTGTAACGGAAGATGAATTCGGGGGCGATGAGGGTTTAATCGCGCAATATAATGATCCGGCTATTCAATGTCTTATTATAACGGGTGGGCTTACTGAATGTTATGATGATCCAGAAGTTATAATAAACGATATGGATGCAGGTTTAATCACTAATCCAGATATTCTAAAAGGATGGATTATTTGGCCCATTATACCTTATAGTTTTAATACTATTAATCATGATGTAGTTCCAGCTCCTGGCGCACCGAATGAGCACCATTGGCTTGGAACGGACGATACCACTAGAGATGTGTTGGCTCGAGTAATCTATGGCTTTAGGATATCTGTTGCCTTTGCGGTAGTAGTAGTATTTGTAAGCTCAGCTATAGGTATCATTGCTGGAGCGATCATGGGCTATTTTGGTGGTTGGATTGATTTAATTTTTCAAAGGGTAGTTGAAATATGGGCGAACATTCCTAGCCTTTATATTATAATTATAATGTCTGCTATTTTCTCGATGTCTTTTACACTTTTAACTGTTTTAGTAGCACTTTTTAGTTGGACTGCTTTAGTTGGAGTAGTTCGAGCAGAATTTCTAAGGGCACGTAATTTTGAATATGTTAGAGCAGCTAGAGCACTTGGATTATCGAATTTTAAAATAATTTTTCGTCATGTTCTTCCTAATGCAATGGTGGCAACCGTAACAATGTTACCCTTTTTATTTACTGGTGCGATTGGAGCATTGACATCACTTGATTTCTTGGGATTTGGTCTTCCTCCTTCATATCCATCTCTAGGCGAATTAGCTCTCCAAGCTAAACAAAACTTACACGCTCCATGGCTAGCCTTCACCGCATTCTTTGTAATTTCTGCTATGTTATCTCTCTTAGTTTTTATTTTCGAAGGAGTGCGAGATGCTTTCGATCCTCGGAAGACATTTTCATGAATAATATATTATTAGAAATTAAAAATCTAAGTGTTTCATTTGGTAATGAGAAAAATGTAGTTGACGACATTTCATTTAAAATTAAGAGAGGTGAAACAGTTGCAATAGTTGGTGAAAGTGGGTCTGGAAAATCTGTAACAGCACTATCTACTGTTGATTTACTGCCTGATAATGCCAAATTGACTGGCTCCATTAAATATAAAAACAATCAATTGTTAGGTGCTTCTGAAAAAGTATTACAAAGGGTGCGCGGTAACGATATTAGTTTTATTTTTCAAGAACCAATGACATCCTTAAATCCTCTTCATACTATATCAAAACAACTTAGAGAGAGTATAAATCTACATCAAAATATAAATCAAAAGGAAGCCAATAACCTTATATTAACCCTTATAGAAAAAGTTGGGATAAGAGATCCTGAAAAACGTTTGAATGACTACCCTCACCAACTTTCAGGCGGACAAAGGCAAAGGGTAATGATTGCAATGGCTTTGGCTAACCAGCCAGATTTATTAATAGCGGATGAGCCTACAACGGCGTTGGATGTTACAATTCAAGCGCAAATTCTAACATTGATTAAAGGCATTCAGCAAAAAGAAGGAATGGGCCTCTTATTCATTACTCACGATCTAGGTATAGTGCAAAAGATTGCTGATTTTGTTTGCGTAATGCAAGCTGGGAAGATTGTTGAAGCAGGCGCTACACAAGAAATATTTAATCATCCAACACATAAATATACCAAAATGTTACTTTCTTCAGAATTGGATCATAGCCCTTTAAATAATCTAAATTTTTCAAAGAAAATACTTGAAACCCACAATTTAAAAGTGTGGTTTCCAATTAAAAAAGGTTTACTGCGAAAAAATGTTGGAAATATTAAAGCATTAAATAATGCCTCCTTTAAAGTTTGTGCTGGCGAAACATTGGGAATTGTGGGTGAGAGTGGCTCTGGAAAAACGACACTTGGACTGGCAATTATGCGCCTGATATCTTCTTCTGGTAATGTGAGTTTTGCAGGTAAATCTATCAACAAAATGCGCGGTAGAAATTTAAAATTTCTCAGGCGCGATATTCAAATGATTTTCCAAGATCCATATGGAAGTTTATCTCCTAGAATGACTATTGGTCAAATTATTTCAGAAGGTTTGGTTATCCATAGCTCTCTATCCTCTTCAGAAATTGAAAAAAAAGTTTCAGAAATATTAATCGAAGTTGGTCTTGAAACATCTATGGTTAGTAGGTACCCACATGAGTTTTCTGGTGGACAAAGGCAACGGATAGCAATTGCACGCTCTATGATCTTGAAACCAAAATTAGTTATTTTAGATGAACCAACTTCGGCATTAGATAAAACTGTCCAAGTGCAAATTGTTAAATTACTACGAGATCTGCAGCAAAAATATGGACTAGCATATATATTTATAAGTCATGATCTCAAAGTTGTGCGTGCTTTAAGTCATAACGTTATTGTGATGAATAATGGTGATATTGTAGAAACAGGTGAGGGAGTTAAAATCTTCAACTCTCCTGAGAGCCCATATACTAAAAGTTTAATAAACGCTGCCTTTGGCCTGGCTGTAAAATAATATCTAATTATTGAAACTTAAATCACTTTAAGTTGGCCCTTGAGCTTGGCAATTTTTAAAATTGCGTGCTAATAATTTCACACAAACCTTAAGAGCTTTGCTCTTTGTTAAATTAGAAAAAGTTGCTTCAAAACCTCTAGTTTTATTTATTACTTTCCGCTTAGCACCCTCGAGCAATGAAAGCTCATGTAGTGCTGCTTTTAGTAATGATTTTTCTGCTTGGAATCTTGTGTTATGGAGTCCTAAGTTTACTTTCCAGTTTTTTATTTGTGGACTGCTATCTCGAGACACAACAATCAAATCTCTAGAATTGTTAAGTTTTTCTGATGAATTTATATCAACTATATCTATTATTTTTGTTACTCTTCCTGGAATTTTAATTTTAACAGTCTTTGCAATATCTAAAGCCATTGCCAATAAGATATTGTTGCTTTCAGAATCTGTTCTGATTTTAGGACGCAAGCTTTTAACTACGATTATGTTATTTGGTTGATCTTTTGGAGTTTCCTGAAAGATCCGCATTGGCGGTATTAACTCTACATTTTCTAGAGTTCTTTCAAATCCTAAATCTAGTAATTTTGCAACTTGGATATTTCGAGTTCGTGTGGATTTTCCACCAAACACAGTTGCAATAACTCTTTTCCCATTTCTTTCTGCGGAAGCAACCAAATTAAAACCAGCTTTACGAGTATACCCAGTTTTAATGCCATCTGCACCTTTATAAGCGGCAAGAAATTTACGATTTGTATTTCTAACTTTTTTGGTAGCAATAGTTGTTTTTCTTTTGAACATTGGATAATAACCTGGAAAGTCATACATAAGATGTCTTCCCAAAACTGTCATGTCACGGGCGGTAGATAAATGTCCCTTCTCTGTTAACCCATGTGCATTTTTGAAGGTTGTCCGGGTCATCCCAAGGCTTTTTGCTGTTCTGTTCATGCGGCGAGCAAATGCAGCTTCTGAACCAGATATAGCTTCTCCAATCGCAGTTGCTGCGTCGTTTGCTGATTTAACTGCTGCAGCTCTTAATAGGAGTCTTAGTGAAATTTTTTGACCTACTCTTAAGCCTAGTTTAGAGGGTCTTTCGTTAGCTGCATTACGGCTTATTTTTACCTTTTTATCTACGTCTATTTCACCATTTTCAATTGCTTCAAAAGCTATATATAAAGTCATCATTTTTGTTAGTGAAGCTGGATGTAAACGAGTGTCAGCGTTACGAGATCGCAAAACTTTTCCCGAACGAGCGTCCATTACCATATCAGCATAAGGCGCTGCTTCTGCTAATGAAAATGCAGCTACTAGAAGAAATACCGTATACAGGTACAATTTTTTAATTTTTAGCCAGGTCTCCAAAAAGCCCGCCCTTTTCTGCCTCTTTGCTGCATTTATCGCAGTCTTATTTTCATAACGGCTAACATATGAAATAATTATAGTAAATAACTAAGATTACGTCTAATTTTCTTAATTATAAATAGCCATAAATCTATGGTTCACTGAAAAATATAAATTAGGATTAGATTTAAGTTCAAATTAAATCAAAGTAGTGATTTGATATAATTTATTAGTCCTTATATATAGCATCTGAGTGAGTCGGTTTTAAAGTAAATTGGAGTTTTGCGGTTTGATAAAAATAACCTCTACAGTGGGAAGTGATGATGATGGAGATACTATTCTTGCGTCTAAATCCCAATCTAAAACAGAAAAACCACCCTTATACAAAATATTATTATTGAATGATGATTTCACACCTATGGAATTCGTGGTTTACGTTCTTGAACGATTTTTTGGGATGAATAATTCTAAAGCAGCTGAAATTATGTTTGCTGTACATAAAAATGGCTTGGCAGTAGTGGGGGTATTTGCATTTGAAATTGCTGAGACAAAGGTAGCGCAAGTTATGGATTGTGCTTCACAAAATCAGCACCCGTTGCAGTGCACTATGGAGAAAGAATAGGCATGTACCTATTTATTAAAAATGACAAGACAGCATAGATTATTAGAAGTAATTAATTTCAGCAATATTTGTCTTTCAGAAAAAAACAATTTGACTGTTATAAATGCAAAAACTGATGTACCTTATGGATCTTTTTCTTCTGCTAATTTGATACTGGTTCAATCATTTGCCACTTTTTATGATGAATTAGATACGTTTGGTTATACTGTTTCTGTGGAAATGACTCAAAATACCGATGTTAGTATCGTGCACATTCCAAAATCAAAAATTGAAGGTTATGGTAATATTGCAAAAACAATTAAAATGACAAATAATTATATAATTGTGGATGGTAATAAAAAAGATGGTATTGATAGTTATTTAAAAAAAATAAGTAAAATAACAGAAATCTTAAATATATCGATTAAAAACCACGGTAAAGCTTTCTGTTTTGATCCAAAAAAAATTGATGAAAAAATTTTAAATGGATGGGAAAAAGAAGCTGATATAAAAAAGAATGAGGATGGATTTTTTACAGCTGAAGGTATGTTTTCATCTAAAAAAATTGACAAAGGAAGTTACCAATTAGCCGCATTCTTTAAGAATATGTTAAAAGGTCGAGTGGCTGATTTAGGGGCTGGGTGGGGATGGTTATCAGTCGAGGCATTAAAACAAAACATAGATAAAATAGATATCTTTGAGGGATTTTACCCTAGCATGCAAAGTGCGAAATTAAACATTAATGATCCTCGCGCAACGTTTTTTTGGATCGATGTAATGAAAATAAATACCAAAAAGCAGTATGATATTGTGATCATGAACCCGCCTTTCCATTTGGGTCAAGCGTCTGATTCAAGTGTGGGAAACGACTTTATTACAAAAGCCGCTGAGATGTTAAATAATAATGGTACCTTAGTAATGGTAGCAAACAGACAGTTGCCGTATGAGAAAAATATATCTAAATTATTTAAGAGTGTTACAATAAGCCATGGCCAATCAGGGTTCAAAATAATTCAAGCAAAAAAACCAAAGAATTTACTCAATAGGTAAAATTCAAAAATATTACAAAAAGGGTATTTTATGTCTTTTTCGATTTTAGGAAAAACAGCTATCGTAACTGGAGCTGCAAATGGTGTCGGCTTAGCAATAGCTCGACATTTTGTCCAAAATGGAGCAAATGTGGTTTTTGCCGATTTAGACGAAGATAGGCTAAAAGAAGAAATTCATTCTCTAAAAAATGAAAAGGGTCGTGCGATATTTTTTTCAGGGGATTTAAGGGAAAAACTAACGCAAGCTAATCTATTATCAGCGGTGATTGACGAATTTGATAGAGTGGATATTTTAGTTAATGCTAGTAGGCAGTTCCTAACATCAGACCCTCTGAATTTTGAGGAAGATTCTTTTGAAATATTACTTAATCAAAATTTAATAACGAATTTACGTATAAGTCAAATGGTTGCAAAAAGGATGATATATCAAGCTAAAAATGTTGAGAATTCTCAAACTGGTATAGGTAGTATTGTCAATCTGACATCCATGGCTGGACGCCGCGCCCAACCTGAAATTTTAGGGTATTCTGTAAGTTGTGCTGCAGTTGAGCAACTAACTCGCTCGTTGGCAGTTGCATTGGCAAGCTATTCAATAAGAGTTAATGCGGTTTGCTTTGGATCAGTTATGAGTGGTTCTTTAAAAGAGGCTTTGAAATTCAATGAGGGAAGTCGTGATAAAATAGTGGCTGCCACTCCATTAAATAGAATTGGAGAAGCAAAAGAAGTCGCTGATGCCGTTCAGTACCTATCTTCAGAAAGCGCTTCTTTCGTGACGGGGCAAATTTTAATGGTTGATGGCGGACGAACTCAGATAGATGCAACTGATGTTTTTATTCATTAGGATCATCGTTAAAATTACTTTTAATTAACTGACCGAATTAATTTCTCTAAATTATTTAAAAAGTCGGAGCGATTTTTTTTTGAAAACGTACTTCCTTTACCTTGAAGGAAATTATTTTCTGAACGCAATTCATACATTAAATTTCGTGTAGCTAATACTGGTCCAATATTACTTGAATCTAGTTTCTTACCATAAGAAGTTAAAACAAGTGCACCTAATTTTATAACATCAGAGGCAAGTGGAATATCATTTGTAATAACTATATCAAATCTTTGCACATGACTTGATATCCACTTGTCGGCAACATCAGGGCCACTTTCCACTATGATATTTTCTACCATAGGGCTTGTGTTTGGCTTTATTCCACCATTTGAGACAATAATAACTTTGATTTTATGACGCAACCCTACATTGATTGTTTCATTTTTAACTGGACACGCATCTGCATCAATATAAATCAATTTTTTGCCCCATCAAAGTCAGTTGGACGACCCTATTATCTGTATCTTGTGTTACATAACTTTACTTACTTCCCTAACGATAAAGAGCATCTGCGTGAAAAGAAATATGTTCTTCCATGAAGCTTGAGATGAAAAAATAACTATGATCATAACCCTCTTGAATTCTGAAGGTTGCGGCTTGCTTACGTTCAATTATAGCATCAATTAGTGCTTCAGGTTTCAGTAAATCCCAGAATTGATCAGAAGAACCTTGATCTATCAAGATGGGTCCAGGAAAGCCTTTTTCCTTCATTAAAATACTAGCATCATGTGCCTGCCATGTGGTTTTATCTTTTCCTAAGTAAGCATTAAATTGCTTAACCCCCCAGTCGCTATTGGTAGGGTTGGTGATTGGAGAAAAAGCTGAAACACTACA
>Ga0308012_10000127_pt1 | contig 47848 bp, 50 predicted proteins | sample Neamet179_FD_203133 | JGI IMG/M metagenome (GOLD analysis project Ga0308012, IMG submission 203133) | Marine microbial communities from water near the shore, Antarctic Ocean - #179 | ecosystem: Environmental > Aquatic > Marine > Unclassified | place: Southern Ocean | collected 2014-07-25 | reverse complement strand
CAAAGAAATTAAATAATTAAAATATCTAGAACTCAGAAAAGAGCATATAGATTTAAAACATTTAGACAATGGCAAAGAAAACAGTAGCATCTTTACAAACTTCTTCAAAGAGATTAAGTAAAGCTATCAAAATGATAAAATCTCCAAAATCAGGAGCTTATACATTCGTAGAGGCAATCATGCAACCAGAAAAAGTAGATGGCTTTTTAGCTAAAAAGTAATATTTACTTCACAAAATATTTAAACTACTTTCTATTTTTAGAAAGTAGTTTTTTTTGTGCCCTATTATTCCGTATTTTTGAACATTGCCTAAAAGTTTACGCTTAGAGTTTTTTTATCAATGGTAAGAAAGTCTTTTTTATTATTAGCATTGTATAAGAGGTTTTTCCTTTCTATTGCAAGCATTAATAGTTAAATAAAAAAAGGCACTTTAGAGCGGAAATAATTTTGAAGTAATAATTTCATCCAACCCAACAAATGGCGCTATTTTTAACGTATTGTTTGTATTGAATAAAATATAAAAATGAGTTTTTTTAAAAAAATATTTTCGAAAGAAAAAAAGGAAACATTAGACAAAGGTTTAGAGAAAACAAAAAGTAATTTTTTTGATAAGCTAACAAAAGCAGTTGCAGGAAAAACAACTGTAGATGAAGATGTTCTTGATAATTTAGAAGAGGTTTTGGTAGCTTCTGATGTTGGGGTAAACACAACCTTAAAAATTATTAAAAGAATAGAAGCAAGAGTTGCTGTAGATAAATATTTGGGTACGGCAGCATTAAATGTAATTCTTAGAGAAGAGATTGCAAGTTTACTATCTGAAACGAATTTAGGTAATGAAACCGAGTTTAACATTCCTAAAAGTAGTACACCACATGTTATTATGGTTGTTGGGGTTAACGGAGTGGGTAAAACTACAACAATAGGTAAATTGGCAAGTCAGTTTAAAAAACAAGGCTTAAATGTAGTCTTAGGAGCTGCAGACACTTTTAGAGCCGCAGCAATAGATCAATTACAAATTTGGGCAGACAGAACAGCCGTGCCAATTGTGCGTCAAGAAATGGGTTCAGATCCTGCTTCTGTTGCATTTGACACTTTAACCTCTGCTGTAAAACAAAATGCAGATGTTGTAATTATAGATACCGCTGGTAGATTGCACAACAAAGTTAATTTAATGAATGAATTGACTAAAATTAAGCGCGTAATGCAAAAAGTAATTGTAGACGCACCACATGAGGTTTTATTAGTATTAGATGGTTCTACGGGGCAGAATGCATTTGAGCAAGCTAAGCACTTTACATTGGCAACAGAAGTAACTTCTTTGGCAGTAACCAAGTTAGACGGCACCGCAAAAGGTGGAGTTGTAATAGGTATTTCAGATCAATTTAAAATACCCGTAAAATATATTGGAGTAGGAGAAGGAATAGACGATTTACAAGTGTTTAACAAATTTGAGTTTGTAGATTCTTTTTTTAAGTAAGACTTTAAAATATTAGTGTTGTAATCCGTCTCCATAAAGCCAAATAAAGCGTTTCTGTATGTTATGGATCGTGAGAAAATTATTGAATATAATCTAAGATTTGAGTAATTGCCGAAATTTTTAAAATTGGCTAAAAACAATCAATAGAAAGAATACCAATCATTTAAAAAGCACTATTTTTGCAATCGTTTTAATATTTTATCATATTCGAACCAAAATTTATAAAAATATACTGCCAAAAGCAAATTAGCTAAAGGCAAAAAGACAAAATATGCGTACAAAAACCATCAAACAAAATAAGATTAACGTTGTTACTTTAGGGTGCTCAAAAAACATTTATGATAGTGAGGTGTTAATGGGGCAATTAAAAGCCAATGGTAAAAACGTGGTACATGAAGACCCAGAAGATGATGGTAATATTGTGGTAATTAATACCTGTGGCTTTATTGGCAAAGCCAAGGAAGAAAGTATTGATACGATTTTGCATTATGCAAAAAGAAAGGAAGCAGGTGAAATTGATAAGGTTTTTGTTTCTGGTTGTTTAAGTGAGCGTTACAAACCAGATTTAGAAAAAGAAATACCTAATGTAGATCAGTATTTTGGTACCCATGATTTGCCAAACTTATTAAAGGTTTTAGAAGCAGATTATAAGCACGAGTTAATTGGAGAGCGTTTGACAACTACGCCAAAACATTATGCATATTTAAAAATTGCAGAGGGCTGTGACAGACCTTGTTCTTTTTGTGCAATTCCTTTAATGAGAGGAAAACACAAATCTACACCGATTGAAGATATTATTATAGAAGCTACAAAATTAGCCGAAAAAGGGATTAAAGAGGTAATGTTAATTGCGCAAGATTTAACCTACTACGGCCTAGATATTTATAAGAAAAGAGCTTTGGCACAATTGTTAGAAGCCTTGGCTAAAGTAGATGGTATTGAATGGATTCGTATGCATTACGCATTTCCAACAGGTTTTCCGATGGATGTTTTAGACGTTATGAAACGTGAACCTAAGGTGTGTAATTATTTAGACATTCCGTTACAGCATATTAATACAGAGTTATTAAAGTCTATGAAGCGTGGTACAACCCATGAAAAGACAACGGCTTTAATTCATAAGTTTAGAGAGGCGGTGCCTAAAATGGCTATTAGAACCACTTTAATTGTTGGATATCCTGGTGAAACAGAAGCAATGTTTCAAGAATTAAAAGATTGGGTAGAAGAAATGCGTTTCGAGCGTTTGGGGGCTTTTGAATATTCTCATGAAGAAAATACAGGGGCGTATGTTTTAGAAGATGATGTACCTGCCGAAGTAAAGTTTAAAAGAGTGAATGAAATTATGGAGGTGCAGTCTCAAATTTCTTGGGAACTGAATCAAGCCAAAATAGGGAAGACCTTTAGATGTTTGTTCGATAGAAAAGACGGAGAGTATTTTTACGGAAGAACAGAATCTGATTCGCCAGACGTAGATAATGACGTTTTAGTAGATGCTACAGAGCATTATATAAAAATTGGTGAGTTTATAGATATTAAAATTCATGAAGCAGGAGATTACGATTTGTATGGTACACCTGTTAAAAAACAAGAAAGACCTACTTCTTTAAATCAAAAGAAAAAATAGTCTTTAGAAGATTTAGAATTCATTTTAATAGATCCCACAGGTTTTAACATCTGTGGGATTTATTTTTTTTAAACTATTCTAGCTTATCAGAATTTAAAAGAAATACAGCATTGGCTACAAACAGTTTTCCGTTTTCCCAGAAAGATCTAAATAACGGATTGTCTACCATATAAATTACGCTTCCACGTCCCATTGGTTCTTCACCAAATAGTAAAGATTTAGGCACTTCTGTTCTAGCTATACTACCTGCATAACCAGATATATTTTTGCTTTCTTCATTAAAGTACCCAACATTATAGCCTTCTTTTAGGTAGCTGTAAGAAGTTCCGCTTAGTTTTAAAGAAAAGTAATTTTTACCATAACCAAAAGCCAACGGATGTGAATTGTCTAACGTACTTTTAAAAATACTTCCTGTAATTAAACCAGCCACATTTTTGCGCTCTCTATCTGAAAACGGTGTTAAATTATCTGAGATACTGTCTTCTTTTTCAGCTGTTTTTTTTGTCTTTAAGGCAAAATTATCTGTGTCTGCAAAACTATTTAAAGCATTTCCAATGGCAATTAAAGTTCCGCCCGCACGAGTCCATTTTTCTACCTTCGCTAAGGCTGTTTTATTTAGCATATTGCTGTAATAGCCGCTTGGTAGTATAAGTACGTCGTATACACTTAGGTTTGTTCGGTTAAAATTGTTAGAATTAATATTGGTAATTGGGTATTGCAATTGTGTTTCAAAAAAATGCCAAACTTCACCAAAGCTTAAAGAAGAGGTTGCTTTACCAGAAACTACAGCAATCTTCTGCTTGTTAATTGGTTTTACAGAGTACGACCCAAAATCTACACCCGTTTCAGAAAACCCTGAAGAAACAGCCGTTAAATTTCGCTGATGTTTGTTTGCAATTGAAATTAATTTGCTATCAAAATCTTTATTTCTATTATCGTTTCTTAAAATAATTAAGGTTCCTCTATTAAAAAATGTACCATTTGCAGAAAATGCTTTTTCAGTAAACCGAGGTACAATGTTGTGTTGTAATAAGGCCCCTAAGAAAGTGGCATCGTCTAAGCTAGTCCATTTAGAAAGATATGCGTATGCTTCAGTATTAATACTATTTATAATGGTTTTTCTAATATTACTTTCTGTAGAATTCACTTTAGATTTAGATGCAATGGCGTTTAAACCGTGTGCATATGGCAAAGACCAAGCAGTAATATCGTAAGTTAAAGAATCTGCTAGCTTTGCATTTGGTTCAAATAGAACCTTTACCATTTTTCCCTTTGGTTGATTGGTATGTACAACTAAATCTGTGACATTTAGATTAAGCTTATCAGTTGTTTGATTCTTGTAATTATATCCTTTTACCGTTCCGTTTTGTGCATTTTCATAAGTAATTTCATGCGCATCTAATAGTTTTTTTAAACGACTCATTTTATCTTCATTGTCATTCTTTAAAACGTAGCTTTTATAACTTAAATTAGAATTGTTAAAGAATTTTTTAAACTCTATATTTAACTTTTCTGCATTTTGAGAAGAAATTTCTACAGTAGATAAACCGGTAGTCATGTGATGAATTGCTCTGTCTTTTAATGTTAAAACTTCTCCTTCATCTGTTTGTATACCTAAACCTGCACGCCCATGGCCGGCTTGTTCATACGTCATACCAATAGCGCCCATGTAGGTTGGGTACGTATCGCCATAACTTGGGTATAATAAATCAAAACTTTCTTTTGTAAAATATAACCAACCCTCTTTATCAAAATAACGCGCATGGTTTTTTCCTATTTGAGTTTGAAAATCTCGCTGCCAATCTGTAATAATTTCGTGAAAAGGTTCTGCTGCTGGCGCAAAGTAATATGGATTGTTAATGCCTTGTTCATGAAAATCTACATGAATATGTGGCATCCATTTATTATAAATCGCAACTCTTTGTTGAGATTCTACTTGAGTAATCCATGCCCAATCTCTATTTAAATCAAATAAATAATGATTTGGTCTTCCGCCTGGCCAAGGTTCTGCGTGTTCTTTTGCATTCTGATCTACGTTATAAGGCGTGCTTTTTACTTGATTGAACCAATTTACATACCGATCTCTACCATCCGGATTTATACACGGATCTAGAATAACCACCGTGTTTTTTAACAAAGCTTTTTTATTAGTGACCAACTCATATAAAGTTAACATGGCGGCCTCTGTGCTAGATGCTTCGTTACCGTGCACATTATAGCTTAACCAAACAATGGCTTTTTTATTGGCTCCGTTTCCAGTAACAATACCTGTTTGAGAAAGGTTCTCTTTTCTGATATTTTCTAAATTATTAATATTTTCTAGAGAAGAAATATACGTCACATACAATGGCCTATGTTCATTTGTTTCGCCATATTTTTCTAACTTTACATTTCCTAACGCAGCGCTAACATATTTAAAATAATCTACTACTTTGTGGTGTCTTGTAAAACGAGCGCCAATTTCATAGCCTAAATATTCAGATGGGGATTGAATTGTTTGAGAATAAAGAGTTCCTGTAAGGCATATAAGAACAAGTAAAAATGCTTTAATTTTCATATAATTTTTAAATTAGAAGAGTAAAAGTAAGGATATATTTTTAATTTTTTAGGGGGAATAAATTAGAACCTGTTAAAAGTTTGTTAGATTGAAATGAAGTGAACGACAAAGGATAAAATATTTGTATTTTTATAAAAAATTAAATCACCCAATAAACGGTATGGCAGAAGTAGCTTGTTGTAAAAAAAGTTTTATTTAATAATGAAGGTAACACAGATTCCATTTAAAGATACTGGTTTTTTCTCTAAAACAATGCTTCATTATTTAGAGCAAAAAGAGACAATACAATCGTTTTATAATAACTTTCCAGACAGTCTTGGTTTTCATAATCAAATTGAAGAAAAAGAAAATTCCCATAGTTTACAATCTAGATTGGTATTAGCAGCGGCATTAAAAAAGCAATATAATAATTTTAATGTTTCTGAAAAAACGCAAGAAAATATTGAATTATTAAAATTAAAAAATACGTTTACAGTAACTACAGGGCACCAATTAAATCTTTTTACGGGGCCTTTGTATTTTCTATACAAAATTATTTGTGCTATCAATTTGGCCGAAGAAATAACTCAAAAATTTCCAGATAAAAATGTTATTCCTGTATATTGGATGGCTACAGAAGACCACGATTTTGAGGAGATCAATTATTTTAATTTCGAAGGTAAAAAGGTAAAATGGACTAAAGATGATGGCGGCGCTGTTGGACGATTCTCTACAGAGGGTTTAGACGCTGTTTTAGAAGTTTTTGCAACCCAATTAGGCGGTTCTAAAAATGCTACTTATTTAAAAGAATTGTTTTCTAAAGGATATTTAGCGCATAATAACTTAGCAGATGCAACCCGCTACATTGCAAATGAATTATTTAAAGAATACGGTTTGGTAATTGTAGATGGAGATGATGCTACTTTAAAACAGCTTTTTATTCCGTTTGTAAAAGACGAATTAGAAAACAAAACCTCTTACAAAGAAGTTTCTAAAACCATCGTTAAGCTCGAAGAAAACTATAAAATTCAGGTAAATCCAAGAGAAATTAATTTGTTCTTTTTGGCTAAAAACTCCAGAGAACGCATTATTTTTGAAAACGGAATTTATAAAGTAAACAATACAGATATTACCTTTTCTAAAAGTGAAATTTTAGCAGAGGTAGAAGAAAAATCATTAAATTTTTCTCCGAATGTAATTATGAGACCTTTATATCAAGAGGTTATTTTACCAAATATCTGTTATCTAGGTGGCGGAGGAGAAATTGCATATTGGTTTGAGCTGAAAGCCTATTTTGAGAAAGTGAAGATTCCTTTTCCTATTTTATTATTGCGAAATTCTGTACAAGTAGTCTCTGAAAAACAGCAAAAAAAATTAGATAACTTGCATATTTCACACCAAGAACTATTTTTAAAACAACACAATTTATTGTCTAAAAAGGTACTTGAAAATACAGCTATAGAAATTGATTTTGTTGAGAAAGTTAAATATTTAGAAAAACAATTCTCTGAATTAAAAGAGGTGGCCAAACAGACAGATGTTTCTTTCGTAAACGCCGTAAACGCGCAAGAAAGAAAACAAGTAAAAGGTTTAGAGAATCTTCAAAAAAGATTAATTAGAGCAGAAAAAAGAAGGCAAAAAGATTTGGTTGAAAGAATTACAGTTCTTCAAAATGAAATTTTGCCAAATCAGAGCTTAGAAGAAAGGCAGCGTAATTTTTCTGAGTACTATTTAGCGTACGGCGATGCTTTTATAAAAGTATTAAAAGAATCGTTAAAACCTTTAGATCTGGCGTTTACCGTTTTAGAGTTGTAGTAAATATTCTTTAACTTCGAAAAATTTATCATAATTAATTGGTAGTGCTTCATAATAAAATCTTTATGTGTCATTGCAAGCAAGAATAAGGTGGCAATCTAAAAATAAACAGTAATTTTACAGACCAATACTGCTTCCTGGGTTTCAGGTTTCGGAACGATACAAGATATAATGAAAGAAAAGAATTTACACCCCAAAAATAAATTCAATAAAGGATATGATTTTGATGCATTAATCAAGATAAATCCAAAGTTGAAACCCTTTGTTGCTAAGAGTCAATTTGATGTAATTACCATCGATTTTTCAAATCCTGAAGCAGTAAAAGAATTGAACAAGTCTTTATTATTTACATATGATAAAATTGCGGTTTGGGACTTTCCAAAACAGAACCTTTGTCCTCCAATTCCTGGTCGTTTAGATTATATACATTATTTGAATGATTTAATTTCTTCAGAAGAAAAAATAACCGTTTTGGATATTGGAACAGGAGCAACCTGTATTTATCCGCTTTTAGGAGTTGCAGAATATAACTGGAATTTTGTTGCATCAGACATCGATTTTGAATCTTTAGATACTGCACAAGATATTATTGATGATAATAAATTAAGAGAGCAGATAGAATTGCGCCAACAAGCAGATGAAAACAATATTTTAAAAGGAATTTTAAAGGATGGCGATTCTTTTTCTGCAGTAATGTGCAATCCTCCATTTTTTAAATCAGCAGAAGAAGCACAAGGAGCCAATAAACGTAAAAATAAAAACTTAGGAAATAATACGGTAAGAAATTTTTCTGGAAACAACAATGAGTTATGGTATGTTGGTGGAGAAAAAGCATTTTTGCATAATTATTTATATGAAAGTTCTTTATATAAAAACCAAAGTACTTGGTTTACAAGTTTAGTTTCTAAAAAAGAAAATATAAAAAGTTTACAAGAATCATCTAAAAAGTTAGGTGCTACAGAGTTTAAAGTAATTCCTATGACCCAAGGAAACAAGGTAACTAGAATTGCTTGTTGGAGGTTCTAAGATTCATATTATTAAGAAAAACTATAAACGGGTAATTTTTTATTACTTTTCTAATTAAACTAAAAAAACCGAAACAACTTGTTTCGGTTTTTTTATAATATTTTTTTATAAGTTAGGAATTATTAGCTCCTGCCCAGGATGTATTACATCAGCAGATTTTAAGATATTTGTATTTGCTTTAAAAATAAGAGTATATTTCATTGCATTACTGTAGTAGTGCTTTGCTATTTCCCCAAGCGTTTCTCCACTTTTTATGATATGCGATGCATATATAGAAGCATCTTCAATAGAAATATTAGCCATAATATCAGAGGGGTTTTCACCACCAGCATCTTTTATAGCATCCCAAAGAAGATTTTTTTCATATTGGTTTTTTGCAGTTCCTGTAACATGTAAAACTCCGTTTTCTTCCTTTACTTCTCCATTTTTAATGCTTAATTCTTCACCTAAGCTTAGAACACTTTGATACTTTACTTTCATATTTTTAATTTCTAGTTTTCAAATTGATTCCTATAAATTTAAAAAAAAACCAAAGCTAATACTTTGGTTTTTCGATTAAAGTACTAATATTATAGTTGAACCCTTGGGATAAGACAAAGAGTGCTTCTTTTTTATAAATGAATTACTTCATCATAAGCATCTGCAACTGCCTCCATAACCGCTTCACTCATTGTTGGGTGTGGGTGTATTGTTTTTAACACTTCGTGTCCTGTAGTTTCTAGTTTACGTCCTAAAACTGCTTCTGCAATCATATCTGTAACGCCTGCACCAATCATATGGCAACCTAACCATTCACCGTATTTTGCATCAAAAATAACTTTTACAAAACCATCTTTTGTACCTGCAGCAGTTGCTTTACCAGATGCAGAAAAAGGGAATTTACCAACCTTTAAGTCGTAACCTGCTTCTCGTGCTTTCGCTTCTGTCATACCTACAGATGCAATTTCTGGAGTTGCATAGGTACAACCAGGAACGTTTCCGTAATCAATTGGTTCTGTATGTAAACCTGCTAATTTCTCTACACATGTAATTCCTTCTGCAGAAGCAACGTGTGCTAAAGCTTGTCCAGGAGTTACATCACCAATTGCGTAATATCCAGGGATATTTGTTTGGTAAAAATCATTGACTAATATTTTATCTCTGTCTACAATAATTCCAACATCCTCTAAGCCAATGTTTTCAATGTTTGACTTGATTCCAACAGCTGATAGTAAAATATCTGCTTTTAAAGTAATTTCTCCTTTCGTTGTTTTTACAGTAGCAACAACACCTTCACCAGAAGTGTCTACAGACTCAACAGAAGCATTTGTCATTACTTTAATTCCTGCTTTTTTGAAAGAGCGCTCAAATTGTTTTGAGACATCAATATCTTCAACAGGAACTAAATTTGGTAGAAATTCTACGATGGTAACTTCTGTTCCCATGGTGTTGTAGAAATGTGCAAACTCAACGCCTATTGCTCCAGAACCTACTACAATCATAGTTTTTGGCTGACTCGGTAAAGTCATTGCTTTTCTGTATTCAATTACTTTTACACCATCTTGTGGTAAATTTGGTAATTCTCTAGAGCGCGAGCCTGTTGCAATAATTATATTATCTGCACTGTATTCTGTTACGGTCCCATCTTCAGCAGTAACGTCTACTTTTTTATCATTTTTTATTTTACCAAAACCGTCAATAATGTCAATTTTGTTTTTCTTCATTAAGAAAGCAACACCTTTGCTCATTCCGTCTGCAATACCACGACTTCTTTTAATGACAGCTCCAAAATCTTTATCAATTGCTTCGGCCTTTAAACCATATTCATCTACATGCTTTAAATAATCATATACTTGTGCAGATTTTAATAATGCTTTTGTTGGTATACAACCCCAATTTAAACAAATTCCTCCTAAAGATTCTTTTTCTACAATGGCAACTTTAAAGCCTAATTGAGAAGCTCTAATTCCTGTAACATATCCTCCAGGTCCACTTCCAATGATAATGATGTCGTATTTCATAACTGTAATTATTTATCTTTTAATTTTGTTGTCTTCCAAAATTTTAATGCAAGACAAGTGTAAATTTACTAACTTTTGTTCTTACTAGCAACTGCATACTGCAACTGCCTATTATTTTTACATTCTTTCAGGAACACTAATTCCTAATAAAGAAAATGCCGATTTAATTGTATCTGCAACTTTCTTGGCTAACTGCACTCTAAAGATTTTTTTATCTTGATCTTCTTCTCCTAAAATTGATACATTTTGATAAAAAGAATTGAATTCTTTCACCAAATCATACGTGTAATTTGCAATTAAAGCTGGCGAATAATTTGCTGCTGCTTGTTGAATTGTGTCAGGATACAATTCTAATTGCTTTAATAATTCTTTTTCCTTTTCATGCAAGTCAATCGTTACCGATTTAGAATAATCAAAAGTTGCTTTTTTAATAATAGATTGAATTCTGGCATATGTATACTGAATAAAAGGCCCTGTGTTTCCTTGAAAATCTACAGAAGACTTTGGATCAAATAAAATTCTCTTTTTAGGATCTACTTTTAATATAAAATATTTTAAGGCACCTAAACCAATTGTTTCATATAGCTCATTTTTCTCCTCTTCAGAATACCCTTCTAATTTGCCTAATTCTTCTGAGATTGCTTTTGCAGTGGCTGTCATTTCTAACATTAATTCATCTGCATCTACAACCGTTCCTTCTCTAGATTTCATTTTTCCGGAAGGTAAATCTACCATTCCATAACTTAGGTGGTGTAATTGCTGAGACCAATCAAATCCTAATTTTTTTAATATTAAAAATAATACCTGAAAATGATAATCTTGCTCATTACCAACAGTATAAACCATACCGCCAACATCTGGATAATCTTTTACACGTTGTATAGCTGTACCAATATCTTGCGTCATATATACCGCTGTTCCGTCTGAACGCAGCACAATTTTCTCATCTAAACCATCTTCTGTTAAATCGCACCAAACAGAACCATCTTTTTTTTTAAAGAAAACTCCCTTTTCTATTCCTTGGGCAACCACATCTTTTCCTAGTAAATAGGTGTTACTTTCGTAATATAAGGTATCAAAATTAACCCCCATATTTTTATAAGTAACCTCAAAGCCACTATAAACCCAAGAGTTCATGGTTTCCCAAAGAGCTACAACTTGTGTATCTCCAGCTTCCCATTTTAGTAACATTTGTTGTGCCTCAACTAAAAGAGGTGCTTGTTTTTTAGCTTCTTCTTCTGTTTTTCCTTCTGCTATTAATTGAGCTATTTCTTTTTTATATTCTTGGTCGAATTTCACATAATAATTACCCACCAATTTGTCACCTTTTAAACCTGTAGATTGCGGAGTTTCTCCATTACCATACTTCTGCCAAGCCAACATAGACTTGCAAATATGAATACCTCTATCGTTTATAATTTGGGTTTTGTATACTTTTTTACCAGAAGCTTTTATAATTTCTGCAACAGAGTACCCTAATAAGTTGTTACGAACATGCCCTAGGTGTAATGGTTTATTGGTGTTTGGCGAAGAATACTCTACCATTACCGCTTTGTCATTTGCTGTTGGCGTATTAAAACCAAAAGTTGCATTTGTATAGGCAGTATTAAAGAAGTTTGTATAGACAGCATCTTCAATAACCAAGTTTAAAAAACCTTTTACAACATTATAATTGGTAATTTCTTTTACGTTTTCTACTAAATACTTTCCTAAGTCTTCACCAATTTGAACAGGGTTTCCTTTTTTGTAACGCAACATAGGAAAAACAACAACGGTAATGTCGCCCTCAAATTCTTTTCTTGTTGCTTGAAATTCTACAGATGGAATTTCTACAGTATATAAAGCTAAAAAACCTTCTTTTACTTTGGTTTCTATGGTGTTTTGAATATTCATTTACTTCGTTAGGTTGATTTACAAAATTAAGAATTTTATTTGTTTTTCAGATTGATTTTTCCGGAAGAATAATTGTAATTTTGTAAAATGGAAAAATTTCTTGAACAACTCCCAAAATTAGCAGAAGAAGCAAAAAAAGAAAGTCAGAAATACTTTGCGAGACTTAAGAAACGTACGCCAAAAAGATTGGATTATTTAATGCAAGAATTGCATGAAGAAGAGTTTAAAAAGACAGATTGCTTAACGTGTGGTAATTGTTGTAAAACTACAAGTCCTATTTTTACAAGTATAGATGTAGATCGTATTTCTAAGTATTTAAAAGTAAAGGCAGCATTCTTTATAGAAAAATATTTAGATAGAGATGAAGATGATTTTTTGGTATTAAAAACAGTGCCATGCTCTTTTTTTGATGAATCTGATAATACTTGTTTTATCTATAACGTAAGACCAAAAGCCTGTGCAGAATATCCGCACACAAATCGTAAAAAGTTTATTGGAATTACAGATTTAACAATAGATAATACTACCGTTTGTCCGGCAGCTTTTAATATTGTAGAGAATTTAAAGAAACGTTTGCCTTTAGAAGGGAACAAAAAAGTAAAGCGTTCTTAATATAATTTTAGGTCTTTAGACCTTTAATCTTTTTAGAAAAAATCATTCAAACCAAATAATATATTTTTTGGTTTGAATGATTTTTTAGTTTTAGTAAAGTATTCTGAGCTTTTTTTAGCATTTGTTTTATTAACTTTTTACTATTTTAGACAAAATTAAGTACTTATGGAGACTATTTTTAATTATTTTGAAACGATTCCTTCAACTCATAGAAGCCTTATTTTAATTGGTGGTATTACTTTTTTTTGGCTCTTAGAAGGCGCCATTCCATTGTTTAAATTCGATTATAAAAAATGGAAACATGCGCTTCCTAATTTGTTTTTTACTTTTACAACCATTATTATTAATTTTACATTGGCTTTTTTATTACTAGAAACAGTAGATTGGGTTTCTATAAATAATTTTGGATTGATAAATTGGTTACCAGAAATGCCCCTTTGGTTATATGCTGGTTTAGGAATTGTTTTGTTAGATTTTTTTGGAGCTTACTTAGCACATTTTACAGAGCATAAAATAAAACCTTTGTGGATGGTTCATTTGGTGCATCATTCAGATCATAAAGTAGATACAACTTCTGCCAATAGGCATCATCCTATAGAGAGCATTATTCGTTTTATTTTTACTTTATTAGGTGTTTTTATAGTAGGTACCCCAATTGCAATTGTATTTATGTACCAATCTATGTCTTTAATTTTCACCCAATTTACGCATGCGAATATTAAAATGTCTATAAAAGTGGACAAGTTTTTAAGCTATTTTATTGTTTCACCAGATATGCATAAAGTACATCATCATAATAAGTTGCCTTATACAGATTCTAATTATGGTAATATATTTTCTATTTGGGACCGACTTTTTGGAACGTATCTAGAATTAGATAGAGAAAAAATTGTGTATGGGGTAGATACGTTTCCAGATGAAGTAAAAAATTCTTCTTTAAAAGAATTATTAAAACAACCTTTTCAAGGTTATCGAAAACCAACAAATTTAGAAGAGCTTTAAAACGATATTAATGCATTTTTACAGGCTTCACAATTAATTATATAATAAATACTTTTCCCTAACTTTTTTAAAAGTACTTATACCTTTTGCCCAAGTTTTTCTAATTTCTATTTCAGACAAACCTTGTTCAATTTGTTTTTGTAGTTTTTCTGTACCGGCTAATTTTGTAAAGAAACTATTAAAGAATTCTGTAGTCGAATTTTGTGTGTGGGCATTTATAAGATAAGATAAATGAAGCCTATTTAGGTTTTCTACGCGTCTTAAGTCTGCCCCAAAACAACGTTTGTTTTTATACTTCGGATATTTCGAGCCCTCATTAGCATGCGGTGTAAAGGTAAAATTACTTTTTGTTAGATGTGGTGAGCCAAAAATTTGAAACTGCATTGCTGTTCCTCTTCCAGCAGAAACATTAGTGCCTTCAAAAAAACACAGGCTAGGGTATAGGTTAATACTTTTAGCATTCGGTAAATTTGGTGAAGGTTTTATTGGCAAACTATATAAAGTTTCATGCGTATAATTGTCTAAAGGAATCACTTTTAAATCGCATTTAATGCCATTTTTTAGCCATCTTTCTCCGTTTATCATTTTTCCATATTCACCAATGGTCATACCATATACAACTGGTACTTTGTGCATGCCCACAAAAGACGCGTGTGCTAGTTCTAAAACAGGGCCGTCTATATAATGTGCATTCGGATTTGGTCTGTCTAAAATAATTACTTTTATGCCAGCCTCTGCACAAGCCTCCATTACATAGTGTAAAGAAGAAATATAAGTGTAAAAACGGGCGCCAACATCCTGAATGTCAAAAACAACAACATCAATTCCTTTTAATTGTGTCGCGGAAGGTTTTTTGTTCTTACCGTATAAGGAAATAATTTGCAAGCCAGTTCTCGTATCAAAACCATCTTTAACAACCTCGCCAGCATCTGCTTTTCCTCTAAAACCATGCTCTGGTGCAAATACTTTTTTTACGTTTATATGTAAAGAAATTAAGCTGTCTACTAAATGTTTTGCTACTTGGTTTTTATTAAAAATAACCGAAGTTTGATTTGCTACAATAGCAACATTTTTTCCTTTTAGTAAATTTAGATACAAACTAGTTCTTTCTGCACCTGTTTCAATCTTTAACTCAGAAATTTGTGCACAAGAAATCAGCTGAAAATTCAGCAAAAGAAATAAGAATAAATATGTACTTTTGAAAAGCTTAAAAGATATCATCAATTTGAATTACGAGTTATTTATTGCAAAACGCATTATTGCTGGCAAAAAGTATAAAAATAGCATTTCATCTCCAATAATAAAAATTGCAATTACTGCAATTGCGTTAGGAATTATTATTATGCTAATTGCTGTGGCAAGTGCAGCAGGTTTACAGACTAAAATTCGCGATAAAATGGCGGGTTTTAAAGGGCACGTCCAAATTGTAAATTATGACAATAATAATTCTGATGTTTCTACTACGCCTATAAATATTGAACAAGATTTTTATCCTGAATTTGAAAATATAAAAGGGATAAAGAACGTACAAATTTTTGCATCTAAAGGCGGCATTATAAGAACCGACAGCGACTTTGAAGGTATTGTTTTTAAAGGAGTTTCTATAGATTATGATTGGTCCTTCTTCGAAGAGTATTTAGTAGCAGGTAAAGTTCCAGATTTTAAGCAACCAAGAACTAAAGAAGTTTTATTGTCTCAAACAATAATGAATAGGTTACAATTAAAATTAAATGACACCATAGCCGCCACATTTTTAAAAACTACAGCTAGCAAATTTCCTTCAAATAGAAAATATACTATTTGCGGAATTTACAATTCTGGCTTTGCACCGTTTGATAAAAATATGATGATTGGCGACATTAGAGAGGTGCAAAAATTAAATAAATGGACAGAGAACCAAGTAGGTGGTTTTGAAGTTCTTTTAAATAATTTTGACGATATTGAAGAAAAAGGGAACCAAATTTATAGAGAGATTAGCCTTACATTAAACGCAAACTCTATAACAAACTTATACCCAACAGTATTTGACTGGATTAAATTATTTGACAACAACGTTTGGTTTATTATCGGCATTATGATTTTAATTGCAGGCATAAATATGATTACTGCTTTGTTAGTTTTAATTTTAGAACGTGTGCAAATGATTGGCATTTTAAAAGCCTTAGGAAACAGTAATGCTAGTATTCGTAAGATATTCTTGTACAACGCCTCTTACCTTATTTTAAAAGGCCTTTTCTGGGGAAATATTATTGGTTTATCTATAATAGGTTTGCAATATTTCTTTAAGATAATTACTTTAAACCCAGAAACCTATTACGTAGCTACTATGCCCGTTTATATTTCTATAGGTGCAATTTTGGCCTTAAATATAGGTACACTGGTTTTGTGTTTCTTAATGTTAATTATTCCTTCTTATATTATTACTAAAATAAACCCCGCTAAATCTATAAAATTCGCTTAGTTCTTAAAACAAGAATTAATGAAACTTACTTTTAATTATTGCTGCTTTGTTTTTTTCAATATGAAGTTTAAAAGCTTTAGCTACAGAAGATAAGTTTTTAGATTTCAGCCAAATTAAATTCCAATTGGTTTCTATCGGTAAATCGTTTATTTTCATAATTTGTAAATCGCCCTTTTGTAATTCGTTTTTAATACCAATAATTGGCATTATAGAAATACCCAAACCAGCAATAACTGCTTGTTTTACGGCTTCATTAGAGGTAAGTTCCATTTTCTTCAGCACCTTTATTTTATGCTTTATCAAATATCTTTCCATTGCTAAACGGGTGGCAGAGCCTTGTTCTCTAAAAATAAATAGCGACTTGTTTAATTCTTGTAAAACTGATTTATCAGAAATATTGTATTCTTTATTCGCAATAAAATAGAGTTTATTTTTCATTAATTCTATGCGGTCTATATTCAGTTTTTTAGGAATTGTAGAAACCAGTGCAAAATCACAATCGTTATTTTCTAAACTTCTAATTACCGTCATTTTATTGGTAACATCCATTGTTAAATCTACCATTTCGTTTCCCTTTATAAAGTCCGCTAAAAAATAAGGCATTACGTATTTGGCTGTCGATACAATAGATATTTTTAATTTTCCAGCTAGTTTTCCTTTATAAATTGCAGACTTGTAATTAATTGCAGCTACTTGCTCTAAAATTATAAAAGCTGTTTCAGAAATCTCTTCTCCAAACTCTGTAATGTATAGTTTTCTACCTACTATTTCAAAAAGTGGTAGGTTAAATTGATCTTGAAAATTCTTTAACTGAATAGACACAGCGGGTTGTGTTAAGAAAAGCTGTTCAGAAGCCTTGGTTACACTTTTAACTTCTGCTACTTTTCTAAATATTTCTAATTGATGTAATGTATACTTCATAAAATAATTTTATGTATTGTATAATAAATATAAATAAAAATATATGAAATAAAGCACCTTTCTTTGTAAAAAAATAAAACAATGAGTCAAACAGTAATAAAACCAACAGCACACACAAGTGTATTAAATAATCAGGTGGTTATTCAGATTACAAAATCACAATTAATTAAATTTTTACAGCTCATGGTTCTAATGGCAATGGTAATTCTAAATGTTTTAGCAATTAAAATTGGAAGTCCTTTTCTAAAAGAACTTTTTGTTTCGCAGGCTCTTTTGGTTCTTGTTTTTTTTATTAAAAACTCAAAGTCTAATAAAATTTCTAAATAAATAATGGAAAACACAAAACAAAAATCAGCAGTAGTAAGTAGTCTAATTATGGATCAAAAATTAAAATTAATTGACGGAAAGTTCTCTAAAAGAGAGGCTTTAAACATTATAAATAATGTGGTAGATGTAAAAGTTAACTTTCATAAGTTAGAAAGACTGTCTATCAGAGAAGGCAATGAAAATGATGAATGTACTTATGATAATAGTAGAATTACAGAGTTAGTAAAAGATAAAACAGACATAAAGGCTTTCTTAATGTCTTTAGAAGCAAAGGGTGCTAATATTAAAATTTCGAGCACTATACATATATCAGTAGAAGAATAACTTTGAATTAGTTGGTAGGAAAGTAGAAGAAGAATTTTTAAATTAGATTTGAATTAGTTAGTAGGAAAGTTGATCTTCATTTATGCTTTCCTACTTTTTTTATGCCCAAACTTTAAGATGCTTTACTATGGAAGTAAATAAAGTATGTATAGGTACTTTTTAGATTCATATAAGAATCGCAATACCTTTTTATATTACATTTTCTTGTTAAAAATAATTTGGGCGTTCCCTAAAAAGGGCGCGCTTTGCACTATATCTTTTTTTCGTTCCTCTAAAAAGGATGCTGTTGCAATCGCTAACGTAAACTATCTATAAGTTTTTAGTAAAATAATTAGCTATTAGATGAGCTGCGTTAGCAATTGTAGCAACTGTTTGAACTCTTTTGTGCTTTTTTGTACAAAAAGTGAGTGCGGAAAGCGCGCCCTTTTTAGGGAACGCCCAAAAAATTATATACCTTTGTTGCAGAATCTATATACATGAAATACGCAGAAAATATATTAGAAACTATTGGTAATACCCCTTTAGTAAAGTTAAACGTTTTAACAAAAGAATTACCATGTTTGGTACTTTCTAAATATGAAACTTTTAACCCAGGAAACTCGGTAAAAGATAGAATGGCGTTGCAGATGATAGCAGATGCCGAAGCAGATGGGCGCTTAAAACCTGGAGGTACCATTATAGAAGGAACCTCTGGTAATACTGGTATGGGTTTGGCTTTGGCTGCAGTTATTAAAGGTTACAAATGTATTTTTGTAATGGCAGATAAGCAATCTAAAGAAAAGATAGATATTTTAAGAGCTGTGGGAGCAGAGGTTGTAGTTTGTCCTACAGATGTAGAACCAGATGATGCTCGCTCATATTATTCAGTTTCTAAGCGTTTAGGCGAAGAAACACCAAACTCTTGGTATGTGAACCAATATGATAACCCAAGCAACTGTAAAGCGCATTTTTTAAGTACAGGACCAGAAATTTGGGAACAGACAGCAGGAAAAATAACTCATTTTGTTGTGGGTGTAGGTACAGGAGGAACTATTTCTGGTGTTGGTAGTTATTTAAAAATGAAGGCAAGAGAAGCTGGGACTACTGTTAAAATTTGGGGAATTGATACTTATGGTTCTGTTTTTAAGAAATATCATGAAACTGGAATCTTTGACGAAAACGAGATTTACCCATATATAACAGAGGGTATTGGAGAGGATATTTTACCTTTAAATGTAAACTTTAGTGTTATAGACGGTTTTACAAAAGTAACCGATAAGGATGCTGCAATTTACACACAGCGTTTGGCAAAAGAAGAGGGTATGTTTTTAGGAAATTCTGCTGGTGCCGCTATAAAAGGCTTGTTGCAATTAAAAGAACACTTTACAAAGGATGATGTTGTAGTGGTGTTATTTCATGATCATGGAAGCAGATATGTTGGAAAAATGTTTAATGACGATTGGATGAAAGCACAGGGTTTTATTGAATAGTTATTTATAAAAAACTAAATAAATTAAAAAACCATCTCTAAGAGATGGTTTTTTAACTAACTAATTCAAATAATTTTCAATGAAAGAGGTTTACAACTCCTCTAAATAACATAATACAAGCATTGTGCCAAACTATATTATTTATAAAATATATTTTTTAAAGGTATTTTATTTTTATAAAAAAAAAGTAAAGACGATACTTTTTTGAGCATCGTCTTTATATAAAATTATAGCGCAACTTAAAAGGGTGCTATTTTGCGTGTTTGTGTGCTTTGTAAGAAGATCTAACCAATGGACCACTTTCTACATACATAAAGCCCATTTCTAGACCTAAGGTTTCATATTTTTTAAATTGCTCTGGTGTAATAAATTCTTTTAAAGGTAAATGTTTTTTAGAAGGTTGTAAATATTGTCCAATGGTAATAATATCGCAATTTACCTCACGTAAATCTTTCATTGTTTGTATTACTTCTTCTTCTTTTTCACCTAAACCTAGCATTAAACCAGTTTTAGTTCTCATTCCGTTTTCTTTTAGGTATTTTAAAACACCCAAACTTCTATCGTATTTTGCTTGTATTCTAACTTCACGCGTTAACCTTCTAACGGTTTCCATATTATGAGAAACTACTTCTGGGTGCACAGCTATTACTCTATCTATCTGTTTTGTGTTTCCTTGAAAATCTGGAATTAAAGTTTCTAAAGTTGTGTTTGGATTAGACCTTCGAATTGCATCTACCGTTTCTGCCCAAATAATAGAACCACCATCTTTTAAATCGTCTCTGTCTACAGAAGTAATTACAGCGTGTTTAATACTCATTAATTTTATAGAACGTGCTACTTTTTCTGGTTCGTCCCATTCTACCGTTTCTGGTCTTCCTGTCTTTACACCACAAAAGCCACAAGAACGCGTACAGATGTTACCAAGAATCATAAATGTTGCAGTTCCTTCTCCCCAACATTCGCCCATATTAGGGCAACTACCACTTGCACAAATAGTATTTAATTTATATTTATCTACCAAGCCTCTAAGTTCCGTGTATTTTTTACCAACAGGTAATTTTACACGCAACCATTTTGGTTTTTTAGGTCTTTCTGGAAGTACTAAAGTTTCTATTGCCATTGTTTGCTAAATTAAAGTGTAAAGATACAAAGGAAATTTCGAAATAATGCACTTAAAAATTGAAGTAGTTGACGCGTTTTTTGTTTCTATTGAATGTTTTTTCTAAAGGAGTAACTTTAACATTTTTTAAATTAAATTTAAGCTCTTTGAATAAAGAAACTGCTCTCTTTTTAAATTTAAATCATCTTTTAAATTAGAGATACAGTTGCTTTTACCAAAGTAATAAAAGAAGCTATTATTTATGTTTTAAAGCTATCTGTTGGGCCTGCTTTAAAATATTCCCAATCGTTAATAATGGCGCTGAAAAAAATAAAGAATAGTGCGTTAAAAATAATTTGTTGGCTTAATTTTTCTTTTTGGTAAATACTGTTTTTTTCCTTTTTGAAGTCCTTTTAGCTATTTAATCTAAATAAAATAAATAGTTATAAACTTAACAAAAACCAAGTACTAAAACCTATTAAAAAGGCGATACCAATTATACTTAAAATTCTTAAATAAATTCCTGGCTGATGTTCTTTTGGTGTATGCTTTCCTGTAATTAGCTTGTAATTTAAAATTGCATAAAAAGGTGCCGTTAAGAAAGATAAAATAGTTGCAGTTTTAACCAACAACCCCATATTATTCATAAAGTATTTTAAGATTAAAATAGTACCTAAAAATAAGAAGACAATCCAGAACCAATAGCCATATTTCAACTCTTTTTTAAAGAGAAGTTTTGTAGTTCTATTCATTGCTCTAGGAGACGCATCTAAGGTAGTAATTGTAGTACTAAACATGGTTGTAAAAGCTGCAATTGCAATAAATATATATGAAAATTCACCTAAATTTCTAGTATATAGTTGTATCAATTGAGTTGCAAAAATGCTCCCTTTATTAGAGAAGGTTTCTCCGGATTTATACATTACCAAAGCCCCTAAAAGCACAAAGCAAATGCCTAAAAAGAGCGTACTAATATAACCAATGTTAAAATCGAAAATAGCATCTTTCCTTTTTGTTTTTAGAACGGTGGTTTTATCTTTTTCTACAGACCAAATAGAATGCCAAATAGAAATGTCTAGCGGGGCAGGCATCCATCCTAAAAACGCAATTAAGAAAGTGAGTTCTACTGTGCCCGACGGTATAATTTGTGTAACATCAAAAGCTTCTTTGGTACTAAAAAGTGCAACGCAAACTGCAATAATGGTGCTTACCGTTAAAATTATAATAATGTATTTCATTAAGTTATCTAACAGTTTGTATTTACCTACTATTAAAAAAACCAAACTAATAAAAAGGAGTAATGATGACCATAAAACTAAATCATTCGTAAAGCCAAAAAGTTGCGAAGCCAAACCAGCGGTAACTACAGTAACTGCTGCTTGTATGGTAAACATGGTGGCAAAGTTTAGTATATAGTATGCAATTAAAACACCTTTACCCATTTTTTTATACCCATCTAATAACGTTTCTCCTGTTGCAGCTGCATAACGTGGGCCAAACTGAAAAAACGGATATTTAAATAAATGCACTAATAATAGTGCCCAAACTAAGCCAAAGCCAAATTCTGCGCCTGCCCTTGTAGATTGTACTAAATGAGAAACACCAATTGCTGCCCCAGCAAATAATAAACCAGGACCTAAAGATTGTAAGAAAGATTTTCTCATAATTTAAGACTTCTTAATAATTTCTGCTAGTAGTTTTTTTGCACGCAATAATTTTACTTTTACGTTGTTCATTGGTTCTTTTATGTGCTCAGAAATTTCTTTGTAACTTAATTCTTGAAAATACCGTAACTGAATAACTTCTTGATATTTTGGTTTTAGTTGTTTGATATTTCTTAACAGTCCAGCTAAATTTTGTTCTCCAATTAATTTGTCTTCTGGTGTTGGATTTTCATCAACTACTAAATAGACTTTTTCTTCTTGCTCTTTAGAGGTTTCTGTTAAGATTGAGGTATTTTTTTTCCGAAGTAAATCGATATGAATATTTTTTGAAATGGTAATTAACCACGTTTTAAAAACATACTTTTCATCGAATGTATTAATTTTATCAAAGGCTTTAGAAAATGTTTGAATGGCAATATCTTCAGCATCATTTTCACTTTCTGTATGTTTTAATTGATAATTATAAACATCAGACCAAAAAAGATTCAATAAGAAACGAAAGGCAGCTTGATCTCCGCTTTTTGCTTTTGCAATTTGTATTTCTATATTTTTATTATTTACTTCCAATAATTGGGTTTTTAAATCAATATTTTGATAAATGTACTAAATTGAGGTTTAAATTTAGAAAATAGCAGTTTTTAAAAGTTCTTTTAAAACATTTAAAGTCTTATTTTTAGTTGCTAACATTTATAGGTTCCAATAAAAACGGTACATTTTATTGGTAAGCAAAATTAAATATGATCTGGTTCTGCGCAATTTTCATATTGTTCTGGTGTTTTACCACAAAAGCCACAAGCGTCTCCATCTTTATTTAACATTGGATTCTGACTGGCGCAAGTTCCTGCAAATTCGCCATCTTTTTTTGCCCAAATTTTAATTGCAATTCCAGCAACACCAAGTCCTAATAATACGATTGTAATTAGTAATAATTTCATAAATAATGTTTCTATCACAAAGATACATATTCTTATGGTTTCTTAAAAAATCATCTACTATTTATTTATTAGTGACTTATTTTTTTTCATGTGTCTTAAAATTATAAAGTGTTTTAGTTTAAAAAAAGGATGTTGTAATTCAATCATAAAGGAACAACAGAATAAAGATATAAAGATTTTTGAATTAGGAAAGAGTGAAGAAAGGCTATCCAAACAGATAGCTTTTTTTTGTATGTTTACTTTTTTTAAATATTAAGATATTGAGTGAACAAGACTTTGTTAAGGAATTACAAATAGGAAGTCAGAAAGCTTTTGGGCAACTTTTAGATGCCTATCAGCAAAAGGTTTTTGGCACTTGTATTTCTTTTATTCCTAACAAAGAAGACGCAGAAGATGTTGCGCAAGAAGTTTTTATAACCGTTTTTAGATCGATACATTCATTTAAAGGAAATTCTAAACTATCTACTTGGATCTATAAAATAGCAACCAATAAATGTTTAGAATTTATTAGAAAAAAGAATGCTAAAAAACGTTTTGCCTTTATGCAAACTATTTTGGAAAATGAAATTCCGTTAGACAAAACTAGTTATTTTACAGAAGTAAACCACCCCGGAATCTTATTAGAAAACCAAGAAAAATCTGTAATTATTTTTAAAGCGATAGATACACTTACAGAAAATCAAAGAGTTGTTTTTACGTTGGCTAAGATTGATGAAAAAAGTTATCAAGAAATTGTTTCTATTACTGGTAAAAGTTTATCCTCTGTAGAGTCTATATTATTTAGAGCAAAAAAATCATTACAGCAAAAATTAGAAAATTTTTATAAAAATGATATTTAGGCGCAAGTTTTTTTTAGAAACTGCATCTAAATATAGGTATATATTCATTACAATTAGATAAAATGAAAAATAAACAACATGTAAATCAGCAAGTTAATGCTACTTTAAGAGTATTGCAAGCCATAGAAAAAGTGCCGGTAAATCATTTTTTTAAGCATAAAGTATTGCAGAGAATACAAATTAAACAACCTTTGAAACAGCCTGTTTTTATATGGTTTACACCACAGTTTCAATTGGTGACTTTAGCCCTTGTTTTGTTGTTGAACGTAACTGTTATTTTCTATTCATTTTCTAGTATTGAAGCAACACTTGTAAATGATATTTCTGTTTTTGCACAAGAGTATGCTTTGCAATCTAGTAGTAATTCTATTTTAAATTAAGTGTTATGAAATCAAAATTACTTCTTATTTTATTAATTTTATTGCTCATTTTAAACGGTGTTTTAATTTTTATGCTTGTTAAAAAACCACATGAAAATAGGCAAAGGCATCCACAAAGAAATTTTTTAACATCAGAATTAAACTTTTCTGAAAATCAAAAAGAAGCGTTTAGAAAATTAGATAGAATTCATAGAGGTTTTATGTCAAATTTAGATCAAGAAATTTTCAAAAACAGAGCTGTTTTATTTAATTCTTTTTCCATTATAGATTTTAACCCAGAGTTTATTATTTCAAAAAATGGAGCATTAGAAGTGAAAAAAGAGACGGAGTTATTTCGGTTTTTTAGTGAGGTAAGAAAAATTTGTACAAAAGAACAAACAAGTAATTTTGATAAAATTATAAATAAGGCTTTAAGAAAAAATAAAAATAAACCACCAAGAAAAGAAGCAAACCATCCTTTACTAAGAGGTGGTAGAAATGGGCCACCAAAAAGATAGTAGTATAATGTATAGAGCTTATAAAAACGACAGCAATTTAATTGCTGTCGTTTTTTGTTAAAGTAAAGTTAACGTGCGCAAGTTTTTTTTTAATACTGCATCTAAATACTATATAAATCTAAATTATTATAAATGAAAACTCAATTTATTAAAACATCAATATTTCTATTATTAGTAACGGTCATAACTATTTCTTGTAGTTCATCTTCAGATATTGATGAAGAAGTAGAAGAAACAACAGGAACTTTACATAATGCATTTGCTACTTTTAATACTGATGAAACAGTTATTTACCTGCAAGGTTCTAGCGTGGTTATTGAAGCAACAGGAAACCCTAATCATACAACACCATATTGGGGAATAGGCCATGCAAAGTATATTGCACCAACGGCAACTACAGAAGATAATATGACGCCAAGTAGAATTCCAGGATATGATGGTGCTGCAAGTTTAACGGTTTCTCAAAGTCCTAGTTTGGCCAGTAGCACTTCTAATACTTCTCTAGGAGAGCAATTGGTATTGCTGTTAGTGGTGCGGCAATTTTTAATGATCAAGAGGGAAACGGAGCTTTAAATGAGGCAGCGATAACTTTAGATTATACAGGTGCGCATATTGGCCCACAAGAATATCATTATCATTTAGAGCCAAAAGCTTGGTCTGACGATGATGAAGATTTAATTGGTATTCTTGCCGATGGTTTTTTTATCTATGGAAGAAAGTGCAATGCAACAGGAACATATCCAATAGACTTAGACAGCTCTGGCGGGCATATGAGTACAACACAACATACCGTAACGGCAGAATATCATTATCATATAATTAATGAAATCTATTCTACAACGGCAAGTTATATTCTTTTTGCAGGACCTTATAAAGGATCGCCAAATGCGATTAATTAATATTTTATTTTTATTTCCTTTAATTTTCGGTAGTTGCTGCAATGCTATTACCGAAAATAAGGTTGCAGAAAAAAAAATCATTAAAAACACTTTTGTTGATAATAAGCAGTTGGTCTTAATTCCAGAAAAAGGAAGATGGTTTTTTAAAGGAAAATCATTTAATGGATTTGCTACGATGCATCATCCTAATAGAAAAATAGCAAAGAAAATAGGTTATTTTAATGGAAGAAAAGAGGGAGAAGCACTCCAATATTTTAAGGATGGAAAGCTTCAAAAAAAATCTTATTATAACCAAAATAAATTAGACAAGAAACAGCTTATTTTTTGGGGAAATGGCAATTTAGCTTCGGAGTTTAATTATGAAAATGGCACTAAAAAAGGAGTTCAAAATTATTGGTTTGAAAATGGGCAATTAGCAAAACGCAAGAATTTAAAAGAGGGTAAGGAAAATGGTTTACAGCAGGCTTGGTTGCAAAACGGAAAGATATACGTTAATTATGAAGCTAAAAATGGTAGAATTTTTGGTTTACAAAGAGCGAATTTATGTTATCAATTAAAAGATGAAAAAATTGAAGAAAACAGGAAATAGAAATTTTTTAGTACTACTTATTTTGGTAGCAATTAGTTGTAAGAATAACAAGGAAGAAACAGTTTCTAGCAGAGTAGCAAATTTGCCATATTATAATGAAGCCTCTTTTACTCCGAAATGGATTGCAACTAAAAGTGATGTATTAAAATCATTTCATAAGATACCTAATTTTAGTTTTACCAATCAAGACGGAAAAAACATTACTCATAAAACGTTTGAAGATAAAATTTATGTAACAGATTTTTTCTTTACAACATGTCCTGGTATTTGTCCTAGAATGACTAAAAATATGGATATTATTCAACAAGAATTTATAAAAGATAGCTCGGTCTTATTACTGTCACATTCGGTAACGCCTACCATAGACTCTGTTGCGCAACTAAAAAAATATGCAATAGATAAGAATATTGATAAAAATTGGCATTTAGTTACAGGCGATAAAAAAGAAATTTACAACTTAGGAAGACAGGCTTATTTTGTAGAAGAAGATTTAGGAACTCCAAAAGGAATAGATGATTTTCTACATACAGAAAACTTTGTCTTAGTAGATAAAAACAAGCACATTAGAGGTATTTATAACGGATTGAATAGGAATGCTGTGCAGCAATTAATTGCAGATATTAAAACATTACAAAAAGAGTAAAAATTTTGACTTGATTTTTAAAAAAAAAGTCTCGTTATTTAAATGAAGTATTTTTATGAGATAATATTCACTTCTATTTCCAAAGAAATTCCGAAGTTTTTAAAAACAGTTTTTTGTATTTTTTTTGCAAGTTTAAGAATATCTTGTCCTGATGCATTTCCATAATTTACTAAAACAAGTGCTTGTTTTTCATGCACACCGGCGTCACCAAAACGTTTGCCTTTAAAACCACTTTGTTCTACAAGCCAACCTGCAGGAATTTTAATTTCATTCTTAGAAACTACATAATTAGGCATGTTTGTATTTTCTATTTGAAGCGCTAAGAACTGATCTTTAGAAATTACAGGATTTTTAAAAAAACTACCGCTATTTCCAATTTCTTTAGGATCTGGTAATTTTGATTTTCTAATTTTTATAACCGCATCAGAAATATTTTTTAAACTAGGTTTTAAAATATTTTTTGAAGCTAGTTCTGTATCAATAGCGCCGTAAGAAGTATTTAGTTTGTGGTTTTTCTTTGTTAATTTAAAACCAACAGAGGTTAAGATAATTTTTTCTTTATGCGAGTTTTTAAAAATAGAATTTCGGTATCCGAATTTACAGTCTTCATTAGAAAAAGAAACTAATTTTCCAGTCTTAATTTCTAAACCCTCTACTTTGGTAATGGTATCTTTAACTTCAACGCCATAAGCGCCAATATTCTGAATAGGGCAAGTGCCAACATTTCCAGGGATTAAAGATAAATTTTCTATTCCGCCATAATTATTAGCAATACACCACAAAACAAATTCATGCCAATTCTCTCCGGCATTTATTGTTAAATAGACGGCGTTTTCGTCTTCATTATCAATCGAAATTCCTTTAATGTCTATATGTACAACTAATGGGTCTATCTCTTTTGTAAGTAACATATTACTTCCTCCAGAAAGTAGAAATAAATCTTTTTCAATCTTTAAAAGTTGTTGTAATTCATAAACAGAAGTTACTGCAATAAAACGTTTGGCATTTACAGAAATACCAAACGTATTATATTCTTTTAATGATATGTTTTGTTGAATATTCAACTAATTGGGATATTGTTTTAAGGCTGCAGCTAAAATAGTTACAGAACGTTTTAAATCGGTTTTATTAAGAACATAGGCCAATCTTATTTGGTTTTTACCTTCACCTTCGGTAGAATAAAATCCGCTTGCTGGCGCCACCATTACTGTTTCATTATCAAGATTAAAATCTTCTAACAACCATTGTGCAAAATGATCAGAATCTTTAACAGGCAATTGGGCAACACAGTAAAAAGCACCTTTAGGGTTTGCAACTTTTACACCTTCAATTTTTTCTAATTCGGCAATTAATGTATTTCTTCTTGCTACATACTCTTCAATTACGTCGTCAAAATAAGATTGTGGCGTGTCTAAGGCGGCTTCACTTGCAATTAATGCGTATGTTGGCGGACTTAATCTTGCTTGCGCAAATTTAATTGCTGTTCTTACAAATTCTTCATTTTTAGAAACAATACAACCAATTCTTGCACCACACATGCTGTAACGTTTAGAAACAGAGTCTATGACGATAGCATTGTTATCTAGGCCTTCTAAAGATAAAACAGAAGTATGTTTTAAACCATCATAGGTAAACTCTCTGTACACTTCATCAGCAATTAAAAACAAATCGTGTTTTAAAACAATTTTTTTTAATTTTTCAATTTCTTCTTCAGAATATAAATAACCTGTAGGATTGCCAGGGTTGCAAATCAATATTGCTTTTGTTTTACTGGTAATTAGTTTTTCAAACTCTTCAATTTTTGGAAGTGCAAAGTTGTCTTCAATTTTAGAAATAACAGGCACAACGGTTACGCCTGAAGCGGTAGAAAAGCCATTGTAATTTGCATAGAACGGTTCTGGAATAATAATTTCATCTCCCGGATCTGTAATACTACCAATTGTAAATAGTAAAGCTTCAGAACCACCTGTAGTTGCAATAATATTATTTGCGGTAACGGGTATATTATTTTTTACATAATATTTTGCTAGCTTGGTTCTGTATTCTTCAGAGCCTTCAGAACGTGCATAAGCAAGGGTTTCTAAAGTATTGTTTTTAACAGCATCTAAGGCAACCTGTGGCGTCTTAATATCTGGTTGTCCTATATTTAAATGAAAAACTTTAACGCCTCTTTTCTTAGCGTCTTCTGCAAATGGCACCAACTTTCTAATTGGAGATTCTGGCATTTGTACTCCTTTCTTAGATATTAAAGGCATATTTTTTATGTATATAGTTACATTGCAAATTTGCAAAATATATTTTAGATGATACGGTATATTAAAGAAATTTTAAGGGTTAATTTTTTATTAAAAATATAAGTATTCAAATCTTATAGTGTAAATTTATAGAAAACAGAAATACTAGTAGTTTGAAAAAAAGTTTATTTCTTATTCTAATTTTAATATGCATTGGTTTTAATTTAAAAACCAATGCACAAAACGGGTTCCATTTTTTACGAAAATCTAAATTAAAACAGCGCGTTTCTTTTAAATTAATAAATAATTTAATTGTAATACCGTTAGAGGTAAATGGAAAAACGCTTTCCTTTATTTTAGATACGGGTGTAAATAAAACAATAATTTTTAATTTATCAAAAAATGATAGTATTCGTCTTTTAAATCCTGAGAAAATTTCGTTAAGAGGCCTTGGAGGTGGGGATGCAGTAAAAGCGATACTTTCTAAAAATAATAAAATTGGTATTAAAAATATTTTTAGCAGTAACGAATCTATTTATGTATTACTAAAAGATGCTTTTGATTTTTCTAGTAAAATGGGTACTACCATTCATGGTATTATTGGTTTTCGTTTACTAAAAAATTTTATAGTAAAAATCTATTATAGCAGTAGAAAAATATCTTTTTATAATACTGAAAAGTTTAATCTTAAAGAATGTAGGAAATGTGAAATTTTACCCATTCAATTTTATAGGAAAAAGCCTTATGTAAATGTTCAAATTCAATTAGATACAATAGGCAATTCTTTTACTAAGGTAAAAATGTTATTAGATTCTGGAGGAAGTGATGCGCTTTGGCTTTTTGAAAACTCTAAGGCCGAAATAAAAACACCAAAAAAGTTTTTTAATGATATTTTGGGAGAAGGTTTAAGTGGCGTTATTTATGAAAATAGAAGTAGAATTCCAAAACTAAAAATAGGAGGTTTTGAAATAAGGAAACCAACTGTTTCTTTTTTAGATTCTGTTTCTACAAAGTTAGCGAGACAAAATAAACAGCGAAATGGCAGCATAGGAGGTGGTGTTTTAAAAAGATTTACAATTTGGCTAGACTACCCAAATAAACAAATAATGTTTAAAAAGAATAGACTGTTTAAAACTGCATTTAATTATAATATGAGCGGTTTAGATATTGTTTACAATGGCAAACAACTTATACAAGAGGTACAACAAGATATTTCTAATTATAAACTTTCTGGAAATAATTCTGTTAGCTTTTTTACCAATTTTTCCTATAAATTTAAGCCGTCTTATAAATTTAAGCCGTCTTATAAAATTAAGGCGGTAGTTAAAAATTCTAGTGCCTATAAAGCAGGCTTAAAAGAAGGAGATGTAATTCTAAGAATTAACAAAAAACTGGTGTACAATTATAAATTAACAGACATTATAAATGCGTTAAGTGAAAAAGAAAATAAGAAAATACAACTTAGAATAAAAAGACTTGGTATTGAAAAGACCTTTAAATTTCGTCTCGAAAAGAGAATTTAGTTTTTAGAAAGAATACTTTTTTCTTTTTCTAAAAGTGCATAATTACCAACAAAACCTTTAATTTTAATAATTCTTCTGGCTTTTACTGCGTTTGAAAGTATTGTTATTTGTTTAGAGAACCCGCCAATTCTTTTGGTGTCATAAGAAACTTTAATTTCTCCTTTTTCTCCTGGCATAATTGGCTTTTCTGGTTTTTCAGGAACTGTACAGCCACAAGAAGATTGTATGTTTTCAATAATAATAGGGGCATCTCCAATATTTGTAAATACAAAAGTTCGTGCTCCATCTGAACCTTTACTTATTTTTCCATAATCAATGGTTTCTAATTCAAACTTAAATTCTTGAGAATTCATTGTAAAAGAAATAAATAAGACTACTAATAATGTTCCTAGGGTTTTCATAACTATATTTTTTATAATGTAAAATTAAGACTAATAATTTGTTTTAAAAAATCTACTACTTATTTTTTCTACAAAATAGATAATTGTATTTTTGCAGACTATATTTCAAAAACTATTCCAAAGTATGACAATTCCATCTAAATATGATGCAAGCCAAGTAGAAGGTAAATGGTATGACTACTGGATGAAAAATAATTATTTTCATTCAACGCCAGATGAAAGGGAACCTTATACAATTGTAATTCCGCCACCAAACGTAACAGGAGTGCTACATATGGGTCATATGTTAAATAACACCATACAAGATGTTTTAGTTAGACGTGCGCGTTTATTAGGTAAAAATGCTTGTTGGGTTCCAGGAACAGATCATGCATCTATTGCTACAGAAGCAAAAGTGGTGGCAAAGTTAAAGGAGCAGGGAATAAGTAAAAGCGATTTAACACGTGAAGAGTTTTTACAACATGCCTTTGACTGGAAAGATGAATATGGAGGTAAAATTTTAGAACAGTTAAAGAAGTTAGGTGCTTCTTGTGATTGGGAAAGAACTTCTTTTACAATGGACCCTGAAATGTCTGAGTCTGTTATTAAAGTTTTTGTTGATTTATACAACAAAGGTTTAATTTACAGAGGATTTAGAATGGTAAACTGGGATCCTGAAGCAAAGACTACCTTATCTGATGAAGAGGTAATTCATGAAGAAAGACAAGGAAATTTATACTATTTAGAATATAAAATAGAAGGTTCTAATGATACTTTAACAATTGCAACTACAAGGCCAGAAACTATTTTTGGAGATACTGCAATTTGTATCAACCCCAATGATGAACGTTTTACGCATTTAAAAGGAAAGAAAGCAATTGTACCTTTAAGCAATAGAGTAATTCCTATTATTGAAGATGAATATGTAGATATAGAGTTTGGTACAGGTTGTTTAAAAGTTACGCCTGCACATGATGAAAATGATAAGAATTTAGGAGACAAACATAAATTAGAAGTAATCGATATTTTTAATGATGATGCTTCTTTAAACTCTTTTGGACTGCATTATCAAGGGAAAGATAGATTTGTAGTAAGAGATGAAATTAGTATAGAGTTAAAAGAAAAAGGCTTTTTAGTAAAAACGGAAATACATACGAATAAGGTAGGGACCTCTGAAAGAACAAAAGCAGTTATAGAGCCAAGGTTATCAGATCAATGGTTTTTAAAGATGAAAGATTTAGCACAACCAGCAATTGATGCTGTTTTGGGCGAAGATGCAGAAATTAATTTATATCCGAAGAAATTCGAAAACACTTACCGTCATTGGATGGAGAATGTGCGCGATTGGAATATTAGTCGTCAGCTATGGTGGGGCCAACAAATTCCTGCATATTTCTACGGAGACGGGAAAGAAGATTTTGTGGTTGCAGAAAATATTGATGATGCTTTAGTTTTAGCAAAGAAGAAGACCAATAACTTCGAATTAACAACTAAAAACTTACGTCAGGATTCTGATGCATTAGATACTTGGTTTTCTTCATGGTTGTGGCCAATGTCTGTTTTTGATGGTATTAGAAATCCTGAAAATGAAGAAATTAAATACTATTACCCAACAAACGATTTAGTAACTGGGCCAGATATTTTATTTTTCTGGGTGGCAAGAATGATTGTTGCTGGGTATGAATATAAAGACGAAAAACCTTTTCAGAATGTGTACTTAACAGGTTTGGTTAGAGATAAACAAAGACGTAAAATGTCTAAATCTTTAGGGAACTCTCCAGATGCTTTAAAACTAATTGAAGACTACGGTGCAGACGGGGTAAGAGTTGGTTTATTATTAAGTTCTGCTGCGGGTAACGATTTAATGTTTGAAGAAGACCTTTGCCAACAAGGAAAAGGATTTGCAAATAAAATTTGGAATGCTTTCCGTTTGATAAAAGGTTGGGAAGTAGATGCGAGTTTACCACAGCCAGAAACTGCTAAAATTGGTTTGGTTTGGTATGAAGCAAAGTTTCAAAAGACATTGGCAGAAATAGAAGATCATTTTTCTAAATATCGTTTATCAGATGCTTTAATGGCAATTTATAAACTAATTAATGACGATTTTTCTTCATGGTTATTAGAGATTGTAAAACCTGCATATCAGCAGCCAATAGACAAGAAAACATTTGATGCAATTATTGATGTTTTAGAAAATAACTTAAAAGTATTGCATCCGTTTATGCCATTTTTATCAGAAGATATTTGGCAATATATATCAGAAAGAACTCCAGAAGAAGCTCTAATTATTGCAAAATATCCAATTCTAGAAGATTTTGATACTAAAATTATTGAAAATTTTGAGTTTGCAACGGGTGTTATTTCTGGAATTAGAACCATCAGAAAAGATAAAAATATTTCTTTTAAAGATGCGGTAAAATTATTTGTAATAGATAATGACAAGAATTCGAATGAATTTAATGCTGTTATCCAGAAATTAACAAATACGTCAGTAATAAATACCGTTACAGAAAAAGTTGATGGAGCCTCTTTTAGAGTAAAATCTAATGAATATTTTGTTCCTATTTCTTTAGAAAATATAGATGTAGAGGCAGAAATAAAGAAATTAGAAGCAGAATTAAAAAGGGCAGAAGGTTTCTTGTTTGGTATAGCAAAGAAGCTTTCTAATGAACGTTTTGTAGCAAACGCACCAGAACAAGTAATTGTAATAGAGCGTAAAAAAGAGGCAGATACTGTGGCAAAAATAGAAACGATTAAAAGTAGTTTAAAAGCCTTAAAATAAATAAGTAGTAATAGAAGTGTAAACTGAGTTTCATACAAATGAACTCTTAACCAAATAAAGTAAAGAATGAAAACGTTAATTATCCCCGTAACAATTTTCGCATTATTAGCAACCTCTTGTGTTTCAAAAAAAAAGTATATCGCTTTAGAAAGTCAGTTTACAAATGTTAAAGGAAATCTTCAGAAAACTATTTTAGAAAAAGATAATTTAGTAGCAAAATTTGCAACTATAGAAAGAAGAGTGAACAAGTACAATCAAAAAATAAATTCTTTAAAAAGTGATAACGTTACTTTGCAAAAAGAAAATGATTTAAAGTTAGACATGGTTGGTAACATTGCTGTTATTTCAAAAAACACCAGAGTTTTATTAAACAAAACTTTAGCAAAAGTTGATCCAAGTAAGTTAGCAAAAGCAAAGAATTTAAAAGATTCTTTGAATTTAGCAGTTGCCTATAATTTAAAAAAATCTATTGATATTTCTGATTTAGAAAGTTCTGATGATGTAGATATAAATATAGAGCAAACTGTTGTTATGATTTCAGTTTCAGATAAATTATTATTTAATACCGCAAGTTATCAAGTTAAAAAAGGAGCTTATAAATTAATTGCGAAACTAGCTACTGTTATAAAATCTGAACCAAGCATGGACGTGATGATTGAAGGACATACAGATTCTAGGTCTATAAGCAATGCAGATGTGCAAGATAATTGGGACTTGAGTGTAAAAAGAGCTACTTCTATTGTAAGACTTTTAGAAACAAAATATAAGGTAGCAGGAAATAGATTAATTGCTTCTGGAAGAGGAAGTTCAGTACCTTTAGTAGACAACTTAACAAGAGAAAACAGGAGGAAAAATAGAAGAACTAGAATCGTTATTTTACCAAATCTAGATAAATTCTTTGCATTGTTATCTGATGATGGCGCTTTAGAAAAGTTATAATGTACCTTAATATATTAAAAAAAATGCGCTATTTAAAAAGCGCATTTTTTTGTGTCTAAATTTTAGGTATTTTTTTATCATGATTTTTATAATATTGCATGATTATAAAAGAGCCAATAATTGAAGATGCCATTCCTTCAATAGCTAGTGTAATTGCAATTTTTGGAAGCGATAAGTTATCACCAATTAAAAAAGAGTTATTCAGTATATTTATAAAATCTGGATTTATAAATTGGATATAAATCATGACACTAAGTACTGATAAAATTACAGCAAAGGCAGAGGTTCTAATTCCAATTCCCAAATTTATTAAATATTTTAATTCTCCGTTTTTATAGATGCTTTCTTTAATAGCTAAATAAATTCCGAAGATTACAAAACCTAAGTTTAAGAACCTTAAATATGGATTTCCTTCTAATCCAAATAAAGTACATAATAGAAAAAAGCTGCCAATTAAAAAAGTAATTAATATAGCGTGTTTGATAATAATTTTATCTGTTGACATATCTGTTTGATTTAAGTTACTAATTAATTATTGTGATAATAAACTCATAGTATGTTTTTTGTAATGATTTTCTAACAGAAATAGCATTCAAAAGAACCAGTATCTAAAACATAACTTAAAATTTATTTACAGTTAGAAACACGAAACCCAACTAAAGTTACTAAATATTTTTCATAATATTACTCTTTTTTGTATAATACAAATTATAAAGTTTACAAAAGGAAGATAATCGCTACTCATTTAAATATTACCTTTGATGCTTATATAGTAGATTTATGAAAATTATTGCAATGATTCCTGCACGTTATAGTGCATCTCGTTTCCCTGGTAAATTAATGAAAGATTTAGGAGGTAAAACAGTTATTTTAAGAACTTACGAAGCGGCATTAAATACGCATTTATTTGATGAAGTTTACGTAGTTACAGATTCTGAAATTATTCAAGAGAATATTTCAAATGCGGGTGGAAAGGTAATAATGAGCAAAACAGCACACGAATGTGGTTCTGATAGAATTGCAGAGGCGGTAGAGTTTTTAGAAGCAGATATTGTAGTAAATGTGCAAGGAGATGAACCGTTCATAGACAAGATTTCCTTGTCTAAGTTAATTGAGGTCTTTCAAGAGGATGTGCAAAAAGAAATAGATTTAGCTTCTTTAAAAGTTGAAATTACCAATAAAGAAGATATCGAGAATCCGAATAATGTAAAAGTAATTACAGATATAAATAATTTGGCAATTTATTTTTCAAGAAGTGTTATTCCGTTTCATAGAGATAAAGACATTAATGTAAAGTATTACAAACACAAAGGAGTATATGCCTTTAGAAAACAAGCCTTATTAGATTTTTATAAAACACCTATGACGCCATTAGAGGCTTCAGAAAAAATAGAAGCCATAAGGTATCAAGAAATTGGTAAAAAAATTAAAATGGTAGAAACCAATGTTGAGGCCGTTGGCATAGATACGCCAGAAGATTTAGAAAAAGCAAAAAAATATTTAAACCTTTAAAAATGTTTAAAGATATTAAGGTAATTGCTTTTGACGCTGATGACACTTTGTGGATAAATGAAACCTATTTTAGAGAAGCTGAAGAAGCTTTTGCATTGTTGCTCTCTAAATACGAAACCAAAAATAAGATAGACCAAGAGCTATATAAAACCGAAATTAAAAATTTAGAGATTTACGGTTACGGAATAAAAGGGTTTGTTTTGTCTATGATAGAATGCGCTTTAGTGCTCTCTAATTATAAATTACCGCAAGAAACAATAGAGAAAATATTAGATATTGGTAAAGAAATGTTAGAAAAACCAATAGCACTTTTAGACGGTGTAGAAGAGGTTCTGCAAAGTTTACAAGGCAAGTATCGTTTAATTGTTGCTACAAAAGGAGATTTATTAGATCAGGAGAGAAAACTAGAGAAATCTAATCTTCTGCAATATTTTCATCATGTAGAGGTTATGAGTGATAAAAAGGAGAAAGATTATTTAAAGCTAGTGAAGCACTTAGATATTAAGCCCTTTGAGCTTTTAATGATTGGTAACTCTTTAAAATCTGATGTTTTACCACTTTTAAATATAAACGCAAGCGCAATTCATGTGCCCTTTCATACAACTTGGGTTCATGAAGAGATTCCTTTAGAAGAACAACAAAAAATAGATTACATAACTTTAGGAAAAATCAAGGAATTGATAGCGTTCATTTAAATAAATAAACTAACTTTGCACTTTTAAAATTAAAATATATTATGGCTAGCATAAAAAACTTAAAAAAAGATATCAATTATACATTAGGTGATATTATCGGTTTTGTAACTGAAAAAGTAGATCCTAAAGGAGATAATAAAGAAGTTGAAGCAATTATAGATGAAACTATAAATACTTTTGACGCTTTAATCGCAAAAATTAACCAGAAAGGTGTTGAGAACAAAAAAGCGCATTATCAAGGTGTAAGCGCAGATTTAGAAGCGAAAGCAGGTGAGTTAGTTGCAAAAATTAACAAGCTATAAATCTTAACATTTTTTAAACATTTTTTTAACTACCATCAACATACAGTTGATGGTTTTTTTATTAAATTTGATTGGTTATACGAAACACATAGATTTGTGCGTTATAATTATAAAATTAAATTTATGGCTAGAGCAATGTTCGAGTATACAAAGACTATTTTAAAGAAGGTTAGCTTTAATTCAGACTTGTTTTGTAAAGAATTAAAAAAAGGTTTAGATACTTTACTGCCCTATGAAATAGAAGAGTTAACAATTTGGCTAAAAAGTTTTATTGAAAACAAACCGGAGTTATCAGTTTGTATGATTTATATAAAATAAAAAAAAAGAGGCATTAGCCTCTTTTTTAGTTTTAAGATATAACTGTACGTTATTCTCCACTTTTTCTTCCTTTATGGTATTTACGCATTAGCTTTCTTGCAAATTCTCTTTCAGAAAGATAAAGCTTCATAATTTTTTTATAGGACAAGAACTTAGATACTTTAGAAATAAATTTTTCTCTTTCAATGAACATCTTCTTATCTAAAGCTACTTTTAAAAGTACTATTTTCTTTGCTTCAGCTTCTTTTAAATTTTTTAGATCTCCAGCTTCTTTTATTTTATTTTTAAATTCTGATCTTATATTTTCTTTAGAAACATCTAATTCTTCATGATGTTTATGATAAATGGGCCAGAATTTCTGAGCCTCTAAACTAGTTAGCTTTAATTCTTCTGTAAGAAAAGCAATTTTTAGTGCTTTAATTTTATTTCTACTTTTTTTACTATGCTGTCCAAAAGACAGAAAGGTTGTACATAGTAACGCTAAAATTAGAAGCTTTTTTTTCATATTAGTAATCTTCATTTAGTAAAGAGTTTTCTTCTGAGTTAATCATATACTCTTCAATATCTTTATTTTGCAGGTCTATTAAAGCAAGATCATTTTCATGTGAAATGCCACTATGCAGTAAGGCCCTAAAATCTTTATTAGATAACTCATTTGAGTTTTCTACAATCCAATTTTCTATATCAGTGTTGCCAAGAGCGTCAAAATTAATTTCTTTGGTATCGAAAGAGGTCAAGTAATTAACGCTTAAAAACAACGCTATAGAAGCCGCAGCTGTAATTGGAATGTATTTTATTAACTTATTTTTAAAAGAAATAACTTTCACTTCTTTTTTAAATATTATTTTTTCTATAAGGCTGCTTTCTATTTCTTCAAAATAATTTTCCGGAATTGTAAAACCATTTTCTTTTGAAAGTTCTTTTTCTATAAGAAAAGATGAAAAGTGATCTTCTGCTGAGCTAAAATAATTTTTAGGTGCAGAAAAACCAGTACTTTTATGCAGTACCGTTTTTAAAAATGCTTCACTATTCTCTATCTTTTGTTTCATCTTACTTTTTAGACCCTAATTTTTATAAAAGGTTTAATCTGTTTTGTTTTTTATATAACTTTCTATCTTCTTAACTGCATGAAAATAAGAGGCTTTCAATGCTCCAACAGAAGTTCCTACTATCTCAGAAATTTCAAGATATTTTAGGTCATCAAAATACTTCATATTAAAAACCAACTGCTGCTTTTGTGGTAAAGTAGCAATTGCTTTTTGCAAAATAATTTGAATTTCGTCTCCAGAAAAATAAACATCACTTTCTAAGTTAGCTACTAATTGCTCTTGAACCTTAGAAAGATCTACTTTTCTCTCTTTAGCGCGCTTATTTATAAAAGTAATTGCTTCATTTGTAGCAATTCTATACATCCAAGAAAACAATTGGCTCTCTTGATTAAACTTAGTAATATTTTTATAAATTTTTATGAAGGTGTTCTGTAAAACATCATCTGCATCGTCATGAGAAATTACAATTTTTCGAACATGCCAATATAAACGTTCTTTGTATAAAGAAATTAATTCTCTGAACGCTTTTTCTCTAGTGTGCACATTTATTAAATCTGCTATTAAAACAGTTTCATCTGTCAAGTAATGCTCGTTTTTAATTAGACAAAATGTTTTCCAAAAGGTTTAAGTTAGGTTTAAATTATTTATTTCCTCTAGATTTAGAATAACCAAATAAGCGTTTTTGTTTAATAATTTCAGGAATTCCTTCTGGCAGCATTTCTTCCCAACCCTTTTCTCCTAACCTAATCATTTTTAAGACAGTTCTTGAGAAAATATCTAAGATTTCAGGATCAAAATCGTCAATATTTACAAGTTTTCCGTTGTTTTTAAAGAACTTATAAAGTTCTTTAACTCTTGGGTGTACTTTTAGATTTTCACTATTAATAAAAGTATCTGTTGCTTGGTCATGGTAAGGATACATATATACTTTTAAATCTCTGTAAAAGAGTTTACCAAATGCTTCTAAAATACCACCACTTAAGTTTCGGTAATATTTTTCATCAAAAATTTGAATAAGATTATGCACTCCCATTGCAATTCCCATTCGTTCTTTAGTAAATTCACTAAAATATTCTACCAATTTAAAGTATTGTTGAAAATTGGTAATCATAACATTTTGTCCAAGAGAACACAATAGTTCTGCTCTATCTAAGAAATCTCTTTCATTAATTTTCCCTTCAGAAGTAAGGTTACTTAAAGTAATTTCAAAAATAACTTGGGTATTCTCTTCTTTAACTTTCTTTTCTTGCATGAAAAGTCTTTTAGACTTTTCATACATATCCATATTTACTTTAGTTACCGGTCTAAAACTACCACGTAGAGCTAAAATATTTTTTTTGTATAAGACTTGTGCAGGCAACAAGTTGTTTCCGTCTGCGCCAAACATTACGGCATTTGTCATTCCGTTTTTCAGCAATTGCAAACTCATTAAACGGTTGTCTACATACATAAAACGAGGACCAGAGAAATTAATCATATCAATTTCTATTTGATCACTAGTTAGGTTATCATATAAAGATTTTACTAATTCTTTCGGATTATCATTTAGGTAAAATGCTCCATATATTAAGTTAACGCCTAAGGTGCCTAAAGTTTCTTGTTGCAAACGTGCATCTGTTTCTTTAAAACGAATGTGCACAATTATTTCATTGTAATCTTCTAAAGGATCTAGCTGAAAACGAATACCAACCCAACCATGACCTTTAAATTTCTTCGCAAAATCTATAGTGGTTACTGTATTTGCATAACTAAAAAATAATTTATCAGGATGTTTAGATCTACTTAAACGATCTTCCATTAAATCGATTTCGTGCCCAAGCATTTTTTTAAGTCTTGGTTGCGTAACGTAACGCTTATCTTCTTCAATACCATAAATAGCATCAGAAAAATCTTTATCGTAAGCACTCATCGCTTTTGCAATGGTACCAGAAGCAGCACCAGACCTAAAAAAGTTACGAGCAGTTTCTTGTCCTGCACCAATTTCGGCAAAAGTTCCGTAGATATCACAGTTAAGGTTAATTCGAAGTGCTTTACTTTTAGTTGTAGGTACGCTACTTATTTCTTGATCTCCTTTTAAAGAAATTGCCATGCATTTATTTTTATAAGTTATAACAAATGTAATGAATTAGTGTGCCATCAGTCAATTTTTATCTTATTTTTGTTTCAATGGAAATAGATAAAAAACTGTTAAAAATTACGTTCTTAGGCACAGGTACTTCACAAGGCGTTCCTATGATAGCTAGTAACCATCCTGTTTGTTTATCTGCAGATACTAAAGACAAGCGTTTGCGTTCTTCTATTTTAATTTCTTGGGATGATAAAACGATTGTAATTGATTGTGGGCCAGATTTTAGACAGCAAATGTTAAGAGAAAATGTACAACTGGTTCATAGTGTTTTATTTACGCATGAACACTCAGATCATACAGCGGGGTTAGATGATTTGCGCCCGTTTTGTTATAAAATAGGAGAGATGCCTGTATATTTAAACCAAAGAACATTAGACAGTTTAGAACAACGTTTTCAGTATATTTTTTCTAAAGAAAACAGGTATCCCGGTGCGCCAAGTGTGCAACCAAATATTGTAAAAGACACCCCTTTTTCTATTCAGGGTTTAGAAGCTACGCCGATACAAGTAATGCATGGTAATTTGCCGGTTTTAGGTTATAAAATTCAGAACATGGCCTACTTAACAGATGTAAAAACCATAATTCCTAAAGAAAAGGAAAAGTTAAAAAATTTAGATGTTTTAATTGTAAATGCATTAAGAATAGAAGAGCATCCTACACATTTTAACCTGCAAGAAGCATTAGATTTTGTAGAAGAAATTCAACCTAAAAAAACTTATTTTACTCATATTAGTCACAAGCTTGGTTTTCATAAAGAAGTGTCTAAAAAATTACCAAAAAATGTTTTCTTAGCCTTTGATGGCTTAAAAATTGAGTCTTAGGTTTTTAGTAATTATTTTTTAACGTACCTTTGTGCTTTAAGCCTCCATATTTTATTTAGGCCCTACTTTGAAATAAATCCCTATAATAGTTCAATCATTAAATAAATGGAAAAAAAGACAGAAAAGAACGTGGCAGTAGAAACTGCTCAAATTACAGATGGCAGACTTGCTGCCGTTAGAGACTTAATTTTTGGTGAAAACATTCTACAATACAATTCTGAATTTGAAGATGTTTTTAATAAAATTAAGATTTTAGAAAATGAAACCCAAAAAAACTTAGAAAACGCTGTTATTACTTTAGAGCGTAAAGTATCTGATTTAGAAGGTCTAATGGATCATAAATTTCAAGATTTAAATGAAGATTTAGATAAGAAATTGAATGAATTAGATGATGAAAAAGCAGATCGTAAAAAGTTAGGAAAGGCCTTAGAAAAAATAGCATTGATGTTGCAAGAGTAAATGGGAAAGCAAGCTGAAGATAACAAAAACGATAGTCGTTTTGAGTTACTCAGAGAGCTTTTATTAGAAGATGATAGAGATAAACTGGCTGAAACAGTACATCCTTTAATTGATGAAAAAATTGAAAATCTTCGCTTAAATTTTCCAGAATACTTTGGGGAAGCCATTACAAAGGCAATAAAAGTTCAAATAAGAGACTCTCAAGACGAGGTAGTGGAGGCCTTGTACCCAATTTTAGGTAAATTGGTGAAGAAATTTATTGTTGCAGAAATTACAAAACTGTCAGACAATATAAATAGAACAATCAAAGAAAAGTTGTCTATTGGTTCAATTATAAAACGTTTTTTTAAAGGTGGTAATAATAATGCAGATGTTATTTTGCAAGAAGTTTTTGAGCCTATTATAGAAGAAGTATTTGTAATTCAAAAAGATTCTGGTTTGCTGGTGGGTAATTTTTCTAGAGGAAACATTGCAGAAAAAGACATGATTTCTGGAATGCTAACCGCTATTAAGTCTTTTGCAGAAGAGGCCTTTTCTAAAGAAAAACAAAATTTAGAAGACATAAAATTTGAAACCTTTCAATTATCTATTCAAAATTTTAAAACACTATATATTGCCACAGTTATTTCTGGTGTTATAAATATAAAGTTCAAAGAAAATCTGCATGACAACTTAAATAATTTAGCCGAAATTATTTTAAGAGATAGAAGTTACTTAGCTAATGAAGAAAAATTATCTAAGATTATACAAGAAATTTTAATAAATAAGAACCTAGAACCTTTTTAAATGATTGCAAAAAAAGTTTTATTAGTAGGTAATTTTGGTGTTGGAAAAACTTCTTTAATTAGAAGGTTTGTACAAAATAAATTTTCCGAAGACTATATAAGTACCATTGGTGTGCGCGTAAGTTCTAAAGTAGTAGAATTTGAAAATAATGAAGTTAAATTACTAATTTGGGATGTTGCCGGTACTAGTGGAGATGAGAAAATACCAAAAGCTTATTTCTTAGGTGCTAGCGCGGCCATGTTTGTTTTTGATTTAAGTAGGTCTGAAACATACCTAACAATAGAAAATTATATAGAAAGTATTAAAGATCTTTCTGGTTTAAAAGAAGTTACTATAGTAGGTAACAAAAGAGATTTACTTACTAAAGAAGAATTAAAGACTGTTACAGACTCTATTTCTGTAAAAATTAATATAATTACAAGTGCTAAAGAAGATGCTAACGTAGAAGATGCCTTTTTAAAATTGGCATCCCAAGCCCTAAAATAAAGCCTATTGATACCTGCAAAAGTAGAAGACGTATTTATAGAAATTACGACCAATCTTAAGGGAGTAATTTTAAAAATAAGCCCAGGCACGTTTGCCAAGAATAATTTTAAACTACAAACATCTATTTATAAATCTTGTGATTTTTTAGAGGGTGTTTTAGAAGCCTTAGAGGTTTCTAAAAAGTTTCTTTTAGAAGGGATGATTCTAGTTTCAAATAAAAAAGAATATTATGTAGATATAGAAATGTGTAAATGTGATATTAATGTTATTATTCTAATTCATGATAGAACAAAGGTTTATAAATTTATATCGCAATTAAACCAAAACAGGAATGATCTTTTTTTTGTAAAAAGAGAATTGGCAGAAAAAAATAAAGAACTAGCCAACTTGCGTAAAATTGCAGACAAAGCAAACGAAGAAAAATCGCGATTTTTAGCAATGATGAGTCATGAAATTAGAAACCCTTTAAATGTTATTTTAGGATATTCTGCAATGATTTCAGAAGAACAGGTTAATAATACTGTAAAAGAATACTCTAAATTACTATTACGTTCTGGAAACAATTTAAAAGTAATTGTAAATGATATTTTAGATTTGTCTAGAATTGAAGCAGGAAAATTTAAATTATTAGAATCTGCTGTAAACTTAAAAGAAATTTCAGAAAATTCAATTAGAAACTATACTCATCAGAATAAAAACTCAGAAGTTACTTTGGCTTTAGAGTTTGCAGATAATGTGCCTACTTTCGTTTTCGCAGATGGTGTAAGAATTAATCAAGTACTTTCTAATTTATTATCTAACGCTTTAAAGTTTACACAAAAAGGTTTGGTTTCATTGAAAGTTAAAAAAATCTCTGAAGATGAAAAATTTGTACATCTTTCTTTTTTAATTTCAGATTCTGGAAGAGGTATGACCAAAGAACAAACCACTACTATTTTTGAGGAGTATGAACAGAATAAGCAAAGTGATTATCGATTTTTTGGGGGCGCAGGCTTAGGTTTGTCTATTGTAAAAAGACTTTTAAAAGAAATGAATGGTAAAATTTCTGTAGAAAGTGTCTTAAAGAAAGGAACTATATTTAAAGTTGATATTCCGTTTATAAAAATAAAATCTAAAACTGATTTGGCTTTTACAACTGAAAAAAAAGTACTTGCAAAAAGTTTGAAAGGAATGCGGATTTTGGTTGCAGATGATGACGGATTGAATCAAACAATTGTTGCTCACATCTTTAAGAAAGAGCATGTTATATTAACACAGGTAAAAGACGGTTTAGAGGCATTTAATGCTTTAGAAACACGTGTTTTTGATATTGTAATTCTAGATATTTATATGCCAAATATTACCGGAGAACAATTGGTACAGCAAAAGCACAATTATAAAAAGAAAAATAGTACGATTCCTTTTTTAGCATTAACTGCAAATACTGCTCCAGAAGATCTTATACGTTATAAGAGTATTGGTTTTAAAGATGTTATTGGAAAGCCCTATACAGCCTCGGAGTTCTTAAACAAGATTCATTTGGTTTTGGACTAATATCTCTTCTATATTTTCCAGATTGTGAATGAGCACATTTTATAAAAACATTAGATATTTTTGTTTTCTAAATAGTTGTTTATTGGATATGTTAGAGCAGCCAATTTATATTATTACTTAATAATTTAGTCTATGTTCTACCAAGGTTTCATAAATGCATCCCAATAGGTTTTGCGTTGCCGTTAGGCATGTTTTTAAGTAATTAGTTGCTAAATAAATTACTAATTAGAAATTAGCGAGTACTTTTTTTAAGCAGGCTATAAACAAAGCAATTAATTTTGTACGGTGTTGTACTTTCGTGTTATTAGTTTATCACAAATGTATTTTTATTCTCTTTAATAAACTTTATGACACCATGTCCTTTCGAGTAAAATATAGTTTTAATATCATTTGCCGAGAAAGTTTTATTGAAAGATATTTTTAAAACGTCATTATATATTTTATTGAAAATTTCTAGCTGATCTAATACTATAATTGTTGCATTTTTTTCTTTACATGTTTCTGTTACAAAATCATAAGTTGTTGATTTCCTTTCAGAGCTATTTGAGGTCTGTAATCTCAAATAAAATCCATCTTCAGTAAGACCTGACCCATTAATGTGAATTGATAAATGAATTGGTGATAGTGATGTATTGTATTGAATGTCAAAACGAAAACTCCCATAAATGTTTCCACAATTATCTTCTACAGAATTCTCGTATGAAATTGAATCTCTTGAACTAATAATTAAAGTCTGACTAATTCCATTTTCATCAGTGATTATCTGATTACCTATGTTATCATTAACGAACCACTCCTTAGTTTCTATACTATAGTTGTCTAACTCATTTATATTCAAACAAGGCTCATCTACACATCCAAAAACAGATATAATGAGGGTGGATATAATTATATTATTTATTAATTGTAAACGTCTCATTATTTGTCATTGTTATTTTAATAATTCCAATTTCTTTATTGTAAAGTATTTGTTTAGGAGTGATTAACGATGTATCATCTATATTTAATGATTTCACAAGTTTTCTCACACCTTCTCTAGGAAGAGATTTGCGTCTTTTTCTAACAGTGTTTATAATTTACTGTTCAAGTTCTAAACGCTTATCAGCTCTAGATTTGTATTTGTAATATGCGTCACGTTTAAGTCCAAAACAACTAGCTATAGTTGAAAGAGACGCAAATCTCTTAGATTTCTCTTTAGCTTTAATTAAGGCTTTATACTTAGCTTTTTTTTTAGTTCATTAACTGATTTATAGCCAAGATCTTCAGCAGCTACTTCAAGATAAGAATCCTGTACCATAGCATCGAGATCCTTTTTAAGTAGTAGTTTTTTAAGCTGTTCAATCTCTTTTTGAAGTCCTTTAATTCTAGATATTTCGTCTTTTGTTTCCACTTTTACTCTGGTATTCATTAAGTCTTTACGATTGTACTTTTTAATCCACACATTCACAGTTGTAGGTGCGATAGAGTAGAGTTTACAAAGTTCGCTCTTTGTGTGTTTTCCGATTGTAAGTTCGGCTAAAATTTTTAATTTAAAAGGTTCACTGTAACGTCTAATTACTTTGTCATTTCTATACATAATGTTTAAAATTATGTAGCCTTATTTCAGGACTGGTCATGCTTATGCATAACGTTGTTGTATATGGTTTGTTGCGTGTTTTTAGCATTAAAGTTACTTAATAAATCACAAATTTAAAGTCTGCGAGAATTTTCATAAATAAGTAAAAGCTAGCAATAAACTATATACGGTGTTGTGTTTAGTTTGTTGATTTCAAATATTCCGAATAAGTTAATTTATTTTCTAATTCTTTAATTTTTTTTTGCTCAATATTTGTTTCTCCTAGTTTTCTAGCTTTATCAATATTCTTCCATGCATTTTTATATTCTTTCATTTGCATTTTAACTAATGCCTTTTGATAATACACATAACTGTAACTCGGGGTTAATTCAATTGCCTTGTCGTATAACGCATCTGATTTCCTCAAGAGTTCTTTGTTGGTTGGATAACCTTTATCATAATAATAAAATCCAATTATTGAATAATTTTGCCCGTCTTTTGGATTTAACTCAATTAGTTTATTGATACAATTCAGTCCGTTAGTAGAATCATTTGCATTAAAACTATTTAATGTTTCTTCCCAAAGCCCATCATAGTAATCCGAATTAAATGAATTAATTGTGAATAACCATTTATTATTTAATTGAGTGTCATTCGTTGTGCCATAAGCTCTAATATAAATCAAAGCATACTCATTTTCTTTAAGTTCGTCTTTCCAAAAATCTTCTAAACTAATTTGAATAGGTAGCCAAAAATTACCACTATTTGTTTTAATCAAAACCTCATTTTCAAATAATTCTTCTGCTTTATGTTTGAAACCAAATGATTTAAACACGGCTTTTAACCATTTAAATTTTGAAGTAGGAATCTTTCTAATTTTCTCGGTGTTTTTTACTAATACCAAATAGCCAGGAGTTGAAGTATTTAAATTAACATCTGATTTTAAATCATTTATATTTTCGAGTCCTTCAAAGTGGTTAGTTATTATTGAAAATTCAACAAAAGTGTTCTTTTTTTTATTATGATTTTCTATTTGTCCGTAAGAGCATGAACTAGTTAAAATGATTAATAAAGTTATTATATTTTTCAATTTTTCATGATTTTCAAAATTAAACACAACGTGTTTGTGTATGGTTAGTTGCGTGTTTTAAGAGACTAATTTACTAAATTAAACAAAAACTACGAAAGTCCGTTTGGACTTTCGTAAATTGGCTAAAACCAGCAATTAATTTTACACGGTGTTAGCTGTAGGTAGTTTTCAATCTGTTAACTATAATTTTCTCACATTGTTTTAATTCCCCCAAAAAATCAAAA
>Ga0308012_10000120_pt1 | contig 49309 bp, 35 predicted proteins | sample Neamet179_FD_203133 | JGI IMG/M metagenome (GOLD analysis project Ga0308012, IMG submission 203133) | Marine microbial communities from water near the shore, Antarctic Ocean - #179 | ecosystem: Environmental > Aquatic > Marine > Unclassified | place: Southern Ocean | collected 2014-07-25 | reverse complement strand
TTGCAGTTAATTCGACAATAGCCAAATAAGCAGAACTAAATAACGACTATTTTGCTTTTTTAGAATTTTATGCTGAGATGCGGCATTTAGGCTGAATATAAAGTGTCCTGTCAGACTCTTTTTTAGAGCTTTTCATCAGTATCTACGCTACAGCGCGCATTACTAGGCTCTCCAACCCTTACCCTTCCTAGATTTATGCGGATATCTCGTTACTGAGTGCCGATGTTGCATCAGCGCAGGTAGTACCTATAATGCGGAAATAGGCCGATAATTTTTTCTTTGGCCTCAAAACACAAAACCATAAAAACAGTGAGGACCCACATGAAGAACAAAACGCTCCGTCATCATATAAATCGCAGTGCTGTAGCCCTATTGGCGGCTACCACATTGCCATTGTCGAGCTTTGTCGTCGCTCAAAGCGAGGATCAGATTGAAGAAGTGATTGTCACAGGCTCTAGAATAGCAAGGGATTCTAATTTGACCGGCGCATTGCCCATTCAATCAGTATCGGCCGCAGATATTAGAGCATCTGGTGAATTTTCACTCTCTGATGTCATTAACGACATTCCAGCATTACTTAGTTCAGTTACATCAGAACAATCTGTGGGTAGTGGGTTTTCCAATGGAGCGAATGTGCTAAATCTTCGTGGCCTAGGCGCAGAACGTACTTTGGTCTTGGTTGATGGTCGGCGCCATGTGGGGGGGCTACAAGGTGCTTCGTCAGTTGACATAGGGTCAATTCCACAGGGATTAGTTGAAAAGGTAGAAGTTCTTACCGGTGGAGCTTCAGCCGTTTATGGAGCTGACGCGGTTACCGGCGTAGTGAACTTCATTCTTAAAGATGATTTTGAAGGTTTAGAGATCGATGCGAATTACGGCCTTAGCCACGAAGGTGACGGCGGACAGCGGGCGCTTTCGGTGTTATTCGGTCGAAATTTTGACAATGGCCGCGGTAACTTCACCATATCGGCTGATGTTCGACAAGACGATGGCTTACAAGTCTCTGATCGACGCAATGGCCTGGAGTTTGGTTCTTCTGGGAATTGGGTCAACCCTGCTTTGCGGTTTCAACAAGGGGATATTGGTAGCGATACACCAAACTTTGGTCAGTATTACAACTACAACAACACAGGGTTAACTAATTTTGGCCTACCAATTCCATCAGCTGCTGACTTTGCGACTAGTTATTCTGATACATTCGGCAACGCGCCGACACTAACTACTGCGGAAACAGCACTTATCAATCAGGCGGGCAGCGCACCTCAAAGAGCTGTGCTTCCTTTTCGAACTTTTCCGTTTACCTCTGGCTATGGCTATATTATCCCGGGCAACCCGTTCACATTTGATGGTTTTGATCCCGAAACACCGATTGATCTAAACGGTAATGGAACGCCTGACTGCCTAGATTCATTTACCGGTTATAACTCTGTATTTGGAGCCGAGTCATTTGGTGTTGTTGGGGGTTGCTGGAATGTATCAGAGAATGGCCAATACGCGCCGGTTACTGATGGTCTTGTTTCCGGTAACTTCCAAGGGTTTGGAGGCGACTCGTATAATACTATTCGGAATCGACGCAGTGATATCCTTCTTCCTGATGATAAAATTTCTCTGAACTTTTTGGGCCACTACGATCTAAATGATCAAGCAACACTATTTGGCGAAGTAAAGTATGTGACGCAGGAAAATGAGACAGATTCTAGGCCTAACTCTTTTTGGGATTTATTGTTTGGCGCTTCTGACAATCCTTATCTGCCAGATTTCATCCGGCCAATTGCGCAGGCAACTGGCGGCGTGGCCATTACAATTGATCCGTTGCTGTTCAATCAGCGGATTTCAACTGAGCGTGATACATCCCGAGCTGTTTTAGGTATAGAAGGATCCTTCGATAATGGTTGGACTTATGAATTCAGCGGTAACTACGGGCGATTTGAACAAGATATCAATCGTCCCCGTAATGTTATCAATGACCGCCTCTTTGCAGCAATCGATGCTACTACTGATGCAGGCGGCTCCCCGGCTTGCAGATCGAGTGTGAATCCAAGTGCGCCAGCACAAAATACACCATTCGAAATTCCTTCTTATGAGGCAGGTTATTTCTCCTTCACTCCTGGAGATGGGTCTTGTGTGCCTCTGAATATTTGGGCCGGACAAGGTGGAGTAACTCAGGCGGCAGCAGATTGGGTAACAACACCGACTTGGGATAATTTAGTGATCGAGCAGCTTACTTTCGCTGCAACAATTGCTGGAGACTTTAGTGAGTGGTTTGAACTGCCTGCTGGTGCGGTGAGCTTTGCCACCGGCTTAGAATATAGAGTTGAAGAATCAGAAGCGACATATGATGCGTTTCAGTTAGGTATTTTACCCGAGGGAACTCCATTCAAAGCAGGGCAGCTGATAGAAGAAGTTTCTGATAATGGTAATTTGGTTTTCAGGCCGCAGCTTACGAATAGAAACGAAAGTGGCAGCTATAATACAAGGGATGCCTTTATTGAGCTCTCGTTACCTTTACTTTCGGGCGTAGTTGCAGCACAAGAACTTACTGTTGATGTGGCAGGACGTTATTCGGACTATTCAACAATAGGCGAAGCCACTTCATGGAAAGTGGGAGTGGTTTGGGCGCCAATAGAAGATTTAGCCTTTCGGGGGGGCATTTCCCAGGCTGTACGCGCTCCCAACATCACAGAATTGTTTGGGCCAGAGACAGGTCAAAACTATAGACCTATAGACCCTTGTGATGCTTCACAAATAAATGCATTGGCAGGGGATCAGGCTGGCTTAGCGGCTAACTATCAAGCTAACTGCGTTGCACAGCTCAATTCAATTGGTTTGGACCCATTCTCTGCTAATGGCACTTATGAGTTTGCTGACCCTCTATCGGCGTCCTTCGGTGGTGTGAAAGGTGGTAACAGAAACTTAAAGGAAGAGACTGCAGAAACAACCACCTACGGTCTTGTGTATCAGCCTTCTTACTTGTCTGGTTTTAGCTTGACTGCTGACTACTGGGAGATCTCGATCGACGATGCGATTGAATCAGTAGGTGCTCAGGATATTGTTGACGGCTGCTACCAAGGTGCTGCCCTCAATGCAACGTTCTGTAATTCTTTTACCCGAAATACGAACTCAGCATCTGCACAGTATGGAGGGTTTAATTTCTTACGCTCTGGTGATGTCAACTTTGCTAAGTTAGAAACCAGCGGTATCGATATTAGTGCCAGCTACACTTTTGATATTAGGAATCACAATTTCGTAGTCTCTGTTACTGGTACTGAAGTCAATGAAATTGATTTCTTTACCAACCCAGCCGACGCCAGTGAAGTTAATCCTGAGCTTGGTGAAGTTAATCGTCCTGAGACAGCTGGGAATGTAGCGGCGAGATGGAGCTGGGGAAATTTAAGTGTTGGTTGGCAGTCTCAGTACTTAGGCGAAATGTTACTTGGTGGCCTCGAAATTGAAACAGCCCAAACTCTATATGGCTCTACTGTATTTATGGAAGAGACTTGGATACATGATATCAATGCGACTTACACTTGGAATGAGTCTTTAACCATTCGTGGTGGGGTTAATAATATATCTGAAGAAGACCCATTTGGAACTAATCGCGCTTTCCCGGCCAGCGCGCGTGGTCGTATGATGTTTATTGGTGGTACATATAAGCTATAAACAAAGAGTTACAATGGAAAAGGGCTCATCTTCATGAGCCCTTTTTTTTACTTAAAAAAAGGGGCCAGAGCACTTTGATTTGGTTTAGATCTTACCCGACGCCATAAATATTTAGCCGGCTGAGTTCCGTAGCTCTGTAAATATGTTCTATCCCCGTTGTTGTTATCATCGGCGGGGAGACACTTGCACTAGCTCGTACCCATGCCCATGCATATAGATAGGATTTATTTCGCTTGATGGAGTGAGTAGCCCGCCCTCATGGCATGCCAGGGCGTGATATAGATGACTGCTTCTAATATCGGCCGCATAAAGACCAATCGGAAAGCGGAAATAAAAACAGTGGTAGGGTGTCAAGTATTGACGTCATTTCCGGTCGTCGATTAAAACTCTGACCCCCGTGTAATAAAAAGGCGAAAGGATTATTAATCCTTTCGCCTTTTTATTTTTGAACTTACTTTCTTTCGATCAAAGTAGATCGATTTACAATTTAGTGCGCAGCACCACCTGTAGGTTGCGCGCCAGGTAATGCCATTGCAGTAAGCTTAGAGCCTGTCTGCAAGATGATGTACTGATGTCCATCGTGCATCCAAGAGCTCATACCGTAGCGGCTCTGCGCAGGCACTTCGATTTTACCAACTTCTTCGCCGGTCTTCTTATCGATGCCGTACAGAAGTGCAGTCTCACCGTCGTGATCCATGTCTGAATAAACTAGCATGTTAGCTGTAGTTACCATGGTGATAGCATTTCCAGTACCAGTATCACCAACGTCTATTCCTTCCAGAGCAGGGTTGTTGCGGATACGGTCAGGTGTTTCTCCAGTAGGAACCTGAAACGCAATCTCGCCTGTGTTCATGTCGTACGCAGTAATCGTGCTGTACGGTGGCTTGAAGTAAGGCAAGCCTGAAGCAAGACGAGGTGCGCGAGGACGGGCGCCATTAGCATAGGCTGCGAAGGTGGACCCCGTTGGGGCATCGATGCGAGCATCGGCCTCTTCGCCAGGGATAATTCGTTGCCAGCTACACGCTTTCCTAGAAGTTACATAGAGGAAGCCTGAAGTAGGGTCTGCTACGGGTGGGTTATTGATATTTGCACCACCACCGTCACCAGGGCACATAGCAGAAGCTATCTTGCCGGCAGGATCATCCGAATGGATTGGCGGGTTAAATAAAGGCCCCATGTCGTAGTTGGCCATCACTTCAAGTGCTTCGCGGCGTAGTGCAGGCGTGAAGTCGATAAGATCGCCTTCAGTTAAGCCCTGCATTTCGAAAGCCGGCGGCTTAGATGGGAAAGGCTGTGTTGTTGAAAGCTTCTCGCCAGGAACCATGGATGCTGGAACAGCGCGCTCTTCCATCGGCCAGATTGGCTCGCCAGTTAAACGGTCGAAAGAGTAGACAAAGCCCTGTTTTGTAACCTGAGATACAGAAGGGACTATTCCTCTGCCGGGAATATTTAGGTCTAGCTGAATCGGGGCAGCGGGGTTGTCGTAGTTCCAAACATCGTGATGCACTGTCTGGAAGTGCCAGCGTCGTTCGCCAGTTTCCGTGTCCAGTGCAATCAGGCTAGTACCAAACAGTCCATCACCAGGGCGGAAGCCGCCGTAGTAATCGATCGTAGGTGGATTGGTTGGAACATAAACAATGTTGTTCTCAGGGTCGGCTGTAAGCGGTGCCCAAGAAGATACATCTCCTGTCCACTGCCATGCATCGTTTTCCCAAGTCTCATGGCCGTATTCGCCCGGCTGTGGAATTACGTTGAACTTCCATTTGAACGCACCAGTAGTCTTATCGTAAGCGAGGATATCGCCAGGAACGTTCTCGACTCTCGCCTGCAGATATCCCTGCTCAGCCGAGTTGCCAACGACGATAGTGTCGTTAACCACAATCGGTGGTGACGAAGTAGTGATATAGCCAGTTTCTAGAGGAATGCCTTCATAAGGGTCGTAGGGATGACCTAGATCAGCAAGCATGTCCACGACGCCAGTAGCAGGGAAGCCATCTACAGGCACCTGTCCACCGAAGCCCTCAAGCGGCGCGCCAGTATCGGCGTCTAGTGCTACTAGAAAGAAGCCAGGTGTGGAGATATAAACCACGCCCTTTCCATCTATTCTGGAATAACCGATGCCTTTTCCGTATGAGGCGCGCATGGAATATTCCCAGCGACCTGTGTTTGGTAGGCGATAGGACCACAGGGTCTCGCCAGTCTTGGGATCGATCGCAACCACATTACGTCGAGCACCAGATACGGTGAATAACTTGCCATCTACATAAGTAGGGGTTGAACGACCTGATTGGCCGTTAAAACTGGAGCCATCCCATTCCCAAGCAACTTCAAGCTCGTCGAAGTTTTCAGCTGTAATCTCATCAGCAGGGGTATAGCGGGTGTGGGCGTAGTCGCCACCAAGGGTAAACCACTCGGCAGTGTCGTCGGTGACCAGATTCTGGCTCATGCCGATCTGCGGCAATATGCACAGAACGGTCGCTAATAAGCTCAAATGAGTGAGCTTATTAGGCTTCGAGCCGGATATTGTTAAAGGACGTGCTTTCATTTTTATAGCCTCATTAGATATAAAATCTGGTGAAGGATACCATAGGCTATAGTAAGTAGTGGTAAGTGGAACTGTAATAAAGTGTGATAAAACGCGCGATAAAGCAGGGGTGGTTTCCTGCTCTATTTTCCTAGAATGAGGTATCGCTAGAGCGCCTTTTCTTGGGGGCGGCCAAAATCGTCGGAAGCAGCATATTCCTTCCACTTGCCTGTCGGCCCTGCTAGTCTTTGGCCCCAGTGTCGAAAATGCCTAGGAGAATTAGCGTGCCGTTGAAGTACTCGAAATCACACCCTTTGCGCGGGTATAAGTCTTTCAAATTCGCTTCCATGCTCGTTTCTTTAGTTGTTTCAGTGTCACTGACAAATGCAGCTACTGCCCAGCCCAGTGAGCCCGAGTTGCCTCGCCAGATGGCATGGACGGCCTATAATCTAGGATCCACTGGCTATAACCAAGCAGTAGCCATCGGCGCTATGCTGCGCGACAAATACAATATCACCCTACGTGTTATTCCGGGGCAGAACGACGTATCCCGATTACTACCGCTCAAGACTGGCCGAGTCGACTTCACTGCCAACGGCGTGGCGACCTATTTCGCACAAGAAGGCATGTTTCAGTTTGCCAATCCAGAGTGGGGCCCTCAGCCTCTGCGTCTATTGATGACTTCCAACGGCTTGAGTAATCAGGGCGTGGCGGTAGCTGCAGATACGGGTGTTACCACCTTCGCCGAACTACGCGGGCGTCGAGTACCGTATGTGCGCGCAGCCCCAGCACTAAATGTTTCAATGGAGGCTTATCTTGCCTGTGGCGGATTAACTTGGGATGACGTTGTTCGCGTCGACTTCCCCGGCTACGACGCCAAATGGAATGGCGTGATCAACGGTGACGTTGATGTCGCCTTCGGCACTACTGTATCGGGTCCACCTTTTAGGCTCGAGGCTTCACCACGTGGCATTCGCTGGTTGCCAGCGCCTCACGACGATGAGGGTTGTTGGGAGCGCATGCTAGCGGTTGGTCCGTATTTCACGAAACACAACGCCACCCGCGGTGCGTCTATCAGCGAGGAGAATCAACATGAGGCAGGTACCTATCCGTATCCGCTACTAACTACCCTCGCTACTCAAGATAACGACTTCGTCTATTCACTCACTCGCGTAATCAATGAAAACTACGATGAGTTTAAAGACGCCGATCCCGGTGCCATTGGCTGGGCAATAGAGTCGCAGGTCTTTGATTGGGTCGTGCCGTATCACGATGGCGCTGTAAACTACTGGCGTGAAGTCGGCGTGTGGACTGACGAGATTGAGGCGCACAATCAAGCGCTTATTCAGCGACAGGAAGTGTTGGCTGCAGCGTGGACCGAAATGGAAGCACGAGGTATCCGTGATAAGGATGCCTTCGTCGAATCCTGGCAGGAACTGCGCGCAGAACGTCTGGAGGCAGCCGGCTTCGATCCGGTCTGGCGCTAGTGGCCACTCAGACTAGAGAATTACCGAAGCTACTCCAGTGGCTAACAGGCTTTGTCGCCGTAGCTAGTGCTTTTCTAGCGATGGATTCGCTGCGCTTTTTTGCCGAGAGCCCGCTGCTTGATTTTGTCATCACGGTGCAGAACCATTACTACTATGCCTTGATGGGTTTGCTGTTACCGCTCTGTTTTTTAATCTACCCCTCGTTTCGCGGCCCCAAGAGTTACTGGCTCGATAGTGTTCTTGCTCTCGCAACATTCGGTGCCTGCTGTTTCTTCTTTTTCAACGCAGAAACCATGTTGGACTATGGCTGGGAATTTTTAGCACCATCCTATGCGGTGTATGTAAGTTATCTGTTGTGGGCGCTTATCATGGAGGGGGTGCGTCGCAGCGGTGGTTGGGTGTTGTTCTTCCTCGTGCTGATATTCTCTCTCTACCCGGTAGTGGCTGATAAATTGCCTGGACCTATTTCTGGTATGTCGTCGACATTATCGGAGACGGCGTCTTATCACGTCATGAGTATCGAGAGTATTCTCGGACTGCCGTTCCGTGCGTATGCGCAGTTGGTCATTGGCTTCCTTATTTTCGGTGTTGCACTGCAGCACACCGGTGGTGGTCGCTTCTTTATCAACCTAGCGTTTGCGACATTCGGTCATGTGCGCGGTGGCTCGGCTAAGGTAGCGATTGTATCTAGCGGGCTGATGGGCTCCATGAGCGGTAGCGTGATTACCAATGTGCTGACCACGGGGCAGATGACGATTCCAGCCATGAAGAAGAATGGTATGGAGAAGGAGTACGCCGCTGGGGTTGAAGCCTGCGCTTCAACTGGAGGTGTGTTGCTGCCACCTATCATGGGTTCGACTGCTTTTGTTATGGCGACTTTCCTCAATGTTGCCTATACCACCGTGGCTTTAGCCGCGGCGATTCCTGCCCTTCTGTACTTTTTTGGATTGTTCGTTCAAGTTGATGCCTACGCGGCGCGTAAAGGGTTGGTAGGTACGCCGCGTGAGGAACTGCCTAGTGTGAGTGGCACGATGAAGCAGGGTTGGTTCTACCTAGCGGCATTCGCAGTATTGATATTTCTGCTCGTCTATCTGCAGCGCGAAGCAGTAGCTCCATTTTATGCCACGGGCATGCTGCTGGTGCTGAATCAATTGTTTCCAGCTCATCGTTGGAACATGAAAGAGGCAGGTGCATTTCTCGTCGCGACCGGCAAGTTGCTAATGGAATTACTGACCATCATGGCTGGTGTCGGTCTAATAGTAGGTGCGCTGTCAGTGTCCGGTTTGTCGGGAACTTTGGTCAATGACTTGTTGTACCTCGCCGGCGATTCTACGCTACTGCTTCTATTGATGGGCGCATTTACTAGTTTCTTCCTTGGCATCGGCATGACTGTGACGGCCGCCTATATTTTTCTCGCGATTGTACTTGCACCTGCTCTGATTCAAGGTGGTCTGGATCCGATGAGCGTGCATCTGTTTATTCTTTATTGGGGGATGCTGTCCTTCATCACCCCGCCTGTCGCGCTCGGGGCATTTGCTGCGGCGAGCATAGCTGGCGCATCGGCACTGTCTACTGGATTCAAAGCGATGCGACTCGGTAGTGTGATCTATTTCATTCCATTCTTCTTCGTGTTGGAGCCTGCGCTGATCATGTCCGGCACCTGGTGGGAGACGCTGTTTGCAACAGCAAAAGTTGCGGTAGGCATAGTGCTGATTGCAGGCACCCTGCAGCGTTATTTGTTGGGCATAGGATTTCTCGATCGCAGTGGACCGCTAGGCATAGCTGGTCGGGCATTGGTGCTGGTTGGTGGCGGCCTTATCGCCTTGCCAACTACTGAAGTCATTGGTATTAATGTGAGTGACGCAACCCTTCTTATTAGTGGCGGCACCATGGCGATCATAGGCGTGTTGCTGAGTCGCAGTGGGGCTCCTGATTTAGATGCACAGGCACCGTTGGTACCCGGGGCCCAAACTTGAGAATGACATCATGTTAGTGGTCGATCCAATCGACGCTCCTTGTGGCGCAACAGTTAGCAACCTTGATCTTTCGTCGGACATTTCTGAGCAGACCGTGGCAGAACTACGTCAGGCTTGGCTGCAGCACCATGTACTGGTGTTTCCCAATCAAGTGCTTAGCCCCGCAGATATCGAGCGCTTTACCCTAAGCTTTGGCAATTTTGGTGATGACCCATTCTTCTCCCCGATTGAGGAAAACAGCCACATTGCGGCCATAAGTCGCGACGCTAATGAGACTACTCCACTTTTTGCCGAGAACTGGCATACGGACTGGAGCTTTCAAGCGAAGCCGCCGATTGGTACCTGCCTATACGGCATAAAGATTCCTCCAGTTGGCGGTGATACGCTTTTTTCAAATCAGCACAAAGCTTACGATGAATTGCCTGTCGCTCTTAAGGAAAGAATAGAGCACTTAACGGCGATTCATTCGGCTGAGTCTGCCTATTCACCTGACGGTGTTTACAGCGACAAGCACGAGGAAAATACCGGCCGTAGCATGAAAATAGTTGTATCGGATGAAGCTAGGCTCTCGCAGAGCCATCCGTTTATTCGGCCGCACACAGAAACAGGGGCGTTGGCTCTTTATTCCACTGCAGGCTATATCCAAGGATTTTCTGGCATGGAGGTGGAAGAGAGTAAAGAATTATTGCAAGAGCTTCACCAATATCAAGGCTCGCCGCAATTTGTATATCGCCATAAATGGCAAGCGAATATGTTAGTTATGTGGGACAACCGCAGTGTCTTGCACAAAGCAACGGGTGGTTATGATGGTTATGATCGCTTGTTGCACAGGACTACGATTTCTCAATTCGACTGAAGGAGAATGCTAGTGAGGGTTACCGGGTTACAGATTCTATATGGCGTGCTAGCGATCGTGGGAGTATGCGTTACCTGGTACTACAATTTGCAGCCAATGGAGATGAGCTACTTCGCGGGTTTGTATGCAAATCCGGCTGCATCTTCCTTTACCAATGACCTGATCGTTGTTGTTGCCGCGTTTTTTGTCTGGTCGTTCGTAGAGACAGGGCGTCTCAAGATGTCTTATGGGCTATGGGCGGCGATTTTCGTTTTTACATTCGTTATTGCTGCCGCGATGACCGTGCCTCTTTTCATGCTGCTGCGCGAGCGTCGCTTGATTGCAATGGCGGAATAGTTTGCAGGAGAAGTGTACTAATCTAACTTCTCTCTAATCTACGTCATTCATGTGCGCGAAGTAACCCTAAAAGTCCACCAATGATCAAAGCGCACCTGGCCCACAGCCGGTCGCGGTGTAACCATGGTTTCGAGATCTGTAGTTTGTAGCTTAGATACTCGAGCTCGAAACGCTCTGTCCATAGTTGCAGGATCGGTTTCGCGATTCAGCAGTACGGGATAGACAAGATTGCCCAGCCGGAGAACGGCACGCTCATCGCTGCCTACTCTCGCCGCCCAGTATTTTCGATCACAGACTGAGCAACTCAGAAACAATTCGCCCTCGGGCGTGGCCATGCAATTAAGATTAATGGAATGCGGACGAATGCCTGCCCAAATCTGCAACTGGCAGAGGTTCTCCTGATTGGCCGTCGTCGCGTTCCAATCGTCAACGGGTGTTTCTACGCGTTCACCAAACAATAGCCCGCCGGGAGTCAGCGTGCAGGGACAGATACTGGAAAAGATCATAAATCCGACTACGGTAGTGAGGAGTAGTGCAAACACTCCGCCGCCAAGCCATAGTTTCAGGTTTCTATTGTTGCTTGTCACAGCTTCATTCACCGTTTAGGCCTCCTTTAGTTAGCTATCGAGTCTGGGTACGCCGCTCACTCTGAGCCTAGTCAGATATCATAAGCGGCGACCGGTATGTTGCTGAATCGCAGTGCAACCTCTGAAAATAATGACCGGAATTACTCGGCGCGATGTTGAGGAATTCTATACTACTATACAATAACTATTAGCCGATTTCTTTGAGCCTAGCGGCTAGAACGCGGGCAATGGTGTACAGTTCTCCAAAATATTCGTTTTCTTCTCTCAGCGCTGCCATCGCTTCAGTCAATACTTGGAGCTCACCATTAATCTCCCCTTTTAGTTGACGCGGGGTAAGCAGGGGGCCAGTTCCGTGGCGAGCACTTCTCGCATTCTCTGTTCTTCTGCTGATAACGAATTGCGGCTCGCATACCTCTTTCTTAATCGAGGAGCCGGCAGGCAAATAGTCATGTCAGACAATCGTAAGTTGATCGTCATCGCTGGATGTGTTGAACACTCTATAGATTTCTTGCTGAATCTTTTCGATCTGAGTTATCGTTCTGATCGTGCCGCTGCGAACTCTTTCAACACTTCACTGGCAGATGCTCCTGGGATGTCCGGATTAAAGCCTAAGGGGCTCGGCCTATTTTCCGCAGCGATAGCCAAATCGAGTGGTGTACGCCCGCGACGATCAAGCGCGTTCACATCGGCTCCTCGTTGAGCTAGCTCTCGCACTATATTCGGTAGCTTTCTAGCGGCTGCATCGTGAAGGGCTGTCGATTCAGTGTAGTCACGGTGATTAAGGTTAACGCCACTCTCGGCTGCGGCTTTCACCGCCGCCAAGGCGAGCTGTTCTTCGCCGACTGGATTCGGGTTTGCTTGGACATAGTAACGACCGCGGGTGCTATCACCCTTGACGGCAGCCTGCACTGTACTTTCAAAACCGCCAACTACAGTCGGTGTATAGGAGTTGCGATCGGCTCGGGCCCTAGGCCTGCTCATTTGTCCCTCATTCGTCAGGGAGGGGTCTGCTCCAGCTTTAGCGAGTGCTTGCATAATGTCCGCTTCGCGAAAACTTGCCGCTATCCAGTAGGGTGTAGCGCCTACCAATGGGGCTTTAAGCACCCAATCTTCGCTGGCACGCTGCACAGAGTTAGGTCGTAGAAGTCGGGCCTCAACGTCGGCTCCATGATCCAGCAGTGCGTTCACTGCTTCTAAATCGCCCCGCAATATCGCGGCATGCAGTGCGGTATATCCGGCGCCTATGGTATTGGCATCGGCGCCAAACTCGAGTAACAGTTGCGTTAGGTCCCCATGGCCGCTATGCGTTGCGACGACGAGTGGGCTTGTGCGATTACCCGCAACAGCTTCGATGTCTGCCTCATGGCTGAGAAACAGGCGAGCCATTTCTATATCACCACTGCGTGCTGCAAAGAGTAGCGCAGTGTAGCCGCCGAGTTGCTCCATGATGCCCTGATCGAACTGGCCGCCATTCGATGCATCGGCAAACATGAGTCGGGACCGTAGCTTCGATCGTGCCTCCAAGTCTGCTCCCGCATCTATCAGTATGTGCGCGACCTCTACATGTCCTTGGGCGGTTGCCCACATGAGAGCTGTCTGTTCACGTGATTGTTCTGCGACATTTACATCTGCTCCCGCTTCCACCAACAACTGCACTCCCTGAACAGTGCCTGAGCGGGCCGCGGTCATTATCGGCGTTTCGCCCATTGGCATCGCGACATTTGGATTCGCATTCGCTTCAAGCAGCAGCTCAATCAAATTCGCATTGCCGCTTTTGGCGGCTAAATAAAGGGGTGATGCGCCTAGGCGGTTGACAGCATTTACATCAGCATCTGCTTCGATAAGAGAGGCCACGGCATCGACATTCTCGTGATACACCGCCCAGTGTAAAGCGGTTGCACCATCTGCTTGTCGCGAGTCAGGATCGGAATCGGCATTTAGCAGCTGCTGCAACATCACTATGTCTTGATGCCTAGCTGCGTCGATGATGGGAGCAGTTTCTGCGGCAATGACATTCACTGTAAGCAGCGCTGCCATTGCCAGCACAAAAAATCTCAACTTTTTTATTATGCTAACCCTCAAAATCAGACGTCACTCAACAGGTTGAGTCTGCCGGTGCTATTGGCCATCGACTCCATGGGTATTCCCATCTTCTCGAGCATGGTTAAGTGTAGGTTGCTAATCGGCGTGCCTTCGGTGTATCGAAGATGGCGACCACCTTTGACATCGCCGCCTGCACCGCCGAGTAGCACCAGCGGCAGGCCAGTATTCTGGTGGCGGTTGCTATCGGACATGCCTGCGCCGTAGAGCATCAACATGTTATCTAGCAGCGACCCATTGCCGTCCGGCGTCGCATCGAGCTTGTCGAGATAGTAGGCGAACAGGCTCGTGTGAAATTCGTTGATCTTTGTGACCTTCTCGTAAAGTGCCGGGTCATCGCGGTGATGCGAAGTTGGATGATGCGAATCGGGAACGCCGATCTCGGCGTAGGTACGACCACTTAGTTCTCGCCCTAACATGAATGTTATGACGCGAGTCAGATCTGTCTGATATGCCAGCACCTGCATGTCGAACATGAGCTTGGCATGTTCCTCATAGGTGTTAGGTATGCCTGCTGGCTGTTCTATTTGTGGAAGTTCTCTGTTGCTCTGCGCCTCCGCCATTTGGATGCGCCGTTCAACATCTCTAACGGCATCTAAATACTGATCGAGCTTGGCACGGTCGCCAGCCCCAACAGTGCTATTGAGTTCGGAAACACGTTCGGTAACCGAGTCGAGCAAACTTCTATCTTTGCGAATGCGTTGTAGGCGTACTGCCGGATCGGTTGTGCCGGTGTCTCCAAACAATCTCTCAAACACTACTCGTGGGTTAGTCTCCATTGGCAATGGCGTGTAGGAGTCTCTCCAGGAGATTGTGCTGGTGTACTGGCAGCTGAAACCTATGTCGCAGGAGCCGAACACATCGCTTTGGTCTAACGCTAACTCTAGTGAGCCGAGTTGTGTCTGGCGGCCTAGTTCGCGTGCCACTAACTGATCAAGCGAGATTGAAGCCTCGAGATCGGACTCTGTGCGAGCTGGTATTGTGCCAGTAAGGAAGCGAGTCGAGGCGCTAGCGTGCACGCCTGCGTTGCTTGAAGTTCCATTAAGCCCGGTTAACACCAGCATCCTGTCCTGGTAAGCAGCCATTGGCTGCAAAATACGGGTCATCTCAAAGTCTGCACCTACGGTGGCTGGGGTCCAAGATTTCATAGCCATACCGTTCGGCACGTAAACCACGCCGAGACGCTTTGCCGGTTGCGCCTCAAGCGCAGATGACGAAGAAAGTGCTGGAATCATACTGTCCAGCAATGGCAGGGCAAGACTTGCGCCTAACCCTCGTAATACGGTACGTCGAGGCAGGGTCTTCTTGAATATATTCATAGTTGTGTTCTCCGCATTTGAAATGGCATACTTTCAATTACTCCAAGAATAACTGAAGACCAGCGATAATCGTCTTCAGCCGCTGTGCGCACTATCGCCCGCACCTGGGGCATGTCGTAGTATTCGAGGCTGCGCCCGAGAGCGAACCTCAGTAGTTTTTCGGTTATCGTGCCCACTAGATCATTAGGTCGCTCAAGCAAGAGATCGCGAAGGCCATCCGGACCATCGAAGGTGTTGCCATCGGGGAGTAGGCCAGACGCGTCGATTGGTTGATCAGCAAACTCGAGCCGCCATTTTCCAATGGCGTCGTAATTTTCAAGTGAGAACCCGATGGGATCCATGGCGGCGTGACAGACACGGCAGGCTGGGTTTTCCCTATGCTGGGCCATCGCCTCGCGCATGGTGAGCTTCTTGCCATCACTCTCTTCCACGAGCGCGGGCACATTCGGTGGCGGCTCAGGAGGGGGGCCGCCTAATAAATTTTCGAGTACGAATTTGCCTCGTAACACAGGAGAGGTTCGATTCGGATAGGAAGTCACCATCATGATGCTGCCGTGGCCGAGTAGTCCGCCACGCTCGGAACCCTCGAGAGTTACTTTGCGGTAACGGCTTCCATAGATTCCGGGTATGCCATAGTGCTGCGCGAGTCGCTCGTTGATGAAAGTGTAATCGGCACTTAGCAGTTCAAGCAGACTCTTGTCGGAACGGATCTGATCGTCGATGAATAACTCTGTTTCTCGTTGGAACGCCGCGCGCAAGTTCTCGTCGAATTCGGGGAAACTAGCTGGGTCGGGATAGATGCCGCCGAGGTTCCGAAGGTATAGCCACTGTCCGACAAAGTTCTTGATGAAGGCGTCAGCGCGCGAGTCGGCCATCATCCTTTCTACCTGCTGCTGGAGCACGCCGGGTTCGCGTAAGGCATTGCGCTCGACCAGATCTAATAACTCTTCATCGGGCAGACTACTCCAGAGGAAAAATGACAGGCGAGAAGCAAGTTCGGTGTCGCTGATCGCATACATGTCTCCGGGCTGTGCATCTCTCGGGTCTTGTTCAATGCGGAATAGGAAGTCAGGAGAAACTAGAATGCGTTCGAGTGCAAATTGAATGCCTGCTTCGAAGCCGCCATCGAGCCTGCCTGCATTATAGAATTCTACCAAGCTTTCAATATCGTTCTCGCCAACCGGGCGGCGATAGGCGCGGCGTGCTAATGAGCCGAGAATCTCTCTTGCGCACGCAGGCTCTTCGTCTAGGCTTGCCGGGCTACAAGTGAAGATTTTTTGTCGGCTGGGTGTGTCACCAGGCCCTGCTACTGAGAGTGGTCCTTCAATTTGGATGCTGCCTATTCCAGGATTTATATCGGGTAACTCAGTCACCGCTAAGTGATAGCCAAACAATCTGGGCTGCTGTATTCCTTCGTTCTCCCACATCTCGCGAGGAAACGTCGCACCGATGATGCGCGGGCCGGCTAGTACTGGGAGCACTATTTCAAAACCTTTGTCGGCGAAGGCCATCATGAATGCTTCCCAATCATCGCTGCCGCGGATATTTCCTGCATAGCTGTAAGGCGCGGGCACGCCGGGTGCGTCGCCACCGAAGGTTGCGGAGTCAATTAGCTCGCCGTCGAGGCTGATCTCCAATTCGTGACGGGCGTCGTAACCACGCACGAAGTCCACGTAGTTTGTTTGCAGTTTGACAGTAATTCGATACTCGCCATCAACCGGAAAGCTGTGTTCGATGGCAGTGCCACCTCTGGAACCAAAAGGCAGTTCCTCGCTTAGTCGATCATCCTGAATAAGATTCAGTGGAACCTCGTAGCTTTTAATAGAAGCTCCACGGGGTGTCGCACCTACTGCTAGTCCGGCCACTCTGTGTGCGGCTGAAACATAGCGCTCAACCAATGCTGGAGATAGAGCTAACACATCGGCATTGTTGTCAAAGCCGTATTGGTCTGGCGAGTCAGAAGGGATCAGGCCAGCGACATCGATGTTGAGGTCCAGCAGGTCGCGGACTGAGTTTTTATATTCGGTTTGATTGAGTCTGTGAAATGCCTGAGTCCGGCCCGGATTAACTCGCGCCGCAGCAACTTGATCGAGTTCATTTTCGAGCCAGCTCCGAAAGCCGTCGTAACTTAGCTTGTCCGGACGCGGATAATTAGGAGGAGGCATCACGCCTACCCGAAGTTTGTTAACAACCTTCTCCCACACCTCAGGATTTTCCGCCAAGTTGGAAACATCTTCGGTGTCGAGTGTTAGGCCTAGATTACGAAGCTGGGTAGTCTGCAAACCCTCGTTGGCAGTGGCCACGCTGTTAACGACCCCTTGGTTGTGGCAGATGACGCAGTACTGATCGAGCAAGGCGCGATTTTGCGTATCGACAGTCCTAGACTCCGCGGCCCAGGATAGGTTTGTCGCCGCCATGGCTAGGCCAATAATGAGTATTCTGTTCATGTCATGTTCCGATCAAAACTCACAATTTAGTTGTTGCGCCCGGTCGGGTTCTCAACTGTGCCGCACTCATCGCCGAGATAACCATTTCCACCACAGTAGCTTAGATCTTGAAGCTGGATCAGTATACCGTCTGGGTCCGTGAAATATAGCTCCGGCGTGCCCTCAGCTGCACCGCCTCGGTCCGATCCGCGCATCGTAACGTAGGCTTGCAATGGCCCATCGGCACTTGATGCCCCCTCCAGCACGGTCAAGCCGTAGTCTTCCAGCACAGAGAAAATACGATCGACATCAAAATCAACCACCGCCATTGAGGCGTGGTGTATGCGACCAGCCAGGGGAGGCACCGCCGGCATAGCTAGGAACTGCTTGCCTGAGCCAATTCTCATTACTGGTAGAGCACCTTGATAGGTGTCTACCTCCATGCCGAATAGGCTCTGATAGAGCGCCATGGAGCGCGCCTGATCAGATACAAATAGAGTGAAATGATTGAGCTCATGCAGGGTTAGTAGCCCCGGACTGGGGGCGGGCTCAGGTGTCGCTAGGCAGTCTTCGCCTAGCAAACCGGCACCTCCGCAATAGCTCGTATCCTGCAATTGCACGACAATGCCATCGCGGTCGCCAAAGTACAGTTCCGGCGTGCCGCTGGCTGCGCCTCCAAATTCCTCTCCGCGCATTCTTACGCGGGACTGCATCGGGCCGGATTCAGTAGTCGCGGCGACGCCGTGTTCAGCGAGGATCTGCACGGTTCGCTCGTCATCGAAATTTTCAACCGCTAGGCATAGATGGTTGATTCGTGGATTGTCACTAGGCGATCCGCCAATGGCCATAAACTGTGGGCCGTCGCCGACCTGCAGTACGATAGTGTTGCCTTGCCTAGCAGCAATTGGCATGCCGAACAGGCCCTGATACCAAGCGAGCGAGGCGGCTGGATCGGACACGTTGATCGTCATGTGATTAATCGATTGCACGGGTAGAGGGGGGCTGATACTGGTGGCAGCACTGCTGCTGCCTGTCACCGCTAGTGCCGCGGCTGAACCTAAGAAAGTACGGCGACTAAACTGCTTGTTCTTTATATCATGGATTAATCGTTCGACGTCCACCACCATGGTTTACTCTCCCTTGAATTGCATCATTCTTATTATTGCGTCTTAGCTATGGATGATAAATGTAACGGTTGATTCGCCCGCTGCATAGTCGATTTTGGAGTGATGTTGAAATATGTTACAAATAGAGAGGCCAGTTGTTAAGAATAATGACACATTATGCAATCGTATAATGATACAAATTGAGGCCTGAGATCACTAGTTTGTGACTTATAACCACGCTGTTACAGTACAGTGGATAAATAATAAAAATTATCGTCTGGAGACCCTAATGTTTTCGCTTGAAAAATTACTAATTTCGAAAGACTCCCGATTTCAAATTTTTGGACGTGCTGCCTGTGTGACACTGCTTGCGCTGCTTTCACTAACGGTCTCTGCGCAGCCACAAGTTGGCAACGGCGCTATAGAAGGCGTAGTGCAAAGCGGCAATGCTAGCGAGGCGGGAGTTTGGGTAATCGCGGAGACGGATGACCTGCCGACTCACTTCATCAAAATAGTAGTTACCGACGAAGACGGTCGCTTTGTTCTGCCCGAGCTGCCTGATGCCTTATATAAGGTGTGGGTGAGAGGTTACGGTCTGGTTGATTCCAAGCCGGTATCCCTGCGAGTAGGTGCCGACGTTACTCTGAATACGTTTACCGCAGGATCTCCTGCCGAGGCCGCACAAGTCTACCCGGCGAACTATTGGTACTCCTTGCTTGAGGTGCCCGATGTCAACGAGTTTCCAGGCACCGGAGATAACGGCAACGGCATCTCCGAGGGCATGCGCAGCCAAGCTCAGTGGATCGACATGACGAAGCAGGGTTGTCAGCTGTGCCACCAACTCGGCAACAAGTTGACGCGCTCGCTAGATCATCTTGACCATCTTGGCTTCGAGACCAGTGTCGAGGCTTGGCATTACAGGACAGCTATTGGTATTCGTGGCCCTTTCATGAGCGCCTTTGCTGGCCGTTTCGGACGTGAGCGGGGTATGGAAATGTACGCCGACTGGACCGATCGCATCGCCGCTGGTGAAGTGCCATCTGCTCCGGAGCGTCCTAGCGGTGTCGAGCGTAATGTGGTTCTTACGCTGTGGGACTGGGGGAACGAATCCTCCTACATCCATGATGAGATTGTCACCGACAAGCGAGATGTGTCGATCAACGCGGGGGGTAAGGTCTACGGAGTCGATGGTGGACATGGGACACTGCTGGAGTTAGATACGCAAACCAACGAATACCGCACGATCGAGATTGCGGTAAAAGACAATCCAGACAATCCAGCGGTAACGCGCTTCGCTCAACAATTTCCAGTTCCTTCTGTTTTCTATGAGGACGAAGCCCTGTGGGAAGGACCGGCAGATCCACATAATCCGATGATGGATGAATTGGGCCGAATCTGGATGACGACGAAAGTGCGTGGAGACGTATTGCCCGAGTGGTGCCAGCAAGGCTCGTCCAATAAATTCGCTCAATACTATCCAACGCGAAGAAGCTCTAGGCAGGCCTCCTATTACGATCCGGCAACGGAGTCTTTCGGTTTGATCGATACCTGCTTTGGCACTCACCACCTGCAGTTTGCCAGCGATAAAGATCGCACACTGTATTTCAGCGGTGGTGGGGACGTGATGGGCTGGATAAACACCAAGCTATTCGACCGCACGGGCGATGAGCAGTTGTCCCAGGGTTGGTGTCCAATGGTAGTGGACACGAATGGCGATGGACGCATAACCAAACCGTGGAATCAGCCGGTCGGTGCCCTGCGTAGCGTTGGAGAGGGCGGCGGCGGAGAAGTGCTTGCCGACATTGACCCTACTCTGGACACGCGCATGAGTCCGGGTAGTTATGGTGTCATCGTTAACCAAGTTGATAATGTGGCATGGGGCGGTGGCACGGAGTTTCCTGGTCGTATCTACCGCTTCGACAAGGGAGACAATCCGCCGGAAACATGTATTACGGAAGTGTATGAGTTGCCAGTCATCGATGGAGAAGTTGAAGGCTTTGGTCCGCGCGGGATTGATGTGGACAAAAACGGCGTCGTCTGGACAGCTCTATCGGGTAGTAGTCATTTGGCAAGCTTCGATCGCAGTAAATGTGAAGTGATGAATGGTCCAACTGTTGTTGATTCTCAGCATTGCCAGGAGGGCTGGACTTTGCATGAAGTGCCTGGTCCCACACTTAAAGGAACCGACGTCAAGGCGGACTTTCATTACTATAACTGGGTAGATAATTTTAATACGCTTGGGCTTGGTGAAAATCTACCGATCGCTAACGGATCGGGTTCTGATTCCTTGCAGGTTCTAAACCCGGAAACCGGAGAGTGGGTCATCATGCGAGTGCCTTACCCGCTAGGGTTCTATTCTCGCGGTCTGGACGGTCGTATCGATGATCCTGATGCAGGGTGGAAAGGCCGCGGCGTGTGGGCAAACTATGGAACCAACTTCAATTGGCACACGGAAGGGGGCAAGGGCACGACCAGCAAGATGGTCAAGTTTCAAGTTCGGCCCGATCCTCTAGCCCATTAGGCTAGAGCGCGAGCCCCGAAGAAAGGGAGTAGGATCGAGTTAGGATGCCGTCATGTGTTTTTAGTCGGTCTCCATCTGATTCCAGTTTCCAAACCAGCAAGATAGCTGGCAATTATTATTACGGAGATAGAACCATGTCTAAATCTGCTAGAAGAATAATTCTGATCGTATCTTTACTGGGGCTAGTGCCACTGTTTTCTGCGACATCGCAGGCGCAGGTTGCTGAAGCTAGAAAGGCTGAAACTGAGAAGTTAATCTCACTTTCTAGGCGTCCAGCTTCTACCATGGATGGGCCGTATGAGATGGTTGAAAATTGGCCGACCTTACTTCCTGGTCAGGAATGGGGAGCCGCTATTGGACTGATTCCAGATGACACCGGTGGGCTTTGGATGCTGTTTCGTTCCGAGCCACCTATCAATTACGTTAATGCTGAAGGACAGATCACCAAGAGTTTCGGCGAAGGCATGATCGTTCAGGCGCATGGTTTCTGCATGGACAATGACGGAAACCTTTGGGCAGGAGACAGCGGCCCCTTCAGTGATGACCCCTCAACTGCCGGTCGCGGATTCCAGATTCACAAATTCAGCCCCGATGGTGAGCATTTATTAAGTCTTGGGCAGGCGGGTGTTTCGCGAGCAGGAACAGAGACGTTTATTGGCCCCACCGCGTGTGCTCTGATGCCGGATGGCAATATTGTAATCGCCGACGGCCACTGGCCGCGCCCTTCCAATGCACAGCAGGATGGCGATCGTTTGGTGGTAATAACGCCCGCGGGCGAGTTTGTCCGAGAAGTCGGAAAGATGGGGGCTGGCCCGGGTGAATTTATGGGACCGCATGCTCTGACCTACGATGCGCAGGGACGTCTGTATGTGGCAGATCGCTCCAACAACCGTGTGCAGATATTGGACGAGAATCTGGAGTTTGTAGACGACTGGAGACATTTCGGTCGACCCAGTGGTATCACGGTTCTGGAAGATGGAACCTTCGTGGTCGCTGACTCAGAATCTGGCGGACTTCTTGGGGGGCCGTCAATAGCTCCAGAAGGCGGCGGGCGCGTAGCACGAAATCCAGGCTTTCAGGTAGGCATTCGCATTGGGCAGACCAATGGCTCATTACAATACTATATTCCCGGTACCCGACCAGAGGGCATGGCTGCTGATAATCTGGGAAATATTTTTGCTGGACTTACCGGTGGCTGTGACGTGAGCCCGTCGGGCGGATGTTTGCAGAAATGGGTTAGAAAATAATTTATTGCTTGGATTCGTAGGATAAAGTCTCAATAAAATGCAGCACGGCTTTCCAAGTCAAGATTATATAGGCGCTCACTCGAGGTGAGGCCTGCCCTGCGAGATAACAAGCTGAGGAATCATCGGAGCTTACAATAAGAAATGAAGCTATCTCCATTCACGTGTGCAATCCTCAGTCTGTTCTTAGCGGTTGGTCAGGCGGCTGGTCAATCGTCAGGCGATACGGATTCTATTGAACAGGTATTCAATAACGTGCGCATCATCATCGGTGACGGCACGGTAATTGAGCGGGGATCTGTGCTGATTCGCGGTGATACTATTTTGGCTGTTGGGCCAATGTCAGGCAGTGATGTTTCTGACGCCGCAGTTAGTCATGATCTTAGCGGGAAAACTATCATCCCTGCGCTCGTTAATACCCATGCCCATCTAGGTTGGGAGGCTTACGGAGATTGGGGGTCTAATTTATTTACCGAGGAAAACCTCACTGACCATCTCTACCGTCACGCCTATTACGGTGTAGGTACGATCATATCCACGGGCAGCGATAAAGAGGACGTCGCCTCACGGATAAAGTTGGAACAGTTGCGGGGCAACATCGGCGGAGCACGCTATCACCAATCGCCCGGCATGGGTTCTCCGGGCGGAGGGCCTAACCCTCGATTTACTGACGACCCCGACTACTGGGGAGTCAACCCGGTTGCCGATCCCGAGCAGGCGGTAAGAACAGTAAAAGAGCTAGCTGCAAACGGATATGGGATCGCCAAGATATGGGTGGACTCGCGAGACGAGCGTCGCGGGGCACAAGTAAAACTCGCACCGAAAATCTATAAGGCGGTTCTGGAGACTGCTTCGAATTACGACATGCGAATCATCGCCCATGCCACCACGCTGGATGACCATAAGTCTCTTGTTAATCTAGGCAACAGACGCTTCATCCATATGCCCTATGATAGGGAAGTGGACGATGAGTACTTGGAAATGGTTCGAGAGAATAATGTCTACATCGTTCCAACGCTGGGTATGGTTACCAAGCGCGAGCCCTACTATATTCCAGCATTTCAGGACCCCTTCTTCTACGATCAGGTGCCCGCGTCGGTGCTTGAGTCGCTGAATGACAACTACAAAGCTCCACCAGCTAATCAGAGCACAGAGTCACAGCAGCGCTCAGCTATGCTGGCTAGTAATCTCTTAAAATTGAAAGATCACATAATTCTCGGAACAGATGCGGGGGCGGTCGGTGATTTTTTCGGCTACGCCGACCACGTTGAATTAGAACTATTTGTGCGCATGGGCATGAGTCCGGCTGAGGCTATCGTTGCGTCGACTTCGCGTTCTGCTGAGGCATTCGGGCTAGATAGTGTAGGTAGCCTCAAGGCGGGAAAGGCAGCAGACTTCCTTATCCTCGATTCCAATCCGCTAGAAGATATTCACAACATACGGCAGATCTTTGATGTCTATCTGCGCGGCAAAAAAGTAGATCGGGAAGCACTAAAACAAAAATGGAGCCAGTAAGATGAATAATACACATTGCAATCGTCATAGGGTGTTGACGGGCACGCTAGGAGCTTTAATTATTTCCGCGTCTTTATTGGTTTCCGCGCAGGACGGCAACCGCGACGGAGAGTGGCCCAGCTATTCTGCCGATGCAGGCTCCACCAAATACACAAGCCTTAGCCAAATTGATAGCAGCAACTTCTCTGGACTCGAAATCGCCTGGCGTTGGCAATCCATAGATGGCGAGTTGGACTTCGAGGCCCTATTGGGTCCCGATGCAGAGGTAGGGTTCGGTCGACTTCAGGCGACGCCACTTATGATTGATGGGGTGTTGTATTTATTGACTGCCCTAAACCAAGTAGTTGCCTTGGATGCTGTCAGCGGTGAAGAGTTATGGCGCTACGATCCCGAAGTCTATATGTCTGGCGTTTCAAACAGCCCTCTTGGTTTCCATCACCGCGGAGTAGCCTGGTGGAGTGACGGCGGTGAGTCACGCGTGTTAATGACAACCAATGACGGTTTTATCATTTCTCTGAATGCACAGACAGGTGAACTAGACGCAGATTTCGCCGGCGGTCGCATCGATATGACCAATGATATTCCACGAGCTGAGCGTGATGTGCTCGACTACACGGGCGCGCAGCCCTTAGGTGGTGTGTCACCGCCTACTGTTGTGGGAGACGTATTGGTAGTTCAACACATCACCTCAAATCGTCCTCGCTTCAAGGAGCGTCCACCCACATGGGTTCGTGGCTACAACATCCGTACCGGTGAGCTGATCTGGACTTTCCATACCATCCCACAGGGAGGCGAATTTGGCGTAGAGACTTGGCAGGAAGAATCGTGGCGCTACACCGGCAATGGCGGTGTATGGACACAGATGAGTGCAGATCTTGAATTGGGCTACGTCTATCTCCCAACCGAAGCATCGACTAATGATTTCTACGGCGGCCATCGGCCCGGCGACAACCTGTTCACCCAAAGCCTAGTCGCTCTGGATGCCAGTACTGGCGATCGAGTCTGGCATTTCCAAATGATTCACCATGGTCTATGGGACTACGATACGCCTGCGGCTCCCAACCTGATCGATATCACTGTGGATGGAAGAGAGATCAAGGCAATAGCACAGGTAACCAAACAGGGATTTACCTACGTATTTGACCGTGCTACGGGGGTTCCTGTATGGCCCATTATCGAGAGGGCAGTACCTGCGGCCACCATCCCAGGGGAGAGAGCTTCCCCAACACAACCTTTTCCAACTAAGCCGCCGGCGTTTGCTCTGCAAGGGCTCACCGAAGATGACCTTATCGATTTCACTCCCCAGCTTCGTGCAGAGGCAGTACAAAGATTGCAGAATTTCACCTATGGTCCTCTGTTCACTCCACCCAGCCTGCCGCAGGGCAAAAAGCGTGGAACGATATTAATGCCGGGAGCAGGTGGCGGCGCCAACTGGACTGGCGCGGGTATCGATCCTGAATCCGGAGTCTTGTTTGTCCCCTCAAGGGATAGTGCAACAGTGCCTCGTATGGGAACACTGGATGGGGATGAGTCGAACTTCAATTACTTTCGATTGAATTTTTTGGGTGTAGCGGGACCGCAAGGCCTACCTATATTAAAGCCACCGTATTCCACAATTACTGCATTCGACATGAATAGTGGAGAAATACTGTGGCGAGTTCCAAACGGAGCCGGTTCGGCGCAAGTTGAAAACAGTCCGGCATTAGAAGGAATCGACCTTCCTCCGCTTGGCGGTGGCGGGCGTCATGCAGTGCTCGTTACTTCGAGCTTACTAATTCATGGACAAAATGCTGGCTATGGACCTTTGCTAGTTGCTCGCAACAAAGAAACTGGCGAAGAGATGGCAACAATTGAAATTCCAGCTAATCCAAGTGGTGCGCCGATGAGCTACGCGGTCGATGGTCGGCAATACATTGCGATTAGTGTTGGCAGCACGCCGGTACCGGAACTTGTTGTTTACGCATTGCCTTGATAAATCGGGGCAGGTTTTTGTTTTAGTTTGATTAGTAAATCTACCCTATTTTCGACTATCGGCGCATACCGAATGCCTCGAATCAGGTTATGCAGACGGGCTAGATTCATCGATAGCTGTCAATATTAGTAGACTTATTGTTCCAGTGAATCTATTGTTTTAGCAGATTTCCCACAAAACGATGATTGAGGAGGGATTTATGAGATTAGTACACAGATTAGCCCTGTTAGTTAGCGTGGTTGCGCTTAGCCTAGCTATGTCAACGCAAGCCCAAGACCGGGACATAACTTACAATTCCCACGTTGGTAAAATCATTAATGAGAACTGTGTCGTCTGCCACCGCGAAGGTGGCGTAGGCCCTATGCAACTTACAAATTTTGAACAAGTGAGGCCATGGGCACCGCTGATTCAACTCAAGGTGGCGAATCGCGAAATGCCTCCCTACGCCTATGACCACGGAATTGGCATTCAAGAACTGCAAGGTGACTGGCGTCTTTCAGAGGATGATATCCAGACGGTTGTCGCTTGGGTCAATCAAGGTTCACCCAGAGGTGATATCGATATAGTCCCCACAACGCCAGTTCTGCCGGGAACCGATGCTTGGAGTTTTGAGGCGCAATTCGGAGAGCCTAGCCTGGTCATCGCCTCCGTACCCATAGATATTCCCGCAGGTGGCAACGACCTGTGGCACAAACACTACGTGCCCACCGGTGTGACACAGCAGCGCTGTATCAAGGCAATGCAGGTGAAGCCTCGCGGTGACGCCAAGGCTGTAGTGCACCATTCCAACCCTGGGGTATTCATAATAGATGAAGAGGGCGAATACGAACGGCACAGCCAGCTCAGCGAATACGCCATGGGCAAGTGGGGTGAGATTATGCCCGATGGAGTCTGCCGTGAGATGCCAGCAGATTCGGCCGTTTTTTGGGACATTCACATGTTCCCAGGTGGCGTCGGAGCAACGGCGCAGGGCCTGGCGGTGAAAGATAACGTGGTAGAGCTGGGCATCTGGTTCCACGATGAGGGCTACGAAGAAGCCAAGCAACCATATAGGCAAGATTTGCGGGCGTATCAACTGCTAGACGGTTATGAGAATAATAACCTGATCATTCCACCGAACGGCTTTGCCATGACTCAGGGATTTCACTCCTTCGATCATCCTGTTCGTATCGACAGTTTTCAGCCCCATGGTCATCTGCGCATGAACGCAGCGTCTCTGGAAATTTTCTATCCAGAAACGGGCCAAACAGAGCAAATCAGTCAAATTTCAAACTGGAGCGCAACCTGGCACCACAGCCACCTCTATGAGCCTGATGTAGCACCTCTGCTACCTGTCGGCGCCGTGCTGGTAATAAAACAGTGGTATGACAACACTGCTTCGAACCCTAACAATCCTGATTCAGATATGTGGGTAGTTGGTGGTAGCCGTACCGGCGATGAGATGTCTCATGCCTGGATCGCGGTTACTCACCTCGATCAGGATGGTTATGAAAAAATCGCTGCCGAGCGCGAAGAGAAAGAAGAGCGTTCTCTGGCGGGCAATGACTGACGGCAAGTAACTGTAGAGAAATCCTTATGATTCTTCTCGCGCAGTATTAAAAAAGGCCGGTTGGACTGACTCTGACCGGCCTTTTTATTTGCACCGATTCATAAGGAGATTAGTATCTCTCAGACCGATAGCTAATGCATTGGGATTTGAGTAGCCCCGGCATTTCAGCAAGTTTTTCAGAGCGACGACAGCAATTTCACGTATAAAAATCTAGACGTGAATAGGGAAAATGACTGTTTCATCTGATGTCACTTTCCTAGATTCCAGGAAAACTATTCCTAATAGCAGGCATACTTAGAAATTCAAAAACCACGGTTAGTAAGTCATTATGAAGAAGATTTTTAGCATGATTCTTTCACTGGTTATAGTTTTAGAATCATGTAAAGAGCATTGCCGCTCCCTATAAATACCCGCGTAAGCTAGATTTTTAGGTGAGCTACCAAAGAGCATTAGCGGTAAAATACGGCGAATCGAATTGAGGAAAAAAGAGCAGAGAAAGAGAAAGCAGCTTAAGTTATACCTATTAAATACCAAGTGCCTAATTGTGGAATACAAAATGAAGAAATCATTGTTTAGTTTAGTTATTTGTTTTGGCCTGTTGCACCTTTCGTCAGCTAGCGCCCAGCAGGATTACACCTCAGCTCGGACTGAATGGGGTCACCCAGATCTACAGGGGGTTTGGAATTTTTCCTCTGACATTCCCCTGCAACGACCGACCCAATACGGCGAGCGCGAGTTTCTTACTGAGGAAGAGATTGCGGGAGTGCTGGCTAGACGAGTAGCAATAGATGATTTCTCTGACGCCGCTATCCCTAATGGCGGAGTAAACGAGGCCTATAACGATTTCTGGATTGAATCCGCTGGTATAGCAGATGTAGTACGCACTTCCATAATCGTTTACCCAACCGACGGTCGGCTGCCGCCTTTCGCCGAGGGGGCAGAGATTGTTTACGGTCGGCTGGCTCCAGATATTGAAGGAGAGCGGCCAGTGCGGGTAATCACAGGCGGAATCGGTAGCGATGGCCCCGAGGACCGAGGTTTATCAGAGCGTTGCATCGTGGGCTTTAATGCCGGGCCGCCAATCTCGCCTAGCCTGTATAACAACAATCTACAGATCGTGCAGGGTAGAGACCACGTCGTGATCATGACCGAAATGGTTCACGATGCACGCATAGTGCCATTGAATGCCCGAGTGCTCCTCGATGAGAACATTGGTCTATGGTCCGGTGATTCCCGAGGTTATTGGGAAGGCGAAACACTGGTTATCGAATCACGTAACTTTAATGGTCTTACGCAGTCGTTCGGCTCGGCGGGAACATCTGAAACCAAATTCTTGATTGAGAAACTTAGACGTACAAGCGAGGGTGCTATTGAATATGAATTTACTGTCGAAGATCCACTCGCCTATACAGACAAAATTACAGGAATCATTCCCCTGACTAAGGTTGCAGGACTTCTCTACGAATATGCTTGCCACGAAGGGAATTATGGCTTGACCAATATCTTGCGCGGAGCAAGAGTGGAAGAAGCCAGAGATTCTGAAAACGTACAGTAGATTGGAATCGTTCTTTTAGCCCCAGCTATTTCTGGCAGTCTAACTAGTAAAAAAAGTCTGGGCTAAGGTAAACTTTTTCCACGCTTATCTTTACCAATAAAAATAGGGAGATAGTCATGAACAAATTTACAAAATCTCTTCTCGCTACACAGATCGCTCTAGCGGGTGCAGTTGCAGTAGCACAGGATGACTAATCATAAGCGACTTACATTACCGAAGAACAATGGCAGATGGTGAACGAGCTCCCTGGGGTGGACAGACAGATCGTCAGCCGCGATATCAGTAAGTTAAATCTCTCCGTTGGAATCATCCATCGAGGGCCAGTCGAGCGCGCCAGCGGCCAGTCCACGCCAAACCCAGATCGTCCCTGCGGTGTAACAAGCAGCAACAGCAATGCGCGCGGCATTATGCACAACGATCAGACGGAAACGTATTATATCGCCTCTGGTTCTGGCACGCTGGTCACTGGATAGCCAAGCATGTGAAAGAGGGCGACATCATTATTCCAGCTGGGGCTCCGCATGGTTGGCTAGAGATGTCTGTGCATGTCGACTACCTGTCGGTGCGTCCCGATCCGGATCGGGTTCTCTTTGACAACTATATCAATCCAGCGCTGGGAAGTGATTTCAAGATTAAAACCGAGTAACTCGGCTGCAGCGTCTTGGTTGTAGGCAATCTAGCTTGTTTGCGCCGAGTGGGGTCTAGGTCCCGGATGATGCGCGAGTCGTATGCGTTGGAAGCCGTTATCCTGCGCGCCGTTATCCTTTCAAAATGCTGGACAAGTGCCCACAGGGGCGATACCTTCTGTGGGCTCGATAAGTTCAATCACTATTAATTCAATGCCCCGCACGGGAGAGAAAAATGATAAGAAAGTCCCTATTTAATCTGACGCTCACAGCAGCGCTCGCATTCTTTGCCAGCTCAGCCAGCGTTTTCGCCCAAGACCTAGAATCGATTATGCCGTTTAAGGTTGGAACATTTGCCATCGATGGCATACCAACAGTTGGCCTAGTCGTACAGAACGACGAGTTGATCGTCGACCTTGCAGCCGCAAATCGCGCGTTGGAGCTTATACCCCGTTACGCCGCGCTAACTATACCCGGCGACTTGATTGGGATGATCTCACAATACGAATACGGCCTTAAGTATCGAGTCTACGAGATCGTAAATCATCTTGTGGCAGAGGATTTGTTGAATGGCGATATGCCAAACTATGTGCACCCTGTTAGTTCTGTGGACATCATGGCGCCGCTTCAATATCCGAGCAAGCTCATGAATGCGGCTGTGAACTTCTACACTCACGCCTGTGAAGGCTGCAACGATGACGAGCGAGCAGCTCAAACTCTTGAACGCCAAGTGAACCGCGGCGTTCCCTATCTGTTCCTGAAGCCTACACGCGGAGCCATCATCGGTGACGGTGATGACATCCTTATGCCTTTCGGCCGTGACCGTATCGAATGGGAAGTCGAGATGGCTATCGTGTTTGGTCGTTCAGGCAAGTACATCTCCGCAGACCGCGCTTACGATCATGTGTTTGGTTACATGGTAGCGATGGACATCTCTGACCGCGGAGGTCGTCCACCAGGTGGCTACGGCTCCGGTTCGGATTGGTTTGTTGGCAAGGGGCACGATACGTTCGCGCCACATGGTCCTTGGATCGTGCCAAAGGAATTCTACGGCGATCCTATGGAACGCTTACATCAGACTCTGGTTATTGACGGCGTGACCGTTCAGGAAGCTCGAGCGGGTGACATGATTCACAACATCCCTGAGCTGATCGAGTATGCCTCATCCTTGATCACGATCTTCCCAGGTGATGTTATGCAAAGCGGAACGTCTGGTGGAACGGGTGCGGGTCGAGTTGAGCGCGCGACTGGTTCCGGCTATCTTGTTGATGGAGAGACAATTGAGGCCAGCATCGAGGGCATCGGTACTCTACACCACACGGTCAGGATTGAGACAAGTGTTCCGGGCGACCTGTCTGGTTCACAGTTGCCACCGGTTAGTTCTTATAGAAACTAGCTAGTAACAACTTAAGCACTGTTAAGTGCTTAGAGCGCAAAGAGGGGGCGGAATTCATTTGCAAAAATGAAGCCGCCTTTTTTTTGACAATTATTCTGCAGATGAAGAAAGCTCTATTCGATAGTAGCTATAGAAGCAGCATTTATTAGCGTGACTAGACAGGCTCGACCCTATTTCCAGTTGAGTGGGAAGCATTGAAAGGTTTCTAAAAAAATGCTCAGAGAAAAACACAATTGTGTAGTGTTGCTCTGACCCTATTATTACCAATCACTCATTGACAGACGCTGGGCCTTTAGCTTGAGAAGGTTCTTTGCTCACGAAAAGAAATTCACGAACCGAAAAATAGAGGCCTGTGATCATTAGAGCAAAAACTAGCATAGCGATATAAAATAGCGTCATAGGGCTCATGATTTCCGCCCAGCTATCGCCATAAGTTTGAAATAGATCCCAAAACACAGTATTGAAGGCACCCATACCGCGGTGAAGAGCCCTTCATCATAATTGCCTGAGAACCAAAGGAAGCCAGATACGGCAAACGATATTGCCACTGCCATTAGTAAAAAAAAGTCTGATTGTTTGAACATATTCCTTCCTCTATTATTCTTCAAAAAACCCAATAGCAGCAAGCAAACAGCCTACAACAGCAATTCCAGCGAGAGTTCTTACTCCGCTGTGACCTAAAAGTGCAAATGATTCCAGCTCAAAGACACCGAGAAGCACACTCGCAGCAAGAAGGATCGAGAGAATCAGTAATCCTATGCCAGAAAATACGCAGGCTTTTCTTGTGCGGGTCAGGTTTCCAGTGTGAAAAAATTTCATAATGTTTTGATTGTCTGCATAACAATATAAGATTACGCCCACTGTGACACTTTGGATCTATCGCATGCGAAAAGAGGGCTCGATGGAATGCTAGTAAGCTGAAATTGTGAAGGCGATCAAATTTCTACCGATTAGAGAGTCCCTAGAACTGAGTCGGTGCCGCTAGAGCACAGGCACAATCCCAGCTGAGAATTCTGAATCGTGTTGGTTGCGACGCCGGTAGCATTGTAGCTGCCAGAGTCTTCAGTTCAGTAGTGCAGTTATTTCTTCTTCGATAAGTACTCTATCTCGCAGCTGATCATAGAGCTCATTTGGAATACAGCTGTTAGCGAGACCCAAAATGGCCCCCAATACAGTGCCGCGATGTACATTGTCACCGCAGAGATTGGCGTTTGCCATTAAGCCAGCCTTCGTCTTATCTGCATATTTGTAGGCGAGATACAGAACGCTAGGCCAAGAGTCACTTATATAGCAGGCACTGGAGAACAGACGACCTACAACGTCACTGTCACAATGCACCTTGCTTAGCAACTCGGGCATCGCCATTCCGATGCTGCGCTTCGCCCAGGCAGCTATAGTTTCTTGACCCGTGTCCGCCTCTGGTCGAAATAGTAGTGCGTCTAATAGTCCGACATAATCGCGGCAAACTTTTGCCAAGAACTCTTCTGGATGGGTAAGCTGCAAATGCTTGTGACAGATTGTTTGGACGACCTCGAGTGAAGTGCCCCGTAGGCGCTCAGAAATTACTATAGGAGCTATTGTTACTAAGCCTCCGATAGATGCCGTATCGTGTGTCACGGCGCCGCATTTATTGCGAGCTTTTCCAGCAGACAAGTTTGCAAAGAACCCTCGATGGTAGGACTCGGCGTAAGTATCTGGATGCAATGCAGGATCGGCTGTCATCAATTGGATATAGGCATCAAGAAATAGATCCTCATCGTAGTGGCCGCCGTTGGCGGCAAGGGTTCGCATTGTGGTTCTGGCGCAATGCGCATTAAGCGTATTCTCACCGGCGCACATACCCTGATGATAGTGCTGGTTTGATTGGATCCAAAACTTGCGCTTACCCTTGAGAATTACGTCACCTACAATTTCGGCCTTAAGTTTTTTCGAACGATGGGAATTGCGCCCGCCTTGCTTGGTAGAGTGCAGTGACATAATCGAAGAAGGGTGATGCTTAGGTGCAGCTTCTAGCTTCGTTATGCCGCCGGAAAACTGTTTAAAGATGTCCATTGGGTTGTAATACCAATGCACAGGCATAGCTAAAGAATCTCCGACAAACATGGATTGTAGTGAGGCTGCTGCACGCTGCTTAGAAAGGGATAATCTATCCATTTTACTTCTCTATACTTTAATAACGGTTTTACCAAGGTTTGAGTGATAATAAAGATACGCCGGGCAAGCAAATATGGATTTCTATGGCTGAATCTTTAGCATGCTGTTAGGGTGGAATTCTTTGTTCTAGTAGAATAAGCAATCAGCGCATTATATTTTTGCCCGTAAATTTTAGCGTTAGAGTAGTGCCGTTATGACAGCATCGAAACTCAGCACGGCGCAGTTAGAGAGAAACCTGCGCAGCTTCATTATTTTTCGATTGTTCTATTCCGCCCGCTTCTACTACCCTGTGTTTACTGTGTTGTTCTTGGACTATGGCCTGACTCTAGAACAATTCGCTATTCTCAATATTGTATGGGCGCTGACTATTGTGCTGGCGGAAGTGCCATCGGGCGCTCTGGCGGATATCGTCGGGCGTAAGCGCTTGGTGGTTTTTGCAGCGATAATGATGGTGCTTGAGTTGAGTCTGATCGTATTTTCGCCCATTGGCGCTTCTTCGCTTCTGTTCCCATTGTTTCTCGCGAACAGGATTTGTTCCGGTTTGTCCGAAGCTGCAGCTAGCGGAGCCGACGAGGCATTGGCCTATGACTCGCTTAAGGCTCTAGGTCGCGAAGATGATTGGTCGCGAATTCTGCAGCGCACAACACAAGTTGTTTCCATCGGGTTTTTCATCACAATGATTCTTGGTGCATTCGCCTATGATCCGAACATTGTGAATGGCTTGCTAGCGGCCATAGACTCGCAGTGGCAATTATCCAATAACCTCATAATCCGTCTGCCGGTAATTTTGACGCTGATCACTTCGTTTATCGTGCTGGTCACAGCGCTAGGGTTTCATGATATTGATGTCGAGGGGGACGAATCCTCCGATTCACAGAAGCCTTCGGAAAAGTCTTTGTTAGATCCTTTTCGGAAAATAGTCGTTGCCGGAAAATGGACAATCAATCACCGGTTTGTGTTGTTTGTCATCTTAGCGGCACTTGCTTTGGACAGCGTGGGCAGGCAATTCGTGGTGCTTGCTAGCGAGTACTATCGTGTAATTGACATACCGGTGAGTTGGTTCGGGTTTATTGGCGCAGGTATGTCCTTGGTGGGAATAGTGAATGCTATATTCTCTCGCTACCTAGTGACAAACCACTCGCCGCTATTTAATTTTTTAACACTCTCCTCTTTATTAATGGCAGGGCTGATTGGGCTCGGTTTCGCTATTCCGTATTACGGTGTAATTTTCGCGGTGGGTGCGTTCGCAATGATGGGAATGGTGCAGTTTCAGTCTAGCTACTACATCAATAAGGAAGTCGATTCTGTCCATAGAGCGACCGTGCTCAGCTTTAAGGGGCTTGCTCTGAATTTGGGGCTTGGGTTCGCGAGTCTTCTATATACTGGCTACGTTGCGCTGCTCAGAACGCAGCAAGAAGGCATAGTGCCCGAAGCTGAACTACGAGATGTCATATTCTTGGATGCTCTGCGCGGCTTCCCTATCTACTTCTTAGGACTCTTCTTAATTGTCTTGCTGCTCGGCCGAGCATTGATTAAACCCCTAAGCGCAGTTCTCTCCAAACGCTAGAATCCTAGAAGGAAATAAAATGGCAGTCTAGCTAATCTGAGCTGCTAGTTATTGCGTATTACTTGGAATCGTTTTAATAATAGGTGAAAGAATTGCAGTCCCTATCAAGTAAGTACGCGACATCACATAAAGCTCTACCAATGCCCCGCTTCATTTCCCTCGACGGCACAGATGTCGAAGCCAAGCGGCAGCAGTTGTTAGGTTATTTCGTCTCTACGTGGGAGCAGTATGAAGCTCTCTTCGCTGCGCTTAAGGATGAAGCCTTGTACGCCAGAGCCGAGTCCCTGCGGCACCCGCTGATCTTCTATTTCGGGCATACGGCAACCTTCTATGTGAATAAGATGATATTGGCTCAGTTTACTGACGCGCGTGTAGATTCTGAATTGGAGGCCATGTTCGCAATCGGCGTCGACGAGATGTCCTGGGATGATCTGGATTCCTCGCACTATGACTGGCCAACAAGGGCAGTCGCCAAAGCCTACCGCGACAAGGTTAAGGCGCGAATCTGTGCCTTCATCAAATCCATGCAGATCACACTGCCTATCACCCAGCAATGCCCGGCATGGTTGATCTTGATGGGCATTGAGCATGAGCGGATTCATCTAGAGACCTCGTCTGTGATCATGCGTATGTTGCCGCTAAATCTCATCGACAGCGCACAGGCCGAATCATGGCCAGTTTGCGCCGAGTCAGGTATCGCACCGGCTGTGGAATGGTTGCCGATACCTGCGACTACGGTAAAGCTCGGCAAGGATGACAGTGATCGTAGCTATGGTTGGGACAACGAGTACGGTTACGATAAACAAAAGATAGAGCAATTTAAGGTCGCTACTACCTTGGTAAGTAATCAGGATTTCCTCAAATTTGTGCAGGCTTGGGGTTACAAGAAAGCTCGCTACTGGACAGCAGAAGGGAGGCAGTGGCTGGACTACGCCCAGGCACTGTATCCTAGATTTTGGCGAGCTACGCTGGACGGTAAGTATCTGCAGAGGAATCTATTCTCGGAGATGCCCTTGCCGATGGATTGGCCAGTCGAGGTGAATTATCTGGAGGCGAAGGCCTACTGTAATTGGATGGCCGAACGCACTGGCGAGCCAGTAAGATTGCCAGTGGAGGCCGAATGGTCTGCGCTTCGCCAGTCAGAATTAGGGAGCACTCCAGGTGAAGGCAATATTAATCTAGAGCAATATGCCTCGTCTTGTCCGGTGGCGAAAAACCGGCAGGGAAGAATGTATGATGTCACTGGCAACGTCTGGCAATGGACAGAATCACCTATCGATGGTTATCCAGGCTTTGATGTGCATTCTTGGTATGACGATTTCTCGACACCAACTTTTGATGGTAAGCACAACTTAATCAAGGGAGGGTCCTGGATATCTACAGGAAACGAAACTCTTGCTTCATCGCGCTACGCATTTCGCCGACACTTTTTTCAACATGCAGGATTTAGAATGGTTATATCTGAGCAAGAGCCAGAAATACAGGCACAACATAACGTTTACGAAACAGATGATTTGATTGCGCAGTACTGTGAGTTCCACTACGGCAATGAATATTTTTCTGTCAAAAATTTCCCAGTTGCGTGCGTGCAGACTCTCATGAGTTATGTGCAAGCGAATAGTATTGCTACAGACAGGGCGCTCGATTTAGGTTGTGCGGTAGGTCGGTCCTCGTTTGAATTGGCGAAGAGTTTTCAGCATGTGGATGCGTTAGATTTTTCTGCGCGCTTCGTGCAGCAAGGAGCGAAGCTGCAGGCACACAACCGGCTGCGCTATACGGTTCCAGTAGAGGGTGACATCGTCGAGTACCGAGAAGTTTTACTGGACAAGTTGGGCTATGACGACGTGAAGGACCGTATTGATTTCTTGCAGGGTGACGCATGTAATTTGAAGCAGCAGTTCGCCAACTACAATGTAGTTTTCGCTGGAAATCTAATCGACCGGCTCTATGATCCAGCGATGTTTCTGAATGATATTCAAGAGAGGATCCTATCCGGCGGATTATTGGTTTTGACCTCACCTTACACTTGGCTGGAAGAATATACTGATAAGAGCAACTGGTTAGGGGGGGTGAAAGTAAATGGCGAAAACGTCAGCACCCTAGATGCGCTTAAACAAGAGCTCGCTGACAGCTTCGACTTTGAAGAAGCGGTGGACGTGCCATTCGTAATACGTGAGACTGCCCGAAAGTACCAACATACCGTTGCACAGATGACCATATGGCGTAAGCGTTAGGACGAGAAGCATGCAATTTCGAGCGATGAAGCATCATGATTTTTATGAAAGCCTGCCGAGGCGTGCTCGCTATAACCTAAGCGATGCCTGTGGTGCGACAGCGACTCTGCAAGATATTCTGAGCAGTGATGAAATTGCGACTATAGCGTCAGTGCCTTTGATTTATGGCAGCGTGGAGGGGAGGAATGATCTGCGTGCCGGCATCTACAATTTATATCAGCATCTCTACCCCGAACTGGGTCTCGATCACATCACTGTGCTGAGTGGTACAGAGGAAGGGCTATTCTCTATCATGGCTTGCATCCTAGAACCTGGCGATGAGGTGATTGGGATGCTACCTTGTTATCCGTCACTTTCTGATCTGCCGGCGTGTTTCGGCGGTGTTTTCAAATCAGTGGAGCTCAAATCTGAAAACCGCTGGCAGCCATCCATTGAAGATTTCGCTGCACAGATCAGTGGCCGCACGAAAGCGATAGTAATAAATTCTCCACACAACCCAACGGGCATGCTGCTAAACCAGAGCTTCATAGATAGTCTAATTGCTCTTTGTGATCAGCATGGACTGTATCTGATTTCAGACGACGTATTCGCGTTCTCAGATTTTTCCGGAATCGGCAGTCAGTTCAATATACTGAAATACAAAAAAGCTATACTAGCGAATGTGCTCTCTAAGACCTTCGGATTACCCGGAGTGCGCATCGGCTGGGTAATGACCAGAAACGAGAAGCTAAGCAAATCGATTCGTGACCTGAAAACTTATAATAGTATTTGTCAGTCGCAGCTCGATGAGCAGGTAGCCTGTTTTGTAATGCAAAAAGCTGATGCCATTATCAAGCGTAATAATGAAATCGTGCGCGGGAATATTGAATTGTTTGCTGGCTTCGTGGCTGGCAATGATTCTTTAAGCTGGCATAGACCAGAAGCGGGGATGCTGGGCTTAGTGCATTCAAGCGAGCCTCTTAAGCCTCTGCTCGATTCTTGGTTCGAGAAAGACGTGCTAGCTCTGCCTGGAGAATTATTCGGTATAGAGGGAGATTACTTTCGAGTGGGCTTTGGTAAAACAGATTTCTCGGAGGCGCTCGCGCGCGTTTTCGTCGATTAGCAGGCTTAGCGCTCAGCAAATAAAAATGGCCCAGACCAAAAGTTCTTGGCACAGCGCGTGGCCTCGGTCTGCGCCATCGTCCAATCGTCCATGTCCCCTTCGCTGTCTTTAGCCCTATCACAGGCAGTTATTTTTTCGAATTAGAAGTCGTGCTTGGCCGGACCCTTATGTGACACACATTCTATGCACAGAGGGAAGATCAGTTAGTCGAGCATTCTGTATTGCTGAGCTAATAAGTTGGAGCGCATTTACACGAGGCACTACTAGCATATTCCTTCTGCCTTCGCCTTTGATATTAGGTGCTTATGGCCTGAATTGCACAAAGCCATAGATTGGATATAATGTGCTTCCTTTCTGCACGTAATAAGGAGAATTCGCAATGAGCAAGCCTAAAATCGCCGGGATGGTGGTCGGCCTAGCATTACTGGTTGTGGTGGTAGGTTGGGCGTCCACGGCTCCCTATCTTAGTAATTCAGGACTCGGCCGTACGCCGGGCATAATGATTGGGGGGACTATTACCCCGGCCATGGATGATTTCTCGCCGCTTAACGACAGCGTTCGCGGTCCTTTGAAGTTTAAGCTCAGCGGTTTTCCTCCATTCGTTAATTACCTGTCATGGGTAGGCACGCCAGATGGTGTAATAACTGCTACTCGTCCGGATAATGGTTACTGGGCCCGACGCGTTCGCTCAAATGGCGGTGATGGATTGCTGCGTATAGGTGACGCGACCTATGAGATGACTGCTACAGAGATTCATGGTGACGATCGCATAGCGATGATGAGGCAGTGGGCTGCTAAGTCAGGGGGCAGAACGCTTGATGAGCCAGCTTATCCAGGTTCAGAACCGCTTGGCGAATGGAAAGTGTTCTTCTGGACTCCTAGACCCTAGAGTCAAAAAATAAGCAGCTGAATTAACTGAGCGGCTATGGATCCTAGAATAGGAATAAGATATCCAAGGATGGATAAGATCTGGGGGGAGGGCTGCTAAACCCCCAAAATGCTAACAATCATTTCGCAAATAACTGCGCTTCAATATCTTTAAACGCCTTGAATTCTAGAGCGTTCCCCGAAGGGTCGGTAAAAAACATAGTGCCCTGTTCGCCTTGTTCACCCTTGAAGCGGACATAGGGTTGGATAATAAAGCCATCGATAAATTCAGTCACTGTATTTGCCAGCGCCTCCCAGTCCTCAAAATTTAGTACCACCCCAAAATGTGGCACCGGCACGCCGTGCCCATCTACACCATTGGCAATACTAGGCACCTTCCCGGAATTTCCTATGGCAGGGTTGAGGTGAGTGACCAGCTGATGTCCGAATAAATTGAAATCGATCCATTCCTGAGCACTACGACCTTCGGGCAGGCCCATCTTGACACCGTAAAAATCTCTAGCCTCATCGATGTCGCGTACCTGAATAGCTAGGTGGAAAGGGGTTAGTGGCATAGTGTCTCCGGAGTTTTGCAAGGGGGATCAGAGCCAAAATACAGCAGTTTCAGAGCCGGGAAAAGTGCTGGTTTCATGTCCGGGCCGTACTGCTATAAATAGTGCCTAGAGCGCTGCCAGAACAACAGGATAACCGTGAAATCGGCCTGTGGGATGAGCGATGTTATAAATTTATCGAACTGACTGCTGAAACTGCTGTATTTTTGCTCTTACCCCGTCTATTTTACACAGGATACACATAGTACTTGGAGAGTCATAAATGATAATAATAAAACGACAAATTTCGATATTCCTTATAGCCTTGGGTGCGCTCGTCTGTGCTCCCATGGCTCTGGGCCAAACCGGCACCAGCGTGGAAGAGGGAGACTGGCCGTATTACCACGGCAGTGAAACCTCTCTGCGCTATTCTCCCTTGGATCAAATAAACGCCGAAAACGTTGCCGATCTAGAGATAGCCTGGAGATTCTCTACGGAGAGCTTTGGTCCTTCAGCAGATTTCGTCAACCCATCCACGCCCCTAGAAGTTGATGGGATTCTTTACGCGAACATCGCTAGTACCCGCAACGTAGTGGCACTGGATGCCACGAACGGTCAAGTACTGTGGTTGTGGAGGTCTCAAGAAGGCGATCGATTCGACAATGCGCCTCGCAAGGGTTCTGGGCGTGGAGTTGCGTTCTGGAGCGATGGTGACAAGTCGCGAGTGATAGACGTTACACCTGGATATCAGTTGGTGTCACTGGATGCCGCGACCGGCATTCCTGACCCGACTTTTGGCGAGAACGGCATCGTGGACTTGTATTTGGGTCTGCGCAACGCTGACGATCCACGCTATCCGTATCCAGATATTGGCCTTTCTGCGCCACCCTTAGTCATGAATGATGTCATCGTGGTCGGGGCTGCACACAGAACAGGCGGTCGACCGCGGTCTAAGTTCAATACTAAAGGAGACATACGCGGCTTTGATGTGCACACCGGAGAGTTGCTGTGGACCTTTCATACCATTCCTGAGCGGGGTGAAGTTGGCTTTGAAACCTGGCTCGATGAAGGTGTCGAGTTTACGGGTAATTCTGGAGTCTGGGCGCCCATATCAGGTGATTCGGAATTGGGTATTGTCTACCTGCCAGTTGAAGACCCTACGGGTGACTACTACGGCGGCGATCGACCGGGTGCCAACCTGTTTTCTAGTGGCTTAGTGGCGCTAGATGTTCGAACCGGTGAGCGTAAATGGCACTATCAGTTTATCCACCACGATATCTGGGACTGGGATGTTCCTTCTGCCCCACTGATTACTGATCTGCCAAACGGTCGCAAGGTAGTCATGTCTGTTACGAAACAGTCCTGGGTCTACACCTTCGACAGAGAGACTGGCGAGCCTATCTGGCCGATTGTAGAGCGAGAAGTTCCTGCAGGTGACGTGCCTGGGGAATGGTATGCTCCGACGCAGCCTTTCCCGACTCATCCAGCGCCATTTGACCGACAGGGATTCGGCGAAGATGATCTTATCGATTTTACGCCAGAGCTTCGTGCTATGGCGTTGGATGCAATCAAAGACTTCCGTCTTAGCCCAACTATATTTGAGCCGCCATCTCTAGCTGATGCGCCGGACGGTACGCGGGGCCTGCTCAGCCTGCCTTCCTCCACTGGTGGTTCCAACTGGGAGGGTTCTGCTCTCGATCCAGAGACAGGCATTTTGTACGTGCCATCAAGAACACAGTTGCAGGTATTGGCATTGGCAAAGAACGAAGAATCTGACATCGATCTTAGTCAGGGCTTCGGCGTTCGCGTGCCGCGTATACAAGGGCTTGAGGTCGTCAAGCCACCTTACGGTCGTATAACGGCGATCGATATGAACTCGGGCGATCATCTTTGGATGATTGCGAATGCCGACACTCCGGATCGCATAAAGAATCATGTGTTGCTGGAAGGTGTTGATCTGCCGCGTACAGGCGTGCCGACACGATCGGGTATCTTTGTGACTAAGAGCCTGTTGTTTCAAGCTGAGGGTACTGGAGCGGCCGGAGCTAGTCCGATCTTCCGAGCTATCAATAAGGAAACGGGTGATATTGTTGCCGAGATTGACTTGCCGTTTAATCAGACCGGCTTGCCATTTACCTATGAGCACGAGGGGAAACAATACATTGCAATGTTTATGGGTGGCGCAGGAAATCCTGCGGAGTTGGTTGTCATGGCCTTGCCTGATTAAGTCGGATAGTTAGCGGAAAATACTCGCAGCCTGAGCTGCTGTTAGAAAAAGGAAGTATTGGGAGGCCTAAGCCGGGTTCACAATGCTTCCTTTTTTATTCGGGCCTTCTGAAAACCACTACATCTCTACTTTGAACCCAATAACGCGTACGCGTCTGTTAGACTCGGTGACGATGTCCCTAACTATCCACTCTCTAAGGTCTGGCCAATGATGCAGACTATCCTCTCCTGTGCAATCATTGCCGTGCTGGCCGCTTCTCTAATATTGGTATTGCGCTGGGGAAACCTAATCCTAGTAGGGCAAATGCCTACGCGTTTTTTCGCGTTCTTTTCAATACTATTTACCTCCGGGCTTGATGTTGGCTTGATCATGTTTCCGCTGACCGAGTTTCCAATTTATAAAGCTGAGGCAGCCTACGGTTTCACCAACCCACTCGCTATCGAGTTCGGCTTCTGGGGATTCCTGATCTGGGTCTTCTATTTCGTGACCACATGTTATTTCTGCATTATCGAACCGCGCGTGAAGATCTTTGAGATACCGTGGGTGAAGGTCGTCAACAACATTATAATTATAGCCACCTGTGCGTTCAGTGGATTCTTGTTCTTACAATATTTGCCGGACTATGTGGAAGGCATCACGCCATTTTTCCGGTTTTCACTGGTTGCTCTCGTAGTGCTAGCAGCTGTTTTTTCCAGCACCGATATTCGCTATGTGAAGATTCTAAGTTTGTCTTCTACCTGGTTGTTCTTTGCGCTCATTGCAGTGATGTGGGCGTTCGGAGGGTTAGGGTTAAGCGGCTTGGCTACAAATCTTTTCCAGATCGGTGATTACTTCGCGAATATTCATCGCTTCGTCCTGCCTTTCTCCGACTATCACGCATTCTACCTGTTCTGGTGGTTTGCCTGGAGCATCATGATTGGGCAGTTCGTTTCGCGTTTCGTCGACGGGCTGCGAACTTGGCAACTTCTTCTCGCGCTCTTGCTGATACCATCCATCCCAATCTCTCTATGGTTTTCAGTATTGTTTGGGGTCTATGAGCAGGGCTTGGATATTTCGGGTTTCATGAATGGCTTCATGGTGCTGGTAGGGATTATTTTTGTTGTGAACTCCCTAGACTCATTAACGAGGCTGTACACCGACAATCTTCAGTTAACGGTCGATCGCCTCGGCAAATTGAAATACATCGGCGTGCATTGGATGTTGTTATACAGCCTAATTCTCTTTTACCAATTTACACCGCTGCAGATTGAGTGGATTGGCTTAGTGGTCATAGGGCTCTACTTGGCCATCACGGTTTTGATTATTCTTCGCAGACAGATGCTGGTCGAACCAGCAAACGGGTAACACAAAAAGTATGGACGAATTTGATTATATAATAGTGGGTGCGGGATCTGCGGGCTGCGTATTGGCGAATCGGATTTCAGCGAATTCCAGCAATAGCGTGCTACTTCTGGAAGCAGGCGGCAGCGACCGAAACATCTTCGTACAAATGCCCACGGCCTTGTCCTATCCCATGGCGATGGACAGGTTCAATTGGGGTTATCATTCCGACCCAGAACCGGGTTTGGACGGCAGGCGAATTTCTTGTCCTAGGGGGAAGGGCCTAGGAGGTACCTCAACAATAAACGGCATGGTCTATGTGCGGGGCAACGCTCACGACTTTGAAGAGTGGGAAACACTAGGAGCGAAAGGCTGGGGTTATCTAGACTGCCTGCCTTACTTCAAGCGTGCCGAATCATGGATTGGAGGGGGTGATACCTATCGCGGAGGAGACGGTCCCCTCGGCGTGTGTGGTGGCAACGACATGCGCATGAATCCCTTATACCGCAGCTTCATCGATGCCGGTGTAGAGGCCGGCTATCCCGAAACCAAAGATTACAATTCAGAGTATCAAGAAGGCTTTGGTCCAATGCACATGACGGTGCGAGGCGGCGTGAGGGAATCTACGGCGCGGGCCTATTTGAAACCCGTCATGCATCGATCGAATCTCAAAGTTATCACTAATGCCTTGGTGCATCGTGTCGAATTTGATGGAAAGCGCGCTACGGGTATATCTGTAGACACGGGGAAAGGCACAAGATCTATCCGGGCAACACGGGAGGTGATTCTGACAGCAGGTGCAATCGCCTCACCCATGCTGCTGCAACGTTCTGGTGTCGGCAGCGAAGAGGTTCTAGATGGGGCAGGTGTAGAGTCAGTGCATAGGTTGTCCGGTGTTGGAGAAAATCTACAAGACCATCTTGAAGTATATTTTCAATTTCATTGCAAGCAGCCTGTAAGCCTAAACAGCAAGCTGGGCCTAATCAGCAAGGCGTTAATAGGTGCCAGGTGGCTTCTGTTTAAGGACGGCCTCGGCGCAAGTAATCATTTCGAATCTTGCGCATTCATTCGGTCGAAGAGTGGCTTGAAATCGCCGGATATTCAGTATCACTTCTTGCCTGCCGCGATGCGCTATGACGGCACGCCCTCCATCCCTGGGCACGGCTTCCAAGTGCACGTTGGTCCAAACAAGCCCAAGAGTCGAGGCCGAGTGAGAATAAAATCAGCCGATGCCACAGAAGCTCCGAGTATTCTCTTCAATTATTATCAAGCTGATGAAGACATCGAAGCCTGGCGGCAGTGCATTCGCTTAACTCGGGAAATCATGCAGCAACCTGCCATGGATCCCTATCGCGGTGAAGAGATCCAGCCAGGTCTTAACGTTAGCAGTGATGCTCAGATAGATGCTTGGGTTAAACAGAATATTGAGAGTGCGTATCACCCAGCCGGCACCTGCAAGATGGGAGAGGCTGGCGACCCCTTAGCGGTGGTGGACAACCACTGCCGTGTGCATGGATTGAATAATTTGAGAGTAGTGGATGCCTCGGTATTTCCCAGCCTACCCAATGGCAATATCAACGCGCCGGTAATCATGGTGGCAGAGAAGATTGCTGATGTGATCCTGAGCGTTGATCCGCTGCTAGCCGCTACGGTCTCTATCAAAGTGCCCAAGGATTGGCAAAGCCGGCAGAGGGAAGGAAGCCCTGTAAGAGACGTCGAGTAACCATCACTAAAATCAGCTATAACTTGGCTGGCTATCGCTCCACTAATTGAATCAGTCAGTTAATTAGGTAGAATCAATGGCTGTTACCTTTTGTGGGTGGAATTACGCATAAGAGACAGCCCAGACCCGTAATGTAGACCTTGTGCTATTAATAGTGCCCGTAGGAGACACCTTGAATAATTCCTCGCAATATCCCAAACCTCGTTTTCTTTCCATAGTCATTGGCCTCACAGGCGCTCTCTTGTTGTGGATGGGAGTCTTGCTATTGGCAGCTGGCGGTTCGCTCTACTATGCCTTTGCGGGGGTTGTGCTGTTAGGCTGTGCCGTTTTTCTATTCCGAGGAGATGTACGAGGTGCGCAGCTCTACGGAGCATTCCTGCTTTTTACCTATCTGTGGGCACTTTACGAATCCGGTTTGGATGCCTGGGCATTAATGCCGCGTGTCGCTATGTTCAGCGTACTGGGTCTTTGGTTTGTTCTACCTCGAGTCCGCAGAGGATTATTGCAATCGACGCCTGCTCCCTTGTTCCAGCAACGATCAACTCAGGCCACGCTAGGAGGTCTGGCGCTGCTAGTCGTCGCCTTGTTTTTCACTACGGGCTTTGAGGTTGGCACGCCCAGTGCAGCCGGCACTGGACAGGTAAATAATGCGACAGGAGATTGGTCTAATTATGGCTCCTCTAAAACGGGCACTCGCTATGCCGCAACCGATCAGATAAGTCTTGAGAACATAGATCAATTGGAAAGGACGTGGGAAATTCGTACGGGTGTGCCCGGCGCATTCAAAGGCACGCCGATTCAGATCGATGACGGTCTGTATATGTGCACGGGGCAGAACATAATCCTGGCCCTGGACCCGGACACTGGCGAAGAGCGCTGGCGGTTCGATCCCGACCTGCAGTCGCCGAAGATTGGCTTCTGGGATACTTGCCGTGGAGTGACTTACTACGACAGTCCAGAGGCTAACCCTGCCGACGAGTGTGCTGAACGTATTCTTACTGCGACTACCGATGCTCGTTTGATTGCTGTTGATAAGAACACAGGTATTCCCTGCAGCGGCTTCGGTGTTAATGGTGAGATCAGTCTGCTTAGCGGCATGGGCGAAGTCGTGCCGGGATTCTATTTCGTGACTTCACCACCAACTATAGCCAATGACGTATTAGTGCTAGGTGGCTGGGTGCTCGATAATCAGATGACAGAAGAGCCATCGGGTGTAGTACGTGGATTCAATCCTATGACAGGCGAATTGGTTTGGGCCTGGGACATGGGGCGTGAAGATAGAACTGGTTTACCGGCACCGGGCGAGAACTATACGCGCGGCACGCCGAATGTGTGGAGCCTGACTAGTGCCGACGAAGAGCTGGGTCTTATCTATGTGCCAACGGGCAATGCCACTCCAGATTATTTCGGCGGGCATCGAAGCGAAGCTATGGAGAAATATGCGAGCTCGATAATTGCACTCGATGCGCGAACGGGTCGAGTTAGGTGGAGCTTTCAAACTACACATCACGATATCTGGGATTATGATGTTCCAGCACAGCCCACGCTGGTAGATATTCCGGTTGATGGTGTTATACGTAAGGCCGTTGTAGTACCGACCAAGCGTGCAGAAATATTTCTTCTCGACAGAGAGACTGGAGAACCAATCGCTGAGGTGGCAGAGCTGCCTACACCACAGACAGACATTCCCGAAGACTTCACAGTTGCTACGCAGCCGTTTTCAGTGGGCATGCCTTCTTTCGCCGACCAGCGCCTAACCGAAGCGGACATGTGGGGCATCACACCGTTCGATCAGGCCGCTTGTAGACTGCAATTCAAGCGGATGCGCTATGAGGGTCCTCTCACACCGCCGACTACAGGCCATGGTTCGCTATACTATCCAGGTGTTGCTGGCGGAATGAATTGGGGCAGTGTAGCTGTGGATGAGGTGAATCATCTGATGGTAGTCAACACCATGAACAACCCATCGGTAGTACGCCTTATTCCTAGAGAAGATGTTAGGGAAGATGAAGGGTACGGTATTGGAGGAGCGCAGTCTGGTACTCCCTATGCGGTCTATTCTTTCTTTTTTCTCTCACCCTTATTTGCACCTTGCATTGAGCCTCCCTATGGCGAGATGGCCGTAGTTGATCTCGCGTCGCAGGAACTACTATGGCGACGACCGCTGGGTACTGCTAAGGAGCAGGGTCCGCTGGGCATTCCCAGTAGATTGCCTCTGCCCATGGGTATGTTCTATAGCGCGGGTTCAATCGTCACTGGCGGTGGTTTGATCTTTAATGCCGGTGTTGTTGATAGTACCGCTCGTGCTCTAGATGTATTCACTGGAGAAGAGGTCTGGACTGACAGCCTTCCCGGATCGTCGACAGCGACCCCTATGAGTTATGTGAGCCCGACTACAGGCAAGCAATATGTCATCGTTACCGTGGCTGACGGTGGTGGTGCGCTACAACTCGAGGCGGCAGTTGACGATGATGTTGAAACCGGTGATGTGCAAGGCGGTTATGTAATTGCCTATAGCCTGCCCGATTAATAGAGACAGTTAAGTCGCGCAGGTTGGCGAAAAAATTTAGATGCGCTGGATGATGTATTAAAATTCGATACTAAAATTCAGATTCAATATTTTTATTTTTGGGGAGGTGTAAAGTTATGCGACAACTATTAAACAAAGACTGGGCGACAATGCTCAGCGGGTTCTTTTTTCTATTTAGTGTGTCATTAAGCAGTGCAGACATAGACCAGTTGCGCTTGGATGCCATCGCAGCGGACATGCAATCCCGAGTAGATGAAGAGCGACTATCCGGAGCAGTCCTAATGATTGCCCAAGATGGTGAGCTACAGATGAACAAAACTTTCGGACATCAGAACGTGGAAGACCAAGTGCCCATGGCTATGGATACAATCTTCCGCATCTTCTCCATGACTAAGCCGATCACCGGCACTGCTCTGATGATTCTCCATGATGAAGGCAAGTTTGAATTGAGCGATCCCGTATCCAAATACATTCCTGAACTTGCCGGTGTGCAGGTTTTCACGGAATCCGATGCAGAGGGCAGCATGCTTACCGAAGCGGCGAATCACGAGATGACTGTCCAGGAGCTGATGACTCATACCGGCGGCATCATGTATGTTCCGCCACTATCGAGCGGACCAGTGGCCCAAGCCATGATTGCTGCAGGCATCATGAGGCCCGATATTTCATTGGCGGACCAGATAGACAGCCTTGGAGAGTTACCTCTGGGATATCAACCGGGCTCGCAGTGGGAATACAGCTATTCCGTTGATGTACAGGGCTATCTCGTCGAGGTCTTGGCAGGTCAGACTTTCGATGTATTTCTAGAACAGAGAATTTTCGAACCATTGGGCATGATCGACACAGGCTTCTTTGTGCCAGCTGATAAAGCTCATCGTCTCGCGAGACAATACAACCAAGCTGCGGCAGGTGGTCTTACTCGGACAGATACGGGGCAGTTTCTCAGCAAGCCGGAATTTTTCTCCGGTGGAGGAGGGCTAACCTCAACCGCTAGCGACTATATGAAGTTTGCGCAGATGCATTTGAATAAGGGGGAGTTGGATGGCGTGCGAATCTTGTCTGAAGATGCTATAGCGATTATGCGAAGTAACCTCCTTCCAGAGGGTATCGACAATATTGCCAACATCTACCCTGGCAATGTATTCGGAGTCGACTTTGCTGTAGTGAGCGATTCAGATGCATTCAACGGAGTCCCTGAAGGTACGCATTGGTGGTGGGGAATTGCCGGTTCTTGGTTCTGGATTGATCCAGTACAGAACATAGTGTTCGTGGGCATGATCCAGAACGACAATATTTTCTATTCTATCCAGACCCACGGCACTATGCGTGAGTTGCTCTACAACTAAAATGAAAGAGCCTCAGGGGATCAAAATTTAATCTTCTGGGGCTCTTGTAAGCGCTATGGTTGTATTGCCATTTCCAATTTGGCAAACAACAACCATCCACGGCAGCACTATAAGGAAGAGCTATCATGAGCAAAGGTCAAAATAGTAAAAAGGAAACAAAAAAGAAAGCGGCACTGACTCCAAAAGAGAAGAAGGCTGCGAAGGCTGCAGCCAAACAAGGGAAGAGCACGCTTGGCAACTAAGCTTTCGAGAGGCTAAGACGGACCTTCGGTGGTGTGCTTTATGCTGGTTCTCCCAGCAGCAGCATTTGCAAACGAATAGAAAGCATAAGGGTAATTTTCTACATTTCTTTTAGAGGCGCATAGTTACGGTCTGAATGGCGGGATGCACAAGTCTAGTTTAGATGGTGTTAGTCAGGAGCTTAGCTTTATCCAGGAATTCCCTCCACACAATGCCATTGCACTTGAGGGAATCAATAGCTTCATAGAGCTCGTCCCCGCTGATCTTGTTCTTCTCATGCAGCAAGTAGAGCTCTGCGCAGCTATTGGCGTTATGCAGGGCAACAGCTAGAACAGATTGGGGTTCTTTTGTCTGTTCGAACAGGGCCATCCAAAATTTCTCTGGTAGCTTCCATTCTCGGGTAATGAAATAGGAAATGTCCATCGACATCTCCGACATTATGTCCTTGAATGCCATGCTGCCCGGCTCCCCCTCAGTGATCCCTTTACTGAAGGCCTCGTTGAGACAATTGAAGATGATGATTTTTCCTACGTCGTGGATGAGCCCTAGGAAATGCCCGAGAAACTTATCCTCGCCTTGCTCTTATGAAAAGTCGCGACAAAGATATGCGCAGTGTAGAGAGCGTTCCCCAATCAACCTTCCGAACATCTTGTAGTAGATAGCCTTAGAGAACAATAAAAAGGAGTTAGGATC
>Ga0308012_10000119_pt1 | contig 49416 bp, 48 predicted proteins | sample Neamet179_FD_203133 | JGI IMG/M metagenome (GOLD analysis project Ga0308012, IMG submission 203133) | Marine microbial communities from water near the shore, Antarctic Ocean - #179 | ecosystem: Environmental > Aquatic > Marine > Unclassified | place: Southern Ocean | collected 2014-07-25 | reverse complement strand
GACTCTAGCCCATGTGTTTTGTTAACCATACGTCCTCTTTGGAAGGCGGGGCGCGCATAAATCGTATCTGCCCAACGGACCACATTCTTATAGCTTGAAACATCCAGAAAATCAGCAGCGTTATAAAGCAGGCCTTTAACTAAAGCTCCATACCACGGAGCGGTTGCTATATCTGCGATGGAATAGTGATCACCGGCCAGAAACTGTCGCTCGGCAAGATTGCGATCTAGCACATCCAACTGGCGCTTTGCCTCCATCGAGAAGCGACTAATGGCATACTCAAATTTTTCTGGTGCATATGCGTAGAAATGACCAAAGCCACCTCCTAAATATGGCGCTGATCCGTGTAGCCAAAATAACCAGTTCATTGTCTCAGTGCGCCCAATTATATCTTTTGGTAAAAAGACCCCAAACTTTTCGGCCAGATAAAGCAAAATTGCACCGCTCTCAAAAACATTGACCCCTGATTGGGTATCAATGAGGGCTGGGATTTTAGAATTTGGATTCACCCCTACAAAGCCGCTTCCAAATTGAGTGCCATCCCCAATCTTGATCATCCAAGCGTCATATTCAGCATCTGAGTGTCCTAAGGCAAGCAGTTCCTCCAGCATCACTGTCACTTTTACGCCGTTTGGAGTGCCCTGAGAGTAAAGCTGCAGCGGATGTCTGCCTTTGGGAAGTTCTTTGTCATGGGTTGCACCGGCAATTGGACGATTGATGCTGGCGAAGTGGCCGCCGCTTTCGGCATCCCAAGTCCACACTTTAGGGGGTGTATAAGGCATTGGTTTCTCCATAAATAAGCCTTTCATATTAAAATTCCGGCTTTGAAATTAGAATAAGCCAATGCTGTAAGTCGAGCAAAGGCTATTAATTCTCCGAATTTTCTATCTATTAAAAGATCTCAAGTCACCAATGCCCTACTTTGAAATTCAGGCTTAGACCAAGATTTAGTTTCCAAAATATCCTTCAAAATCATAACTGCCCGTTCAATATCATCGAGGTTAATAAACAAGGGTGTGATACCAAACCGCATGATATTTGGGGACCTAAAGTCGCCAATTACACCGTTTGCAATCAGGGCTTGCATACATTCATAGCCATGTTCAAATTCAAAAGCCACATGGCTGCCGCGTTGATTGGGGTCACGGGGGCTGGCTAATGTGAGGCTGGGGCAACTGGCTTGAACTGCATAAATAAATGCCTCTGATAATTCAATTGACGTAGATCGAACATCCTCCATATCTACTTCATCCCAGACACTGAGAGCGGCATCCAAAAGCGAGAAGGCGGCTATCGACGGCGTGCCGACTCGCATACGATCGATTTTTCCAGGCATTGGCCTAAAATCTAGATCAAAGGCAAACGGTGCCTCATGTCCCAACCAACCGGACAGGGCTGGTTGCACTGTATCTAGCAGGCGGGGAGCGACATAAATAAAGGCTGGTGCGCCCGGACCCGCATTGAGGAATTTATAAGTACAGCCCACTGCAAAGTCAGCATCGGTACCTGCCAGATCCACGGGCAGAGCGCCAATTGAGTGAGCCAAGTCCCAAACTACAGTTGCACCGACGCTATGCGCTTTGGCGATAATTGCCTGCATGTCATGCTTGCGGCCGGTGCGGTAGTCGACCTCGGTGACCATCACGGTTGCAACCTCATCGGTGATTTGCTCTAAAACATCTTCAGGTGCTGGTGTGCGCAGCGTATAGCCTACGTCGCGCAGTTTCATCAAACCCTCAACCATATAAAGATCTGTTGGAAAATTTCCTCTGTCAGACAGGATAATTCGGCGTTCTGGAGCCATAAAAAGGGATGCAGCCACCGCCTGAAAAACTTTAATAGACAGTGTATCGCCCACTACTGTAGTCCCGTGTGCTGCTCCGATTAAACTCCCAACGCGATCCCCCAGTGTGTTGCTCTGCATAAACCAGTTTTTTGTATTCCAGCCACGAATCAATTCGGTACGCCATTCATCGAGTAAAAAGGAATTCATCGCGGCGGGCGCTGCCTTGGGCATGGGACCGAGTGAATTGCCATTGAGGTAAATCATACCCGTAGGGATATCAAACATTTGGCGTGTTTTTGTGAAATCAGTCATAGTGATACACCTTTAGAGATAATAAGTTTCAAATATCACAAGTGTGATTACTGTCTGTGCCAGAATTCAATCAATAGGGCAAACCAACATAATTTTCAGACATGGCTTTTTGTGCTGCCTGATTACTTCGCAGAAAATCTAATTCAGCCACCTGCATTTTGAAATCAAAATCGTTTTGTTCTGGATAGCGGTGCATCAAAGAGGAGAACCACCAGCTGAAGCGCTCAGCCTTCCACACCCGCGCCAGGGCGACATCTGAATAGTTGTCGATGCCAGAGGTAACGCCTGTCTCATAGAAGAGCCGCAGACCATTATAGAGATAGTTCACATCTGATGCAGCGGTGTTGAGGCCTTTGGCGCCAGTGGGTGGCACTATATGAGCGGCATCCCCACATAAAAAGAGCCGACCCCAACGCATTGGCTCACTGACAAAGGAGCGAAGTGGCGCAATACTTTTCTCAATTGAGGGCCCGGTCACCAATTTGGTGGCCACTTTGGACGGAAGGCGATGTTTCAATTCGGCCCAGAAGGCGTCATCACTCCAATTTTCAATCCGGTCGGAGAGATCACATTGGATGTAGTAACGGCTCAAGTTTTCATTTCGCATCGAACAAAGAGCAAAGCCACGTTCAGAATTTGCGTAGATAAGTTCATGACTCACCGGCGGAGTTTCTGACAAAATTCCCAACCAGCCAAAGGGGTAAACCTTTTCATACTCCTTGCGCACATCGTCTGGAATGGTTTTGCGACTGACACCATGAAATCCATCGCAACCGGCGACGAAATCACAATCGATTCGTTGGGAGCCGCCTGCTTGGGTATAGGTCACAAATGGTGCATCGCTTTTCGCATTATGAATTTCAACGTTTTCCACGTTAAACTCAATCTTGCCGCCCGCTTTCTCGCGCGCTTCATAAAGGTCACGGGTCACCTCTGTCTGACCATAGACCATAACAGAGTTCCCAGTATGGTGTTTGAAATCCACTCGAAACATCTGATTACCATAAGAAATCAATGTACCATCATGGGTTAAGCCTTCACGTTCCATCCGGTCCGAAACTCCGGCTTCCTGCATCAGGCTCAACAGGCCACGTTCCAAGACGCCAGCTCGTATACGGCCCAGCACATAGTCTTTGGTTTTCCGCTCCAACACTACACTTTCGATTCCCCGCACGTGTAGCAGTTGTGACAAGAGTAGGCCCGAGGGCCCACCGCCAATAATCACAACCTGAGTTGAAGCCTTATTCATGATTTATTCCTACGTTATGCAAATGGATGCTAGATTGGTGCTGCACTTTACAGTGTGCGATAGCATCTTTGAGATCAACCCCGCTCAGTACATAGGCTATTTTTGTATTCCGCCATTGCTACAAAGCAGAAATTTATTAGTAAAAGTCTAAAATCTATTTTTACGATTTTTTCAGGTGTGGGTATGGTATCGTAAGGTTGGACTTCTAAGGGGCTGGGTATGATTGTTGTTGGTGGGGATAATTTGATCGACTTGATCGAAAGCGCGCGAGATGATGGCACTGTGTCTTTTGTCGGCGCTCGGGGTGGGTCTGGCTATAACACCGCCCGTGCGGTAGCTCGACAAAATCAAGCTGTGGGCTTCATCACGCCGATAGCAATGGATAACTTGGGGCATTTTCTAGCTGATAAGATGATTTCTGATGGGGTAAATCTACTCTCTCCACGCTCGCCAAAGCCGTCATCTTTAGCTGTTGTAACCCTGACGGCTGGCCAGGCTAACTATCAATTTTATCGCGATGATACGGCTGAACGGCAAGTGGATCTTCCATTATTACAAGCTAATTTTCCAGCTCACGGTTACGCGTTTCACCTTACGTCTCTGGCAATTATTTCTGGTGCCGATGCGGATGCCTGGGTCGAATTTTTCGTCCAAAAACATACTGAAGGCATTGTGACCACTCTAGATCCAAATGTGCGCCCAATCCTAATTTCTGATCGTGAGGTCTATCTTGAGCGCCTTTGGCGTTTAATGGCCAATGTTGATATTCTAAAACTAAGTGACGAAGATCTAGAATGGATTTTCCTTGATCTAGACTTTGACGCTGCTTGCACAGCACTTTTGGCCAAGACTAAAGCTAAGCTAACCATTGTGACTAAAGGAGCTGATGGGGCTATTGGTTATTGCAACAGCCTAAAAATTACCATTCCGGCGCATCCGGTGTCAAACTTGGTTGATACGGTTGGTGCTGGTGACACATTTATGGGTACAGTGCTGAGCTACCTCAGCTCTGAGGGCATTCTGAGCCAGGACGCTCTGGCGGGTTTGAACCACGCCACGCTTAGCCAGTTGCTAGCCCAGTCTGCAAAGGCTGCTTCAATTAATTGCAGCCGTGAGGGATGCAATCCGCCAACTGTAGATGAGTTGGCCTAAAATTCGACAGTCACATTTGGCAGGTTCAAAGCTTTGATCAATTCACGTAGCTCTTGGCGGGCTGCGATGTTCGAGATGCTTAACTGATTGATACCTACATCCTTAAGGTCTAGAAGAGTAAGGCCACGCGGGAAGAGCTCGCGAAAAACCACACGTTCGCTGAAGCCCGGTGCTACTCGAAATCCAATGCGCTTGGCCAGATGGGAAATCGCATCGCCCATTTTCTGCTTGTTGATCATATTTTGCGTACCCAAACGGTTACGAACTACGATCCAGTCCAGTGGCTTTAATCCTGCTTGTGCCCTTAATTGTCGAGCACTCCAAACCATCTCGGAATAGACTGAAGGACCTTTGACTGTGGTCCCGTCGCTTTCCACTTTTGCTAACAGATCAAAATCTACAAAACTGTCATTGAGCGGTGTGATCAGAGTGTTAGCCATAGCATGGGCCATTTGGGATAGGCGCGTGTGGCTGCCAGGACAATCAATGATGATAAAATCCGAAGCCTCTTCTAAACTCTCCACGGCTGCGGACAGCCTCTGATCCATTAAGTTTTCACCATGCTGCAAGTTGTCTTCAGTAATCTCTGGCAGATCCATGTAATGTGGAGAGAGCAGCTGAATATCGCTTTCTGCGGCAAACCGAGCACGATTTCCAACATATTGGCCAAAAGTTTTCTGCCGTAAGTCTAAATCCAACCCACCTACACGATGCCCCATTCGGGCTAAAGCAGTAGCCACATGCATGGTTGTGGTCGATTTTCCCGACCCGCCTTTTTCATTCCCCACGACAATAATATGCGCCACTAGATGCCTCTCAAGTGTATTGTTTTTTCTTATGGCTATAGAGCGTCACCAGAGCCAAGGGAAGCGAGCTTGATCACAAACTGGAGGCTTCAACGAAAAAAACCGGCTCCAAGGAACCGGCCTTTTTACATCTTTGGTAAAGTAATGGCTTAGAAGCCAAGACCTTCGTATTTCTTTTTGAACTTCGACACACGACCGCCGGTATCCATCAAACGGGCGCCGCCACCGGTCCAAGCTGGGTGTACAGTTGGATCGACGTCTAAGGCCAGTTGTCCGCCTTCTGTTCCATAAGTGGACCGCATTTGGATGATGTCGCCATTGGTCATTTTGACATTGATGAAGTGATAGTCCGGATGGGTATCTTTTTTCATGGTCCCGCTCCTTAAGACTTGGGTTTGTAGTTGGTTTGCTCAGTGATACGCGCAGACTTACCACGGCGTTCACGGAGGTAATACAGCTTGGCGCGCCTTACGCGTCCACGGCGGACAACAGTAATGCTGTCGATGTTCGTGGAATGCAATGGGAACACACGTTCCACGCCTTCACCAAACGAAATTTTGCGAACTGTAAATGAACCGGCAATGCCAGTACCATTATTACGGGCGATGCACACGCCTTCGTAGTTCTGAACTCGGCTTCGTGAGCCCTCGGTCACTTTGTAACCAACACGCACGGTATCTCCAGCTTTAAAATCAGGAATGTCTTTCCCGAGGGCGGAAATTTGCTCCGCCTCTAGATGTGCAATCAGATTCATCTGATGCTCCTTTGGTTGCTCGTGGTTGTTCCACGAAGTTTGGTACCACCTCAGCGCTCTCGGTCTTCTTCCGGGTCCACCGCAGTGCCCGCCAGAGTTCAGGTCGTCGTTGCTTGTAGCGTTACCCTAGTGCCTATCCATCCGATCACCCCGAAGAAAGGGTCCACGTATAACGGAAGTCACAATAGCACAGCCCGCCGAATCCATCACAGGACTAGACAAATGCCGTATATTTCGAGAATGCGGTCGAGGCAAGAGGGAGTTTGGGAGCAAACTACCCCTCAAACTCCTCCCATAAGTCTGGCCGCCGGTCTTGGGTCAGGGCTTCAGATTGTTGTTTTTGCCACTTAGCTACATTGCCGTGGTGGCCAGACATCAAAATTTCTGGAATTTCGTGGCCTTCCCAAACTGGGGGGCGGGTATATTGTGGATGCTCAAGCAGGCCGTTGGAGAAGCTTTCTTGCTCGGTACTAACCTGATTTCCCAGCACGCCTGGGATTAGGCGCACGGCGGCATCCAGCATCACCTGGGCGGCCAGCTCACCGCCGGATAGAACGTAGTCACCAATACTGACCTCTTCGATTTGGAAGTGATCGATTACCCGTTGATCAACCCCCTCAAACCGACCGCAAAGTACCACAGCGCCTGGGCCATCAGCCAGGGTTTGTACGCGCGCTTGGGTCAGGGGTTTGCCTCGTGGAGACATGTAGATGATTGGACAGGGCGGGCGACGGCGTAGTACTTCACTAATCGCCCGGCCTAACACATCTGCTCGCATCACCATGCCTGCCCCACCACCGGCGGGGGTATCATCCACATTGCGGTGTTTGCCTTCACCGAAAGGCCGAAGATCGTGGGTGTGAAGCTGCCATTTACCATCTTTTAAACCCTTGCCGGTCAGCGATGCGCCTAAGACACCAGGAAAGACATCGGGAAACAGAGTTATAATATCGGCACGCCAAATTCCGGCTAAGTCAGGTGTTTCAACGTCTAAAGCGCGGGGCTTCAGGCTTTCGCGGATAGACTTTCGTCCATGAGAGCGATCGGGCGCGCTCATAGCAGCCCTTCCGGTGGGTCGATAACAATGCGGCGAGCTGTCAGATCAACGGTCGGTACAATCACTTTAGTGAAGGGAATGAGGGCTGTATCAGAGGCGCCAGGAACTGTGACCTCCAGCAAATCATCCGCGCCGTGGTTCATTACTGATTTAACATGGCCAATCACAGCGCCACCCGTGTCTGCGACCTGAAGACCGATCAAATCAGAGTAGTAATATTCATCATTTGGTAAGGCTGGCAGATCCTCCCTTCGAGCAAATAATGAGATACCGCGTAGCGCATCGGCGTCGTCTTTGGATGCAACGCCCACTATCCGAGCTGAAAACCCGTTCTTGATTTGACCAATCAAGGAAATATCAAAGCTTTGGTCACCTTCTTCTGTCAGGAGGGGCGCATAGGTTTCTAAATCGCTGGGATTGGCGCAAAAACTCTTCACACGCACTTCGCCACGTACACCAAAGGCGCCTGCAATCATTCCAACACAGATCAACGCAGTCATCGGTTCACTCCTAAACAATAGCCATTCTTCATTTCACCACCATCCTTACCGCAATTATCAGATGCTTGGTTGCGGGCATAAAAATAGCCCATCAGAAAACAAATTCCGATTAACATCAAAGAGCGGATAGGGCGTAACAACATTAGTTATCCATAAAGCGAAAGCTTGAAATGGAAAACCCCACCAGTGCGGCGGGGTTTATTATTTTGATCTGGTCTAGAAACCTCTGGCCAAAGGGCCATAATTTATGCGTCTACTGTCGCTTCTTCGGCTGGAGCTTCTTCAGCAGGCGTTGCTGCTTTAGCTGCTTTTTCTTCAGCGCGCTCCAGAGCTTTTTTGCCTGGAAGGGCTTTGATTGGGTTGCTGCGAACCTTTGCAGGCATAACGCCAGCGGCTTCCAGCATACGGGCAACGCGGTCTGTTGGTTGCGCGCCTTGGCTTAGCCAATGTTTAACACGGTCTAGGTCCAATTTGACACGTTCTTCGCTGTCTTTGGCTAGCAAGGGGTTATATGTGCCCAGCTTTTCAATAAAGCGGCCATCGCGTGGCATGCGTGCATCTGCTGCTACAACACGATAAAATGGGCGCTTCTTGGACCCACCACGGGCCAAACGGATTTTCATAGCCATTGTTATTCTCCTTGAAAATGGCAAATAAGGTGCAGGTCTTGCATCTTATTCTTGATAAGTTTTGTGGTTTTGGATGACTTCCTGAATAATGAAATTCAGGAATTTCTTAGCGAAATCGGGGTCTAGATCAGCGCGCTGTGCAAGATCTTGCAGACGGGTAATTTGTTGGGCCTCACGTGCTGGATCTGAGGCTGGTAGGTCATGTACGGATTTGAGTTGGCCCACTGCTTTGGTATGCGCGAATCGCTCACCCAATGTATAAATTAGCACTGCGTCTAATCGATCAATGCTGGAGCGGTGGGATTTTAGCAGCTCGGCTGCCCGAGCAACAGCATCAGTCATGACAGAGCCTCCGATTGAGTAATGCGTGGATAAATCATTTCTTTTTTCCCAAGCTACTGAGGCCGCCGGGCAAGCCTCCGGTGAAGCCTGAAAGGCCTCCCATGCCTTTAGGAAGGCTCATACCTTTTGGCATTCCTGAGCCCATCGCACCGCTAGTGATTTGTTCTTGCGCTGCCGTCAGTTCGGCCTGGCTGGGTGTGCCTTGCCCACCCATCATACCTTTTAGTGCTCCAAGCCCGCCGCGTTTACCAAGCTTTTTCATCATATCAGCCATTTGGCGGTGCTGTTTGATCAATTTATTGAGATCACTGACCTCCATGCCAGCACCAGCTGCTATCCGTTTTTTGCGGCTGGCTTGTAATAGACCGGGATTTGCACGCTCTTTTTTAGTCATTGAACCAATCAAAGCAACTTGGCGCTTCAGGAGGCTATCATCCAAGCCAGCCTCTTCAATTTTGCCCTTCATCTTAGCCATGCCAGGCATCATGCCCATGAGCCCCTGCATGCCACCCATTTTTTGCATCTGTTCCAGCTGGCTACGTAGGTCGTTCATATTAAACATACCTTTTTGTAGGCGACGCATCATTCGTTCAGCCTGTTCGGCCTCTAATGTTTCTTGCGCCTTTTCCACCAAGGCTACGATATCGCCCATACCTAAAATACGGCCCGCAACGCGCTCAGGCTCAAACGTTTCTAGGGCATCCATTTTTTCGCCAGAGCCTACGAATTTTATGGGTTTGCCTGTGACAGCGCGCATCGATAAAGCTGCACCACCGCGACCGTCGCCGTCCATACGGGTCAGAACGACGCCAGTAATGCCAATTTTACCATCGAATTCTTCGGCTACTTCAACGGCTACTTGACCGGTTAGACTGTCGACCACCAGCAAAGTTTCACGCGGGGAAACTGCATCGCGCACGTCTTCTACTTCCTGCATTAATGTGGTGTCGATTTGCAGACGCCCGGCAGTATCAAGCATGTATACGTCATAGCCACCAAGAGTGGCCTGCTGTTTTGCCCGTTTGGCAATTTGGAGGGCTGTTTCCCCAGCCACAATCGGTAAGGTGTCTACGCCAACCTGTGTGCCTAAAATAGCTAGCTGTTCCATCGCTGCGGGGCGATAGATATCCAGTGAGGCCATTAAAACTTTTTTACCCTCACGGCCCGAAAGACGTTTCGCTAATTTACCTGTGGTTGTAGTTTTTCCAGATCCCTGAAGACCCACCATCAAAATTGCGGCAGGTGGATTATCAATTTTTAGATCACCAGGTTCACCTTCGCCGCGCAGGGTGTCAATCAATGCATCATGCACGATCTTGACAACTTGCTGGCCGGGAGTCACCGATTTTGTAACTGCGGAACCAGTAGCTTTAGCTTGTACTTTTTTAACAAATTCGCGGGCAACCGGCAGGCTCACATCCGCTTCCAAAAGGGCGACACGTACTTCTCTCAGGGCAGTTTTCACGTCCTCTTCGGAAAGAGCACCTTGCTTGGTTAGCCGATCAAAGACGCCACCAAGGCGTTCGGATAAATTCTCAAACATGGGCCTGCCCCCTTCTACAAGTCACGACACATTCGATATGGTGTGCCGCGGCGGATTTCCAAGTCCCAAACCGGAAAAGCACCCGTGGGCGCAGCGCGCTGACGGGTGGCGATCCTGGCATAAGCCTAAGGACCGGAAGAACAAAGCTCCCGGAATTAGTAAGCCAATACACGCCCATTCGGATTAGAGTCAAGCTTACTTGAGGGATTATGTATTTGGCCATGGATGTATTCCTCGGTTGGAAACTACGTCTAATGAGATTAAACAGGTCTCAAGAACCTGATCCGTGGATATTTTTGCTTCTTGGGCTAAATACCGCGTCGTATGGTGATGAGCTGATGGGTGATGGAAGAAGATGTTAAATACAGTAACGGCTCAATTCATAGCGCAATTGCAGGAGATCTTGCCCGCTGTGGCTTTCCCGGAACTTAGTGATAAATACCTCACAGAACCGCGTGGCCGTTATCATGGCTCCGCAGGGCTTTTGGTGGCTCCAGACAGCACTGAGCAGGTGTCGCAGATCATGAAGGCCGCGTCACAAGCCCGAGTTGCTGTTGTGCCATATGGTGGTGGAACGGGCCTTGTTGGTGGGCAGGTTTTGCCCAACGTTGAGGCTGGTGCACCCGCACCGCTGATCTTGAGCCTTGGGCGGATGCGCAAGGTCAGAGCTTGCTATCCTGAAGAAAATGTTTTGGTGGTGGAGGCCGGCGCTATTTTGGTCGAAGTGCATGCAGCTGCGGCTCGGATTAACCGTTTATTTCCGCTATCTCTGGCTTCTGAAGGCACGGCACAGGTAGGCGGGCTTTTAGCGACTAATGCTGGTGGCGTGAATGTTCTGCGCTATGGCATGGCTCGAGATCAGGTTCTTGGCATTGAAGCCGTAATGGCAGATGGCCAGGTTTTCAACGGGCTCAAACGCCTACGCAAAGACAACACCGGTTATGACCTGCGGCATTTGTTGATTGGATCTGAGGGCACGCTGGGCATTATTACCGCTGCAAGCCTCAAGCTTGTTCCGCGTCCAAGTGCTGAGGGTACGGCGCTTCTGGCTGTACAAAGCCCTCGTGCCGCGCTTGAATTGTTGAGCCGCACAAAGGAGATCATGGGCGAGGGTATTTCGGCCTTTGAGATCATGTCTGCTCAGGGTTTGCACTTTTTGTCCGAGATTTTTCCACAACTGCGCCAACCCTGGCCCGAGCCGCCCAGATGGTCGGTTTTGCTACAACTTGGATTATCGGGTGGGATAGAACCAGAGCAAGCCTTTGAAACCCTGTTTGAGCGAGCTTCTGATTTGATTTTAGACGGTGTGATTGCGCAATCGCAACAACAGGCTAACGAGCTGTGGCGCCTGCGTGAAACTATTCCTCTGGCCAACAAGGCCATTGGTGCGATTTGTTCGTCAGATATTTCGCTACCACTGTCGGAGTTGCCAGGGTTCATTGATGCTGCCGGCCTGCGCATTGCAGAATTTGGTGCTCTACGTATCAATTGCTTTGGGCACCTGGGAGATGGAAATTTACATTATAACATTTTCCCTCCTGCGGGCGCTAATGTTGTGGATTACGCCGATATTCGAGGTGACCTCCAACAAGAGGTTCACCGCTTGACCCATGAACTGGGTGGTTCGGTTTCTGCAGAACACGGTGTTGGCCGGTTGAAGGTGAACGATATAGAAATCTTTGGGGATCCGGTGAAATTGCACCTTATGCGCCAAATCAAAGATACGCTGGACCCACGGGCCATTTTAAATCCTGGCGCGGTTTTACCAGAAAAAATATAGGTCTATTTAGAAATTGGCATCGATCCTATCAGCAAGCTAGACTGCGACATTGCCGGCCAGCTTGATACCAACATATGGGCAGGGCTATGCCCCAAGGTTTTTTAAATATTTTCTTAAACAGACACTGATTTACCTTTCGGTATTGGGGGCTGTGCATGTCACTTTGCCGCCCACATCTTTAACTATGAAGAATTTACCTGTGGGGACTAAAGGGTTATGGGGCATAGCATGACACATTATTTCCCGCCCATGGACCCGCTTGACGTTGTTCACCTTGATCATGAACTTTTGGTAGTTAATAAACCCTCTGGCTTACTGTCTGTGCCGGGGCGGGGAGCGCTGTTGGCAGATTGTTTGATTACCCGCATTCAATCTGAGTATCCTACGGCCTTGCTGGTCCACCGCTTGGACCGGGACACTTCTGGGGCAATGGTTTTTGCTCTGTCGGCCAATGCCCAGCGTCATTTAGGGCTACAATTTGAGAAGCGTCAGATTAAGAAAACATATGTAGCGAGAGTCTGGGGACAGATTGAAGCGGATACAGGTACGGTTGATCTACCGATTATCGTAGATTGGCCTAACCGCCCGAAACAAATGATCTGCCACGACACCGGACGCGCCGCAGTGACCGATTGGCAAGTGATTAACCGTGATCGGGGCGAAACTCGGGTGAAGCTGAGCCCTAAAACTGGACGTTCACACCAATTACGGATCCATATGTTGGCGCTGGGCCATCCCATTTTGGGCGATCCCTTCTATGGGACCCTCGAAAGTCAAGAGGCCATACGTCTGATGCTCCACTCCCACCGCCTGCGCCTGCGCCACCCGGACGGTGGTGAAATGATGGATTTTCGGGCTAAGCTACCGTTTTAAAAATACCTATGAAAGGATGGATCATAAGGACAATGAATTACTAATTTTGAAAATTCATGGATCTTCTTATGATTACAACTCCTTGACTAGCCGATGTACCTCCACATGTTTATCGCTACTAGTAGTTACCCGCCAATAATGGGTGGTAAAAAGCCTTCTTTCTCCCAGAAGGCTCGTCCTTTGCTGTTGATGCTCAACACTGCAAAAAACAGTTTTTGTGCCCATGCCTATCGAGCAAGGCGCTCAACATGTTCAAGAAATTTTATGCCTATTCCAGCATTTTGTGCCCATGGACCAAGCATCATGAAACCTAGATATGAATCGCTAATTTCTGGAAACTCAAAGGATAATTCTGCCAGTCCCGACAGACGGCTATCCAAAAAAATCTTAGGTGAAATGATCGATTTGGATCACAATTTAGTGGTTTATCTGAGAAAAAACTTATGGTCTTTTCTAGCCCTGGTTTTGCGCCTCGGCGAGTTCCCAATAATCTGGTGCCTCTTCGTAGAACTTAAAAACGGAGCCCAGATCTAGATCTTTGTTGAGAGAACGGATCAGCATAATTTGCGCTGCATATTGCGTGTCTCCAAGGGCCGAATTTATGTAAAGATGCGGCGCGCGCTTCCACGCCGCATCATGTGTTTTACGCGTCTTCCCAGTAGCTCACGGCTTTTATTTCCATGAACTCATGCAGGCCAAACAAACCGCCTTCGCGGCCATTGCCTGATTGCTTATAACCGCCGAAGGGGCTGCCCATGCCAAAGCCTATGCTATTGGTTTCCACCATGCCTGAGCGTAATTGCCGTGCTACCCGCTGGCGTTGCGCTTGATCATCGCATTGGATGTAGTTGGTTAACCCATAGGGAGTATCGTTCGTGATGGCGATTGCTTCCTCTTCCGTATCAAACGGCATGATGGACATCACGGGGCCAAAAATTTCTTCTTGGTTGATACGTGCGTCATTTCCCACATCTGCAAAGATGGTTGGGCGGACATAATAGCCACGGTTCAGGCCCTCTGGACGACCTAATCCGCCAGCAATCACTGTGGCACCATCTTCTCTGATCCCCATTTCGATCAAGTTTTGGATCTTGTCATATTGCATCTTGCTAACCACAGGACCGATGTGATTGCCCTCTTCAGATGCCGGCCCAACCTTTGTGGCATTGGCCGCATTTGCTGCCTGTTCTAACGCTTCAGCATATCGCGAGCGCTCAACCAGCATACGGGTGGGAGCGTTGCAGGATTGGCCAGAGTTGCGCATACAACGAGCTACGCCATTTGTTACTGCATCCTCTGCCGCATTGGCAAAAATAATATTTGCACCCTTACCACCCAACTCGAGGCTGACGCGCTTTAGGGTATCTGCCGCGGCTTTTGAGATAGCAATGCCTGCCCGTGAGGAACCAGTAAAGCTGACCATATCCACATCTGGGTGCACTGATAGTTGGCTACCAACACCCGTGCCATCACCGTTTACCATATTAAACACGCCAGCTGGGAAGCCGGCTTCATGGATCAATTCTGCAAACAGCAAGCCGGAGAGAGGCGCTATTTCAGAGGGTTTCAATACCATGGTACAGCCGGTAGCGATGGCAGGAATTGCCTTCAACACGATTTGGTTCATTGGCCAGTTCCAAGGGGTGATTAAAGCGGTGACACCAATTGGCTCCATTACTGTGCGTTCATTTGGGGCTTGAGTTCCAAGGGGGCGATCAAATTCAAAGTTGCGAAATGCCTCAATAAAGCCTTGGAGGTGCCACGTACCTGCGCCGACCTGCTGATTCCGTGCTAACTTTTGAGGCGCACCCATCTCAAGGCTTATTGCTGCAGCCATTTCGGCTTGGCGAGATTTATAGACCTCAAGTAGTTTTTCTAGAAGTATAAGTCGCTCGGCCTTGGACGTCTGGGACCATGCTGGAAAAGCCGCCTTGGCCGCTGCAACCGCTGCGTCTGTATCGTCTTGGCCGCCGAGCGAAATTACGCCCACTACATCTTCGGTGCTTGGGTCTATGATATCAAAATCATTGGCTTGTGCTGGGCTCACCCATTGGCCGTTGATGTAAAATTGGCGCTTATCGATCATGTCTGCCTCCAGAAATTTATTATCACTTGAGAATGTCATTGTAGAAGAGATTGCGCAAGCGTCTGAATGGTGGTTGTGCTTGTTTTGAGTATTAGAATAATGCTAATTTATGAGCGTCAAAATGAATATTACTCTATGCTTTAATGTAGGTTCGCGCTTAGACCTGCCTTGCCACAACCCAGCGGGTCATTTCCCCCAGACAGAAAAAAGCCCCACAAAAGTAGGGCTTTCTTTAGGTTGAGGTTGGAAGAAATAACGCTAGGGTGGCTTAGCCTTAGTTTGTATCTTCTGCAGCTATTTCCTCACCAGTTTCTTGGTTCACCATCTTCATAGCCAACTTTACTTTGCCACGATCGTCAAAGCCTAACAGTTTCACCCAAACTTCCTGACCTTCTTTGAGAGCATCAGATGGGTGGTTCAAACGGCGATTTTCGATTTGGCTAACATGCACCAAGCCATCCCGCTTTCCGAAGAAGTTTACGAAAGCACCGAAATCAACAACTTTGACAACTTTACCTTTGTAGATCTCATTTTGTTCCGGCTCTGCAACTATCGCATAAATCATGTCATAGGCTTTTTTGATGCTATCCGCGTTCGGACTAGCGATTTTGATCACGCCTTCGTCGTTGATATCAACTTTGGCGCCAGAAAGCTCAACGATCTCGCGGATCACTTTACCGCCAGAACCAATCACTTCACGGATTTTGTCCGTAGGAACTTTCATAGTTTCAATGCGAGGAGCGTGCACTGAAAACTCTTGCGCGCCTGTGATTGATTTCGACATTTCATCCAATATATGTAGTCGGCCCGCTTTGGCTTGAGCCAGGGCTTTCTTCATAATGTCCTGGGTGATGCCAGCCACTTTGATGTCCATTTGCAGGGATGTGATTCCCGCTTCAGTACCAGCTACTTTGAAGTCCATGTCGCCTAAGTGATCTTCATCACCCAAGATATCAGTCAAAACCGCATAATCACCATCGTCTTCTAAGATAAGACCCATTGCGACACCGGCAACTGGCGCTTTCAGAGGTACACCTGCATCCATCATAGATAAGGAGCCACCACAAACAGACGCCATGGAGGACGAGCCATTTGATTCAGTGATCTCTGACACCAAACGGATGGTATAGGGGAAATCAGTAGCCGCAGGCAAGACCGCCTGAAGTGCACGCCAAGCTAATTTACCATGCCCAATTTCGCGACGACCTGGAGGGCCAAAGCGCCCAACTTCGCCAACTGAATAGGGAGGGAAGTTATAGTGCAGCAGGAAGTTCGATTTATACATTCCGTTCAAAGCGTCGATCATTTGCTCATCATCGCCGGTGCCCAATGTAGTCACAACCAAACCTTGTGTTTCACCTCGAGTGAACAAGGCAGAGCCGTGCGTTCGTGGTAACAGGCCAGTCTGACAGCTGATTGCTCGCACTGTGTCCAGAGCCCGACCGTCAATTCTCTTGCCGTTCTTCACAACATCGCCGCGTAGAACTGTGGATTCCAACTTTTTCAATGCAGAGCCCAAATTTTCATCTGAGAGCTGCTCGTCATTTAGGCTGGCTTTGATGGTATCTTTCACAGTGGAAACAGCGGAGGTCCGCTCTTGCTTGTCTGTGATTGCATAGGCTGCTCGCATACCCTCATCGCCGGCCGCAGAAACGGCTGCAAACAGATCGGTATAGTCTGGTGCTTGGAAGTTAAATGGCTCTTTGGCGCAATCTTCTGCTAAATCAACAATCAGGTCGATCACAGGTTGAATTTGCTCATGCGCAAATGCAACAGCACCGAGCATTTCGTCTTCTGTCAACTCATATGCTTCAGATTCAACCATCATGACGGCGTCTTTGGTACCCGCAACAACCAAATCTAAACGCTGTTCTGGGCTTAGGCGCAGATTGTGCATCTCATCAATCGTTGGGTTAAGCACATACTCTCCGCCTACAAACCCCACACGTGCGGCTGCAATTGGGCCCATGAATGGAGCTCCTGAGATCGTCAGAGCAGCAGAGGCGGCAATCATCGCAACCATATCTGGGTCATTGACCAGATCGTGTGACAGAACAGTACAAATCACTAAAACTTCATTTTTGAAGCCAGGCACAAATAAGGGCCGCAGTGGACGATCGATCAAGCGCGATGTTAGCGTCTCTTTTTCAGTTGGCCGCGCTTCACGTTTGAAAAAGCCACCTGGAATTTTACCAGCTGCGTAGTATTTTTCATTGTAGTGTACGGTCAAAGGAAAAAAGTCCTGACCAGGTTTTTGGTGCTTGGCAAAAGTTACGTTCGCCATGACCGAGGTTTCACCCAAAGTAGCAATGACAGAGCCATCAGCCTGACGCGCAACCTTACCAGTTTCTAGAGTAAGGGTTTCTTCTCCCCACTGCATGGATTTTTTTGTTTCTATAAACATTTATGTTTTCCTAAACGGCCTATTGGCCAGTCACATGGCGGCCCCATTGCCGCCGACCCCGATATCTTATTTTCGAGCGCTGGAGTCCGAGCGCCACGTTTCAGATAGCGCGGACTTACAGCAAGAATCGTTGCGGGGAAAGGGGGCTATGATTCGGTAAAGAAAAATTAGGAGCTTTGGAGCTGTTTTAGGCTTTGGCGGGCTGTTCCAAAACTTCCACTAAGCAGGCACCCACAATCAAGGTGGCTCCAATCCATTCGATCACGCCCATGGCCTCATTGGGCAAGAATAAGCTGGCGGTTAGTGTTGCAACCATGACTTCTGTCATCATAAGCAGTGCCACACGGCCTGGATAGAGGAACTTTTGCGCCCAGAAGATGATCAAAATTGATGGTAATATTAGGCCAATTGAAATGGCAACAGATGCCGGCCCCACCTGCACCAACAACTCAAAGGTTGGCATTGGAGCAATACCTGTTGCCGTACCAAGCAGCAAGGCAAAAGCTGAGGCCATGAGGAACTGGAAAAACAGCAAGGTTGGCATGGGAACCTCACCATAGCGCTTTATCATAGCCCCGCCAATGGCCCAAGTGATGCCAGATGCAAACCCATAAAGATCGCCAATATTCAGCGGTAACCGCCCACCGCCTTGTGACACTAGAAATACTAAACCTAAAAGACCAATTCCAATTGCCAACCATCGGCTGCGCGTGACGGGCTCTTTTAGCCAAAAAGTGCCAATTAATGTTGACCAAACTGGCGTGAGGTAAAATAAAAGAGTTACCCGGACTACTGAGGAATGTACCAATCCAATGGTGAACATCGCTACGGTTAAGCCCATGAAAACACCGATCAAAATTCCATGCCGCAGATATGGAATTTGCGATTTATACTGCAATAGAAAAATTACACCGATCACTACGGCTGCTGGGATGTTGATTAGGGCAACAGTCCAGGCCTCAGCCACTCCAAGACCTTCAAGATATCGTAGAGGTATCCAATACAGCCCCCAAATCGCCGCTGAGATGAGTACAGCTGCAGAGGCCAAATTTCTAGAGGGATTGCGCAAATTCATAAGATAGCTGTCAAAGAAAGCTGCAGATTTGTCTAGCCGCTTTTAAGTTTCCTACGCCAATTACTGCGCAAAAACTCCGTATTTGGAAATTTAGATACAAAAAACCGCACCCTGAAGGATGCGGCTTCGAAGTCGTCTGAAAGGGAGGTGCTTAGCGGCGTAGGCCCAAACGCTTAATCAAGCCTTGGTAACGTGCCTCGTCTTTGCCTCGGGCATAGTCGAGCAACTTGCGGCGTGTGGCCACCATTTTTAACAAACCACGGCGACCATGGTTATCTTTTTTATGGGTTTTGAAGTGTTCGGTCAAAGTCGCGATGCGCGATGATAAGATTGCAACTTGGACTTCTGGTGAACCAGTATCACCTTCGGTGGTTGCGAATTCTTTCATAAGCCGGGCTTTTTCTTCAGCTGTAATCGACATCGGGGTCTCCTTTAAAAGGTTAAGGGTTATGGCGCAGGCCGGGATGTCGTCCAGCAAGGCCCGTGGAGGCATCGCTTAGAATCCAAGCGATGGGAGGGTATAGAAAATTTGAGCCCAAAAGGAAAGAGGCTAATCGGGCCAAAAAAATCACGGCATTAAGCCTTAAAGAATGGTAGAAATGTGTCTAAAACTGCCTGCGGATTTTCTTCCATCACAAAATGTCCCGACTCGCAAACACTTGCTTCGACATTTTTGGCCCAGCCGCGCCAGAGTTCGGCCGGATTGCCACTTTTGGCCGGAAAGCCATGTGCGCCGTATAAAAACTGGATCGGGGCGGTAATGATTTTGCCCTCGGCTTGATCTTGCAGATCCAGTGCGCGGTCAAAGCTAGCTCCAGCGCGGTAATCTGAGCACATGGCATGTATGCGGGCAGGATCTCGGGCCTGAGCGCGGTAACTTTCCAAGGCTTTGGGTGAGAAGGTGTCGAGCCTGTGTGTCAGGGTCCATTGGGTGAGCGTCCAGTCGATATAGGCTTCAGGATCACTGCTAATCATCCGCTCTGGCATGGGGGCGGGTTGGGCTAGAAAGGTCCAATGATAGGCTGCCATGGCCAGATCAGCATTCCAATTAGCCCAGAAATCCCCAGTTGGGACAATCTCGATGATCCCAAGCTTTCTGACCCGTTCAGGATGATCTAAGGCGAAGCGATAGGATACTCGTGCACCACGGTCATGCCCCAGAACATCAGCGTGCGGGATCTGCAGCGCGGTGAGCAGATCAGCCATATCTTGGGCCATACTTCGCTTGGAGTATGTGGTATTATTTGGATCATTGGGAGGCGCGCTACTGCCTCCATAGCCACGCAAATCTGGGATGATAACATCATGGGTCAGCGCTAGTTCAGGGGCCACTCGTTCCCAGCACATATGATTTTGGGGATAGCCATGCAAAAGCAATAAAGGCCTACCCCCGCCAGCCCGATGCACGGCGATATCAACGCCATTGCATCGCTCTATGGATTTCGTGAAACCTGCAATCATGTCCAAATCTCCGGCTGTTGGGCGTAGGCAATATACAAAGGGTGTTTGGGATGTCCCTGCTTTGACAAGCCCAAATGCAATATGGGCTTTCCTGACTGGCGCAATAACTCAACTACCTGTACGCCACGATTCAGGTAGGCGCCATGGGTGCCCCAAGCGGCAATCACCTGATCGGCCCATGCACAGGCCTCTTGAATGGTCACATCGTTTTCTAAACCAATGGGAGCCTTTGCTGCGCGCATCTTGCGAGGATCACTGTCGCGCCAAGCAAATATATTAGTTACTTTGAACCCACCAAAGCCTAGAGCCCTTGCTCGGCGCTCGCAGCGCTCCACTGTGGGGTCATTCTGCAATTCCGTCGCTGTGGATGGATTGAGCATTACAAAGGTCACCTTGGCTCTTTCTGGGTCCCATACACGGGTAAGGGCATAGCGATATAGCTCGCAGTCTGAATAGACTGCGACGCTTGGTGCATCGCCCTTGGTATAGGATTTGATAATCATGCGTTACCGTGGGCGATCAGGTTTGAGAGATCAAGAGGCGGCAGAATTAGGCTGTTTTAAAAGTACCGCCGGTGGGCATAGCGTATACTAATAATGTCAGACCATGTGATGCACTTTGACCTAGTTGCATTTCGGTGCTGCCAATACTGATTGTTCATAACCTACTGACAACAAGTTAACTAGTTGTAATTCACAGTATCCTTAAGAGTACAAATTTTCTTAGTGCGAACTTGTTCTTGTCTATTTGGGCAATGCTTTGCCATTGATTATTAATAGCTATTTAAATTCTGTTTAGGGCTTAGGCTGCAAGATAACTCGCGCTGGGTGGATCTCACCAGATTTATAACGGCCAATGGCCTGAGCTTTGCCCTCATAACTCACCCAAATTTCATCACCATATTCTGCTTGAGTAAAGCAGATGGCTGGGTTGCCATTCCGTAGCTTGGCGGCACCTTCAGCATTGGTGGTGCCCTGTGGGAGGTCGGTTAATCCCACCTCTAAGGGGCGCAGAAATTGATCAATTGTTGCCGTTTTTGCAAACGGCTCAATCTGTTCCAATGTCACTGCATGCTCCAGATCAAACGGGCCGGACCAGATGCGTCGTAGATGGGCCACGTGGCCATGACAGCCCAACACATTTCCCAAATCACGTGCAATTGCACGCACATAACCACCCTTTCCACAGGTCATTTCTAAAACTGCTGTATCAGGTGATGGTCGATCGGCCAGGATCAGCTCTTCCACTAAAAGTGGACGGGCGGCAATCACAATTTCTTCTCCAGCGCGTGCCAGCTTATAGGCGCGTTGACCGTCAATTTTTACTGCTGAAAACTGTGGGGGCACTTGCATGATTTTACCCAAAAAACCTTGTAGTCCATTAACGATCTCTGCATCACTTGGCCGTAGGTCTGAGGTGGCAATCACTTCTCCTTCTGCATCATCTGTATTAGTAGCAGAGCCAAAATTCACAGTGAACTCATACGCTTTGGCCGCATCGGTAATATAGGGAATAGTTTTCGTGGCCTCGCCCAAAGCCACAGCCAAAAGCCCCGTGGCCTCCGGATCAAGTGTACCGGCATGGCCGGCTTTTTGCGCGTCAAAAGCCCAGCGAACTTTATTAACTACGGCAGTGCTTGAGAGCCCTGCTGGTTTGTCTACTATAACCCAACCCGAAATTTCACGGCCTTTACGTTTACGTCCCATGATGCCCCCTTGAGTTACAGGCGGCTGACCTAGCGCGGCTCTTCGCGCAGGTCAATCTATGTTGGGAGTGGAGTTGGGCTCTTGCTCTGGTGCTGCGTCAAGATCGCGCCGTACCTCTTCACGGTCAAACAGCAGGCGAGTGCTATCTATCCGGTCAAAGGTTTCGTCGATGCGAAACCGGAGGTCAGGGGCGAACTTCAGCCCAGCCCTGCGCCCTACGATGCTGCGCATTTGACCCTTGTTGCGTGCTAATGCAGCAATTGTTTCGTCATAAAGGTTACCGCCTAAGGGCATTACGTAGACTGTTGCAATTTGTAGGTCAGGCGATGTTGTGACTTCGGAAACGGTGATTGAAATCCGATTTAACTCAGCGTCGTGAATTTCATCCCTTGCGAGAATTTCTGAGAGGGTACGACGGATAACTTCGCCCACTTTAAGCTGCCGTTGAGAAGGACCTAATTTTTGATATGATTTATTTTTTGCCATGAATGCGACATAGGCCCTGTTTCAATAGGTTTGCAAGTGGCAAAACTTTCCGCCAAATAGGTACCAAAGGAGAAGATTATGGCTAAAATTCCAGGAATTACTATTACTGGCGCATCTGGACGCATGGGGCAAATGTTGCTCAAAACGGTCTTGGACAGCGACCGTGCGCGTCTTGTTGGTGCGGTTGAGCGGTCGGGCCATGCTTGGGTGGGCCGTGATGTGGGTGAAGCGATGGGCGGTCAGGCCAATGGTATTATAGTCACTGATGATCCGCTGGAGGCCTTTGCAATCTCCCAAGCTGTGATTGATTTTACCACTCCTGCTGCCACGCTTGAGTTTGCAGCTTTGACTGCTCAAGCGCGCGCCGTACACATAATTGGTACCACTGGCATGAGTGCTGCTGAAATTGAGCAATTGGAGCCTGCAAGCCGTCATGCGGTGATCGTGCGGGCTGGAAATATGTCTTTGGGAATTAACCTATTAACTAAATTGACCGAAAAAGTTGCGGCGGCTCTGGACGCAGATTTTGATATCGAAATCATTGAAACACATCATCACCATAAAGTAGATGCGCCCTCAGGTACGGCTCTCATGCTAGGTGAAGCGGCCGCGGCGGGTCGAAAGGTTAATCTTAACAATGTGCGTGAGAGTGGTCGTGATGGTATAACGGGCGCGCGAAAGCGTGGAGATATTGGTTTCGTAGCTATCCGTGGTGGTGATATTGTGGGTGAGCATGATGTGCTGTTTGCTAGTGCTGGCGAACGAATTATTTTGCGCCATATGGCCACAGATCGAAGTATATTTGCTCGTGGTGCTTTGAAAGCGGCCCTATGGGGACAAACGCAAAAGCCTGGCCATTACGATATGATGGATGTTTTGGGACTGTGATCTAGTTCTCAATGTGAAGCGTATGTCTACGTAAGTTCGTTAAATTAGGTACAACATGCGTCGTATAATTTTATCATTAATCTTAACTATTTTTGCTTCTTCAGCATTTGCAAACGACAGAATTCTAAACCGAGCAGCATTTTTAGAATTAGTTTTGGGCAAAACTCTTGGAATTCCGCTGTTTTTGGTCCGACTGCGTATTTACGAGGATGGAAGTATTCAAGGCAAAGCCATGGGGAGGCAGGTCTCTGGGCTTTGGGAGTGGGAAACCGGATATTTTTGCCGCACTTTGTTTTGGGGCAGTGTCGATATTAGCCGAAACTGTCAGGAGGTGACCTTGGATAGCAGAAAACTGATTTTCACTAGCGATCGTGGTACTGGCCGCAGTGCTCGGTTCTCTTTGAAATAATAAAGTAAATTATTGTAGTGTTAGAAATCTACTGCAATACCCTTGCGTTCCCAATCTCCAAAGCGCACCGGCTCGGGGCCGTCTCTTCCACCCAATTCGCGGGGTAAATCTTGGGCTTGGGTCGTCGTTTTACGGGCCTCAGCTTCTGCCAGTGCCCGCGCAGCGGCGGCTTTAAGTTCGGGTTTCTTGTTTTCTGTCATAAGGCTGATATACGCCGCTTTCATCAGATCGCAAGGATAGCATATGCCCCGCCCCCCTCAAAACTCAGGTCGCCCCGGAACTTCTCTGGCTGGCAAAACAGAAAAACGACTAGTTTTGAATACTGCACGCCTCGCTGCAATCAAGGTTTTAAACGGGGTGATGACTGAGCAAAAACAGCTCTCTGAGATGACGCAGACTGATGAATTCAAGGGCCTTGCACCTGAAGATCGTGCGCGGACCCAGCGCTTGGCCACGCATACTCTGCGCCATGTTGGTAGAGCGGATCGTGCCTTACGGCCCCATTTGGCAAAACTGCCAGCGGTGGAAGTGCTGAATATATTACGTTTGGGTGTTGTTGAGATTGTAGGTCTTGGTGCGCCCGCTCACGCAGTTGTGAATGATTTGGTGTCGATTTGTGCCTCAACTGGCCAAACCCGCCCTTATAAGGGATTGGTTAATGCCGTTCTGCGAAAGGCCGTGGCTGATGTAACTGGTAAGTGGGACAAATCTCCTGTGCAAATGTTGCCAAAGTGGCTGCGCAATCCGCTGCGAGAAGCCTATGGAAATGGCACGATAATGGCCATGGAAACGGCACATATGCGTGGCGCACAAGTTGATTTGACTGTGACTGCTGATCCGCAAGCCTGGGCCGAAAGTTTAGGCGGTACAGTACTGCCGAATGGTTCTGTGCGTCTAGATCACATGGGTCAAATTTCTGCCCTTGCCGGTTTTGACGATGGTAAATGGTGGGTGCAAGATGCGGCGGCCTCTTGGCCTGCCGCTTGGTTGGCTTTAAAGTCTGGCGAAACTGTTTTAGATGTCTGTGCTGCACCTGGGGGGAAAACCATGCAAATGGCTTTGTCAGGTGCTGAGGTTACTGCGTTGGATATTTCGGCTAAGCGGATGGAACGAGTTGCAGAAAACCTTACACGTACGAAATTGGAAGCTGATTTGGTGGTGGCGAATGTCTTGGACTGGCAAGATGCACGGCAGTTTGATGCAGTGTTACTTGATGCACCCTGTTCAGCTACAGGTACAATCCGTCGTCATCCAGATTTACCTTTCGCAAAAGATGGGACAGGAATCACAGAGCTGATTAGGCTTCAAGCGGAGATGCTTTCTGCAGCTGCAAAACGAGTAAGGCCTGGTGGTCGACTGGTATTTTGTACCTGTTCATTGATCCCAGATGAGGGCGAAGTTCATGCAGAAAACTTTTTAGATGCTCATAAGGACTTTGTAGTCGATACCTTGGTACCGGAGGGGATGGAGCCTGAATGGCGCACGCAAGAAGGGGGATATCGTCTGCGGCCAGATTATTGGGCTGATCGCGGCGGTATGGATGGGTTTTATATTATCCGAATGAACCGTACCACTTAGGATTTATTGAGTGACAACACGAACACTTTCAACCTATAATAGGTTTGAAATGGTGACGATTTAAGGTCGTATGCTCTAGTGAAAAAACTTCCACATCGGTTGTCTTGGACAACTCGTCTTAAGTATCGCTGGCGTTTGCGCCGAGCACTTTGGTCAAAGCCCACCATTGGTTTGGTTAATGCGCCCGAACCTTGTACAATTGGCCAGTTTGAAATTGGGCAACAGCTGGTTTCTGGAAAATTCTTGATCACTGGCGGTGTAATGGATTTTGGCAAAGGCTCTATTTGGAGCATTGCGCCACCTTCGGATCTAGTCGGTGCTGAGTTACATGGATTTGGGTGGCTGGATGATTTAGCGGCCCTTGGCGACAAGCATGCTAAAGCCAAAGCGCAGGCTTGGATCATAAGTTGGATTGCTGGGTTTGGTATGGGGGAAGGTCCGGGGTGGAGCGCAGATTTGACTGGGCGGCGACTAATCCGTTGGATTAATAACTCGTCCTTTTTATTCAATAATCTTTCAAAAAGCCAAAAAGATCGAATCTGCCATTCGATGGCTCTTCAGGTACTTTTACTAGCAAAATCATGGCGACAAGCCCAGCCTGGTTGGGCGCGATTTGAAGCCTTATGTGGTCTTGTCTGCGCGTCACAATCTTTGGCTGGTATGGGTTTTCTTTTAGCGCCATCCTTGCGGGCGCTTGTTCAAGAATGTCAGACTTACATTGACATGGAAGGTGGAATAAATTCGCGCAATCCAGAAGAGCTTTTAGTAATTTTTAGTTCACTGACTTGGGTTAAGCGAACTTTAGATATTACTAAAATGTTGATACCTGAGGTTTTGACTGCCACAATTTCTCGTATTGCGCCAGTTTTACGCAGCTTACGCCATGGGGATGGGACCTTAGTGCGGTTCCATGGCGGTGGGCAGGGCAGTGAGCATGTCTTGGATCAAGCACTGGCTATTTCTGAAGTGAGGCCTTCTGTGCCTCTCGATGAGGCGATGGGATTCGCGCGGCTAAATGCCGGTTCAACTAGTTTGGTTGTTGATGCCGTAGCACCGCCGACATGTCTGGGCCGATTCAGTGCGCATGCGTCAACCGGTGCCTTCGAAATGTCGGTTGGACGTAATCGGTTGATCCTCAACTGTGGTTCTGGGGCAAGCTTTGGGGAAGACTGGCATTTAGCCGGTCGCGGCACCGCATCTCATACCACATTAAGCATCAATGGATTATCATCTGCAAGTTTTGTACCTACTAAGACGGGTGAGCAAAGTCCGTTGGTTGCTGGGCCCCAAAGAGTAATCATGAAAAAAACTCGGGCTGTTGATGGAGTGCGCCTACAGATTAATCACAATGGCTACCAAATCAGTCACGGCCTAATCCATGCGCGCACATTAGATCTTCCATTAGATAGTAAGGGTTTGGTTGGTCAGGACGAACTGTATACTGTGGACGCAAGTGATGTGCAGCGTTTCCAAGTGATGTGCGCTAACTCGCTTGAAACGCAACAGTATGCTATTCGTTTTCATCTGCACCCTGATGTGATGCCCCGTTTAGATATTGATGGCGCAGCGGTGTTATTAACTCTTGTCAATGAGGATGTTTGGGTCTTTCGCCACGATGGGTCCTGTCTTCTGTTGTTGGAAAAAAGTGTTTATTTTGAGGGGGGGCGCTTGCACCCAAGGCCTACAGCACAAATTGTTTTAAGTGGTAAGATTAAAGAAATCACCACCCGCGTCCGTTGGTCACTGGCCAAAGCGAGCGAAAAGCCTCAAAAGGCTCGTTAAGAAGCCATGCGGTAGGTTGTGGCGTATAAGTAGGATCACCAATGACACAACTTTTAGATATAAGACGCGCTCTTATCTCCGTATCTGACAAGTCTGGTCTGCTTGATTTAGGGCGTGAGCTTGTGGCTCGTGGAGTTGAACTTGTCTCGACAGGTGGTTCTGCAAAAGCTTTACGCGATGTTGGCCTTACTGTGACTGATGTGGCCTCCTTGACGGGATTTCCTGAGATGATGGATGGGCGGGTCAAAACGCTGCATCCTAATGTGCATGGTGGACTGTTGGCCCTGCGTGACAATCCGGACCATATAGTTGCAATGCAAGAGTATGGTATTTTGGGGATCGATTTGCTGGTTGTGAACCTTTACCCCTTTGAACAAACTGTCGCTAGCGGTGCGGATTATTATACTACGATTGAGAATATTGATATCGGAGGGCCTGCAATGATTCGAGCTGCAGCTAAAAATCATCAGTTTGTGGCCGTGGTTACCGATACTCAAGATTATACCACCCTGTTGGCTGAGCTGACTGAGAACAGCGGCGCTACAACCTATAGATTCCGCCAAAATCTCGCGTTGAATGCTTATGCGCGCACCGCGGCCTATGATTCTGCCGTTTCAAATTGGATGGCTAAAACGCTCGCAGTTATTCCACGGCACAAAGCTGTTTCCGGCACTTTGTCGCAAACCCTGCGCTATGGCGAGAATCCGCATCAGTCGGCGGCCTTCTATACCGACGGTCAAGCTCGCCCGGGCATTGCTACGGCTGTGCAACATCAGGGCAAAGAACTTTCTTACAACAATATCAACGACACTGATGCAGCGGTTGAACTGGTGGCTGAATTTGATCCCGCTAATGGCCCAGCTTGTGTGATAGTGAAGCATGCCAATCCCTGTGGCGTGAGCCAAGCTACCAGCTTAGTGGAAGCTTATCAATCTGCGTTTCAATGTGATCAAACCAGCGCTTTTGGTGGTATCATTGCTCTGAATCAAACCTTAGATGGTGCCACAGCAACAGAGATTTGCAAGATTTTCACGGAGGTCGTCATTGCACCCGATGCCGATGAAGATGCACGTCGCATTTTCGCCCAAAAGAAAAACCTGCGCCTTTTGACCATGGGTTCGTTGCCTGACGTGACGTCTGTTAGCCAAACCATTCGTCAGGTCTCTGGTGGCTATTTGGTACAAGACAAAGATGTGGGGCAAGTGTTGCCAAGCGATCTTAAAGTTGTAACAAAACGCGCTCCAAGCCAGCAAGAGCTGAGCGATATGTTGTTTGCTTGGAAAGTGGCTAAACATGTGAAGTCTAATGCGATTGTTTATGTGAAAGACGGCTCTACGGTTGGTATTGGCGCTGGACAAATGAGCCGCGTGGACAGCACTCGTATCGCTGCGCGTAAAGCGCAGGACATGTCCGAAGTATTGGGACTTGATGTGCCGCTGACCCGTGGATCGGTCGTGGCGTCTGATGCATTTTTTCCCTTCGCAGATGGTCTTGTGACCGCTGCTGAGGCAGGTGCGACTGCGCTGATCCAGCCTGGCGGCTCCATGCGGGATGACGAGGTGATCGCCGCTGCTGATGCGGCCGGTCTCGCAATGGTATTCACAAGCATGAGGCATTTTAAGCATTGATATGAAAAAGGTATTACTGTGGAGCGCAGCGCTAGTTTTGGTACTGGATCAGGTCACGAAAGTGGTGATTGTGTTCTGGATGGATCTTGTTTCAAAAGGCCAAATTGACATTTGGCCAGGCTTTATTCATTTTCATATGGCTTGGAACACCGGTATTAACTTTGGTCTGTTTTCAGATCAGGGTGATTTGGTGCGCTGGCTATTGATCGCTGTGGCTTTGGTGGTCTGCGGCTTTGTGGGCTATTGGATGCGCAACGAGCAAAAGCCAATTTCATTGATCTCGGCGGGTTTGGTGATTGGTGGGGCTTTAGGCAATTCACTGGATCGAGTCTTATATGGAAGTGTGGCGGATTTCTTGAATGTAACCTGCTGTGGTTTTTATAATCCATACGCGTTCAATATGGCTGATATTTCTATTTTTGTTGGGTTGTTTGGCCTTGTTATTTTTTCAACAGATCATAAAAACAGTTAAATTTTTAAGGTTAATTTTGGCCAGTCTCTGGGCAGTGTTCCAAAAATATGGTCACATCAATTTTTAGTGAGTGTTGATCATAATATTGCTTTGGCCTTGTAAGCGCAAACCTTGAGCGTAGTTGATTTACGATAGCTGACATTCATAGGATACGTTTATGCTCATCAGGTTTCTTACGGTTTTGGGCCTTTGTCTGCCATTGCAGGCGCTGGCACAGGCCAAGGTTTCAGAGTTCATGCTGGATAACGGTATGCAGGTTGTTGTTGTGGAAGATCACCGTGCGCCGGTGGTTGTTCATATGGTCTGGTATAAAGTTGGCGCTGCAGATGAGGCTCCTGGCAAATCTGGTATTGCGCATTTTCTTGAGCATTTGATGTTTAAGAAAACCAAAAATTTAGCTTCTGGGGAGCTGTCTGATACAGTGGCTGCCAATGGTGGGTCAGACAATGCCTTCACCAACCAAGACTATACTGGCTATTACCAACGTGTGGCTGCAGACCGTCTTGAGCTAATGATGAGAATGGAGGCGGACCGGATGACCGGCTTGCAGCTTTCCGTAGATGACATTGCCACCGAACGTGATGTGGTGATTGAAGAGCGCAACCAGCGTACAGAGAGTTCGCCTGGCGCATTGTTCAACGAACAAAGACAAGCAGCGATGTATATGAATCATAATTACGGTGTGCCAGTGATTGGCTGGATGCATGAAATGGAAAATCTGAATTTTGATGATGCGGTGGCTTTCTATAAGTTGCACTACGCGCCTAACAATGCGATTTTGGTGGTGGCGGGTGATGTGACGCCAGGGCAGGTCAAAACCTTGAGTGAGCAATATTATGGTGTGATCCCAGCGAACCCGAAGGTACAGCCGCGCCTCCGAACTCAAGAACCGCCGCATCGATCAGAACGCCGTATGACCTATTATGACGAACGCGTGGCTCAGCCTTATGTGAGCCGTAGCTATTTGGCTCCAGAACGTGATAGTGGCGATCAAAAAACTGCAGCTGCATTAGTCTATTTAGCTGAAATTTTGGGTGGCTCTGGAGCCACTTCGGTCTTGGGAAAAGCTCTGCAATTCGATACGCAGCAGGCAATTTATACCAGCGCTTACTATGGTGGAACCTCATTGGATGATACAACATTTGGACTGATAGCCGTACCAGTTCCGGATGTAACTTTGCAGCAAGTTGAGGACGCCATGGATGACGCGATTGCAAAATTCATGGCCACTGGAATTGATCTTCAGATTTTTAAGAGGATCAAGGTTCAAATGCGTGCCAGTGAGATCTATGCGATGGATAATGTTGTAGGTATTGCAAACCGTTATGGCGCGGCTTTGACCCAAGGCCTCACCATTGCTGACGTTCAAGACTGGCCTCGAATATTGCAGGCGGTCACAACTGATGAAGTTATGACTGCCGCGCGTTTGGTATTTAACCAAAAGGCCTCAGTGACCGGATGGTTGATGGGTATGCAGGAGGACTTGAAATGATCCGAATTCTTGCAGCATTGGCAATCCTATGTACTGGCTCGGTACAGGCCGAGATAAAAATCAAAACCCTGATCAGCCCCGGCGGTATTGCAGCTTGGGTGGTTGAAGAGCCTTCGATTCCCTTTACGGCACTCGAGATTATGTTTTCTGGTGGTGCGGCGCTGGATCCCGCTGATAAACGTGGCGCGGCCTATCTGATGACGGGTCTTCTCGAAGAAGGCTCCGGTGACATGGATGCGCAGGCCTTTGCAGCTGCACAAGAGGCTTTGGCGGCCTCCTTTGGTTTTAATGTCTATGACGACACGCTCACAATTTCAGTTCGATTTTTGACTGAAAACCGCGCAGAAACTTTGGCATTATTGAAAAATGTTCTAACTCAACCTCGATTTGATCTTGAGGCTATAGAGCGGGTGCGCAAGCAGGTATTGTCGATTTTGGCCTCCGATGCGCAAGACCCGGATTCGGTTGCTGGTGCAACTTGGTCGCAGCTGGCCTTTGGTGAGCACTCATACGGTAAGCCCCGCGAGGGGACTGAGGCGTCGATCGTGGCACTTACCCGTGAAGACATAATAGCTGCACATCAAAGATTGTTTGTGCGTGATGCCCTTTCAGTATCGGCAGTGGGTGATATTTCTGCGGTAGATTTGGGCCCAATGTTAGATGACTTGCTGGGAGACTTGCCCGCGGGTAAAGGCCTCAAAACTACAGCTGTGGACTTTGCAATTGAGGGTGGATTAACCATTGTTGACATGCCCACTCCCCAATCTGTAGCGCTGTTTGGTCATGCTGGAATTGATCGAGACCACCCTGACTTCTTTGCGGCGTATATTCTCAATACGATTTTAGGTGGCCGCGGTGTAGAGAGTCGGCTTTCGGAAGAAGTGCGCGAAAAGCGTGGGTTAACCTATGGTGTGTCTACTTTCTTGGTGGGCAAAGAAGAGGCAAATATGCTGATGGGGCAGGTGGCTAGTGCCAATGACCGTATCGGTGAGGTGATTGCGGTCATCCGCCATGAGTGGATTAAGATGGCGCGGGATGGGGTGACCGAAGCTGAGCTGACCGATGCCCAGACCTATCTCACCGGTGCTTACCCCCTGCGGTTTGATGGCAATGCGAAGATCGCAAATATCTTGGTTGGGATGCAGCGGCAAGGCTTGAGCACCAGTTATATCAACACGCGTAACGACAGGATCAATGCGGTAACACTAAACAAGATCAACCGTCTGGCGACCGAATTGCTAAAACCGGAGGCTTTGCACTTTGTAGTGGTGGGCCAGCCTAAAGGCCTTAACGAAGAGTAGCAGAATCGGATGAGCGCATGCTATGTCTTGTAGTATGCGCTCATCTGACCCCAACATAAGCCAATTCCAGCCTATTATCCGGCAATTGAACGAAACTGCGATCAATCAGATTGCAGCTGGCGAAGTGGTGGAACGACCGGCTTCGGCCATCAAGGAATTGGTAGAAAATGCCATTGATGCTGGGGCATCCCGCATCGAGGTTGAATATGCCGATGGTGGCAAAAGCCTTATTCAAGTTACGGACAACGGATGCGGGATTATGGCGGATGATTTGCCGCTTGCCATGTCGCGTCATGCTACCAGCAAAATTGATGGCTCGGACCTGCTGAACATCCAAAGCTTTGGTTTTCGGGGTGAGGCTTTGCCTTCTCTCGGCGCAGTGGGGAAGCTCACCCTGACCAGCCGCACAGCTGTATCGACGGGGGCTGAGTTGCAGGTGAACGGTGGTAAGTTTAGCCCCGTGCGTCCTGCGGCGATGCAGCTAGGCACCCGCGCAACCCTGCGAGATTTGTTTTATGCCACGCCAGCGCGGCTCAAATTTCTGCGTTCAGATCGGGCGGAGGCACAGGCGATTGCCGATGTGGTAAAGCGTTTGGCCATGGCAGAACCTACGATTACCTTTTCGCTACGTGATACTGGTAAGGACCGGATGGTCTTTCAGGTGCAATCAGAGCAAGGTGATATGTTCTCGGCTTTGCGGGGCCGCTTGGGTCAGCTGATGGGTCGTGACTTTGTGGTAAATGCCATCGCTGTGGATGCGGAGCGTGAGGATATCACCTTAACTGGCTTTGCGGCGCTGCCGACTTATTCGCGCGGGGCGGCGGTGGCCCAGTTTATTTTTGTGAACGGTCGTCCGGTGCGTGATAAACTGTTGCTTGGGGCGGTGCGCGGGGCTTATGCAGATTTTCTATCCCGTGACCGTCATCCCGCAGTTGCGCTGTTTGTGGAGTGTGACCCGAGCCGTGTCGATGTGAACGTGCATCCTGCTAAATCTGAGGTCCGGTTTCGCGAGCCGGCTACGGTACGAGGGTTGATCGTGTCAGGCCTGCGCCATGCTTTAGCTGAAGTAGGTCACCGTGCGTCAACCACCGTGTCTAATGCTGCACTGGGAGCTTTTACTGCTCAGCCACAAGTGCAACCGCGGGTCTATCAAATGGATAGGCCAGGCAATACACTGGGGTATTCTGGACTTGTGGAGACTGAAACTATGTTCGACGGGCAACCGTCGGCGCGGATCGAAGAGATACCACAACTAGAGGCGCAACATCGACCCTTGGGGGCTGCGCGGGCACAATTGCATGAGAATTACATCTTATCACAAACCTATGAAGGTCTGGTGATCGTGGATGCCCATGCCGCCCATGAGCGTTTAGTTTATGAAAAGCTCAAGGCGCAGATGGTTGAAGAGGGCGTGCGTGCTCAAGCACTTTTGATTCCGGAGGTTATCAGCCTTTCTGACGGCGATATGGCGCTTTTGTTGGAGCAGGCTGGGACGCTCACCCAATTGGGACTGAGCATTGAGCCCTTTGGTCGAGGGGCCGTGGTGGTGCAATCGGTGCCCGCTATCTTGGGGCATGTGGATGTAAATCGTCTGGTACTAGATATTGTAGATGAATTGTCTGATGGTGGATCTTCTCAAAGCCTACAATCGCGGCTGGATGCTATTTTGAGCCGGGTGGCCTGCCATGGGTCGGTGCGTACTGGTCGACGCATGCAGGCGGATGAAATGAATGCCCTTTTGCGTGAAATGGAGGCTACACCACATTCTGGCCAATGCAACCACGGTCGCCCCACGTATGTGAGCCTTGCGATGGCTGATATTGAAAAATTGTTTGGACGCACATGACACTGACCCCTGATATTGTTTTGATGGTGCTGGTGACTGCTGGTGGGTTTGCGTTTTTGGTGATCATCTTGCTGTTTGTGGTGGCGCGCGCTGCTGGACGCTCTGCCCATGCGACGGCGCCGCTGACTAGCCAGATGGAGTATCTCAATCAAAGGGTTCAAACTATCGGCGATGGGCAACAGCAGTTGGCTGGTGGTTTGACCCATGTATCAGAGGCCCAAGCGGCGCAGCAAAGCAATATGATTAAGTTGATGGAAGCCAGACTCGCGGCAGTGCAAGAGCAGATGACCTTAAATCTTACAACAAGTGCCAAGAGCACAGCCTCCTCCCTGGGCGAATTGCAGCAAAGATTGGTCACGATCGATAAGGCGCAGGATAATATCCAAAAGCTCTCTGGGGATGTGCTTAGCCTGCAAGATATCCTCTCCAACAAACAAACTCGTGGGGCATTTGGTGAGATTCAGCTGCAAGAAATAGTCAGTAAGGCTCTGCCTTCAGATGCCTACGCTTGGCAAGTGACACTCTCGAACGGCAAGCGCGCTGACTGTTTGATCCATTTGCCCAACCCACCGGGTCCAATTGTCATCGACAGCAAGTTCCCTCTGGAGGCCTATGAGGCGCTTCGCAATGCCAAGACCGACTGGGAGGCAAATGAAGCTGCCAAGTTTATGCGCAGCAGCGTGAAGGCCCATATCAAAGCGATTTCGGAGAAATATATTCTCGACGGTGAGACTGCTGATGGTGCGTTGATGTTTTTACCTTCTGAGGCAGTTTATGCAGAATTACACTCAAACTTTCCAGAATTAGTGCGTGATGGGTTTGAAGCACGGGTTTGGATAGTGTCGCCAACTACCTGTATGGCCACACTCAACACCATGCGAGCGATTTTGAAAGACGCCCGCATGCGCGAACAAGCCGGAGCAATTCGTACAGCCTTGCGGCTGTTACACCGCGATGTGGAGCTGGTGGTAGACAGGGTTGATAAGCTCAACACCCACTTCAACCAGGCGCGCAAAGACATTGAAGGTATCACCACCGCTGCTGAACGCGCGGGCAAGCGGGCTCACAAATTGGACAACTTTGATTTTGAAGAGATTGAGGCAGCAGAAACTGTGGCGCCGCTAACTAAGCCGTAAACTGGCCTAGTTATCACTAGGGCTAAATCCGCAGAAATGGCTGCGCTATACGGGGTATCCAAGAATTAAATCTGAGTGGCGCATCAGTGGCGGCCAGACAGATGCAATCTTCGCCAATTTCTGCCACGGGTGTGTGGTTTAAATCTTCATTGGCCACTTCGACGTCGCCCTCAGCAAAACGCGCTGTAGCATCGCGAAACGCGCCTTGCAGTACTAAGGTCAGCTCAGTTCCTCTGTGACCATGATCTGGCACGGCGGCTCCGGCGGGAATGTAGAGTAGCCGCGCGGTGGCCAATTTAGAGGTGCTCAAAACCGCCTGACGTACGCCCATACCAACAGAGCGCCATTTCACATCGCGCAAACTACCGCCGATATAGGCCGCTAAGGGAGCTGATACATCGCTGTTGTTAAGAGGTTTTGGCACACTTGGTCCCTGAGCAATTAGCGCTAATGTTTCTGCCAAAGCATCATCGGCCACAGAGACCCGAGTGTCGGTCTCTAAGATTGCCCCGCCAATTGCGTCATACGCTTGGGCCGCAGCGCGGCAGCTGTCGCACATGGAAAGGTGGGTGGCCACAACCAGATTAAACGCTTCAGGGAGCGCTCCAGCAGCATAGCCCATCATAAGCTGATCGGTGAGGTGATGTTTAATCTGAGTCATATCATTCATTTCATGGTCTGGCGTAATTTCGCTAAAGCCAATCTAAGGCGCGATTTGATTGTGCCAAGGGGCAGACCTGTTTCAGCGGCAATTTCACTGTGGCTTAGATCCCCAAAATAGGCTTTTGTGATCAAGTCCCGTTGTTGGCTGGGCAGTACTGTCATGGCTTGAGTCAGTTGTTGTGATTCTTGTTGTAGAACCAAAACATCGGAGGCTTCAGGCTCGGCTTGTGGCCCCCATTCCAGATCTTCAGGCTCGGGCCTGCGTTGTTTTCGTAGGGCATCGATTTTTTTGTTGCGGGCAATTGTGAATATCCAAGTGGCAACGCTTGCGCGGCTGGGATCAAATAGATGGGCTTTATGCCAGAGAGTTGCCATAACTTCTTGTGTGCATTCCTCGGCCATGCTGGGTGAGGCGCCGGACTTCATTAAGAAGGCTTTGATGCGCGGAGCAAAGTGCCCGAATAATTCGGCAAAAGCCTGTTGGTCTTCATCGGCCTGAATACGCTTCAAATGCTGAACCCAAGTATTTTGTGGGGCGGTTTTTTTCACAGCTGGGATGCAAGCCTTCTGATAATGCAGTCGAATTGGTTTCAACACACCATAGGGCACCTGATAAAGATATGCACCCACTTCTTGTGATCTATCTAAACTACAAAACATAGTCTAAATACGCCCAAGAAAACAAACTGGATCACATAAAAACCAAAGTTTTCAAATGTAATCCAAACACACGCCCCTTGCGTAGAATAATCAAACAACGATGAAGGACCCGCCTATGCCATTCGAGAATACTACATTTGGAGCTAAGCGCATTGCGGTGATAGGTGGTGGCATATCCGGTATGGGAGCCGCCTATGAATTGCGTCAAACGCATCAGGTGGTATTGTTTGAAGCGGCCCCGCGATTGGGTGGTCATGCGCGCACCGTGATGGCTGGGAAAAACGGTGATTTGCCCGTTGATACAGGATTTTTGGTGTTCAATGATGTCAATTACCCTCATCTGATCCGTTTGTTTAAAGAACTTGATGTGCCGATCATGGACTCTGATATGAGCTTTGGCGCGTCGATTGATGGTGGTCGGCTGGAGTATGGCGTGTTGGCACCTTCTGCGGTCTTCGCTCAAAAGCGTAATATTCTGCGACCAAAGTTTTGGGGAATGGTTCGCGATATATTAAAATTTAATAAACGGGCTAATTTGGAACAGATTGATCCAAATGTAACCATTGGGGCATTGATTGAAAAATGGCAGCTGGGGGATTGGTTTCGAGACTATTATCTAACCCCGTTCACTGGTGCCATCTGGTCCACACCAATCACGCATATTTTGGATTTCCCTGCTCAGGCTATGATCACCTTTATGAAAAATCATGCTCTCCTTGGGGCCGATGGTCAGCATCAATGGCGTACCGTCAGAGGTGGATCTCGTGAATATGTAAGGCGGGTGGAGGAGGCTTTGAGTTCAGCTGGGGTTGAACTGCGTGTCTCAACAGCAGTTGAAACAGTGCGGCGCAGCACGTTAGGGGTTGAGATCAAAGCGGTGGGCGGGGAATATGAGGCTTTTGACGATGTCATTTTTGCCACGCACTCTGACATCACGTTAGCCCTGCTCAGCGATGGGAATTCCATAGAGCGTGAAGCTCTAGAGGCGATCAAATATCAACCCAATGAAATGATCTTGCACGGGGATACCTCGATTATGCCAAAGCGCAAAGCGGCTTGGGCGTCGTGGGTTTATACGGAAGATAAGGAACGACAATCGGATCGTATTGATTTAACCTACTGGATCAATCGCTTGCAAAGCCTGCCGAGTGATGACCCCTGTTTTGTTACGCTCAACACAAAACGAGATATTGATCCGGATCTGATCTATGATCAATATACCTTCCATCACCCAGTGTTTGATGTGGCGGCTCTAGGGGCACAAAAAGTTTTGAGTGATCTGAATGGTGCCAACTCAACATGGTTTTGTGGCGCCTGGATGCGAAACGGCTTTCATGAGGATGGGCTTGCCACCGGTATTGAGGCTGCGAGGCGCTTGATGGTACAGAATGCAACTATGATGGCGGCTGAATGAACAGCATCGATCATATTAAAGGCTATACCTACCACGGGCGCAAAGGGCCTGTTGAAAATGCATTCCGTTATGCAATTGACTATGTGTTAATTGACCTGAACGCACAGGGTTCAACGCCTAGCCTGTTTTCACGAAACCGGTTTAATCTGTGCAGCCTGTATGACGCTGATCATGGTGGTGCGCCGAAGCAGGGGCAGGGTCTCAGCTGGGTCCAAGAGATTTTGAAGGCTGAAGGTTTGCCGGGCCAAGAGCGCATTCTGCTTTTGGCACAGCCACGCATATTAGGTCATGTTTTTAATCCTGTAAGTTTTTGGCTGTGCTTTGACGCCCATGACGATCTGCGAGTCGTAATTGCCGAGGTCAGCAATACCTTTGGTCAACGTCATAGCTATCTGTGTCACCGCGATGATTTGGGAGCCATTAGCTCATCAGATGAGATTGGAGCGCAGAAGGTTTTCCACGTGTCGCCCTTTCAGCCAATACAGGGTGATTATCGGTTTCGCTTTGATATTCGGGCTGAGCGCATTGGAATCTCCATCGAATATCTGCGTGATGGCGGTGGGTTGATTGCAACCCTTGTCGGGCCGCGCCAGAAACTTTCGAACAGATCGATTCTGTCCGCCTTTATGCGCCGTCCTTTAGGTTCACACCGAGTGCTGGGTTTGATTCATTGGCAGGCTGTCAAATTGTGGTGGCGGAAGGCAACCTTTAGATCTTGCCCCGATGCACCTCAAAGTGATGTGAGCCGATGAGTTTTGGGCCACAACCCTCGCTGCCTTCCTTCGCACTTTTTGGTGGCTTCCTGGCAGCTGCTGGGCTGCCAATATATATTTTTGCCCCTACGTTTTACGCTGAAAACTACGGTGTCGGACTTACTGCTATTGCAGCGGCACTGTTTTGGCTGCGATTGCTAGATGCGGTGCAAGACCCTTTGTTCGGTTGGGTGTCTGAGCGACTGGGGCGAGAACGTAGTTTCTGGATTGGTTTTGCTGTTTTTATTTTGTTAGGATCGATGCTTTTGCTTTTTGCTATTCCACCGCAAACAGCGCCTCTCCTTTGGTTTTCTCTGTCTTTGACAGGTCTTTTCAGTTCGTTTAGCTTTTTGACTATCAATTTCTATTCCCAAGGCATGACTGCAGCATTGAGCCTGCCCGGTGGACACATGCAAGTTGCTGCATGGCGCGAAACTGGGGCTTTAATTGGGATTTGTCTGGCAGCGGTTGTGCCTAGTTTGCTGGTACTTTGGAGCAGTGCGCCCATGCTGACTTTTGCGCTGGGATTTGTATTGATCGGCCTTCTATCCCTTTGGGTGATGCGCCGGCAATGGGTGGGCTCCACGCAGCGGACGCCTTCAAATTTTAAGTTAATTTGGCAAGACCGGCCTGCGCGTAGTCTCTTGATTCTGGCTTTTGTGAACGCTTTGCCGGTGGCTGTTTCGTCATCCCTGTTTTTGTTTTTTGTGACCCACCGCTTACAGGCAACCGCTTGGGCGGGTGCTTTGCTCTTATTGTTTTTTCTCTCTGCTGCCGCCTCCGCGCCGGTTTGGGCCGCTTTGGCGCGCCGCTCTGGTACGCGCCGTGTTTTGCTCTTTTCGATGTGCTTGGCCATTATTATTTTTGCAGTAGCAGGTTTTTTGAGTACCGGTGATGTATTAGTTTTTGCCTTGGTCTGCATTATCTCCGGTGCAAGCATTGGAGCTGACTTGACACTTATGCCTGCGGCTTTTGCCCAAAGATTGGGAGTAATTGCCCCTAATGGTGCACAGGGTTTTGGACTTTGGTCTTTGATGAATAAGCTGACCTTGGCGCTGGCTGCCGTCGCACTTTTCCCTGTTCTTGAATTGGCTGGCTTTGATGCCACAGCACCAGAGCAAACTGGGCAGGCGCTTTTTACACTCACACTACTTTATGCGGTTTGTCCGCTATTTCTAAAACTGGTTGCGATCCTACTGCTGATCAAAACCCCATTGCAGGATGACGAGATATGACATTAACATTCATATGTTTAGGCCTTTTTGTTGCGGTACTTGTTGTTCTGTATAAAGCTAGTTTCAGGGCGCAAAAACCAAGTGACTACGCCACTATGACGCCGGTATTTGATATTCGCGACCATCTTAATGGGAGGATGCTCTGTGAAGGCGTCATTTATGGCCCCTTTGGTCGCGTGACAACGCGTTTTGTGGCACAGATGCATGCAGAGTGGCAGGGCAACACTGGGCAGATAACTGAGCACTTTCGCTATGATAGTGGAAATACTCAACACCGTGAATGGATGCTTACAGTGAGTGATGATGGCCAAATTCAAGCCGAAGCACCTGACTTGCTTGGTACTGGCCATGGTCAACAGGCCGGCTCAGCAGTGATGCTGAATTACACTATTCAACTAACCAAAGATGCTGGAGGTCATGCTTTGAACGTGACTGATTGGATGTATCTGATGGAGAATGGCACTGTTATGAATCGTAGCCAATTTCGTAAATTTGGGATTAAAGTGGCGGAGCTGGTGGCCACCATGCGGCCCATGCCTATGGAGGAAAGCCTTTCAAAATGAGGTTTGATGGAAAGCGATATTGGTTGGTGGGTGCCAGCGAAGGGCTGGGCCGTGCCTTGGCTCATAAGCTGAGTGCTGCGGGAGCTGAGTTAATCCTGTCCGCCCGCGCAGAAGACCGGTTGCAATCCTTGGCAGATGATCTGCCTGGCAAGACCCAAGTTCTGCCGCTTGATTTGGCCGATGAAGCCTCCGTTGCGCAGGCGGGCGAGACCTTGGGTCATGTAGACGGGCTAGTATTTTTAGCTGGAGCCTATTGGCCGATGTCTGCGCTCAATTGGGACGGAGCTGCGGCCTTGGTTATGGCGGATATCAACTTCACCGGCGCATTTAGGGTTCTAAATCAAGTTATGCCACAGTTTTTGCAGCGGGATGCGGGCCATATCGTGATCACAGGTAGCCTGTCTGGATTTCGTGGTCTGCCCGGTGCCATTGGCTATGGGGCATCCAAGGCGGGCGTCATGGCTTTGGCTGAAAGCCTTTATGCCGATCTCTGTCGCACGGGCATCCAAGTTCAAGTGGCGAACCCAGGCTTTATTAAGACCCGACTTACTGAGAAAAATACCTTCCACATGCCGTTTTTAATGTCCCCAGAAGAGGCGGCGGACCACATGTTTAAACACATGCAAAGCCCCCGCTTCAAGCGCAGCTTCCCCACTCTATTTTCATTGTTGTTCCGCTTCAGCCAGTTCTGGCCAGATTGGCTGTACTACAGGGTGTTTCGTTAGGGTTGGAGGTCATAAGTGGGAGCGTCCCAGCTGTGGCGAGGTGGGTATTGATCCAGTTTGATTCTCATTATTCAGTTCGAAACCGGTCATACTTTTGTGGAAATGCTAGATCTACATTTTTTGTTATTGCTAATCAAACAGACTATCACATTATGTGCTTGCCAATCATTTGTTTGTTACCATTGTCACACGAGCAGAAAAAACAGTGTAACGGAAACCATGATACATTTAGAAACTATGCTAGTGTTTGTAGGTGTAGCCACTGCGCTCGCTGTCGTACCTGGCCCTGACAACATTTTCGTACTCACTCAGTCTGCAGTTCATGGCCGAATTGCGGGACTAATTATAACGCTAGGTATAGCGTTGGGTTTGTTCGTTCACACAACCGCAGTCGCACTCGGCGTTGCTGTCATTTTTAAAACATCGCAATACGCATTTAGTACTCTGAAATATGCAGGCGCTGCGTACCTACTTTACCTAGCATGGCAGGCATTCACAGCGTCACAAGGCGATTTTGAAGGTGACAAGTCAAAGTCCGAAACAGCGCCAAAACAGTTTCTGCGTGGATTTACATTGTGTATAGCCAATCCAAAAATTACGATCTTTTTTTTGGCATTTTTGCCTCAGTTTGTCGTTCCAGGAAATGGATCAGTTATCGCTCAGTTTTATCAACTTGGAGCATTAATGGTCTGTGTGACACTTGTAGTTTTTGGTGCTATAGCGATTGCTGCAGGTGCACTTGGCACATGGATCAAAGGTTCCATAAAGAGTCAAATTTGGCTTAACCGAATTTCTGGAATCGTCTTTGTATCGTTGGCTGTCAAATTGGCGACTGCTGAAAAATAGTTTCGCGGTTGCGGTGGTTCTAAGCTTGAAACCATCACTCAGTCCTCAAAATCATTAACTCAAAACCTACCCTAAACTTCCAACATGCCGATCAAATATCTCCTTCGCCTTACCCCATACACCGCCGTCAATCTGCTTGAGGGCTAGGAGGCTTGGCAGGAGTTGGGATGCGAAGTCTTCGGAGCTTTCGCGCGGCAGTATTGAGGGCAGGTTGTCGATGGCAGTGACGTCTAAGATCGGGTCATTCTGCGCGCGTAGAGCTGGTTTTTCCCAGCTGGTTGCCTGATCATAAACCTTGATCGGAGAATAGGCACTGTTGGGATCACAGGCGATATCTCCAATCACCATAAGCTTGCGCGGGTCTGTTTTTGCTGAGGCTGTCACAAAGACTGGGGTGTCTTGATTGGCCAGAATACAATTGAGAAAAATATCATGCGTCAGAATTTCAGGATAGGGGCCGCCATGGGCGGTTTCTGCCATATCCCAACTGGTTACCGGGGTTCCAAGGGCTGAACAGAAATCGGTAGCACCTCTGCCCACGCGGCCCTTTGTGCCGATAATGATCACTGTGGGCAGTGCGGGGCTTAGTTCTGCGGCTATATCTGCCACAAGATCAGATGCGTGGGCAAAGGCCTGCACGGGGGCACAGAGTTCACCCACTTGTGCGGCGGCCCAGCTTTTGAGCGCCACCGCTGCACCGGCATATCCGGCCCAATAGCCAAAAGCGGCGATCCGTTGGCCAGCGTCATTAGTCAGATACTCCAGATCATAGAGCGTGCCACCACCTGCTTTGAACCGGGCCAAAAGGCGATGACCATCGGGCTGGCCCTTGTAGGCATGGCCAAACATGATGTGTCGGTGCCGCAGTGGCAGGCCGTCATCGGGTAATTCTTTCAGCCCCATGATGATGGCATCCCGGGGGGCTGTTTGCCACGCACCAATGCCCGCAAGTTGGGCGCCTGCATAGGCCTCAACCTCAATGGCCCGGCTTGGGTCCTGTTCAAGAGTTATCTCAAAACCCGCCTTAAGTAATGCTTGCACACCCGCTGGCGTTACGCCGACACGCTGTTCATTGGGTCGCTGTTCGGCTCGAATCCAAAGGTGGGTCATAAAAGACCTTTCGCGCGGACGGCGGCCACAGAGGGACGTGCTGCGAATGCAAGCTCGAATGCTGCCAATTTTGGGTAGCTACTGATATCAATACCATCGCCTTCCAGCCATTGTGATAAGGTGAATAGATGTGCATCTGCGATGGTGATGTCAGATCCAAAAATGTAAGGTCCCAAGATTAGGCTCTCAACATAGGCACAGTTTTCTGCCATGGTTTGCGGGACTTTTGCGGTCATATCGGCACGGGACTCTTTGAGATCTGCCCAGCGTTTGCCACGCATTTTATGGGCGTGGTTCACATGCATAGTAGAGGATAGATAATGCATGAATTCACGAATCTTGGCGCAGGAAAAGGCATCCTTTGGCATAAAATTAGGCGCGATGTATTCCAAAATCGCACCAGTTTCGGTCAAAACCCCGTCTGATGTCACAAGTGCGGGTACTCGGCCTTTTGGGTTTACGCCTAAATAGGGCTTTTCGCGCTGCGCGTGGGCGGCAATATCGACCAAGCATAGCTCGTATTCTGTGCCCAGCTCTTCTAAAATCAACGCTGACGCCAGAGACACTGTATGTTTGGCGGCAAATAGTTTGAGCATGTCCATCTCCTAGATATTTGTGCGTGCGTGGCTGCGTGAGGCGCCGTCCAAATGTGGGGTCGCGTTGTAACCTGACATAAGCGTACTCCCCCCTCTAACATCAAATCGATGCATTGAGGAATTGTGTATGGGTAACATGATATGAGCAAAGCCTTCTGGCCCCAATGCCAAGTGCTGTGCGATAGCCATGCCAATTACTCCGCCTGAGGTTATCACTAAGCTGCGTCCACCAAGCTCCACGAGCTCGGACATTACATCTTTGAAACGCTGTGCAAAATCACGATAACTGACATGAACGCTGTCCAATGATCCACTGTGCCAGGCTGTAAAAAGCTGGGGCACATGCTGGGCAAACTCCTCTGCTGAATTTGGTACAGGCGTATTTGTTTGGATATGAAACTCGTTGGCTAAATCAAAATACCGCATTTCATTAACCCGCGGGTCAACGGCCACCTCATATGGAAGACCTAGCCCCACGGCTGTTTCTCGGTGCCGCCTCAAGCTGCCGCAGATCACCCGGTCAAATTCCTCTCCATGGCCACGTAGATAGTCGCCCAGCCAGTTAGCCTGTTGGTGGCCAGTGTCGGAAAGCTGATCGTAGCTTTCTTCGTCTTTTGCGCCGGTATTTGCTTGTCCGTGGCGAATGAGGATAATTTCTGTTTTCATCATTAGGTTGCAATATCGTGTTTCACAATCTTTGCCAATTGGCTCCTTTCGATCATATAGGAAACTATGTTTGGCGCAAATTCGGCTGTGCCTGTCGCGTATGGCATGTGTTTAAGCGTTGTTTTTAGTTTAGACAGGGGTAAATTCGTAGGAGTGGTCCGATGACAGATACAGTCACCTTCACATTAGATGGAGCCGAAGTTTCGGCCCCAGTTGGACAGACAATTTGGGATGTGACCAAAGGGCAGGGCTTCATTATTCCACATCTGTGCCACCGTGATGAACCCGGATACCGGGCTGATGGCAACTGCCGGGCATGTATGGTTGAGGTTGAGGGTGAGCGTACTTTGGTGGCTTCCTGTATCCGACCAATCTCTAAGGGGATGGTTGTACACACCCGCTCAGACCGCGCCACTCAGGCCCGTCGAATGGTCATGGAAATGCTAGTGGCAGATCAACCAGAGCAAGATGTGGCGCATGATAAATCCAGTCAGCTTTGGGATATGGCCGTTGGTCAGGGCGTTCTAGAAAGTCGATTTCCTAAGCTGGAAGATGGGCGTATTCCTTTGTTGGATGACAGCCATGTAGCGATGTCGGTAAACTTGGATGCCTGCATCCAGTGTGGCCTCTGCGTGCGGGCCTGTCGTGAGGTTCAAGTGAATGATGTGATTGGCATGTCGGGCCGTGGCCATGATGCTTACCCCACTTTTGATATGGACGATCCAATGGGTGAAAGCAGCTGCGTGGGTTGCGGTGAATGTGTGCAGGCCTGCCCAACTGGGGCCTTGATGCCAGCTACTGTGACTGATGCTAATCAGGTGGGTGACAGTAAGGATTTTGATAGCGAAGTTGATAGTATCTGCCCTTTCTGTGGTGTGGGTTGTCAGGTGAGCCTAAAAGTAAAAGATGGCCGAGTGAAATACGTTGATGGCATCAATGGTCCTGCAAACGAAGGGCGCCTGTGCGTCAAAGGTCGGTTTGGGTTTGACTATATTCACCACGATCACCGCCTCACTAAACCTCTGATTCGTCGTGATGATGCCCCGGCTAAAGGGTTGAATGTGGATCCGGGCAATTGGGGCGATGTGTTTCGTGAAGCTAGCTGGGAAGAGGCGCTTGATTTTGCTGCCGGTGGTATGGCTAAACTGAAGCAATCGCGTGGTGGCGCGTCTGTTGCGGGCTTTGGCTCGGCTAAATGTACCAATGAAGAGGCGTATCTATTTCAAAAGTTGATTCGACAGGGCTTTGGACACAATAATATCGATCATTGTACCAGGCTGTGTCATGCTTCTAGTGTGGCAGCACTGATGGAAAATATAGGCTCTGGAGCAGTTACTGCGACATTTAACGAAATTAAGAATGCTGATGTTGCGATTGTAATTGGGGCTAATCCGATTGAAAATCATCCAGTAGCTGCCACCTATTTCAAGCAGTTCACTAAGCGTGGTGGAAAATTGATTGTGATGGATCCACGTGGTCAGGCCTTGAAGCGCTTTGCCAGCCACATGTTGCAATTTCGTCCTGGTGCGGATGTTAGTATGCTAAACGCGATTATGCACGTGATTGTGGAGGAGGGGCTTTTCGACCGGCAATATATCGAGGCATATACCGAAAATTGGGAAGCTGAGAAGTTGCATTTGAAAGATTTTAGCCCTGAGAAAATGGCTGGAATTTGTGGTATCGATGCGGAGACCTTGCGTGATGTAGCTCGAACTTTTGCGGGTGCTAAAGCTGGGATGATTTTTTGGGGCATGGGTGTGTCACAGCATATTCATGGTACTGATAATTCGCGCTGTCTTATCAGTCTTGGACTGATGACTGGACAGGTGGGTCGCCCGGGCACTGGTTTGCATCCTTTGAGAGGCCAAAATAATGTGCAGGGAGCCTCTGATGCTGGTCTTATTCCGATGTTCTTGCCAGATATGCAAACTGTGGTTAGCGGTGAGGTCCGTAAAAAATTTGCGGATGTTTGGGCTCGTGATGGCGGTGTAAATGAACCTCTTGATCCAAATAAGGGCCTGACTGTAACCGAGATCATGGAAGCGGTACACACTGGTGATATTCGGGGAATGTATATTCTTGGTGAAAATCCTGCAATGTCCGATCCCGATGTGGCTCATGCTCGAGGTGCACTGGCGAAGCTAGAACATTTGGTCGTGCAAGATATTTTTATTACAGAAACCGCTAATTATGCTGACGTTATACTCCCTGCGGCCGCTTTCGCTGAGAAAACTGGCACTGTAACCAACACTAACCGACAAGTGCAAATGGGTCGACCGGCTGTTTCGCCGCCCGGTGAGGCGCGGGCAGATTGGTGGATTGAAGTTGAGCTTGCCAAGCGTCTTGGTCTCGGCTGGACCTATGATCATCCAAGCCAAGTTTTTGCAGAAATGAAACTGACCATGAAATCTTTCGACAATATTAGTTGGGACCGTTTGGAAGATGAAAACGCGGTGACATATCCATCATTGTCACCGACGGATCCAGGTCAACCCATCGTGTTTGGAGAGGGGTTCCCTAGGACTGATGGGCGGGCCCGTTTTACGCCTGCTGACCTGATTGCTCCTGACGATGTGCCGGATGATGAATACCCAATGATTCTCACAACGGGACGGCAGTTAGAGCACTGGCATACGGGCTCTATGACCCGACGATCAAAGGTGTTGGATGCAGTTGAGCCTGAGGCGAATTGTTCGTTGCATCCATCCACACTGCGTAATCTGGGTATTGCTCCAGGCGGTTTGGTGCGGTTGACTACAAAACGTGGCAGTATTGATATTATGGCGCGTGAAGATCGTGCTGTGTCACCTGACATGGTATTTCTACCTTTTGCCTTTGTTGAAGCAGCAGCTAATTTGCTAACGAACTCTGCGGTGGACCCATTTGGTAAAATTCCAGAATTTAAATTTTCTGCCGTGAAGGTTGAAAAAGCAGCGAATCAAATCGCTGCTGAATGAGATTAATCCGGTGCTGTTGATACTGCCGCCTGTATTAGCGGGCCAGGTATGGCCGTGGCTGTTCTATGCGACAAATTGATACAGGATCATTTTACTATGATGGGGGCTTCAAAATAGTTTATGATCTGGCCCTAGGAACAGATAAGTCTGGCCTCAGTTGGCTCCAATTGATAGCTGAAACCGCGAACTTATATAAATAATTGAGATATTTAAATAATATTTTTGTATAGTAAAAGTGATATTTTTTTTGTAGTGAATTAATTAAGTATCACTAATCATATTATATTCACCCACATTTAAACGGTCTTTTGGATCTACTTCTAGCCATGACAATAACTTTGTTTGGAGTGGAATTGAACGGTTGTTCAAAAAAACTGATTGACCTTTGTCTGGTGTCAGTCGCATTACTGCACCAGACCTTTTAAAAAGGCACCGAGAACCGGTATTGGGAGGATAATATTGTGACTGCGACTGACTCCGCGGATCTGGTTTCTATTCCAGCATTATTGGCACGAAATGCGCGTGAATTTGGTGACAAAGCCGCTTATCGGGAAAAAGAATTTGGTATCTGGCAGAGCTGGACCTGGAGTGAAGCAGTGGAACAGGTTGAAGCGCTTGCGCTGGGCTTGTTGACACTTGGTGCTGCTAAGGGTGATCACATCGCTATTGCTGGTCGTAATAGGCCTTATTTATATTGGTCCATGTTGGCAGCGCAATGGATTGGGGCAGTGCCTGTGCCAATATATCAAGATGCTGTTGGAGATGAGATTTCTTATGTTTTGGATCACTGCAACGCGCGATTTATTGTTGCTGGTGATCAAGAGCAGGTTGATAAAATCCTAGACATTAAAGATGACTTAAAAAACCTTGAACGGATCATTTATTTAGATGGCCGTGGCCTTCGAAAATATGATCATAGTTTTTTATCACAATTCCAAAAGCTACAAGATATCGGGCGGTCAGCTAAAGATACTTTGGGCCCTGAATTAGCTGCGCGGCAATCTAGCCAAAATTATGATGATACCTGTGTGATGCTCTATACATCCGGAACTACAGGCCGTCCAAAAGGGGTTGTCCTCTCAAATCGAAATGTGATTGAGACTTCTAAAAATTCCTCACAGTTCGACGACTTAGGTCCGAACGAAGAAGTTTTGGCCTATTTGCCGATGGCATGGGTCGGGGACTACACGTTTTCGATGGGTCAAGCTTTGTGGACAGGTTTCTGTGTGAATTGTCCCGAAAGCCCAGAAACCATGATGACAGACCTACGCGAAATTGGCCCCACATATTATTTTGCGCCGCCCCGTGTATTTGAAAACCAACTGACCAATGTAATGATCCGCATGGAAGACGCCAGTCGGATGAAGCAGTGGATGTTTCATAAATCTATGGCACATGCCAAAACTGTTGGCCCAGCTCTGTTGAGTGGTCTGCCCGTCAGCTTTATGGACCGAGTGAAATATTGGCTTGGTGACAAGTTCATCTACGGGCCGTTAAAAAATACGCTGGGCATGAGTCGCGTGCGGGTGGGTTACACCGCTGGTGAGGCGATTGGACCAGAACTTTTTGATTTCTATCGCTCTCTTGGCATCAACCTTAAGCAGCTTTACGGCCAAACTGAGGCTACGGTTTATGTGACAATCCAACCTGATGGGGAAGTGCGTGCAGATACTGTGGGTGTGCCTGCTCCGGGCGTTGAGGTCCGTATTGGGGATAACGGGGAGATCTACTATCGCTCACCTGGAGTGTTTGTTGAGTATTATAATAACCCAGAGAGTACCGCCTCGACAAAAGATAAAGATGGCTGGGTAGCGACGGGGGATGCTGGATTCTTTGAAGAGACTAGCGGACATTTGCGGATTATTGACCGCGCAAAAGATGTTGGAAAAATTTCTGATGGCCGCCTATTTGCGCCAAAGTACGTTGAAAACAAGCTTAAGTTTTTTCCCAACATTCTAGAAGCGGTGGTGTTTGGGAATGGCTGTGATTATTGTACTGCCTTTATCAACATTGATCTTAATGCAGTGGGTAATTGGGCCGAGCGCAACAACATAGCCTATGGTGGATACCAAGAGTTGTCGCAGCACCCAGAGGTTCTAGACATGATCCAAACCCATATTGAAGAAACTAACTTAAGTGTAGCAGATGATCCTATGCTTTCAGGTTGCCAGATCCATCGCTTCCTTGTCTTGCATAAAGAATTAGATGCAGACGATGGTGAGATGACGCGGACACGAAAGGTGCGTCGTCGAATTGTGGAAGAGAAGTTTTCTGATCTAATTGCAGGCCTTTATGATGGCTCAGAGCGTGTTGCGACAACTACTGAAGTGACCTATGAAGATGGCCGTAAGGGTTCCATTTCTGCGACGCTTGAAATGCGGGATGCGGCCACAGTTGTGGCCCAGAAAATTGCTGCAGAATGACGTTATCTTTAAGTGCTGTGCTCACTAATTTTTGTCTGGAGTGTCTGACCTATGTTTGACCAACCTGAAAGCTTTGTAACCTCAGATGGCCGCACCATTGGTGGCGTTATGATGGAAATGAAAAATATTACGTTGCGGTTTGGCGGTGTGGTGGCGATCCAAGATATCTCTTTTGACATCCGCGAAGGTGAAATTCGAGCAATTATCGGCCCGAATGGTGCTGGAAAATCTTCGATGTTAAACGTTATTTCAGGATTTTATAATCCGCAAGAA
>Ga0308012_10000112_pt1 | contig 50968 bp, 37 predicted proteins | sample Neamet179_FD_203133 | JGI IMG/M metagenome (GOLD analysis project Ga0308012, IMG submission 203133) | Marine microbial communities from water near the shore, Antarctic Ocean - #179 | ecosystem: Environmental > Aquatic > Marine > Unclassified | place: Southern Ocean | collected 2014-07-25 | reverse complement strand
CGGTTTAACTTTAAATGTATTAAATGTATTAAATGTATTAAATGTATTAAATATCTTTAGTTGAATACTATACCCGTTACCATTCAAGATGCAGGTTTCAGAGTGCTTGAGCGATTTCAATTCAAGGCGCTGTGATGAAATAAGGGTTATTCAGGAGAATAGCTCCTGCATTCTCTAACAACACCATCCATGTAGCGTCCTTCTTAATCGCAGTAACGAAGTAGTGATATTGCTCAAGCCCTTCTTCGATGGGTTTAAAATGCTTTTAGCCATCGTTAAATAATCAAAGTATAGAACGACTATACTTAAATTATTCTCCTTACCTAAAGGCATTTTAATTCCCACTGAAATCCATCACTTTGATGGGTGACGGGTATAAATGAGTTACTTTTTCGATTGACTCACTGCTTCAGCAGCTGGCTTTGTTGGATCAAAGCGTCTAATTTGAACTACCATACCGATCTTAGGATGATCAAAGTAATGAATTTCACCCGTAATCACCCGGCGGTTTTGTTTAAAGGAAACTATCTTATTTTGATCTGTATTATTGTTTTTATTTAAGGATACTTGTGGAGTATTTTTGACGGATGACTTATTAGCTAGGTCAAGAATATTGAATTCACTATTAATATAAAGGTAATGTTCTAAGTGAACTTTAAATAACCCGTCGAGAAACCAAGATTGAAGCGGAGCAGTAATAACAGCAGCTAAATCAGAGTCATTAGCCATACCTAATGGAATTTTCGGGGCTGTAATATCATAGGATAGCTCAGAAATAACTTGTTTAATTTGTTCTTCATTTCTAATTATTTCAATATTACTATTATCACTATCTTCATCTTTGTCTGCAGTAATGTTGTTACCAATATTTTTTTCAGGAACATTACTTTCGATATCTAACAACTCGAACTGTGAAAAAATATTATTAAGTTGTTGTTGCTTTGCTTGCAGTCTAACTTGTTCAGTAATTGAACCTTCATGTGTTTCATCATCATCTTCAGTAATTTCTCGTTTAACAACTAAACCTTCCGTTTGTCCTACTTCACTCTCAGTTAGGTTTATTGGATTACGCATTAGCGCTTCAGCTTCTTGCCTTTTCTGACTCTCTTCTCTGTGATCTAAAATCACTTGCAGCTCAAGTGATTGCAGAGAATTACTCTGTTTTGCTAATGCTTGTTGATATTCTAGATCTAGACTTTTACCGGCATAAACTCTCATTGCTTTTGCTTGTCTTCTTTCTTCACCCAATTGGCGCCAGCCTAAATGTAATAACGGTACATAATTACGTGATCTTTTTATTCTATTAGCAATAGATTTCAAACGTAACGAGTCTTGACTAATTAAGTAAGGTTTATCACTTGCCCAAGTGATTTCCCCTTCATCATCATCTTGCCATTGTTCAAGTCCGTTGATAGTTGTGGAGATTTTTTCGACGGGAAAAGCGTCGACATTAAAATCGACAAGCTGCTCTGCAGTTAAATGTTGCACAATAGAAGCTGTTGGAATAACACACAGTGGCGAATTGCTATCAATAGGGTACTGGTTATATACGGGAAGCTCAATATCGGCATATTGTACTTGGTACGTTTTTTCTATAACTGCTTCAGATGTTATAAGGTCACCCAGACTTGATTCATCGAGCTCAGGTGAAATAACCTTCACTGACATTCGAGGTAGTGACTCTATTCTTTTGACATCTTTTTTATCGATAGAGGTATTAGTATGGTCAGTATTTGAATCTTCTACTCTATCGCCTACAACATTTACTTCATCTGGTTGTTTTTTTTCAGGCCATATAATATGAGGGATAACCGTTATGTCATACGGAAATTGTTTTTCTGGGCTCTCACAATTGGGTAATAATTTTTTTAATGAAGCAATGTCAGGTTGTAAATAGGGGGCTAATAAATCAAAAGCCCGTTGCTTTTTATAACTTAAATCCCTAGAGGTAAATTGTTCGGTATTTTCTGAATTATTGGATACTTGTTTAAAAAGAATCACTTCAATTTCAAACCAACGTCCTTCCTGTTCATCTAACTTGATAGTGCTGTTAGCAGCTAAAGCATTATTATTTATTAATAAGCATAAAGAGATGAATGCAGAGGCTAATATAGTAGCCGCTTTAAGCGTTAACTTAAAAGCTAAATTAGAGGTGGCAATTGAATTGTATTTCATTAAAAATCCGTATTTTATAACTGATTATATCAGTCGATCGAAATCTGTCGAACTAAGCTTTTTTACAATGGTATATAGAAGCATGAGCAAAGTAAAACTACAAAGTTGATACTTGCTCAAGATTACCATTATGTCGGCTATCATTTAATTAAGTCATTTAATTAAGTCATTTAATATATTGGCAATTAAAGTAAAGCGTTTTTGCGTATCGTCATTGGCTTTTACAAATTTTAATTTACTCGCGCCAGCCATACTATAAACGGATGGGTTCTTTTGAATTAAACCAATAATTAACACAGGGTCAACGGTAGTATCATTACTAAACTCAATAGAGCCGCCTGTTGCACTTGCTTCAATCCGAGAAATACCAATGGTTTGCGCTTTAAGGCGCAATTTGGCTATCTGTACCAAGTTTTTACTTGGCTGAGGCAATAAACCAAATCTGTCGATTAACTCCACCTGTATATCATCAAGTTCTCGTTTGTTTTTACAACTGGCTATGCGTTTATATAAACTTAAACGTAAGCTCACATCAAAAATATAATCATCGGGAAGCAGCGCAGGTATACGTAGCTCAATTTCTGTTTGATTCGACATAACTTGGTCTAAAGATAACTGCTTACCTTCTTTAAGCGCAGCAACGGCTTGGTCGAGCATTTCCATGTATAAGCTAAAACCAACTTGGCACATTGAACCACTTTGGTCTTCACCTAATAATTCCCCCGCACCACGAATTTCTAGATCATGAGTTGCTAGGGTGAAACCTGCACCTAAATCTTCAAGTGAAGCAATAGCATCTAAACGTTTTTTAGCATCTTTGGTAATACGCTTTTCATTAGGTGTTAACAAGTAAGCGTAGGCTTGATGATGCGAGCGACCAACACGACCACGTAATTGATGTAACTGCGCTAAACCAAGGTGGTCTGCTCGGTCCATAATGATGGTGTTGGCGCTAGGTACATCGATACCTGTTTCGATAATAGTGGTACAAACAATAACGTTAAATCGCTGATGATAAAAGTCACTCATAATACGTTCAAGTTCACGCTCACGCATTTGCCCATGAGCAGTAACAACCCTAGCTTCAGGCACTAGTTTTTGAATGTCTGCGGCTGTTTTATCAATGGTATCCACATGGTTATGTAAGTAATAAACCTGACCACCACGTAATGTTTCACGGAGGATAGCTTCTCTAATTAACGCTTCGTCGTGTTCTCGTACAAAGGTTTTTACAGCTAAACGCTTAGCTGGCGGCGTAGCAATAATAGACAAATCGCGCATACCGCCCATCGCCATGTTTAAGGTACGTGGGATTGGCGTTGCAGTTAACGTTAAAATATCAACATTGCTGCGTAACTGTTTGATCTTTTCTTTTTGTTTAACACCAAATCTGTGCTCTTCATCAACAACAAGTAGACCTAAGTCTTTATATTTAATGCTATTTTGTAGTAATTTATGTGTACCTATTAGAATGTCAACTTGACCAGATTCAACTCTGGCAATCACTTCTTTTTGTTCTTTTGCGGTTTTAAAGCGTGATAATACTTCTGTTACTACTGGCCAGTTAGCAAATCTGTCTCTAAAATTTTCATAATGTTGTTGAGCGAGTAACGTAGTGGGAACAAGGATCGCGACTTGTTTACCGTCATTTACGGCAACAAAGGCAGCACGCATAGCGACTTCTGTTTTACCAAAACCAACGTCACCACAAACAAGTCTGTCCATGGTCTTGTGCGATAACATGTCACTTACGACGGCATTAATTGCTTGTTTTTGATCGAAGGTTTCTTCAAAACCAAAACTGTCACTAAATGCTTGGTAGTCTTGTTTGTCACGTTTAAAACTATAACCATGATTACTGGCACGTTTTGCGTAAATATCGAGTAATTCAACGGCAACATCACGGACTTTCTCCGCTGCTTTTTGCTTGGCTTTACTCCAAGTATCATTGCCTAGTTTATGTAACGGAGCATTATCACTGTCTGCCCCTGAGTATCTTCCTATTAGATGCAAAGCGCTAACGGGAACATAAAGCTTGGCTTCGTTGGCATAACTTAATACTAAAAATTCAGTAACTATGCCGCTATTTTCAATAGTTTGAAGACCTAAATAGCGGCCAATACCATGTTCTATATGAACAACGGGTTGCCCAATAGTTAACTCAGCTAAGTTTTTAAATAAGGCATCAGCTTGTAAGTCTTGTGCTTTGGTTCGACGTCTTGCTTGTGAAACATGGTCGCCTAATAATTCTGCTTCTGTGACCAGTGCTATTGCATTTTTCTGGCTATTACCTTTGGCTTGAAAGGCAAAACCTTGGGTTAAGCGATTAACCGTAATACCAATAGTATCGGTAGCATTGATAAAATCATCAATGCAATCAAACTGTGCGGGTTTTATATTGTCGCGCTCAAGGAGTTCAAGCACACTTTCGCGGCGACCTTGGCTTTGCGCAATAAAAAGAATTTTGTTTGGGGTGTCTTTACTGCTGATAAATTGATTAATTAATTCGAACGGCTGCTTCAATTTATGATTAATGGTTAAATCGGGCAGCGGGTTAACATCAAAGTTTATTTCGCTGCTTTTATTTTTATTTTTATTTTTTTCTTCTTCAACTTCTTCAGTAGAGCTAGCATCCGAAGCTTTAACCGCTAAAAGTTCATTATCGTTTAAACTTGTTACTTCAATAACGTTTTTCTTTGCAATAGTAATACGATCAAATGGTTTTAACGCGCTATACAACATGTCCGCGGTTAAGAATAACTGCTCAGGCGGTAATAAAGGTCTTGTTGGATCATAACGTCTGTTTTCATAGCGATATTCTATATCAAGCCAATATTGTGTTAATGAGTGCTCAATGTCGCCACTTATAACGACTAGCGTATTATCCGTTAGATAATCACACAGTGTATTGCTCAGTGCTTTTACTTTATCGTCATCTTGTTTATTATTAAAAAACAGAGGTAAGTAATATTCAATACCAGGCGGTAAAATGCCATTACTGACTTTATGATAAACAGATTCTTTATGAATATTACCAGAGAATTGCTCACGAAATTGACTACGGAATAAGTTGATACCTGCTTCATCAATAGGGAATTCGTGTGCAGGTAGTAAATTAATCTCTTCAATTTTTTCTTTGGAACGTTGACTTTCAGGATCAAAAAGTCTTATTTCATCAATTTCATCATCAAAAAAATCTAAACGAAAGGGGGTTTTGCTCCCCATAGGAAAAATATCTAAAATTGCACCACGAGCTGAAAACTCACCATGCTCTAATACTTGCTCAACACTTCGGTAGCCACTTTCTTGAAGAGATTGGCGCATTTGGTGTAAATCTTTTCTATCGCCTTTTTTTATGATTAAACTGTTGGCTTCAATATATTGTTTAGGGGCAAGTTTTTGTACTAGCGTAGTGACGGGCACAATAATAATGCCAGATTCCATACGTGACAGTTCATACAAGGTCGCTAGGCGCTGTGAAATAATATCTTGATGTGGTGAAAAATTATCATAAGGCAGGGTTTCCCAATCAGGAAATAAACATATGCTCACGGTATCTAGATGATCACTTTTAGCTAAACTAATTAGCTCTTGTTCAACCTTTAATGCTTGGGGTGTATTATTGGTAATTAGCAATATTGGCGTTTGCGCTGTTTTTGCCGCTTGATATAGCGCAAAGCTGCTACTGCTACCAGGTAGATTATGCCAAGTTTTTTTATCGGGATTTTTGCCACGGCGTTTGGCCAATACGGGGGTTAACAGGCTACTTGCTTTGCTCATGATTTCCTTACACTAATTACAGGCGCGATTTAATATGCGCAACACTAATTACAATAATAATGACCGCTATTCTAATTAAGCTAAACACAAAGCGCTAGTGCAGATGTATTTTAGTTTTGTAATAACTTAATTCTACTATAAATTTTTCTATTTGGACGATTATTAGGGCCAATAGTTAGCCGACTATCAAAATTGTTTTTGTATGATAAATAGGCAGTTTTTTAATGTTGTTTTTTGACAAATCACAGTTTTTTTCCTAAACCTAGTAAGGACTGTTAAGTTGTTTTTAATATTTATATAAGAACACTAAATGGTCTTTTTTTATATGGATAACTTTATAAGGAATTAAAGATGATGGATCAGAAAAAACACCTCAAAAAAACCATTTCTGCTATAACTCTGGGTATTATTTTGCTCGGTAACGCTTCAATAGGTCATGCTAAAGAAACGAGCGTTACACAGTCTACTCAAGTGAAGGCAGTTAAACAGCAAGTTGTTAACCTTAATAAATCAACACTAGAACAGTTGGTTACTTTAAAGGGCGTTGGACAAACAAGAGCTCAATCTATTGTTGTTTACCGACAACAGATGGGGGATTTTAAATCAATTAATGAACTCACTAATATCAGTGGTATTGGAGATAAAATTGTTAATGATAATAAAGCAAGATTAACGCTTTAAACTGAGGTAGGTAAAATAACTCAAAAATCAGCTAAGGCTGATTTTTTTACGTCTTTATTTTGTGCCATCAACAAAACAACAAATCAACAAATCAACAAATCAATAAATCAACAAATAAATAAATAAATCAAATACAAACATTACATTGGTGGAATAGTTATAAACATCCTTCCTCTTATTACTTTTTGGAATATAAAATGCGATAGTTATAATGGTAAATATTTATATTTGTGGCATTATAGCGCCATTAATTTTTCATAACGTTTGAGTTAGCAGATGAATTTAACCCATTTAAAAAAACTTGAAGCTGAATCTATCCACATTTTTCGTGAAGTAGCAGCTGAATTTGATAACCCGGTAATGCTTTATTCAGTAGGAAAAGATTCTGCTGTATTACTTCACCTTGCGCGCAAAGCTTTTGCACCAGGTAAAATACCTTTCCCGTTATTACATGTTGATACCAACTGGAAATTTAAAGAAATGATAGCTTTTCGCGATAAAATTGCGGAAGAGTATGGCTTTGAATTACTTGTTCATCAAAACCCTGAAGGCATAGAAATGGGCATGGGTCCATTTACACACGGTAGTGCAACACATACTGATGTAATGAAAACTCAAGGTTTAAAACAAGCCCTTAACAAATTCGGCTTTGATGCTGCATTTGGTGGAGCTCGTCGTGATGAAGAAAAATCTCGTGCAAAAGAACGTGTTTATTCTTTTCGTGATGATAATCACCGTTGGGATCCAAAAAGCCAACGTCCTGAATTATGGAATATCTATAACGGTAAAGTACATAAAGGTGAAAGCATTCGTGTTTTCCCATTATCTAACTGGACAGAGCTTGATATTTGGCAATACATCTACTTAGAAAGTATTCCAATTGTACCGCTTTATTTAGCAAAAGAACGCCCAGTAGTTGAGCGTGATGGTACGTTGATCATGGTCGATGATGATCGTATGCCTATCGAAGAAGGCGAAGAAGTTCAAATGAAGAGTGTTCGTTTTAGAACATTGGGTTGTTACCCATTAACAGGCGCGGTTGAATCTACAGCAGATACCTTACCTGAAATTATTCAAGAAATGTTATTAACCAAAACCTCTGAGCGTCAAGGTCGTGTGATAGATCACGATAGCGCAGGGTCTATGGAGAAGAAGAAAATGGAAGGTTACTTCTAAGCAAGTAACTCACTGCAATTTTCACCATAACATTTATATTTGATTAAAATTTCCGAAGGAAAAACTTATGAGTCACCAGTCAGAGTTAATTGAAGAAGACATTCAAGCTTATTTAAAGCAACACGAAAACAAAGAGTTAGTGCGTTTTTTAACGTGTGGTAGCGTAGATGATGGTAAAAGTACCTTAATCGGTCGTTTACTGCATGATTCAAAAATGATTTTTGAAGACCAACTTGCTGCGATAGAAAAAGATTCCAAAAAATCAGGTACTACCGGCGAAGCTATCGATTTAGCTTTACTCGTTGATGGTTTACAGTCTGAACGTGAGCAGGGCATTACTATTGATGTTGCTTACCGTTATTTCTCAACAGACAAACGTAAATTTATCATTGCCGACACTCCTGGTCATGAACAATATACACGTAACATGGCAACAGGTGCATCAACGTGTGATATCGCTATTATCTTAATTGATGCGCGTTACGGCGTACAAACGCAAACACGTCGTCATTCATTTATTTGTTCTTTATTGGGCATTAAGCACATTATTGTTGCGGTTAATAAAATGGATTTAGTGGATTACTCGCAAGAGCAATACCAAAAAATCAAAAAAGATTATCGTGAATTTACCGAAAGCTTAAATTTTGATGACGTACGTTTTATACCAATGTCAGCATTAAACGGTGATAACGTTGTAGAAGAAAGCGAAAATATGCCTTGGTACCCTGGTGCTACCATGATGAAATTGCTTAATACTATGGACGTGAAACCAAAAGAAGTATTTTCTGAACTACGTTTTCAAGTGCAATATGTTAACCGTCCTAACCTAGATTTCCGTGGTTTTGCAGGAACACTTGCTTCAGGTCACGTATTAGTTGGCGATACTATTGTTGCTCTCCCGTCAGGTAAAGAAAGTGTTGTTAAAGAAATAGTTACCTTTGATGGTAACATTGACCGTGCTGATAAAGGTATGGCAGTAACGTTAACACTTGAAGATGAAATTGACATTAGTCGCGGTGAAATGATTGTTAAAAAAGGCAATATGCCTGTTTCAACAAAAGAGTTAAATGCAACCGTAGTATGGATGCATGAAAACGAACTAGAAGCCGGTCGCGAATATTACATTAAACACGGTAGCAAAATGACTACCGGTCATGCGAGTAAAATCGTTAGTAAATATGATGTAAATACCATGGAAAAACTGCCTTCGTCACAATTAGCAGTTAATGACATTGGTTTGGTTGATTTTGTTATCAGCGAAGCATTACATTTTGACGATTATGAAGTAAACCGTGGTACTGGCGCATTCATTATCATTGATAGATTAAGTAATGTTACCGTTGGTGCAGGTATGATTAACTACGCTAATGACGGTGAAGTAAAAGAATACTCAGCATTTGAGTTAGAGCTTAACGCGCTAGTTCGTAAACAGTTCCCACATTGGGGTGCTCGAGATATTACTAAGTAATTATTTCTGACCTGAGTAAAAAGCTGACTGAGTAGTTTAATATTTAGATTATCTAGTAATAAGTTTACTAAATAATTTAGCTCACTACTTTTTCAAATAAGCGTGAAGTCTCTTCAGCGCTATAAATTTCGCCATAAACCCTTCTCGTGTTTATGGCGTATTTATTTTAGGTACCGATTAAAAACAAGGAACATTATGACAATAGAACAATGGTTGATGATAGGGGTGTTTATAACCACGTTCATTAGCTTAGTTAAATACAGCAAAGTCCCAGAACGTGTGTTTTCTGTGACGGTTTTGGTGTGTTTGGCGTTGTCGTTTGTCAATGTAGATGACATTTTAACAAACGCAGTAAACCCAGGGCTTGTTACGCTTGTTTTATTAGTATTGTGTTCATTCTCTTTTGAACGTACCAGTATTTTACGTCGTCTTTCAGGTAGTGTATTCAATGGCTCTAAAATAAAATCGACCTTACGTTTATTGTTAGGTACGGCTTTGTCTTCTGCGTTAATGAGTAATACTGCGGTAGTTGCTACGTTAATTAGCACTATAAAGAATAATAAACTTATCAATCCCGGCAAACTATTATTGCCATTGTCTTATGCTGCTATTCTTGGCGGTACGCTTACGTTAGTAGGCACTTCAACCAACTTAATCGTTAACAGCTTGTTGATAAAACAGGGTCAACCCGCGTTAAGATTTTTTGATTTTACCCTTGTTGGTTTAACCGCATTATCTTTATGTTTGTTTGTATTGATTTGGCGCAGCAAAAGCTTACCTGACATGGCGGCAGACAACCTAACAAGTAATGATTATTTACTTGAAGCTGAAGTATCATCAAACTCAAGCCTAATTGGTAAAAGTATTGAAGCGAATGGTTTACGTAATTTAGACTCATTGTTTCTTGTTGAAATAGTGCGTGCAGGGCGGTTGATATCGCCAGTAGCCCCTGACGAAAATTTACAAGCGCACGATAAATTAATTTTTAGTGGGGATGTTTCCAAAGTACTCACCTTACAGCAGTTTGACGGTTTAACCTTATTTGCTGAACAAGACGATTTACTGCGAGATAACTTAACCGAAGTATTAGTTAAAGAAGATTCCGCTATTGCCAATAAAAGCTTAAAGAAGGCAGGCTTTCGCGCACGCTTTGATGCAGCTGTTGTAGCGGTTCGCCGAGAAGGTAGTGCCTTATCAGGTAAACTAGGAGACATTGTTCTACAACCTGGTGACTTCTTGGTATTGGCTGTCGGTAAAGACTTTTGTAGTCGACCTAACTTGTCTAAAAACTTCTATATTTTATCCGGCCATCAAGCAGACAATATGCTCAGTGGCTGGCGCGATCAAGCCACCGTTTGGGGTTTTATCAGTGCCATTTTAGTCTCCGTATTAACACCTTTACCCTTACTGACTTGTTTGTTTGCTTACCTCGCATTTTTAATTTTTAGTGGCGCACTAACGGTTAACGAAATTAAACGTCGTTTTCCACTAGAAATTTGGATGATAGTATTAGGGGCACTAACCTTAGCAACCGCAGTAGAAAATACAGGTGTTGCTGCTATGATTGCACAATATATTGAGCAGCTATTACACGGGAAAAGCGTTTATTTAGCCTTTATTGTCATATTTATTGTTACCTTAGTAATGACCGAACTTATTACTAACAGCGCGGCAGCTGCATTAGTATTTCCTATTGCGTATAACATTGCCCTTGGTTTAGGCGTAGACCCTATACCGTTTGTTATGGCTGTTGCGTTTGCCGCAAGTGGTAGCTTTATAAGCCCTTACGGATACCAAACTAACGTTATGGTGTATAACGCAGGTAATTATCAGCTAAGTGATTTTATTAAGTTTGGCTTACCTATTTCAATCATATACAGCATTACCGTGATCATAATGATCCCGTTAGTTTTCCCTTTTTAATTTACTGAACTTAATGACCGAGTAATACGATGAAAACAGAAAATACCGTTTGGCATAACCAACAAATTAGCAAGTCACAACGCGCCGATTTAAAACAACAAAAACCAGCATTACTTTGGTATACCGGTTTAAGTGGATCAGGTAAATCTACGGTAGCTAATGCAGTAGACGCCTTATTATTTAAACTAGGCTGTCATAGTTACTTACTCGATGGCGACAATGTACGTCATGGCTTAAACGGGGACTTAGGTTTTAGTGATGAAGCGCGAGTAGAAAATATTCGCCGTATTTCAGAAGTAGCTAAATTATTCTTAGATGCAGGGCTTGTTGTATCTACGGCGTTTATCTCTCCGTTTGCTAGCGACAGAGCCCAAGCTAAAGCTAAATTAGAAAACGGTGAATTTATCGAAGTGTATATTGATACGCCTATTAGTGTTTGTGAGCAGCGCGATCCTAAAGGTTTATACAAAAAAGCACGTGCGGGCGAAATTAAAGACTTTACCGGAATTGATTCAACATACGACGTACCAGAGGCACCACAAATTCATGTTAAAACAGCTGAAAAGTCAGTTGAAGAATGTGCGATACAAATTGTTGGTTATTTAATGGCGCAAGGCTTCATTACTGAATCTTCTTTAGAATCAGCATAACTGTCTTCAGTGAATGAAACTAAGAACAATACCGTTATAGTTCAAATACAGGAAGTTTAAACAATGCATTATGATGTGTTTAATGGCGATGCTGATGGCATTATCGCGTTATTACAATTACGCCTCGCTGAGCCTAAAGAGTCAATACTTATTACGGGTGTTAAGCGTGATATTAGTTTACTTAAACAAGTGGAAGTCATTAATGCTAGTTCGGTAACCGTACTAGATATATCGCTGGAAAAAAATGTTCAGCCATTACAAACATTATTAGATGAACAGATTGACGTATTTTATGTCGACCACCACAGAGCCGGCGATATACCTAAATCATCGAAACTCACAACATTAATAAATACCGATGCGAATACCTGTACAAGCTTATTAGTGAATGACTTTCTAAAAGGTCAATATACTCACTGGGCAATTGCGGCTGCATTTGGCGATAACATGCTCGCTTCTGCTAAAAAACTTGCAGAGCAGGTAGGTTTAACAGAGCAACAACAAGCTCAGCTTAATGAACTCGGTATTTATATTAATTACAATGGTTATGGCGCCAGTGTTGACGATTTACACTTTCATCCCGCCGACTTATACCAAGCCTTATTAAAATACCCAGACCCGTTCACATTAATTAATGAACAAGGCTCACTTTTTTGGCAGTTAAAAGCCGCTTATGTAGCTGATATGGCTAAAGCGCTTGAGTCAGATGTATTGAGTGATAACGCAGTTGTTAAAACTATTATGCTTGAAGATGCCGCTTGGTCACGTCGAGTCAGTGGTGTTTTTGGTAATGACTTAGCCAACCAATCGCCTGATAAAGCGCATATTGTTGTTACACTTAATAAGCAGCAAGATGACACTAATGAGAGTGAAGACACTTATACATTAAGCTTACGCGCCCCGTTAAATAACAAACAAGGTGCTGGAGATATTTGTGCTAGTTTCCCCAGTGGTGGTGGCAGAGCTGCAGCGGCTGGTGTTAATGTATTACCAAAAAGTAACTTAAATAAATTTATTGAAACCGTTGAAGATTATTATAAGAGCTAGTATAAAAATTAGTATTAAAGTTACTATCCAAATTACTCACTAATCGGTAAAGTACACTACATTATTTTTAATGTGTAAAAGCATTTTAATCTATCAATTCAAAAGGTAATCAAAAATGAGTTTATTAATCACTGGCGGTACAGGTTATATTGCTAGCCATACCGTAGTTGAATTACTACAACAAGCTGCGACACAAGCAAGTAGTGAATATAATGAACAAGATATTATATTAGTTGATAACCTCTCTAATTCATCAACTAAAGTACTTGACCGTATTAAATCAATCACCGGTAAAACGGTCACGTTTATTAAAGCTGATATTTGTGACGAAGCTGCAATGACACAAGTATTTAGTCAATACGACATAGATGCTGTAATTCACTTTGCCGGTTTTAAAGCTGTTGGTGAGTCTAATGAAAAACCATTAGAGTATTATCATAATAATGTATCTGGTACCGTTACGTTGCTGCAGGTTATGGCGGCACATAACGTTAAAAACTTTGTATTTAGTTCATCGGCAACTGTTTATGGCGACAATATTTCACCGTTAACCGAACAAATGCAAACGTCGGCTACTAATCCTTATGGACAAACTAAGTTGATGGTCGAACAGATTCTGTTTGATCTCGCTAAAAGTGATCCTTCATGGTCTATTGCTTGTTTACGTTACTTTAACCCTATTGGAGCACATCCATCAGGCTTAATCGGTGAAAATCCTAACGGAATACCTAATAATTTATTACCTTATGTTGCGCAAGTAGCCGTTGGCCGTTTAGCACAATTACAAGTATTTGGTGATGACTATGATACTAAAGACGGTACTGGTGTTCGAGACTACATACATGTGGTTGACCTTGCCCAAGGCCACGTTAAAGCATTGGATAGTTTGGCTCACAAAAAGGGCACGGTAAAAGGTTGTAGAGCTATAAACTTAGGTACGGGGAACGGTACTTCAGTGTTAGAAATTATTAATACCTTTAAAGATATCAGTAAAGTGGATATTCCGTTTAAGATAGTACCGCGCAGAGCAGGTGATTTAGCCACTGTTTATGCTGATGCAACCCTAGCTAATGAATTGCTTGGTTGGTATGCGCAATATGACTTAACAGCGATGATAGAAGATACATGGCGTTGGCAGTCTGAAAACCCAGAAGGGTTCTAGTCATTACAATATGACAGGAGTGTTATTATATGAAAGGCCGCAGCTGTTATGCTTCGGTCTTTTTTTATACCTGAGACTTTACTTTCGCATGATAAAAAACATAACCACCGCTAAACAATAAACCACCAACCGCGCCCCACAAATGCGCATCAACGGCAACGGTCGCATCAATTAAAGTAGATACGTGATCGCCTGCGCCATAAAGCTGCTCATGACCTACTTTTAACCAAACCCCAATAAACAATAAATACCCTGTTTTATCTTTGTTATAAATATCCATTACAGCGCCAAAAACGAAAATTCCATGTATTACGCCAGACAGACCCACATATTGGCTGATTTGTGGTGAGAAAAAATACAAACCTACGCTGCAAATAATGGCTGAAGTAATAAAGAGTAAGCTGTAATTTACAAGATTATAAAAATGTCCGTGTAGTGCCCATAAAAGTATTAATGCGGCTAAATTTAATAAAAGATGTATGCCATTAGTATGAAGGAAATGTCCTGTAAGCCCTCGCCAAACCTCACCTTGCCCAATTAATTGATGTTGGTACACTAAGAAGTCAGTTACTTGAGCATCAAACACAAAAGCTAATATTGCCAATACCGTAATAATACTCACTATGAGGCTATGTTGTTTTTTAAAAGAGATGTTTTTAAAGGGCGTATTTTTTAACATTGATGTCATAATTCTTATTTAGTTATTTAGTTATTTAGTTATTTAGTTATTTATGATTTTCATCATTAAAAGTTAAAAATGATTACGGGTAAATACGTGAGCAGTTATTGATTTATACAATACAGTTAGAGTAAACAATTATTAGAGTATACAATGACTGCTTTAATAATTTTGCTTTATTTAACTTAGCTAAACTTAACTTATGTCTCGAACACTTTGCCCGTCTTGCCAAAGACCAGAAAAAGCATGTATTTGCCATTTCACTACTAAGATCATGAATGATATTCATGTGGTGGTATTACAACACCCCAGTGAAGTTTCACAAGTAAAAGGAACAATTGCACTCTTAGCAAAATCATTAGACTCTTGCCAAGTATTAGTCGGTGAAAATTTCTCGGGTAATGAGCAATTACTGCAAATTTTTGAGCAATACCATACCTTGCTATTATATCCCGGCGAAGAAGCGAAAGCCCTTGATGAGCATTTAGTACTTGAGTTACAAGAACAAATAAATACGAAACCACTTTGTTTAGTTATTCTTGATGGTACATGGAAAAAAGCTTATCGCATGTATATGATGTCGAAAAACTTACAACAATTACCTCAAGTTTGTTTACCTGAAAACCTTGCGAATGCAGGGCAATACCATATTCGTAAAGTAGCTAAGAAGAATGCATTGTCGAGTTTAGAAGCAAGCTGTTATGCTTTAGCGCTTTTAGAATCTGAAAACGAGACTAAACAAGTTAGTCCAGATCAGGCTGGGAAATATCAGCCCTTACTGGATAAATTTCACGCGTTTAATCATTTCCATTTATCTTTCAGAGTAAACTCTATTAATCACACTAAATGAATAATGAATAATCAATAAATAATAATTAACCGAATAAATAACAAATAGATCTCAAGGAAAACTAATGATAAACCATTCATTTTTAAGACGTTTCAGTAAAGTAAAACTAATATTATTTGTCTTAATCTCATCACTGATTTCTTTAATCACACTCGTCAATGCTGCACCAGCTAAACAGGAAATACGCGAGCCAGAAGCAGCAACAGGCTTCAAAAAAAAACAAGCAGTACACACCAAAGAATACATGGTGGTTACCGCTAACCCTTACGCAAGTAAAGCGGGTTTAGCAATACTTGCAAAAGGCGGCAGTGCGGTAGATGCAGCTATTGCAGCACAACTTGTACTGAGTTTAGTCGAGCCACAATCGTCAGGATTAGGTGGCGGTACGTTTATGTTGCATTGGCAGAAACAGAACAAACAATTAACTACGTTTGATGGACGAGAAACCGCACCAAAAAAAGCCACCAGTGCATTATTTTTAGATGCACACGGCAAACCGTTAAAATGGCACGATGCGGTAGTAGGGGGTAAATCAGTCGGTGTACCTGGATTAGTAGCTACCCTTGAAAAATCTCACCAACAGTTTGGACTATTACCTTGGAAAACATTATTTCAACCAGCCATTAACTTAGCTGAAAACGGTTTTGTTGTCTCGCCACGATTAGAGCAATTATTGGGCATGAATTTTAATCCCGGTTTACATGTATTACCTGAAATTAAAAATTATTTTTCACCCAATGGCGTTACGGTAAAAGCGGGTGATACGTTAAAAAATCCTAAGTTGGCAAAAGCATTACGTAGTATCGCTAAAGAAGGCGCTACAGTATTTTATAACGGTTGGATCGCAAAAAAGATTGTCGATAAAGTTCAAAATTCGGTTGTTTCACCGGGGTTATTAAGCCTAGAGGACATGAGTCGCTATCAAGCAATAGAGCGCGCACCGGTTTGTGGTCCTTATCATACATATAAAATCTGTGGTATGGGGCCACCAAGCTCAGGGGGCATAGCCGTAATTCAAATTTTGGCACAATTAGAATCATTCCAATTATCTCAATATCTCCCTAATTCCTTACAGGCTGTTCATCTATTAACGCAAAGTGCTCGATTAGCGTTTGCAGACCGAAATAAATATATTGCTGACAGTGATTTTGTCAGTGTTCCGGTAAAAGGATTGGTAAATACTGAATATTTGGCAAAACGAGCCGCATTAATTGATGAAAAAAGAGATATGGGGCAAGCAATTGCCGGTAACCCTGAAAATAGCTTAGAGCTTGCCAATGATAATGCCATTGAAAGACCGTCAACAACTCATCTTGTTGTTGTTGATAAACAAGGTAACTCAGTATCAATGACCAGTAGCATTGAAAATGGTTTTGGCTCAGCATTAATGGTACAAGGCTTCATTTTAAATAATCAATTAACAGACTTTTCATTAGCACCAAAACGTAATGGTAAATTAGTCGCTAATCGCGTAGAAGCTCTTAAAAGGCCACGCAGCTCTATGGCACCAACGATGGTCTTTAATGAAGATGATTCATTACGCTTAGTTGTTGGAGCACCTGGCGGAAGTCGTATTATTAATTATGTCGCGCAAAGCATCGTGGGTGTGCTTGATTGGCAACTTAATGCGCAGCAAACCACTAACTTGCCTCACGTAACTAATAGAAATAATGTGACTACACTAGAGCAAGATACTGACATTGTTAAATTAAAGCCGGCACTTGAAGGAAAAGGCCACAAAGTAAAAATTCAGGCTTTAAATAGTGGGTTACATGTCATTGAAGTGACTAAAAAAGGACTTGTTGGTGGAGCAGATCCTCGGCGAGAAGGGCTTGTGTTAGGGTATTAATCTGCTTTATACTCCCGTTTATAGTGCTCTACCAAACAGTAACTGCATTCATGTAATGTCTAGTGCGGTTAATTAATACCGCGATTCCAGCGTTCACTTAATCGGGACAGCCAACCGTCAACGTCATTCCCGAAGTTTCTCATCGGGAATCCAGTGATTTTGTTTGTTTTAAAGTTTTTGTTTCGGGAACTTTAAATGAAAGATGAAGTTAAATATTAAATTAAAGTGAAAAGAAAATAGATTCCCGACTAAGAAACTACGGGAATGACGAACGCTTGGTTTGGTATTAAAAGCACCAAGTGAATACAGGTATGAGACTTGGAGTTTTCGTACAAGAAATAGCATGTAATTATTGTCATAGACAATAGAAAGGCTCCTTTTTCAAAGAGGATTTGTAAACCAATGTGTTATCGTTTGTCTTAATCACTAATCAGTTATCATCATGCCGCTATCAATTATAGACGGCAATTTATTGCCCATTATGTATTATTAGCGGCAAGTTCACCTTTGAAATTCTCCTTCTGTTCATCTTTTTATCTCAGTAAAAATTATAAATATCTTTATTGTCTCTATACTTAACGCTGTATCTATAATTCTTTATAACGACAGTTATCGCTAACGTATTTATGGTGCGAAAATTGCTTTGTTCTAATTAATAGTTACACGCTTTAAATACCAACGAGTTATTGGCGGGAATAGAAATAATGTTAATAAACAAAAATAAGTCACCCGTTCTACTCAAATTAATCACACAAGTGTTATGTATTTTGGCGTTGGCATTTAGTGCTAACAGTTATGCACTAGAAAGCTCGGTGCAACTGCATAAAGTTGATCAAGATAAAAGTTTTGGTTATAGCCTTTCAGTAGGCGGTGATTTTTTTAATCAAAAAGCCTTTAATTGGCAAGTGAATTACAACCGCTTTGAAAATGTAATGATCAGTGATTTAGATAAAATCAGCCCTGAATGGGCGGATGCGAAACTTGATTTTACTATTCAAACCGTAGATCTAACTCTAGGTTATCGCTATTACCCCCAGTCTTATGACAAATTTATCAGTAGCCTTATAGTTGATTTTCAATTGGGCGCATCGGTTAACTTAAGTGAAAACAAACTAATTTTTCCTCCTGAAATTATAGAGGTTGATGACCTTTACTTTTCGAATCAAGGAGATGTTAATCCTGTGATATCAATTTCTCTCCAAAAAGTATTTACCAAAAACTCTGCAATGCATGTCGGTTTTAAGCATTATCCTAGCTATTCAGACTTCGGCAGTATCAGTTCGTTCTATATTGGATTTAAGTATCGATTCGGGCGGCAGGTAGGGTACTAATGATACATTTTAGTAACAGTTTTAACGCCTTTTAAAGTATATATTTAAAGAAGTCGGCCGATAAACAAATATAACGATGCCATTAGTATTATTAAATTACACGGGCAACGACATTTTTATTTCTGTAGTTTTAGTAGTTATCATTTTTGGAGAAGCGTGTGTTGAAGTATAAAATACGTTGTATTAAATTTTTAAGCATACTTACGCTTATTATAAGTACTAGTGCCTTTGCTGTTGATACCGATGGTGATACCTATGAAGATGCCGTTGATGCTTTTCCTAATGACGCGTCTGAATGGGTTGATACCGATGGCGATAACATAGGTAATAACAGCGATCCCGATATTGATGGTGATGGCTTACTTAATAATGTTGACCCTGATGATGATGGTGATGGCGCACCTGATAGTAATGATCCTCTTCCTCTAGACCATCGTGAATGGCTTGATACCGATAATGATGGTACAGGTAATAACACTGACACCGATGACGATGGCGATGGCGTGCCCGACTTACTTGATGTATTTCCCCTTAATCCCCTAGAGAGTTTAGATAGTGATAATGACGGTATTGGCAATATCGCGGACGCGGATGACGATACTAATTATGCGACAGGCGTTGGTGATGGTGTACTTGATGCTTATGATGCTTTTCCGCTCGATCCACTGGAAACAATAGATACTGATCATGATGGCATTGGTAATAATGCCGATCTCGATGATGACGGTGATGGTGTAAACGATGGCGATGATGCTTTTCCGCTAGACTTCAATGTTAATGCAGATCTTGATGGTGACGGCGTTGGTAACTCTCAAGATCCTGATATTGACAACGATGGTATTGTAAACACCCTAGATGATTTTCCTTATGATATTAATGAATGGTTTGATACTGATGGAGATAGTATAGGAAATAATACGGATACCGACGACGATACCCATGATGGAACGGGTGTCGGTGATGGTGTTCTTGATGTTGATGATGACTTACCGCTTGATGCCTCTGAGACCATAGACACAGATAATGATGGTATTGGTAATAATGCCGATGATGATGACGATGATGATGGTGTTCAAGATGGATTGGATAAATGCCCACTAGATCCACTCGAACGTTTAGACACTGACAACGATGGGATTTGTGACGGACCGGATCTTGATGCCGATGGCGATGGTGAACCTGACGCAAGTGATGCATTCCCTCTTGATTCGGCTGAAAAGTTTGACCAAGATGGTGATGGAATTGGTGATAATAGCGATGCTGATATTGATGGTGATGGCATTACTAATATTAATGATGATTTTGATTTTGATTCAGGTGAATATGTAGATACTGACGGTGATGGTATTGGTAATAATACTGATACTGATGATGACACCCATGCTGTTACAGGTGTTGGTGATGGTGTTGCTGATACAGCAGATATTTTTCCATTGGATGGAACAGAATGGGAAGACACTGACGGAGACGGCATTGGTAATAACTCTGATGTGGATATTGATAATGATGGATTAAGTAATAGTTTGCCACCTGACCCTGTAAACGATTCTGATAACCTCCCTTATGATTTACTTGAAAATCGTGATCCAGACGGCGATGGTATTGGAAATAATGCTGATACTGATGATGATACGCATGCTGTAACAGGTGTTGGTGATGGCGTTTTAGACTGTACTGGTAATAATTTACCTTGTGATGTGTTTCCTGAAAATCCTTTAGAATGGGAAGATTATGATGGTGATGGCGTAGGTAATAATGCAGATCCAGATGATGATAATGATGGCCATCCAGATTTTGATGTGAATGGGATTGCACTAGATGCTTTTCCTTTTGACTCTTCAGAATGGCTCGATACCGACAATGACGGGAAAGGTAACGACATTGCTGATGATGACGATGATAATGATGGTGTTTTAGATACCGATGATGCTTACCCTCTTAATGCCAATGAACAATATGATTTTGATGGTGATGGCGTTGGTGATAATAGCGATAGTGACGATGATAACGATGGTTTTACTGATGCAGTAGATGCCTTTGATAATGACCCACTTGAATGGTTTGATACAGACAATGACGGCACAGGTAACAATGAAGATACCGATGACGATGGCGATACTTATGAAGATGAACTTGATCTATTTCCTCTTGATAAAACCGAATGGTTTGACGCTGATGGTGATGGATTAGGTGATAATGCTGACGCTGATGATGATAACGATGGCATTAGGGATGTAGACGATGCTTTCCCTAATAATCCCGTTGAAGGTATTGATACCGATGGCGATGGCTTAGGTAATATATTTGATAATGATGATGATAATGATGGTTTTTATGACTTTGAAGATAAATTGCCATTAAACCCTAATGAGCACCTTGATACCGATGGCGATTTAATCGGTAACAATGAAGATTTAGATGACGATGCTGACGGCATGAGTGATGAATTTGAAATAACGCATAACTTTGACCCTCTTGATCCCGATGATGCTGAATTAGATACAGACCTTGATGGCATTACTAACCATGAAGAGGCATTAGCGGGTACGAACCCGTTATTTGATGATTATGCACCTATTATTACACCGCCACAGGCTGTACATATTAACGCAGAGCATACCTTTACAAAGTTAGAGATAAGCAGGCTTATATCTTTAACTAGCATATCCGTAAATGATGGGCTTGATGGAAAGGATTGTTGTGGGTTAACTGCATTAGGATTTGAAACCGGAGCTAAAAATGTTAGTTCAGGTTTAGTTCCCATACTTTGGCGAGCTGTCGATAATGCAGGTAATATAGCAACGACTTCACAAGTATTAAATATACACCCATTAGTTAATTTTTATGATACTCAAATTGTGGCTGAGGGAGGCGTAGCAAGAGTCAAGGTTGTTCTTTCAGGTGATGCGCCAGCTTACCCAGTAACATTACCGCTGACAATTTCAGGTAGTGTCGATACTGCTGATTACACTATGACGGATAATAATATAGTGATAGCACAAGGAACATCAGGTTTTATTGATATTAATTTAAATGAAGATTTTCAATTAGAAGGTGATGAGAAGCTAATAGTTAGTTTTGAAGAAGAAGTCAATTCAGGCGTTCATGCAGAACACATTATTACTGTCTCAGAAGACAATGTTGCGCCTAGTATTAATCTAACTATTTGGCAAAAAGGAATACCAGTGCCTAGCGTTGCAGTAAATGATGGGGAAGTAACCATTGTTTTAAATATTCAAGATTCTAATGTAGGAGATACGCATAAAATTGATTGGGATATACCTGATTATTTAAACGCTGTACTTTCAAGTGATGAATTGCAGTGGGTTTTCCCCGTTGACAATGTAAGTGTACCTGATGAAAATAAAGGGCTTATTAATATTAGTGTAATGGTAACTGACAGCGGTAACACAACGAACAGTGGTAGTGCCGAGTTATCGCAAACTAAACAAGTATTTATCCCTTTGTTGGCAACTCAGCAAACATTACGAACATTAGATACCGACAGAGATGGCATTAGTGACATTGATGAAGGTTTCAGTGATGACGATTTAGATGGTTTACCAGCTTATATGGATAATTCCACGATCTCTTACTTGCAACCACTTCATGTCAATTCCGCAATTGTTAAATTGGCGGAAACTGAACCAGGGTTAGAATTGAGACTCGGAAAGTTTGCGCTTCTTCAAAGTTCTGATGGCGTACAACTTACCGAAGAAGAAATAGTAAATACTGGCTTGGTTGAACAAGATAGTTTAGTAAACACTTCAGGCTATTTTGATTTTGAAATTCATAATATTATGCCATTTGGTAGTTCTGTCGCGATTGTTCTTCCTTTAGAAAATGTCATTGCAGAATACTCAGTTTATCGTAAAGTTAATGAACAACTTCAGTGGGCAGATTTTGTTGAAGACAGTAATAATGTTATTGCAACGAGTCTTTCTATAAACGGTGTTTGTCCTCCGCCTCACAGTGAACTTTATCAAGTAGGATTAAATGTTGGAGATAATTGCTTAAAACTACTGATTGAAGATGGCGGTGTAAATGATGCTGATGGTATTGAGAACGGCGTGATTGATGATCCAGGAGGTATCGCTGAAATTGATAATTATACTATTTCACTTGGTGTGACCCCTAAAGCGTCGAGTAGTGGTAGTTTTTCATTTTTTGCACTGCTGTCATTAGTACTAATGTTTTTATCGAGAACACGCCGTAGTTTTTAAAAAAATGTTGTTCTAACTGGGATAGGTAACCCTGATTATTTTGTGTTTTGGATTATATTACTTTTGCTATTACTCTAAAGTTAAAGGCTCTTATTTTAAGGGCCTTTTTTGACTTTATATTTGTTGACTTTATATTTGTTGACTCATATTTGTTAACTGAAAATTTATAAATTTAATGTTGTTTAATTAAACAAACCCTATTTAAGAGAATCATCAGTTAATTTAGGTTAATTTAGGTTAATTTAGGTTAATTTAGGTTAATTTAGGTAAATTTAAGGTAGATCAGCGATAAATCATTTTTTTGGTTGAATCCTTGTCATATTCTTGCTCAAATGGCGCCCATAGTCATAAATAATTAACATTGGTTACTTAGTTCGCGTCCTCCTTCAATATATTGATTCAATAGTTCATATATTTGAAGTCATCGCCAAAGATAACCTAGACATAATAAGCAATAGTCACCTAAATGAAATATTCCCGCGTTTTTATTAATAGCTTAGCGTATGAACTGGCGCCAGAAGTGGTAACCAGTGCAGAACTTGAGTCTCGTTTAACCCCGTTATATCAGAAATTTCGTATACCAATGGGGCAACTCACTGCGTTAACAGGTATAGATGAGCGCCGTTGGTGGCCAACAGATCATATTCTTTCTGATGGCGCTATCGTAGCGGCAGAAAAAGCAATGAAAGAAACTGGCATCGACGTGGCTGACATAGGTGCGGTTGTTTATACGGGTGTATGTCGTGATCAGCATGAGCCTGCTACAGCTTGTCGAATTGCAGCAAAATTGGGTGTGTTAAAAGACACTGCAATTTATGATATCAGCAATGCGTGTTTAGGCGTACTTTCAGGTGTTTTAGACATTGCGAACCGTATTGAACTTGGACAAATTAAAGCTGGGTTAGTTGTTTCATGTGAATCTGCTCGACATATTGTTGATGTAACTATAGATGATATGCTTGCTGATCCAACCATGCAAAATTATGCGCGATCTTTAGCGACATTAACCGGTGGCTCAGGTGCTGTCGCTGTGTTACTTACCGATGGCAGTTTAAACTTAGATACCGACCGTAATCATCAATTATTAGGGGCGAGTCACTTATCGGCACCCGAGCATAATAATTTATGTCAATGGGGCTTAAAAGAAGTCGGTCCACAACTATACCGTGAGTTTATGCGTACTGACGCAGTAAGTTTACTCAAAGAAGGTGTTTCTTTAGCAAAAGACACTTGGGAACATTTTCTACAACAACGTCAATGGGTTGAAGAACAAGTCGATAAAGTGATTTGTCACCAAGTTGGCGCGGCGAATCAAAAGCAAGTGTTAACCGCTTTAGGTATCCCTAAAGAAAAAGAATTTCCAACGTTTAAACTACTCGGTAATATGGGTACAGTTTCTTTACCTGTAACGGCTGCTATGGCGCATGATCAAGGTTTCCTTCAAAAAGGTGACAATGTTAGCTTTTTAGGTATAGGCAGTGGTTTAAATTGTATGATGTTAGGTCTTAAGTGGTAAGTATGTCAGATAGTAAATTAGAAAGTAAGTTAGCTAAATCCTTTCCGTTCAAACGTAACTTCATCAACCGTAATGGTCATCAATATCATTATGTTAATGAAGGGCAGGGCTCAGCTGTTGTTATGGTTCACGGTAACCCAAGTTGGTCTTTTTACTACCGAAACCTTGTTAGTCAATTAAGTGAAAACCATCAATGTATCGTACCTGATCATATTGGCTGTGGTTTATCTGATAAACCTGGTGATGATGGTTATGATTACACACTAGTGAATCGTATTGATGACTTAGACGCATTACTTGAACACTTAGATGTAAAAGAAAATATTACCCTCGTAGTACATGACTGGGGCGGTATGATTGGTATGGGCTATGCAGCCCGTTACCCTGAACGTATTAAACGCTTAGTTATTTTAAACACTGGCGCTTTTCATTTACCTCAAGCTAAAAAATTACCACCTGCATTATGGTTAGGTAGAAATACTTTTGTAGGCACATTATTAGTGAGAGGCTTTAATGCTTTTTCTAGTGTTGCTTCCTATATAGGTGTAAAACGAAAGCCTATGTCGAAAGAAATACGAGAAGCTTATGTAGCCCCTTTTAATTCTTGGGAAAACCGCATTTCAACCTTACGATTTATTCAAGACATCCCTTTAAAAAAAGGTGATAGAAACTATCAGTTAGTTTCTGACATCGCCGACAGTTTAATTCAGTTTAATAAAGTTCCTATGCTGATTTGTTGGGGCTTAAAAGACTTTGTTTTTGATAAGTACTTTCTTGAGGAATGGCAGCAACGTTTTCCTGAAGCTCAAGTACATGCTTTTGACGACTGTGGTCACTACATTTTAGAAGATGCTAGCGATGAAGTTGTACCATTAATAAATGAATTTTTAAAAGCGAGTGAAACGCAACTAACTAAGTAAGCCTACCTCCAAAGGAAACAGGATAATGACAGATATATCGTTGGAATTGTTGGAACCATCAAACCAAGCCAACTTATGTCGACACCTCGCACATGCAGCAACAGCAACGCCAAACGCGTTAGCTGTTGCCGTGCAAAAATGCCAACGTGGCAAACTTACCTATAACGAAATAGACTTTTCCAGCTTACACCAACGCAGTGATGAAATTGCTTATGCATTAAATGCCTATGGCCTAAAATCAGGCATGAAAGCGGTGTTAATGGTAACCCCAAGTATCGATTTTTTTGCCTTAACCTTTGCTTTATTCAAAGCAGGTATTGTCCCTATTTTAGTTGACCCAGGTATGGGCATTAAAAACCTCAAACAATGTTTTGTAGAATCTGCGCCCGATGCGTTTATTGGTATTCCTAAAGCACATGTGGCCAGACTACTGTTTAGTTGGGGTAAGGGGAGTGTTAAAAAGCTCTTAACGGTTGGCGGTAGCTCTGTTCTTGCTAAGTTTATTGGTGGAATGAGTTTAACCGAGCTGTTAAGGAAATTTCCACTTTCAAGCAGTCGTATTTCCAATGGTAGTATTTCAAGTTCTACTATTTTAGATAGGGCTTCTTATGAAATGGTGAAACTAGCGGATGATGCAATGTCTGCTATTTTATTTACCAGTGGTAGTACCGGTACACCCAAAGGTGTGGTGTATAGTCATAAAATGTTCGAAGCACAAATCACTGCGCTGAAAGAAGACTACGCTATTGAACCCGGCGAACGTGATTTAGCAACTTTCCCATTATTCTCATTATTTGGCCCTGCATTAGGTATGGCTTCTATTGTTCCTGATATGGACGCAAGTAAACCGATTAAAGCTAATCCCGATTTTATTTTTGCGGCTATTGAAAAATACCAATGCACTAACCTATTTGCTAACCCTGCATTAATAGAAGTACTAGGGCAGGCCGGAGTAACAAACGCTACTAATAATGCGCCTAAAAAATTAACGAGTTTAAAACGAGTTATTTCTGCAGGTGCTCCGGCTACGTTACCTTCAATAGAGCGATTTACACAATTACTGAATGAAGATGCGCCAGTGTTAACCTCTTATGGCGCTACAGAATCACTACCACTCACTAAAATAGCGAGTGCCGATTTACTCGCAACCAGCCATGTTACTGATAATGGCGGTGGAATTTGTGTAGGCTCACCAGTTAATGGTGTTGAAATAAGTATTATTGAGATCACAGAAGACGTTATTGAGCTATGGCATGACGACTTAGCATTACCAACGAATACTATTGGTGAAATTGTGGTAAAAGGCGATATGGTTAGCCGCCAATATTACAATCGAGAAGTCGCTACAGCACAGGCTAAAATTAGTGTTGTTGACTTGAGTGCTACTAACGATAAACCGAATACTACTAATTCTAATGAAAATGCAGTTCGTCATCGAATGGGCGATTTAGGTTACCTTGATGAACAAGGTTTATTGTGGATGTGTGGACGCAAAGCTCATCGTGTTGAAACTGAAAAAAACGTGTTCTTTTCTATTCCTTGTGAGCGAATATTTAATACCCATAGCGCGGTTAAACGCTCAGCTTTAGTGGGGGTTGATATTAGTCATAAGCGTGTGCCACTTCTTTGTGTTGAACTCACCGATGAAGCTAAAAAAGATAAAAGTTTTGATGAATCTGTACTTTTTTCTTCGTTAAAAGTATTAGCACTTGGGCATAAACAAACCTCTGCCATTTCACACTTTTTAATCCATGATGATTTCCCTGTCGATATCCGTCATAACGCTAAGATATTTCGTGAGAAGCTTGCCGTCTGGGCACAGCTAGAGCTTGAAAATGATTGATCAAAAAATAAAGAGCAATGATGTTGATATTTCAGATATTGATAGTTCAGATATTGAGAGTTCAGATGTTATGAATTCAAACATTAAGAATACTGACATTAATAGCACTGACATTTACGCTAACTTCATTCAAACATTAAAAGTACCACTTAACGAACTTGCTTCTCAAACTGAACATGTGTTTGTAACCGGTGCTGGCGGTTTCTTAGGTAAAGCAATTTGTAAGTTACTTCGATTAACGAATATTAAGGTGACAGGTTTTGCACGAGGCAGTTATCCTGAGCTGACCGAAATGGGCGTTAATATGATTCAAGGAGACATTACTGATTTTACTCAACTTAAAGAGTCGATGAAATCGTGCGATCTTGTTTTTCATGTTGCGGCTAAAGCGGGAGTTTGGGGAAGTAAAGATGATTACTTTAAACCCAATGTTCAAGGTGCAGAAAATATTATTCAAGCCTGTCACGAACTGGCCATTACCCGCTTAGTATATACCAGTACTCCTAGTGTTACCTTTGCTGGTGTTGATGAAGCAGGTATTGATGAATCACAGCCATATGCAGATAATTTTTTAAACTATTATGGCGAATCTAAAGCGCTTGCAGAGCAACTTGTGTTGAATGCCTCATCGTCATATTTAGACCAGAAAAAACAGCAGAGCTCTCAACTAGACTCTCAGCAAAGCCAGCAAAACTCTCAAATAGACTCTCAGCAAGCCTCTAAAAAAGACTCTAAACAAGGTAAGCACTTAAAAACAGTAGCCTTACGTCCACATTTAATTTGGGGACCAAACGATCCACACCTTGTACCGCGCGTGTTAGAACGTGCTCGATCAGGTAAACTTAAACTAGTGGGTAAAGAAGATAAGCTTGTAGATACTATATTTGTTGATAATGCTGCCTATGCACATATCTTAGCGGCAATCTCCTTATCAAATGATATGACTAATTGCATCGGTAAAGCCTATTTTATTAGTAACGACCAACCAATAACAATGGCAGCTATGCTGAATAACATTCTACATTGTGCTCAGTTACCGCCTGTTACTAAAAGAATACCCAGTTCTGTCGCGTATGGCGTTGGGGTACTACTTGAGTGGGTCTATAAAATACGGGATATAAAAGAAGAACCGATAATGACACGCTTTGTTGCTAGGCAACTTTCAACCTGTCATTACTTCGATATAAGCGCCGCTAAGAACGATTTATGCTATACGCCTTTAATATCAATAGATGATGGTATGAAATTACTTAAAGCATCGTTAACTAATCAATAACCAAATAAATAACTAATAAGTAGTTAGCCATTTTTGGCACTAAAGCTCTGGAGTTTAAAGAAGTAAAATGAGTCAAATTTATCACCACCCCGTGCAAATTTATTATGAAGATACTGACCATTCTGGTGTTGTCTATCATCCTAACTTCCTCAAGTATTTTGAGCGCGCACGTGAGCATGTGATCGATAGCGATAAATTAGCAACCTTGTGGCAAGAAAAAGGCTTAGGTTTTGCTGTTTATAAGGCTAACCTCACGTTTCAAGACGGGGTTGAATTTGCTGAAATTTGTGATGTTCGCACCAGTTACCAGTTTGATGGTAAATATAAGACTTTATGGCGACAAGAATTATGGCGTCCTAATGCCACTAAAGCCGCTGTTATTGGTGATATTGAAATGGTTTGTCTAGATAAGAAAAAGCAACTTCAACCTATTCCAGAAGAAATCCTAACACGATTAAAGTCAGGTGAGTAAATTTATAAGAACCAAAGGGCGCATCGGTTATATCAAGATGCGCTATTATGGACTCCGTTAGTACTATTCAACTTCTTGCACTATTTAATTAGCGCAACACCTTCAGCTTCTACAACTGTTTTTGCATCAGCTCTTTCGATAACTTTCAATAAGGTCGTTTGAATGGTTTCGTCTTTTCTTGCATCCATTTTACTGGTAAAGGTTTGCTCTTGTGATACAGCACCTTCTTCTTCAATAAAACCTACAACAACCTGTGTGGCACAATCGGTTGATTCACCAAAATATGCTAATGAAATTTGAGGATAACCCTGAAATCCTTTTTTAACTCTCTTTGCTATACGTTTTGTTGATTTGTCTAAATTCATAAGTTTTTCCTGAGTAAAGTATTCTAAAGTTGAGTTAGCATCTATCTGTTTAATCTATCTTTATACAATAACCTGTTTAGTTGGTCGAAAACCATTATAATCACTGTATATAAATGAATATTTTATGAAAATTAATATAAAGGCGCCTCATGAGCATAAACACAAACGTGAACACCAAAATATACAAGCACGTACATTCTTTAGCTAAAGACTTAATGCAAGCTGCTATGAGAAAAAATCAAGCTAACTTCGATGAATGTTACGCTGAATTAAAGCAAGTGTGTGACGATAACGAAGACACAGATAAAGATCATCCAGTACAGTGGGAAACCCTTGCTGACTTTACTGATGATTTAGCTTTCGCCATTACTATTTATGAGAAAGCATTTATTAAAGCAGAAGCGATTAACTCTAAAGACTTTCTATCGTCAATTGGTTTTGCTATCGCCTCACTACAAGTAGAATTGGGTGATAAATCAAGTGCGGTAGTACACTTAGAAAAAGCGAAAATTAACAGCAATAAAATTGCCGATAAAGATTTAAAAGCTGAAATTGATGCCTTACTCGTAGAATTATTGGGTGTGGCTGAAGAAATTGAAGAAGAAGTTCAAGTAGAAGAGGTTGCAGAAGCTGAAGAAGTTTCAAACACAGCTGAAAAACCAAAAGAATTAAAAACATGGAAAGATTTATAACAAGGTTACCTGAAAACTTTTAACGCTGTTTTAACTCGATTTCTGCTACCTTGTACCGACCTTAGAATGGCATTATTGATTCATTGATTCATTGATTCTTTTATGGTCGGTTAAGCTCTACATAATTTTTTGTAGGGCTATAACCATCACCACCCATTTTACCAACTGAATCAATTCGTTCTTGGTTAATACCTTTATCACTGTAAAGTTCATCTCGGACATAAATAGACTTCACATCCAAAAGTACAAGAGTACCTCCCGCAGGTAAATTACTCACAGATATCTCTTCTCTTAACGTACATTCGTAACGAATTGGGGAGCCAGTAACTGACATTGAACTCACTTTATAACTAGGGCTATGTTCAACCTGTGCAAGTTCAAACTCACTTTCATTAATATCAATACTAGCGCTAGTCAAGTTCATTTTTTCAAGTAAATCGCTATTCACTATATTGACAACACACTCGCCTGTTTCACGTAGGTTTTGCAAAGTATCTTTATCAATACCACTTCTTTGGGTTACTTGTGTATATAGAAGTACAGGAGGATTACAACTTGCTACGGTAAAAAAAGAGTAGGGTGCTAAGTTATCAATTCCTGCTTTTGAACGTGTACTAATCCAAGCAATAGGTCTTGGTGTTACACCACCATTTAACAGACGGTATTTTTCTTGAGCGCTTAGTATTGAAGTATCAAAGTTCATCGATTATCCGTTTTACATATAAAAGTTTTTAATATTATTTAATAAATAATTATTGAAGGCTAGCGACTATGTCATTTATATTTTAATTGAATAAAAAATATAAGATCCAAAATATACTTATGTACGTATTATGAATCAAATCCTTACGAAATATTATTTTACCATGTTTTCATTATTTAAAAAAAATCCACTTAAAAAGTTAGATAAACGTTATGAAGCAAAACTTGAGCAAGCCATGCAAGCACAAAGAAATGGTGATATTAAAGCCTATGCGATGATAACAGCTGAAGCAGAGGCAATTAAAATGGAAATGTTAGAACTAGAAAAAACACTAAATAGTGACTAGGGCTGATACATATATTTATTACGTGAATTTCTAAAGGAGCCCTATTTATAGATATGTTTCATGGTATCTATAAGTAGGGATTTAAATTTTAGAATTGGTTATTACTGGGTTTATTGTGAATTGAGAGCGATCTTTTTTTTACATCGAATGACTATCTCAATTTTTTCGTCTTCAGGTTTACTCATCCAATCAGTAATTTCTAATGCAGTTCTGTAACAGCCCATACAAATATCATTTTCGTCCATGTTGCATTGACTTATACACGGGGTAAGCATACTTGAATTATTTCCGATAAACATTTTATAAATACTCTACTCTTGAAAATTTAAGACCCAACGAAAGTGGGATGATTGATTGTTAGTAAAAAGTGATAAACGCGCCATAAAAAATAGTATTTTCATTTATATTATTGTTAAATAACAAATGCGACGATAAAAGCGGTTACGCCTAAAATACTATATTCAGGTATTCCTGTTGGCACTTTAGACATAAGTAAAAAACAAACAAAAGCGAGTGCAAATAATATAGCACTGCCAACGAATACACCAATCAATGCATGACCCATAATTAGTCCAACAATGGCTAAAGGGATACTAAACAATAACGCTGAAAAGTACGGCTCCTTTTTAACCAAATATAATTTATATGACAGAGCTAACATCAAAAGTTTGATAATAAAAAAGAGCATAAAACACCTTTGTAATACTTCACCGTAAAAAGCGGGGAAGAGTTGGTTGATATTGTAAATAATGAACAGTAACTAACATCTGACGTCCATTTGAATAATATATTTTGTTATTCTACATTAGAATATTAAAATACAAAGGGAAGATAAAAAATTACCCCTTCTGTATGAAATTTTACATTGAGCCTCCACCACACAAGTACCAATTATCTATACTGTGCCAATATTCAGAGCCGGCTTTTAAGAGGATACCTTTTGCAATAGGAGGTTTTTTTAAATACGGTGCCCATTTATTTAAGTTTGCGCTTTTAGAATACCATCCAGTGGTTCTTAATTTAATTTTTTTATCATCTGGAGATACTGCAATAATTATGCTCTGTACCTGTAGTTCTGCATGGTATGTACCACTAACTGCATTTTGGTCAATAATATTATAAGTTACCTTTACATTATCTTTGCAGACTTGTTTATTTAACAATAAGGAATGATATTTTCTGTCGTCTCCCTGTTTAGTAATAAAATTATCACTTTCTTTAAAAGGTGCAATTGATTCAGCTAACGCTTGTTTTTTGAGAGGAACTTCAGGAATAGAAATATTCGGTAAGTTACCCCCGTCAACTAACTCGTGAGTATAATTTTTTATTTGAATAGCATTTGTCTCTTCAACCTCTTTATTGTCAGTTGATTGACAAGCAGCCAATATAAAAAACGTTAATACTACAAAGTCTAATTTTTTAATTATCATGTCCTTTTAAATCTTGAATTCAAGTAATAAGCGTTGTTAAGCGACTAAAATTGCTAGTTACAATAGTGGTAAAAGAGTTAATTACAATAAAAAAGTAATATTTAAAACTGTTTTTTATAGCTGTGGGAGGTGATTTTTTAATTCTGAAATACGTGAAAACAGTTGAGTAATAGACGGAAAATATGCGATTTTAACTCCCTCAAGGATATATACCCGTTACCATTCAAGATGCAGGTTTCAGAGTGCTTGAGTGATTTCAATTCAAGGCACTGTGATGAAAGAATGGTTATTTCCTTTTGAATCACAGTAACGACGAAGTGATATTGCTCAAGCCCTTCTTCGATGGGTTTAAAATGACTTTAAGCGGCGTTAAATAATCAAAGTATAGAGCGACTATGCTTGAATTATTTTCCTTGCCTAAAGTCATTTTAATTCCCACTGAAATCCAGCACTTTGAATGGTAACGGGTATAAAAGAGAGGTTAATATCCTTGAGGCATCATGTTTCGTTATTTTATGAAAAATGATGTGTAACCTATACTTAATTCAACCTATTTACCTAATAAATTAAATATTTTCTTCGCTATGTCAGTATTATCTAGTGAGCCATTAAATAACTCATTGTGCATACCGAATGCAAATACAGGTACGTCAATAGCTGTATGTCCACCAGAAGTCCATCCACTTTTTGTACGATTATCCATCAAGTATTTTACTTGTGTAAGTAAAGCTAGTTCAACGTTTGATGTGTTTTTGTCTTGGTAGATATTTTTGCTTTTATCTAACTTTGGATCTGTTTTACATTGAATAAGTAAATTCAACTCATCTTGAGTTAGGTCAAAATTAAATAATTCTTTTGTATAACTAGCATTAATTTCATTCACCGTTAATTTTTTTGCGATATAATTCATAGAATGTTTCATAGTGCGTAACGATTCAGCCTGCCACTCATACTTACCATTAGCTGCAAGTGTAAAACCACCCGTACTATGATCGGCGGTAACAATTACAATTGTGTCAGGATGTTGACTAACAAAGTGTTCTAAATATTCTAATGTTTTTGCTAAATCATCCATTTCAGCCATAGCATCGCTTATACTATTACCATGTCCTGCCCAGTCTATTTGACTCGCTTCTATCAACATGAAAAAGCCATTGTCTGGAGAGTTATCATTTTTTTGTAAATCAACAAGATGATGTACCGCTGATTTTGTCATTGTTGATAAACGATGTTTATCTGTATCGTCTAATGCCCATGGAAGGTTAACATCAGCAAAAAGCCCTAAAACAGGTTTATTAGTAGGTAAGTGAGCTAAACCTTTGTAATTATCAATATAGTGAAAACCTGCTTCTTTATATTCTTCAACTAAATTTCGATCTTCACGAATAAAAAATTTCCAACCACCTCCCAAATATATATCCGCTTTTATGCCCTCATCTATATAGCTGTCGGCAATTTCGTTATAGTTGTTTCGATGTTCATTATGGGCTAAATAAGCCGCGGGGGTAGCGTGATTGATTTGAGCCGTAACCACAACGCCTGTTTTTTTACCTTGTAATTTTGCCCTCTCTAAAACTGATTGCACTTCTTGTTTATTAACATCAACACCAATAGCACCATTATAGGTTTTAACGCCTGCTGCTAATGCTGTTGCACTGGCAGCTGAGTCGGTAACTACGCCTGAAATAGGGGCAGGGTAAGTGCTAGATAAACCTTTAAGGTGACGATCAAATACGGTTTTTTCAATAACATCAGTGTTTGGGTTATCACTATAATATCGATAGGCTGAAGTGTAAGCGGGTCCCATACCGTCACCAATTATCATAATGATATTTTTTGGTAGGGAAGTAGGTGACGAGTTAGGTAAAACAGTAGGTGCATGTGATTGGTTTATTGTTGCTTTTTTTGTTATTTCTGTATTATCAGGAGTTGTGCTTACACAAGCTAAAGTAATAAAGGAGAGTGCAATCACAGGTAAAAAAACTTTCATTATATATTCCAATTTTAAATTATTTAGCTAATTCAACATCAACCCAAACCAGTCGGTGATTAGATGATGTTTGCTACTTTCAATTAAGTGGTATGTTTCATCATTTTGGTGGCTAAAAAAGCCTAGGGCCATTTAGGGTAAAGGCGCTAATAGAAAGTATCACGTAATCTGGTTACATGCCATAATGAACCGTATAATATTGGCGTTTTTGTGATTTGTATCATTTTTTATCATACTGTTTACCGCCTAATCTTGTTGGTATAGAAACTTGAATTTTATCGTTATTTAAAAGAGCATAAATACCTTTATTATGCTTTACTTAATTTAGACGAATCCTCAGGAGTGTATACTTTTAATGGTCATTTTTATCCGCTTAATTTTAGCTTTTTTTACTGCTTTTTTTATGGGAGATATTTATGCTGAAAATTTAAAAGTTACTGTTATTATTCCTGATGAAAATGTTACTTCTTTTTGGGAGTTGGTTACAGAAAATAGTCAAGCAGCAGCAAAAACATTAGGTGTTGATTTAGAAGTTATATATAGCAAAAATAGTCGTTTTGAACATAAGATTCAAATCGAAAAAATAGTCCAGCGAGAACGTAAACCTGATTATGTTATTATTCGACCTTATCAAGGCACAATAAAAGCGACATTCACCTTACTTGAGCAAAATAAAATACCCTTTGTTACCCTAGAACGTACCATGTTTAAGTTAGAGTCAGATGAAGTTGCTTTACCGCGACAAAATTATAAATACTGGATTGGACAAATAATCTATAATAATGCCGCAGGCGGCAAGCTATTGAAAGACGCATTAGCTCATGCGTTTTTTATAAAAAATCCCAACAAGGTGATGAGAATAACAGGGATTGGTGGTAGTTATGATGCTCTGTCATTGCTCCGCCAATCACCGTTAGAGCAGTCCACTGTGGTCAATAAAGATGCGCCCATTGTTATTAATCAAATATTTCCAATGATGTGGGACACAAACCGAGTTAATCAAATTTTTTCTCAAATATTGAATAAGTACCCCAAGACGAATACATTTTGGTGTGTTAGTGATGCTTTCGCGTTAGAAATATTTAATCAACTAAAAATAAGGGGGATTGATAATATCCTTATTGGAGGATTCGATTGGGTTCCTAAAGCGTTAAAGGAGATAGAATCTGGAAACTTGACTGCCTCTGTTGGAGGACACTTTTTAATGGCAGCATCCGCGCTAGTAAAAATTGTTGACTACCATCAAGGTATTGACCGGTTTTTATTGCCACCTTACATGAATAGCTATGAACTTATTACTCAAGATAATGTAAGTGAGTATTCTACGTTCATAAATGATAAGGGATGGAATGAAGTAGATTTTTCAGTGTTTTTACATTCCAAATATTTATCTAAACCTCCTAAACTAAGTCTCAATAATATGATTAAACAACAAGAACATTAACTTGAATAATATCACTTCTTCGTTACTGCACCCCTATCATTTTTGATGGATCCGCACAGGCTTAACATCACTGATTTAGAAAATGAAATAGGAAAAATATTTTTATTTGATATTAAATTAAAAATGTCAGTTAAATCTCAAACATATTCGTAAGTTTGACCATATTAAACTCCCACACATACCTTTAATGTGTAGGGGGATTTATACCCGTTACCATTCAAAGTGCTCGATTTCAGTGGGAATTAAAATGCCTTTAGGCAAGGAGAATAATTTAAACATAGTCATTCTATGTTTTGATTATTTACCGCAGTCTAAAGTCATTTTAAACCCATCGTAGAAGCGTTTGAGCAATATCACTTCGTCGTTACTGCGATTCAGAAGGACGCTACATGGATGTAGCTTATTAGAGAATGCAGGAGCTATTCTCCTGAATAACCATTCTTTCATCACAGTGCCTTGAATTGAAATCGCTCAAGCGCTCTGAAACATGCATCTTGAATGGTAACGGGTATATATATTTACAGACATTAAAAGGAGATTTTACATAATAATTGACCGTAATTATAAATAGTGACATAGTCCATCGGTTAATTGATAAGCATATTGATTATCATTTCACTTACAGTAAAAAATAAAAAAATAAAAAAATAAAAAAATAAAAAAATAAAAAAATAAAAAAATAAAAAAATAAAAGGGATGGAAATGCAGTTTTTTATATCACTAGTCTTATGCCTAAGCAGCATGAGCGCTTTTTTGGTAAATTCACAAGAATTAACTTTTGTACAGCATGATGAGTGGGGATCACAGCGTTACCTTTCGGTAACTAAAATCAAAGAACATTATTATGCGTCTAGCTATAATCGAGCAATAGATGTTTTAGATCCTAGTGTAACAGGACCTGAATCTTTAAAAGGTCAGTTTGTGCTAGGCGAATTTGAAACTAAAGAGCTTGATGCCTTTGAGGATGATTTAGTCGTTGTTACTTCTAATGGTCTTTCTATATACAGTATTAATAATACCACAGAGTTTACTTTAGAATACTCTCTCGAAGCTGAGACATTAGGTTCATTTAGCAATTCAATTTTTATTAGCGATAAGCTGTTTTTTATTGATCGAAATCATAGCATTTTTCAAATTGGTAAAGCTAATGGGAAATATATACTAGAGAATGTTATTGATGCCACCCCAGAAGAAATAATCGTAGAAAATTCTATAGAACATATATTGCTTGACGATAATTATATATATTATTTTTATCAATCTAAAAATGTCAATCAAACAATTACAAACATTCATGTCGATAAATACAACTTAAGTAATAATAACCTTGTAAAACATTACACTATAGAAGATAGGTCCTTTTATTATGTCGATAAAATTGATAATGGTCAATTTGTGATAAATAAACTTGGTGGTTTATTAACTCTTGATATTAGAGGTGATGAGGCGCTTGTTAAGGAGACATATGACGAAAATTACTATACTAAAATAGCGTATAAAGATAATTATGTTTATGCACAGGCACAGGCACAGAATATATTTTATACTTTTAAGATTGATGCTTCACTGAACATATCTCTACACTCAACCTATGATTTTCCTCAATATCATCGTTGGGGTCACGAGCTGATATGGTTAGATAATAAAATTGTTCATGGTAACAATTCCACAGGTTTATTAGAATTAGCCGTTACCGCGGGTGTAGTGGTTGATAGTAATTATTTATACAATCAAGGGGGGGGATTAGGTCGAGGCGTTTTTATTGATAATAATTATTATGCGCCAAGAGAACACCGTATCGATATATTAACTTTTAATGACGATAAAAAAGCAGTCAAAGAAAGTGATTTTGAGCAATATGTCAGTGACATTTACGTTTATAAAAATGATTTTTTAAATCGTTATTATAGTGGCGTAGCTTATAACTCTTTAAGTACTGAAGGAGACTGGAAATCGGATAGCCATGTTTATAATAGTTTTTATGGAGCATTTGTATTTAACGATGATTTTGCTTTTGCGCTAGGTGAAAATAACGGTACAGTTCGATTGAAATTAGACGGTCCTTTGAGTTTTTTAGAATCGACTGATATTATTGCTACCCCTGAAGCTGCATGTGAATCTGAACCTTTAGTCATTCTCCCCACAAAGTTAATTCGTTTTGATTCATGTGCCGATTTAGTTCATATCTATAACAGCACCGAAGATGACTTTTCATTTATTAAATCCCTACCTTATACCGAATTTGACTATATTGAACGAATCCCAAGTAAAGGTGAATATTTTTATATAGTAGATTCTGCAGGAATCCATGTGCATACCTTAACTGAAGCTAACGAGCTTAGTGAGACGTCGCTAATCACTCACAGTGTTGATAACTCAGTGATGTTTTCTGAGGTACACGATAATTATTTATTTGTATTAACTCAATTTCAAATGTTTATTTATGATGTTACTAATGCTGCATCGCCTCGTTATATTTCAACCGTAGATTACAGTGATAACTATTCAACGCCGCCTAAGGTTTCTTTATCGGGTAATAAATTAGCATTAACATTTTATTTGATCAGTAAAGTACGTTTTTATGAGCTTAATCGCGCGCCAGCAGCACAAAAAACGCACTTAATTGTTGACGAAGACAGTAGCATAAACTTTATTGATAACTTTATTGACGCCGAGGGTGACCAACTGAGTTTTGAAATCATTACTGAGCCTAGCAGCGGCAGCGTTAATTTTGATAACGGTGCGCATTATGTCCCGAGTGTAAATTTTTACGGAGCCGATGAATTTACAATTAAGGTAAGTGATGAGCATGGAAACGCTATAGAGCAAATAATGACTACTTTTGTAACTGAAATAGACGATATGCCTTTAATTGAAGCTATTGCAGTTGATGTTGTACATGAAGGCTCATATTCAGGAACATTACCTGTTGTTGATGTTGATGGTGACTCGATGCAATATACGTTAGTGAGCGATGTTACCAATGGTGTATTAACGTTAGCGAGCAACGGTGAGTACAGTTATTCCGCTAATGATGGCTTTTCAGGAGAAGATTTTTTTACTTTTGAAGGAAGTGATGGTAAAAACTCTATTCAATCAATGGTGACTTTTGATGTGCAAATAGCACCTTCAGAGTCTAGTAGTGGCGGAAGTATTCATTATTTTTATATAATCGTATTGTTCATGATATTGTTTTTTAGAGTGAAGAGTAAAGTAGCTAAGTAGCAATTAACGAGTAACGAACAAAGCTACTCACAGTACATTGCTCAATCAAAGCCTCTAAAGTTAGATTCGTTTATGAGAGTAAACATATAGCTTAGAGGCTTTAGAATAATTGAGGTAAGAAAATTAAAACAAGGGTTACAACAGCTGAAACGGTTAGTGCTTTGATGTCATTATATTTTAGCCTTCCATCAGCAGCATATTCACAATTTCATCCATATCAAGATCAAATTCCTCTGCTCTTACTCCTTTGACTATAGAGTCTTCACTCTCTGATAAATCGATTTCTTGTTTGTTAAGGTATTGATGCAGCTTGACACTATAAAAGGAATGCACGTGTGGCTTTGTTGGATTTCCCTCATTACGAACTTGTACTAATGCCAGCTTATTGGATTTTAGTTGTACTAGTGAGCCGACTGGGAATACCCCTACACATTTAATAAACTGGTTCACTAACTTTGTGTCTAATTGCCCTTGCTCGGCCAATTCCAGTAAAATAGCAAAAGATTTACCATGAGGAAATCCTTTTTTATACACACGTGTAGCAGTCAATGCATCAAAAATATCACAAATCGTAATCATACGACCAAACAGGCTTATATCCTCACCTTTTACCTGAAAAGGGTATCCGCTACCATCGAGCTTTTCATGATGAAGAGTTGCTACTTCAAGGGCAAGAGGACTGATCCCTGGGGTTGCTGTTATTATGTCAATGGAATGATTTGCGTGGGTTTTCATTATGGTAAATTCATCGTCAGTCAATTTACCTGGTTTATTGAGGATCTCATCAGGAACTTTGATTTTACCAATATCATGGAGAAATGCCCCCATAGAAAGTTGTTCAATAACATCCCTTTCTAAACATAAATAGCGTGCAAAAAGGGTGATGTAGATAGAAACAGCAACGGAGTGTTCTAATAGGTATGCATCTTTTTCACGAATATTGAGCATACAAGCAAGGGAGTCAGGGCTGTTAAATATAGCATCGATAGCTTTATTTGTTACATCAACAACAGGTGATAAATCTAAAGTACTGCCACTAAGCGCATCTTGAAATAATTTTTTTTGTATAGATTTTGATTCATCAAAAATTACTTTGGCTTCCTTCAGTTCTTCACGTTGAACACTTGAAAGTGTGGTGGCACTAACCTTCGGTTTTATACTGCTTGGCTTTAGTGTTTTACTCTCGTCAATTAATACACGATGGACATTTTTACTTTTGAGATGATTAATGACGGCATTACTTTTAATATGGCCGGCAGCGGTTAAGGTGAAGTTACCTTCTTGATTAATTATTTTTACGACAAAATGGCCAATCGTTATTTCAGAAATGTCTTTTTCAATTAGCATGTTTAAGCGCCGTTATTGGATTCTTATCTTACAAAATACGTTAAAATAAGTTTTTGATAAAACTTCTGATTTTGAGCAAGTATTTTTATTGTGTTGTTAATTAATACTAGTCACACTCTATTGCTTATACAACGTAATTAAATTAATAATTATCCTTTTCAATAATATGTTGGCTTTAAATTTGCTTACTATTAAAGGTAGTTAATAATGTAATTAAGAGCGGTTCAATAGCCGCTAAGTCAGTAGTAGCTTAAATATATTTCATCTTAATCGCTTTCTTGCCGATAAAAAGCGATAGGCTCGTTGTTACCTTGTTAGGATTATTATGCGTATTTTATCTTTATTTTTTATTATTCTATTTGCCAGTTCATCTGCTTTTTCTGCGAATAAGAACATGCAAGCAGTACAGATTTATAATGACAATCAGTTGCTTGACCTCATAAAAGAAAATAAACATTTGGGACAGGTTGTTTTAGATGAGTGTCAATTAGTACAAGATATTGAAGCGCGGGCGAATAAAGCGAATATGCCCTCATATCAATTTTTATGGGGAGATATGTTAGCTTACGGTGTCTGCGTTAAAAAAGATATTCCATTAGGTTTACATTATATGCACTTAGCTGCAGATCAGGGGTTAGCTGAAGGGTTAGAGCAGCTGGGTCGTTATTATCACATTGGTAAGTTTATGCAGATAGATATCGACCGTGCCATTGTCTATTTAAAAACAGCATCAAGTTTAGATAACTTAGCCGCGCAAATGCGCTTGGCTAGTTTATATCAAGCAGGTTACGGTAGCCCATTAGATTACCCGGCCTTATATTCTCAATTACATCATTCATTAACAGATGATAAAGAAACACATAAAAAAATAAGCATTCTATTGACAGATCTTGCCAGTAAAATGCCACGTAGCGTTGTTGATGAAGCAAAAACAACCAGCTATACAAATTAAGCATTAGCGTTTGGGCTGTTGATGTTATACTGACCGTCAGTTATCCTTAAATATTGACCCTTTATATAGTGACCTATAACGATCCACACGCTAAACGCGAAGCTAAAAAATATGAACAGCCCGTTGCCTCACGCGAATTATTGCTCTCAATAATAGAAAAGTGCTCGCCGCCGCCAACCTTTAATAGCTTAATCAAAACCTTAAAGTATGATGAAGATTATCAACTTGTAGGAGTGAAGCGTCGCTTACGTGCGATGGAAAATAGCGGTCAGCTAATCTTCAATAAATTCAAACAGTACGCCTTACCGGAAAAAAATAGCCTGCTAAGTGGCAAAGTTATTGGTCACCGTGACGGTTTTGGGTTCTTTTCTCCAGAAGATTCATCTATTACTGATAAAAAAGGGAAAGATTTTTATATTTCCTCTCATGAAATGCAGCGTGTTTTTCATGGTGATATTGTTCAAGCTATTTTGGTTGACCGTAGCGATCGTAAAGGTCGTAAAGAAGTTAAAATACTTGAGGTTATCGAACCCCGAAAAGCTCCGATTGTAGGTCGATTATATATTGACCATCATGTTTGCTCTGTTGTTTCAGAAGACACAAAAATTAAACAAGAAGTGTTAATCGACCCTGAAGCAAAAATGGGCGCGAGACATGGGCAAATGGTTGTCGTTGAATTAGTTCACCGACCAACTAAACGCTCACATGCTATTGGCAAAGTTATTGAAGTTTTAGGGGATCATCTTGCTCCAGGAATGGAAATTGAAATAGCCTTACGCGCCCATGATTTACCACACCAATTTTCTCATGACGTACAAGCCGAAGTTTCAGTTATTGCCGACGAAGTCGAAGAGTCAGCTAAACTACCACGTAAAGATTTACGTGATTTACCTTTAGTCACTATTGACGGTGAAGACGCGAGAGATTTTGATGATGCGGTTTATTGTGAGCCTAAAAAATCAGGCGGCTGGCGCTTATGGGTAGCTATCGCTGATGTTAGTTACTATGTTAAACATGACACAGCATTAGATGATGAAGCGATATCACGCGGTAATTCGGTATATTTCCCAAGCCAAGTTATCCCAATGTTGCCTGAAAAACTCTCTAACGGATTATGTTCATTAAAGCCTGACGTAGATAGATTATGTATGGTTTGTGAAATGACAGTTAGCGCTACGGGCAAGTTAACAGGCAGTAAGTTTTACCCTGCTGTAATGCGTTCACATGCTCGATTTACCTATACTAAAGTTGCTGCCATTCTTGATGGTGATGAAGCGCTTTCAACTGAATATAAAGCTTTAGTACCTGATTTGAAAAACCTTGAGAATATGTATCATGCGTTAACTGATGCTCGTCTTAAGCGTGGTGCTATAGCCTTTGAAACACAAGAGTCTATTTTTCTGTTTAATGAAAATAAGAAAATTGATAGCGTTGTGCCATTGATTCGAAATGATGCACATAAGATCATTGAAGAATGTATGATCATGGCCAATGTGGCAACGGCTAAGTTTATTGAAAAACATGAAAAACCGGGTTTATTCCGTGTTCATGACAAACCAAGTGAAGAAAAGTACCGTAACTTTATCACTTATCTAAACGAACTTGGTTTATCACTACCTTCTAAAGCTGAGCCAGAGCCAAGAGATTATGGCGATATTTTAGCGAGAGTAGCGGGTCGTCCTGATCAAGAATTAATTCAAACCATGTTATTGCGTTCAATGCGCCAAGCGGTTTATCAAACGGATAATGAAGGACATTTTGGTTTAGCGCTTCCATCGTACAGCCATTTTACGTCACCTATTCGTCGTTACCCAGATTTAGTCGTACATCGTGTTATCAAAGCCATTCTAGAAAAAGAAGCCAAAAATAAAGCCAATGAAGGTTTTTATGAATACACATTAGAAGAAGTGGTTGAGTTAGGCGAACATTGCTCAATGACAGAGCGTCGTGCTGATGAAGCCACACGTGATGTTGCTGATTGGCTTAAATGTGAATTTATGCAAGACCATGTTGGTGATAACTTTACGGGTGTTATCTCAACCGTTACCAATTTTGGTATGTTTGTTCGCTTACAAGATTTACATATTGAAGGTTTGGTACATATTACTTCATTAGGTCGTGATTTTTATCATTTTGATGATGTGCGCATGTGTTTAACAGGTGAGCATAGCGGTAAAAAATATCATGTTGGTGATGAAATACGCGTGCAAGTTGCAGCCGTTAATCTTGATGAAAAGAAAATTGATTTACGTCTTGAAGGCTCTGAGCATGAAGCGCCAGCAAAAGGTAAACCTAAAGGCCCATCCAAAGGGAAGTCTAAAAGCTTTTCTAAAGAGGGATCTAAAGATCGCTCTAAAGGAAGGTTTAAGGGTAAAGGTGCCGACAATTCTACGGCTAAATCCACTGGAGCGAAGCCAGAAGAAAGCACTATGCCTGGAACTAGCGAAGCCAAAAAAGATAAGCCTAAAAGTAAATCAAAAAGTGGTACTAAAGGCTCTTCTAAAGATAAGCCAAAAGAAAAGAGCAAAGCTAAAAAGCGAAGTGCCCGTAAAAAACGCCCAGGAAAAAATGCCCGTAAAAATGCAGCGAAATAGTGATAACTTCGTTTATCACTCAGTTTAAAAATCAGATTATTAAATTTAAGACAGAGAAGAATCATGGCAAAAAATGAAGAGTTAGTTTTTGGTATTCATGCAGTTAATGCCTTACTTAATGCAGCGCCGGAGCGCTTTATTGAAATCTGGATATTAAAGGGGCGTGAAGATGACCGAATGATGCCAATCATTAATTTATCAAGAAAATACGGCATTGGGTCGCAAATAGTAAGTCGTAAAGCACTTGATGAAAAAAGTGAAGGTGAGCAACACCAAGGTGTTGTTGCCCGAGTAAAACCAGGTAAAGTTTTTACTGAAAATGACCTAGACGATATTATTGAAGCAGCAGAGAAAAAAGGGACACCAGCATTCTTACTTATTCTTGATGGTGTTACTGACCCGCATAACCTCGGTGCTTGTTTACGTAATGCCGATGCGGCTGGTGTGCAAGCTATTGTTGTACCAAAAGACAATGCTGCGCAAATTACTCCAACTGTGCGTAAAGTTGCAGTAGGTGCAGTTGAAAGTGTACCGTTAGTGCAAGTAACTAACTTATCAAGAACGATGAAGCACCTTCAACAGCAAGGTGTATGGATTATAGGTACGGCTGGTGAAACAGACACATGTTTATATGACGTTAAGCTTTCTGGTCCAATGGCGCTTGTTATGGGATCTGAAGGTAAAGGAATGCGTCGGTTAACTCGTGAAAACTGTGATCAATTAGTGAAGTTACCTATGGCTGGCACTGTTTCTAGCTTGAATGTATCTGTAGCAACAGGCATCTGTTTGTTTGAAATGGTACGTCAACGTTCACTTTAACTCAATCTAGCTCAATCTACCCCTGTCTAATATAATCATGGAATCACGGACATATTAGACAGAAATAAACTTATAAAAATTAAGCATAAAAATAGTTATTAAAAAGGAATAGTAAACCATGAAAAAATTAGTTGTTGCTGTGATATTAATTGTAGCAAGTTTGTTTGTTGCACCAAAATTTATTGGCTCTGTTGTTGAACAAGAGCGTGAAAAAGTACTCATTGATATTAATAAAGTCGATGGGATTAGCTTAACGACTAATAAATTTACAAGTGGTTGGTTTGGTGCTGATGTTACTTCCGAAGTAATAATTAATCTCGAAGAAGAGGGCTTGGCTGATATTACATTAACATTAGAAGAAACGTTCTCTTTTGGTCCTGTAATTATTACAGCTCAAGGTTGGCACCTAGGCTTAGGTTATTCAGAGATGACCTTTAAATTATTATCGGCTGAAGTTGATGAAGATTTATCTAAACTTATCCATGAAAAACTTCACTTGGGTGCATTATTAAGTTTTAACAACGATGTTACAGCATTTATTAAAACGGATGAATTGAGCTATGAGAATGAAGGAGATTCAATCGTATCGGCTCCATCTAAAACGCAATTTACTTTTATTAATAATCAGCATATTAAAGGTAATTTCTCTTGGGGTGGTCTTGAAATTAATGGGACAGAGGAACGCTTGGTTATCGGCAAGGTTACTATGTCGACAGAGCAGGAAGTTGTTAGTGGAGATTACTTAGAAGGCACAGCCATTTTAATTGGTGACGCTAGCTTTGAAGTAAAAAAAGTTGAGGTGTATAGTCAAAGTAGCCCTGTATTTTCTCTGAATGATGCAGGATTAACTTCAGTAGTTTCATTAAATAATGATTTGTTAGCACTGGATTTAAAATACCATGCGAAAGATATTCTCGCATCAGGACAAAATTTTCAAAAACCTAATATGGAAATTATGTTAACCAATATTGATATGCATGCTTTACAAGAATTAAACACGACGATGTCGGACTTCTCATCGAGCTACTCGGCTCAAAGCAATTCTACAGGTAATGTGAATGATAATTCTGAAGAGATATTAAAAGCGCTGTCTGTTATTGCCAACAAAATACTCGCTAAAGATCCTAACTTGAAAGTGTCTGATTTAAGTGTCGTAACAGAAGAAGGAAAAATTGAGAGTGAGTTCAATTTTACAGTGAACAAAGACCTATTTGATTTAACTAATCCAAATACAATGGCTTTAGTTGTAGCGTTAGAGGCTGATGCTAAAGGTAAGGTCCCAATGGGGTTCTTAGCTAAATTTGGTGTTGCGGCCTTTGCTGAAAACTTTGTAGAGCAAGGTTATTTAAGCAAGCAAGAAGATAAAATAATTTTTGATGCTAAATATGTGCAAAGCCAGTTAACACTTAATGGTAAAGCGTTTCAGCTATAGAATTATAAACTTAGTTGAGCCTAACGTAACGAACATAAAAAAGGCTTATTGTTTAAAACAATAAGCCTTTTTTGATCCTGTAACAATATCTGTGTCTTCCGAAAAATTTTAATCGAAGTTATACCAATTTGATTAAATTATACCATTTGTATTAATTAAGGTTACAGAATTCAGTGAGGATAAATTTTCAAGCGCCTTGTCTTAATATATTTTTCCTTCGCACAACAAGATCACAAACTTAATCAAACTGGTATTACACGCTGATTATAAGAGTTACTTATAATAGCTTAAGCATTTTTCAACTTCGTTTTTAGAACCCATGATAACTTCAACACGTTGATGGATACTCTCTGGCTGTATATCCATAATACGCCCTTCACTTGTCACTGCTAAACCGCCGGCTTGTTCAAGTAAAAAGGCCATTGGATTGGCTTCATACATCAAACGTAGTTTGTTTGGTTTGTTAGCATCTTTACTGTCTTTAGGGTAAGTGAAAATACCACCGCGACATAAAACACGATGAATATCACCGACCATAGCTGCAAACCAACGCATATTAAAGTTTTTACCACGTGGGCCATCAGCGCCAGCAAGTAAATCATTAATGTAATTTTGCATAGGTGTTTGCCAAAAGCGTTGATTAGACATATTTACAGAAAACTCTGTGGTATCCGTAGGTATTTGTACATTAGGTTCAACTAATAAGAAGCCGCCATGTGTTCTGTCTAAAACATAAAAGTGCGTACCACTCCCCGTTGTCATCGCTAACATGGTTGACGGACCATAAAGTATATAACCAGCACAAACTTGTTTGTCGCCTGATTGTTTGAACATGTCGTCATCACCAGCGGCAAGATCGGTAGGTGCTTCATGAATAGAAAATATAGTCCCAATTAATGAATTAATATCAATATTTGAGCTACCATCGAGGGGATCAAAAGAAACAAGATATTTTCCATTTTCATTGCCTGCAACAGAATGATCTTCTTCTTCAGATGAAATGGCTTTAACAAAGCCGGATTCAAGCACAATGTCTTTAATTAAGTCGTTAGAGAGAACATCTAATTTCTTTTGAACTTCACCTTGAATATTTTCGTCAAGTGTTGAACCCATAAAGCCACCCAATTGAGCTTGGCTAACACGAAAAGAGATTTCTTTAGAAGCCGCTAATATAGTTTCTATTAATGAGATTAAATCAAGAGGTACATTGTCTAGACGTAGAGCTGGAGCTAGTCGTTGCATTTGTTTACCTAAATTATTTTAAAGTTGCGGGGTTTAACTTGTGTATTACATCAATGAGCTATAGTGCTTACTATTAAAAGAGCCCTGAGACATGCATCTTCATTAGTAACTGATGTTTATCATAGCAAATTTGGGCTTTGTTTTAACATGGTTAATTCGTTTAATTCACTTTGTTTTATCACTCTCTCGTTTTAAAGCTGATATTATTTAACCTATAGGCTTGATTACAATCTATTAAGAGCATACTTTCACACACTATAGTTAAGTAATAGATAGTTTAATCGTTTTGTTTAATAGTCAAAATTAGAATTAAGAAGTTAAAGGAATGAGAATGAAAAATATAGCGGTAATCTTAAGTGGCTGTGGTGTTTACGATGGTAGTGAGGTTCAAGAAGCGGTGCTTACCTTGCTCGCAATTGAACAGCAGGGCGCTACTTATCGTTGCTTTGCCCCCGACATACCGCAACATCATGTTATCAATCATCTCACGGGGGAAGTTAGTAAAGATGAGAAACGTAATGTTCTTGTTGAAGCTGCGCGCATTGGACGTGGTGATGTAGAAGATATAGTTGAACTCAGTGAAAAAGAGTTTGATGCCATCATTTTTGTAGGTGGTTTTGGCGCGGCTAAAAATTTGAGTAGTTTTGCATTAGATAATGATAATTATAGTGTTAATAAGCTGGTACTCGCCGCAGCTAAAGAGTTTTCTGGTGTAGAAAAACCAGCTGGATTTATGTGTATTGCCCCTGTTTTATTACCACTTATTTACCCTGCGGGCGTAAAAGGAACTATTGGTAAAGACAATGATACGGCGAAATTGATTACAGCTAAAGGTTTAACGCATATTGAATGTGATGTGACTAATGTTGTGGTTGATGAAACCCATAAAATAGTAACGACTCCAGCTTATATGCTTGCTGAATCAATTGGTGAAGCAGCCGTAGGTATTAATAAGTTAGTTAAATACGTTATTGCGTTGAGTCATTAGATATTGTCTATTATATGTAATTTATACCTCCGCTATTTAAGTTGTGATTTATTTAACAATAATCGTATTATTTTAGCGGCAAGCACACTAATAACCATTTCATTTGCGCTCAGCGCTTGTCAAAGTCAGGCGACCGAAAATAATATGACCCATAAGCCAATAAACACCAACCTTTTTACTGATTTTGAACGAAAAATAGCACAACGAATGTCACTCGATATTCGCTATTATTGTCCTGATATCAAGGGTAAACCCAGTGTACCGTCATCAAAACATTGTCGACAACCTGTGACAGAGCTTCCTGATGAATTAGCTACATTAATCAGTGAAACTAATATCGGCGGTATTGTTTTGTTTGCTGAAAATGTGCAAAACACAGCGCAAATTGTAAAATTAACCAACAATATTCAGCAGGCAGCGCTTAAATCAGTAACCGAAAAGCCGTTAATTATTTCCATAGATCAAGAGGGTGGTCGTGTAGCTCGTTTCACAAAAATGACTGGCTTTGCAGGAAATATGGCAATTGGTGCTACTTACCCTAAACACGAGACTTACTTTGCCACACAAGTGAATACCGTTATTGCAAAAGAACTAAAAGCTTTAGGTATTAATAATAACTATGCTCCCGTGGTTGATGTTAATACAAACGCAGATAACCCCGTTATAAATACCCGATCTTTTAGTGAGTCAGCAGGTCAGGTGGCAGCACTTGGGGCAAGTGCTGTTAATGCTATTCAAGCCCAAGGCGTGATGGCAACATTGAAGCATTTTCCAGGTCATGGAGACACTCATGTTGATAGTCATTTAGGTTTGCCTCGTGTTGACCACGATAGAGAAACAATAGATAAAATAGATCTTGCTCCTTTTGCTTGGGCAATAAAGCAGAGTAAACCAGCGATGATTATGACTGCGCATATTCAATATCCAGTTCTCGATGACAGTTACTTTGTTAGTAAAAAGGGTGAAAAACTTATTCGCCCAGCAACCATGTCGCGTAAAATATTAACTCACTTGTTAAGAGAAGATATGGCCTTTGAAGGTATTATTGCAACTGATGCACTTGATATGGCAGGGGTTACTCACTTTTTTACTGATGTTGAAGCCGTTGTTGAAACATTTATAGCAGGCGCAGATCTTGCCGTGATGCCATTTAAAGTAAGAACTCCCGCAGATATCAATGCTTTTTATACTTTTATTAAAGATATAGCAAAAGCACTAGATAAGCGCATTGAAATAAGTGAATACCAGTTAACTGAGTTTGAGCAATCTATTGTCAGGCTTAACAAGTATAAGAAAATATATATTGAGTTACCTGCGGTAAATGTTGTTAATCAAATTACAGCCGCAGAAAAGATTATTGCGAAACCAGAACACCTGAAGACTGAACAAGCCTTAGCTAATGCGGCGTTAACTTTACTGAAAAATGGTGATGACACAGATAATAAACTCATTCCATTGTCGATAAAGACGACTAAAAAGTTATATTTAATTGTAGCGAATCAAGATGAACTTGATGCACTTAACTATGCACTTAACTATGCACTTAACTATGCACTTAACTATGCAATAAACAAAACGGTAAGTAAGTCATTGAACACGTCACAAACTGCCAGGGAGTTAGCTAATTTTGATATAAGTTACTTTATTGCAGACGATCGTAAATTTAATATTATAAGCAAAAAATTAATTGCTCAGGCGGATGTAGTTATCGCTACTGTTGATATTAAAACGGCAAGTTTAGTTGATTTAGGTGGGATGGATGACCTCACTGCTAACCCTATACCTAACTTAACACCCAGTTACGGTAGTGCTATTCAGCAACAAATAAAAATGACGTATTCAACCGCTTTAAAACAACAATTAGCGCTATCACGTAAGTTAAATAAGCCTTCAATACTTATTGCTAAAGGCTCTCCATTCTTGATTAAAGAATATAGTGAATTAAGTGATGCTGTGCTATTAAACTTCGATGATAGGATTTATGAGAGTAAGAGCCAACAAGTTATTAGTCCTGGGTTCAATGCAAGCATAGCGACTATTTTTGGTCTTATGAATGTATCTGGAATATTGCCCGTTAAACTCTAAGGAATTATTTACTATTTCTTATGTTTGCTAAAACAGTTTATATTTAATACCACAGTCATTTTAAGTATTGAATTGATTTATTTAAATGGATAAACGTTCAAATAGACGTATCTGCAGATACTTTGTCGATCATTAACATATATACCCGTTACCATTCAAAGTGCTTTGAATCCTGCATCTTCAAGTGGAGCGGGTATATATGTTATCAATTAGGACTTAAAGCAAAGTGTTTTAAATAGATACAAGACGCCATTAAGATAATGCGATTAAATATGCGTTATCTACAATAATAA
>Ga0308012_10000109_pt1 | contig 52014 bp, 50 predicted proteins | sample Neamet179_FD_203133 | JGI IMG/M metagenome (GOLD analysis project Ga0308012, IMG submission 203133) | Marine microbial communities from water near the shore, Antarctic Ocean - #179 | ecosystem: Environmental > Aquatic > Marine > Unclassified | place: Southern Ocean | collected 2014-07-25 | reverse complement strand
GTTTCATCTAGCTTAACAAAAATACCAAAGCGGGCGATCCCAGAGATTCGGCCTGAAAATTCATTTCCGACCCTCTCGGCCATAAAGCTAGCAAGGTAACGATCAGTTGTGTCACGCTCTGCAACCATTGACCGCCGCTCAGTGTCACTAATTTTTTTGGCCGTTTCATCTATTATCTCAACATCTTGCGGTGATAGACCGTCCTTGCCCCAACTATGTGCGGAAACTAAAGCACGGTGTAACAAAAGATCTGCATAACGCCGAATCGGGGATGTAAAGTGTGCATAGTTTTGAAGGGCTAACCCAAAGTGCGACATATTTTGTGGGCTATAGTACGCCTGCGTCATAGAGCGTAATGTTGAAAGATTAATTAATTCTGCTTCATCTTTATCGGCCGCACCTTGAAGTAACTGATTAAGGTGCCTGGTTTGTAGTACTTGGCCCTTTGCCAGAACTAAACCAACAGATTTGGCAGTCTCTCTCAGAGCATCAAGTTTTTCTGGGCTCGGTTCCTCGTGGACACGGAATAAAAGTGGCTGTTGTTTGGCGATTAGAGTTTCTGCCGCTGCCACATTGGCAAGCACCATACATTCTTCGATCAGCCGATGTGCATCCAATCTTTCGCTGAAATTAATAGAGGCGACCTTGCCAGTATCCGACAAGATGATTTTGCGCTCTGGTAGGTCTAATTCTAGTGGCTGACGGATTTCACGCGCTATCTTTAGGGCTTCATAGGCGGCAAATAGGGGTTTGAGCACTGTGCCTAGCAGGGGTGCTGCGCGGTCTGATGGATTGCCGTCTATGGCAGCCTGTGCCTCTTCATAGGACAGTGATGCTGGTGACCGCATCATGCCGCGTACGAACCTATGTGACAGTTTTTCGCCTTTGGCAGAAAGCTTCATCTCAACTGCAATACAAGGACGTGTGACGCCTTCGTGTAAGGAACACAAATCGCCTGAAAGGCGATCTGGCAGCATGGAGACAACCCGATCAGGGAAATAGGTAGAATTACCTCTGCGTCTGGCCTCAGTATCCAAGGCTGATCCGGGTGTGACGTAATGTGCTACATCCGCAATCGCGACCCATAATAAAAATCCACCTGAGTTTTTGGGATCATCATCCATAATCGCACAGCAGGCATCATCGTGATCTCTGGCATCGGCGGGATCAATAGTAATTAACGGGAGTGAGGTCAAATCATCTCGATTTTTGCTACTAGCTGGTTTGGTGGCATCTGCTTGTGCCATTACAGCATCTGGAAATGCATCAGGAATGCCGTGTTGGTGAATGGCAATCAGTGACACGGCCTTTGGGGCTGATGGGTCTCCAAGGCGCGCAACAACGCGGGCGCGCGGGAGGCCTAGTCGCCCTTTGGGACCAGATTGTTCAGCTTCAACCAACTCGCCGTCTTTTGCTTCGCCTGTGGCATCAGAACCTACAATCCACTCCTTACCCTCACCTTTGTCGATGGCAACAATGCGGCCACCCTCGGTGTTAGAGCGGAAAATGCCGAGTACTCTTTTGGGGTTGGTGCCAATCGCCCGGATTATCTGTCCAGTATATTGATGGCCCTCTTTATCTGCGATGGTGGTCACACGGGCCAGAATTCGGTCGCCTTGACCCAGTGCGGGTTCTCCTGAGCGCATCTGCATTAAGACTTTAGGCAAGATCCCGGTACCCTCCCATTCTAAAGGCACAGCAAACATGTCGCCCTGATCGTCAGGTCCCAACATTTGCAGTACTGAGACTGAAGGTAACGTATCTGGGTCATTAAATCGCCGCCTACGTTGTGAAATATGGCCTTCAGCCTCTAGTTCCTTTAACGTTTGCTTGAGATCAATGCGGGCAGCGCCCTTTAGGCCAAAAGCTTTGGCTACATCTCGTTTGGACGATTTTTCTGGGTGCGCGCGAATCCATTCGAGAATATCCGCTTGAGTGGGAAGTTTAGCCATGAAATCCCGATAGCATGCAGTTGCGACATTCTAAACCCTTGGATTTCCTCTTAGAGTGTATAATTGGACCGTGTACAAAATGGAGTTAGTAATGAAGTATCTAGTAGTAGCACTTGTCATGATTTATAGTTCGGTTTGGGCTGAAGATTATAAGCTTGGTGATATCACAGTAATAGAGCCATTTTCTTACTCCACTAATGGACGCAGTGGTGCGGGTTACTTCACTCTTACTAATGATGGGCCCGCGGATATTTTGATGGCAGTTACGGCTGATTTTCCTAGGGTCATGATACACGAATCCCTCGTGCAGGATGGCGTAATGACCATGCAGCACCGCACGATAGTTGAGGTACCGGAACGGGGAGAAATCGAGTTTGGACCTGGTGGTTACCACGTTATGTTCATGGGTCTTGACGAGGGTTGGGCAGAGGGTGACGAAATTGAGGCCAGCTTGCAGTTTAAAAATGCAGGCGCGCTAGATATCAAATTCGTAGTGATTGTGCGGCCTTAATGCTAAATATTAGACACCAATTTTACCCTGATTCTCACCAATTTGACCCCTGTGCAATAGCAGGTGGTCTAATATGACGCAGGCCATCATAGCCTCGCCTACAGGAACCGCTCTGATGCCCACGCACGGGTCATGACGACCCTTAGTTACGATTTCAGTGTTTTCGCCTGATTTGTTTATAGTTTTGCGCGTGGTCAGAATAGATGATGTTGGCTTCACTGCAAAGCGCACCACAAGATCTTGGCCTGTACTAAGGCCACCCAGAATACCCCCTGCGTGATTGGAGCTGTACTCTGGCCCATCTGAACCCATAGAGATTTCATCTGCGTTGGCCTCACCTGTGAGTTCTGCTGCCGCCATGCCATCTCCGATTTCCACACCTTTTACGGCGTTGATGCTCATCATGGCTGCGGCTAAATCTGTGTCTAATTTTCCATAGATTGGAGCGCCAAGTCCTGCTGGCACGCCAGAGGCTACGACTTCAATCACGGCACCAACTGAACTGCCTGATTTGCGCAGGCCATCCAAATAGATTGCCCAATCTTGCGCTGCTTGTGTATCAGGGGCCCAGAATGGGTTTTGTTCGATTTGATTAAAATCTATATTTTCACGGTTAATCTTATGTGGCCCCATTTGGCACATGAAGCCGGTAATTTCTATGGACGGAGCAAGCATCTTTATCGCTTGCCGCGCCAAACCACCAGCTGCCACACGGGCTGCTGTTTCACGCGCTGAGCTACGTCCACCACCGCGATAGTCGCGGATGCCGTATTTCTGCCAATAAGTTATATCTGCATGGCCTGGGCGGAATTTATCAATTATGTCTCCATAATCTTTGGAGCGTTGATCAGTATTTTCGATCATTAACTGAACTGGTGTTCCTGTTGTTTTGCCTTCAAATACGCCTGATAGTATTTTTACTTGATCTGCTTCGCGTCGCTGGGTAGTATATTTGTTCTGCCCCGGTTTCCGCTTGTCGAGCCAGTGCTGGATCATATCTTCTGAAATGTCTACGCCTGGAGGGCAGCCGTCAATGGTGGCGCCTAAGGCTGGCCCATGACTTTCACCCCAGGTAGTAACTCGAAACAAATGTCCAAAAGTATTCAGGCTCATGTGACAGCTCCTCTGACTTTGCAATATCGTTGCTCGGCCGTCGGAGCAAGAGCTAGCTGAGAAGCCTTAAGGTAATCTTATAACTGACGAAGCGACAGAGCCTGCACTCTGGAGGCTGATATGACCTTTGGGTTCGTAGGCTAGTGGTTGGCCAATAAAAACTCAGTCCAGAAATTAAATATAATTATATATTGGCTAGCATAGTCACAGAACCATAATAACTTTTTTTGTGGCTGTGGGATTGATTTAACACATGCTTCGACATAATTAAAACGCACCTCGGGGCGCCCATTTGGGCTGAGACGCGCAAGCGAACCCGTAGAACCTGAACCGGCTAGCACCGGCGGAGGGAAGGTTTGGAATAATCCAATCCCTGACCCCGTTCGGCGATATGGAGAATACTATGAGAATCACTTCCTTATTCGCAGGACTGTTTTTGGCAACCACTGCAGTTGCGGAAACACCTGTTTTAACGATCTACACCTACGATAGTTTTGTCTCAGACTGGGGCCCTGGTCCCGCTGTTGAGGCTGCATTTGAAGCCACCTGCGGCTGTGACCTCCAAATGGTTGGTACTGGAGATGGCGCCGCACTTTTAGCCCGCTTGAAGTTGGAAGGTAGCCGTACGGATGCCGATATTGTAATGGGCCTGGACACCAATCTAACAGCCGCTGCTGCGGATACTGGATTGTTTGATCCAACATCCGTCACTGCGAATTACGCAGTCCCTGGTGGCTGGGACGATCCACTTTTTGTACCATTTGACTGGGGCTATTTTGCTTTTGTCCAAAATGTAGGTCTTCAATCACCTAAAAATTTCCGCGCTTTGGCTGACAGTGATCTCAAAATTGTGATCCAAGACCCTCGGTCCTCCACGCCTGGTTTGGGCCTGCTGATGTGGGTAAAAGCAGCTTATGGCAACGATGCAGCAGATATTTGGGCTGATTTGAGCGATAATATTGTTACAGTAACTGCGGGTTGGTCAGAAGCTTATGGGATGTTCTTGGAAGGTGAGGCTGACATGGTTTTATCATACACTACATCACCCGCCTATCACACGATCGCTGAAGGTGATGCATCGAAAAGCTTTGCGGTATTCGATGAAGGTCACTACATGCAAATTGAAGTTGCAGGCAAACTTGCTAGCTCTGACCAAAGTGCGTTGGCGGATCAGTTTTTGCAGTTTATGGTTTCAGATACTTTTCAAAGTATCATTCCGACCACAAACTGGATGTTCCCAGCCGTTACTCCAGCTGCTGGTCTACCTGAAAAGTTTCCAAAAGCCTTGAGCGCTGCGCAATCCTTAATCTTTTCGCCTAGAGAGGCTGCTGATCTGCGCAACGTTGCACTGGCGGAATGGCAGGCAGTATTATCACAATAACTTTACGTAACATTTTAGGTGGGGCGGTTTTGGCCGCCCTACTGATATTTTCGATCGGTACTGCCGCTGCTGTGGCTATGCGTGGGCAGGGGCTTGGAGTATTGGGTGTGGCTGACTGGTCGGCTGTTCGCTTCACATTGTGGCAAGCGTGTCTCTCCGCGGGCTTAAGTGTGGGAATTGCCATCCCAGTCTCTCGTGCCTTAGCGCGGCAGAGCTTCATTGGTCGACAGACGCTAATTACGCTGCTTGGTGCGCCGTTTATTTTACCAGTTATTGTTGGGGTTCTTGGCCTGCTAGCAGTTTTTGGCCGTGCTGGCTGGATTAGTGGTATGCTGACGTGGGCGGGCTTTGCAAAGCTTTCTATTTACGGCGCGCCGGGTGTTATTCTTGCGCATGTCTTTTTTAACTTGCCGCTGGCAACCCGATTCTTGTTACAGGGTTGGGGCAGTGTACCTACAGAGCGATTTCGGGTTGCGCACAGTTTGGCAGCTTCGCCTTGGGCCTATTTTCGTCTTATTGAATGGCCTGTATTACGGTCTGTTATTCCAGGTGCGTTTTTGTTGGTTTTCCTTTTATGTCTTACAAGCTTTGCGGTCGCTTTGGCGGTGGGGGGTGGACCAAAGGGCACAACCATTGAGTTAGCGATCTATCAAGCATTCAGGCTAGACTTTGATTTGGGTAAGGCTGCGAGCCTCGCTGTGGTGCAATTCTCCCTCTGCGGTGGTCTTGCAATTTTAGCGTTCCTTGTGCCCTTGCCACAAACTGATGGACTTGGACTTGACCGCCTACCACAAAGGTTGGATGCATCTGCGCATAGGGCAGCTGACGCCTTCTGGATTGCCATTGCCGCTGCATTTTTAATTTTCCCATTAGGCGCCATTTTTCTTCGTGGCGTTGGCTATATACCCGACCTGCCGCACCAAGTGATTGCTGCCAGTCTGACCTCAATACTTATCGCTTTAACCTCTACGCTCGTTTGCATAACTATGGCGCTGAGCCTTGCTCTGGCGTTTGCCCGCCGGGGAAAACTTGCCCGTAGCCTGGCTGAGGGAATAGGTGTCTTAGGTTTAGCTACAAGCCCCCTGGTTGTGGGTACTGGATTATTTTTGATTATTTTTCCTTATGCCCACCCAATGACATTTGCAGTGCCGATCACTGCTAGTGTGAACGCCATGATGGCGCTGCCGTTTGCCCTACGGGTTTTGATGCCAGCGGTCCGTGACACCTACGCTGATTATTTGCAACTGCGGTCTAGCCTCAATATTACCCGCTGGGTTTGGCTGTCGTGGATTGTATTACCGCGACTGCGCCGCCCGCTTGGCTTTGCAGCGGGGCTTGCCGTAGCCTTATCGATGGGGGATCTTGGGGTGATTGCTTTATTTGCAGATCCTGACCTGCAAACATTGCCATTGATGCTCTATAGGCTGATGGGCGCCTACCAAATGGATCAAGCGGCTGCTGTTGCTGTGGTGCTGGTGATACAAAGCTTAGCACTTTTCTGGATATTTGATCGAGGGGGGCAGGGATATGTTAGATCTAAATAATGTGTGCTTTCAACAAGGTGATTTTAGACTGACTGCAGATTTTTCCGTGCCAACTGGCGCGCGCGTGGCGGTGATTGGGCCGTCTGGTGGAGGCAAGTCGACCTTTTTGAATGGTATCGCAGGATTCATAGCAACTGGTGCGGGGCAGGTGCTTTGGGCTGATAAGCCAATGCCTGACCATCCGGGGCAGCGTCCTCTCAGTATTCTGTTTCAAGACCATAACCTGTTTCCACATCTGAGTGTGATGGACAACGTGGCGGTTGGCATCAGCCCGAATATGCGGCTCTCACATTCGCAAAGGCATGACGTCAGTGTGGCTTTGGATAAAGTGGGATTGGCAGATAAGTCAGCATCCTTTCCGCGTGATTTGTCTGGTGGTCAGCAGGGCCGGGTGGGCTTGGCGCGGGTTTTGTTGCGGCAGCGACCCCTACTATTACTGGATGAACCGTTCTCCGCTTTGGGGCCTGCCTTGAAGGACGAAATGTTGGATATCTTATGTGAAATATTAGATGATACGGGTGCAACGGCATTGATGGTCACTCACGACCCAAAAGATGCATTGGCTTTTGCTGATCAGGCGGTGTTAGTGACAGATGGCCACGCAGATGGGCCAAAACCGATCCAACAGCTATTCGATGCGCCGCCGCCTGCATTGGCCGCCTACCTTGGTAACAGAACATAAAAAAACGCACCTTGGTGAGGCGCGTATTCTTTATTTTTCTGAAAAAGCCTAAGCCTTTTTATACTTTATAGGTCGCCAGAGAGCTTTATTTGCAAAGAACAACATAAGCGTCAGGAAGCCCAAGATCAGGACGCCGACTAAGCCAGCACGTTTGCGGTCATTGAGTTTTGGCTCTGCGGTCCACATTAGGAAGGCAGTTATGTCTTCTGAAAGATGTTCAAGATCATTCTTGTGTCCATCTGAAAATTCAACATCCTCACCGTAAAGTGGTGGAGACATCGATATCCAGCCGCCTGGATATGCAGTATTTTCGTATAGTGTGACGCCGGCAGATGTTTTTTCTTCGCCGGTATAGCCCGTCAGCAATGACAAAATATACTCAGCGCCACCCATGCCTTTAACCAATTGATTAATACCTGTGCCTGCTGGGCCGTGAAAGCCTGCGCGGGCTTTCGCCATTAGCGAAAGGTCAGGAGCATTTGCATTACCGCCTTTTGGAAAGTGATCGGCAGGCAACGCTGCACGGTAATCCCCCTCGCCGTCGTTTAGTGACTGATCCCAAACTTCAACAAATTCGGATGCATAGGCGCGCACCTCGTCTTTGCTCAGAAGTGGGCCGCCCCTATCCCCTAAGGAGCGAATGGCAACAAACTTCATACCGTGGCACGCGGAGCAGATTTCAGTATATACTTTCAGTCCACGGCGAAGTTGCTCTTGATCGTATGACCCGAACGGGCCCTCAAATGAGAACGCATGATCATTAACGTGACCCTCACTGCCGGCACCTTGCGCTACGCCAGCGGCAATTGTCAAAGCCAGTGCGACGCCTGTTGTGAGTTTCTTGAACATATCTAGCTCCCTTCTCACTCTGCCGGGTTGGCAGCATCAGCTGCGCCCAATTTGCCATATTTGGCATTAAAGTCATCTTCGATGGTTGCGGGTGGCGTCAATGGTTTTTCGAGCACGCCCAACAAAGGTAGGATAACCAGGAAGTAGGCAAACCAATATGTTGCCCCAATCAAGGAGAGAGTGGCATAGGGCTCTGCTGCAGGGCGTGCGCCCAACCACATCAAGAAGATGAAGTCAGCAACTAAGATACCGAACCACCATTTGAACATCGGGCGGAAACGACCTGAACGTACTGTGGAGGTGTCCAGCCAAGGTGCCAAAGCCATAACCGCGATGGCGCCAAACATAGCCAAGACACCAAAGAACTTAGCATCAACTATGCCGCCTGTGACAAAGCTTGCAATTTGAACAACCCAAACCTCAGAGGTGAAAGCGCGCAGGATTGCGTAGAAGGGCAAGTAATACCATTCTGGTACGATGTGGGCGGGTGTTACCAAAGCGTTAGCTTCGATATAGTTATCGGGGTGGCCCAGATAGTTTGGCATAAAGCCAATAATGGCCATGAACACAGTCAGGATTAGCCCCAAGGCAAACAGATCTTTAACAACAAAATATGGCCAGAATGGTAACGTATCTTTCTCGGCTTCGGCCTTGGAACCACGACGTACTTCAACGCCGGTTGGGTTGTTGTTGCCAGTGGTATGGAAAGCCCAGATGTGCAAGATTACTAAGCCCGCGATCAGGAACGGTAAGAGGTAGTGCAGGCTAAAAAAGCGGTTCAAAGCAGGTTGACCTACCGCGCCCGCACCCAGAAGCCAAGTTTGAAGCGATTCACCGACAAAGGGAATGGCGCCAAACAGGCCAGTGATTACAGCCGTACCATGGAATGACATTTGACCCCACGGCAAAACATAGCCCAAAAATCCAGTCGCCATCATGAGTAGATAGATAATCATACCAATAATCCATGTGATCTCGCGAGGCGCCTTATAGCTGCCGTAATAAAGGCCGCGGAACATATGTGCATAAACAGCAATAAAAAATAGAGACGCACCATTCATATGAAAATAGCGGATCATATGGCCACCGTTTACATCCCGCATTATGTGTTCAATCGAGGCAAAGGCTAAATCAACGTGTGGGGTGTAATGCATAACCAGTACAACGCCGGTTATAATTTGCATCGCCAGACAGAATGTCAAAACTATGCCCCAAATCCACATCCAGTTTAGATTCTTTGGAGTTGGGACCATCAATGTATCATACAAAAGTCCAACTATTGGCAAACGTGAATGGACTGCCTTTGCTGCTTTTGATTTTGGTTCGTAATGATCGTGTGGAATACCGCCCATTATGCGTTCTCCTTACCAATAACCAGTTCAGTTTCACCGTCAAAACGGGCCACTGGAACTAATAGGTTTTCTGGTGCCGGACCCTTGCGGATGCGACCTGCTGTATCATAGTGCGAACCGTGGCATGGGCAAAACCAGCCACCAAATTCTCCGGCGCCATCACCAAGAGGAACGCAACCCAAGTGGGTGCAAACACCGAGCATGACTAGCCATTCGCCACTTTCGTCTAGCGTACGATTTTCGTCAGTTGCCGGTAGGTCAGGCTTGTTATCGTTTCGGTCATTGCCATCAATTAACTCATCCATGTTCACAGCGCGTGCTGCTTGAATCTCACTGTCGGTACGACGGCGTATAAAGACAGGCTTGCCTTGCCATAGAACGGTAATTTGAGTGCCTGGTTCTACGTCAGCTAGGTCCACGCGGATTGAAGCCAAGGCTAATACGTCAGCTGAGGGGTTCATCTGATTGACCAAAGGCCAAACCGCTGCGCCCGCCGCCACTGCGCCTGCACCTGCAGTCGCGTAGTAGAGAAAATCTCTACGGGTGCCTTCGTGTTCATCTGTATGCGCCACGAGGTTCCTCCAAGTTAATTTCTGACCAATAACTGGCCCAAAGTCTCAAGCCCCACTGATGTAGGGTCGCTCGATGCGGTTCCTAGCCCAGCGATCGAGCTACGTCCAGCGGACATTAGGGCGCAGGGCATACATTTGCTGCATTTAAGTGACATTTTTGTAAGCTGCCAAAAACTTGGCTACCTTGATGAAATTATCCCTTGAAATGGGTGTCTATCATACTGTCTCGCTTTGCGAAGTTGGCAAACCATTCAGCCAGGGCCTCGTGGCCTTGCCGCCAATTCCGCGCGTCGTGGCGGAGATCAAGGTAGCCTAGGGCGCATGCCACGCTGATATGGGCCATGGTTAATGGGCCGTTCAGCTGGGACATCCAATTACTTTGCAGTGCATCGCAGCCGCCGATGATTTTGGTCCACTGTGCATTCATCCAATCGGCGCTGATCATATGCTCTGGCCGCAAGCGGCTCTCATAAGAAATACTTACGGCACTATCCATCATCGAATCTCCAGTGGCCTCAAGCGTCAGGACTTCCCAAAGCTCTGCCTCGGGGTAAAGGCTCGCATGAATTCGCGCATCTAGATATCGTGTGATGACGCGACTGTCATACAGTGCAGGGCCCTCAGGTCGGATTAAAGATGGGATGCGTCCAGTTGGATTGGCTGCTTGAACTGTTGCGTCTGATTTAAACGGCGAGGTGGCAACATGGACCTCTTGCACATCTTTTAATTGGTCTGTTTCGCGTAATAGGACGCGTACTTTGCGCGCAAAAGGTGAGGCCTCAGCCATGATCAATTTCATATTAGGTAACCTTCCGAAGTCGAACTCTTATGAGAGCTGTAGTTTCAATTTCAACACCTCGCCCGGTTTTACTGAGCCTTATGATGCGCCGCAAGCGCCCAGCTGCATTTAGTTCTTCATGACTGCGACGCAGGCCAAGCCCTTCGTTAACCTGATCTAAGGCATCTTCTGTAGGTTGGGATTTTGGTAGCTGCCCAACAGTTCGCATAGCGGCATAGGTCACTAATGCAGCGGCGCCGTATTTCATAGCAAACCCGGCTATGTAGGCTAGCGGTAAAGGCATGGACAACTCCGAAATTATTGGGGGAAGGCTAGGCACCTTTTCCGACACTGTCCAATTGATTGTGAAAACCATTCTTTTCTGGATTTTGGTGGAACCCTACGGTCATAGCCTTGGGAATTTTTGGAGTTGACGGTAGGTTCCCTACTGCCACGCAGTCGCGTGCCTCGTGGATAGCATGAACAACATCGTGCCGCGAGCAACTACCCCCCACGCTAGGTCATTGCCCAGCTTCTGTTCGGGGTAGGTCTCTTTGGTATTAAAAGGCCGAATGCGTTTGTGCAAAGTCATTTGTTACAACTTTCGTATAAGATGAAAAAGCATGGCACAAACTGCTGCATGCTGTCACCGTATTTATGATTTGTGACTTCAAACCTGAGTATTTTTTCCTACCAAAATATCAGCAGGTCGCACTGCAGCGCCGGTCCGTACTGATTCCAACGCAGCTTCTGCAAGCGCAATAGACATTAAGCCATCATGCCCGCTAGTGCGCGGTTGGCTGCCTGTGGCCACACAGTCTACGAAGTGTTCAATCTCTGCGGCATAGGCAGCGATGTAGCGGGTCATAAAAAAATCAAGTAAAGGTGGGTTGGTGTAGCCCTGGCTATTGGCCACCGTGATGCGGGATTGATGGTGATTGTCTGCGGCCACAGAGCCACAAGATCCATGAACCTCAATACGTTGATCATAGCCAAATGCCGCACGGCGAGAATTGGTAATGGTGCACTGTTTGCCGCTAGCTGTGCGCAAGATCGCATTGGCGCTGTCAAAATCACCGTGCTTCCCAATTTCTGGGTCAGTGAGGACAGAGGCTGCAGCTTGAACTGTGTCAACTTCTTCGCCGAGCATCCAACGGGCTACGTCAAAATCATGGATCATCATATCGCGGAAAATTCCACCGGACCGATCAATGTATTCATAGGGCGGCGCGCTTGGATCGCGGCTGATCAGAGTGACCATTTCCACGTCACCAATTTGGCCCGCATCGATGGCGGCCCGCAGGGCTTGGAAGTCAGGATCATAGCGGCGTTGGAAGCCAACCATCAAGGTTGCCTTTGTTTGATCCACTACATCAAGGCAAGCTTGCACACGCGCAAGGTTGAGATCCACTGGCTTTTCACAAAAGATAGCTTTGCCAGCACGGGCAAATTGCTCGATCAAATCGGCATGGGTGTCTGTTGGGGTGCAAATGATTACTGCGTCGACATCGTCAGATACTAAAATCTGTTCAATGGTGCGAATGTCGCAACCGTAGGTATCTTGCACCACTTCAGCCGCTGCGGCCATAGGATCGGCGATAGCTACCAGTTGCGCGGTCTGGACCGACGATACGGCGCGCGCGTGGACTTGTCCAATGCGCCCTGCGCCTAAAAGACCAATTCTTGTCATTTGTTATTCCTCAGTTTGGAGCGCAGTACATGTTCTGCGATATATTGCCGGTGTGATAATCTGTTACGCCAGTGTTTCAAGTAAAGACTGAGAGTTTTAAAAAAATATAGTAAACAAATTTTGCCAAAATAAAATCTTAAACGGCTCTGCCTTGTAGGGCAGGCCATTGCTGGTTACCTAGGTATGAGAAGAGGAATAACCCATGACACGATCTTTGACAGACCTTAGCCAGCAGTTACTGGAGGCCGCGAAACGCGCTGGTGCGGACGCCTGTGACGCAATGGCAGTAGACGGCATTTCTCATTCAATAGAGGTGCGTGCGAGAAAGCTTGAGCAAGCAGAGCGTTCTGAAGGGGTGGATATTGGTCTACGGGTTTTTGTTGGTGCGCGACAGGCCTGCGTTTCGGCGTCAGATACTAGCTCTGATGCGATCCAACAGATGGCGGAACGTGCTGTTGAAATGGCGCGTCACGCGCCAGACGATGCTTATATTCGCCAAGCGACAGCGGCGGAGCTGACTTCTGATTGGGATGTGGAAGCTTTACAACTTGCCGATCCTGCAGCGGAGCCTTCTGCGGCGGAATTGCAGCAAACGGCACTTGAGGCCGAAGCAAATGCGCTTGAGGTGGATGGTGTCACTCAGTGCCAATCTGCGGGTGCGGGTTTTGGTTCGCGCCGTATCCACCTCTGTATGTCAAATGGCTTTAGTGGTGGTTATGCGCGGACAGATCATGGATTTTCTTGTGTCGCGATCTCTGGCTCAGGCACACATATGGAGCGCGATTATGACGGTGACTCGCGAATTTTCCGGGCTGATTTGCGTGATGCAGCTGAAATAGGGTTATCTGCAGGCACCCGGGCCGTGGCGCGTCAGGGCGCGCGCAAGCCGCCCACAGGCGTGTTTCCAGTCTTATATGATGAGCGCATTTCTAGTGGGCTGATTGGACATTTGCTGTCTGCAACCAATGGTGCCGCAGTAGCGCGTGGTGCAACATGGCTGCATGATGCGATGCAGGGATCAGTTTTACCGCAGGGCATATCGCTGATTGAAAACCCAAACCGAATTCGAACTGGTGGATCACGTCCCTTTGATGGCGAAGGCCTACCAGTCGCTTTGCGCCATATTGTTGAGGATGGGGTGTTGCAGCAATGGACCTTGGATCTGGCAACCGCTTCCCAACTGGGGCTCTCTAGCACTGGGTCTGCTATGCGTGGTCCTTCAAGTCCACCCACGCCTGGGGTCGGCAATGTTGAGCTAACGTCCGGTACTCAGAGCCGGGAAGACTTGCTTCGTGATATGGGTACCGGGCTTTTGCTAACCTCTTTGATTGGCTCTTCCATTAATGCTACGACTGGGGACTACTCCCGCGGCGCCTCTGGTTATTGGGTGGAAAATGGAGAAATAGCCTATCCGGTGAATGAATGCACAATTGCGGGTAATTTGCGTGAAATGCTAATGCGTATCGTGCCGGCAAACGATGGTCGAGCGCATCTGTCAAGGATAGTCCCGTCACTTTTGATTCCTGAAATGGCGATTGCTGGTGAATGAACTTGCACTATTGACCAAAGCGGCGCGCGCGGCTGGTGATATAGCTACGAGCTACTTTCAAAAAAATCCTAAGGTTTGGGATAAGGGCGGCACCGCTGGCCCAGTGACGGAAGCAGATCTCGAGGTGGACCGCATGCTGTCTAGTGATCTGCGCGCAGCAAGGCCCAGCTATGGCTGGCTGTCTGAGGAAACTGAGGATTCAGCTGATCGCCTCTCGCAAGAGGATGTGTTTATTATAGATCCTATTGATGGCACACGTGCGTTTATTGAAGGTGCGCCGCATTGGGCACATTCTTTGGCAATTGCTAAATTGGGACGTATCCAGGCTGCGGCTGTCTATATGCCCATGTTAGACCTCATGTTCACTGCAACGCTGGGCGGGGGGGCTTATTTGAATGATTTGCCAATTACGGTATCAGCGCGTCGCGAAACATCAGGAGCAAATATCCTTTCTTCCAAAGCCAATTTCCGTGAAGAGTTCTGGCCTGGTGGTTTTCCGGACCTGAAGCGTGGTTTTCGGTCCTCCCTAGCTTACCGGCTTTGTCTTGTGGCCAATGGAGAATTTGATGGCATGCTTACTTTACGACCTACATGGGAGTGGGATGTGGCGGCGGGATGTTTGATTGTAAGCGAAGCGGGAGGCCTGGCAACTGACCGAACTGGAGCGGGTGCTGTGTTTAATTCCGCAGAGGGGCAACTAAATGGTATTGTTGCTAGCAACAGCGATATTCACTTTGGCCTTATAGGAGGCTTGACCTAAACTTGGGTTCAGATACCTCTTGAATATAAAAAAAGAGGAAACCTTACTTATGATGCTTGGTTTCCTTGGGTAAGATGGTGCTAGAATGACGACACTTACGCGTGCAGGTGGCCCTAGGATATGGGCTCATGCTGCTACACCAGCTGCTATAGATGCGATGCGTGAGGTGCTTATGCGCGCTCAACTGATCGAACCTTCTTTGTCATATGTGCTGTCAACTCCTGTATCTGAACATATTTTTGATAGTGACGTCGTCGTCTTGCAGGAAGCGGAGCTTCAATTAGGGTTAGATTTCCTAAATACTATGTCGCCAGATCTGTGTTTGTGGGCGGACGATAGTATCAGCACACCTTTATTTACTTTGAGCCATAGGCTTTCGATTCCGATTATACTTATCAACGCCAAAATACAGCAATTGCGGGGTCGAAGATGGTTATGGCGCAAGACGATCGCGCGACAAACCCTGCGGCCTGTTTCCTATGCATTTGTTGAAAATACTGAGGAAACTGGACACTTGCGAAAACTTGGTTTGCCTGCGCGCAACATCGAAGTGCTGGGGCCTTTGTTGTGTGGGGCTGTGGCGCCGGGATGCGACGATGCAGAGCGAGATCGTATTGGCGAGATTCTGGCGGGGCGGCCAGTTTGGTTTGCGCACTGTGTCCCTATGCAAGAAATACGTATTGTTCTTAAGGCCTTCTTACAAGCACAACGCAAAGCGCACCGGATGCTTTTGATTTTTGATCTGGCCGAACCTACCAATGAATCTGATTTTTTGAAACTTTGTGATGAGTTTGATTTAGTAACGCATGCGCGCGCAGCAGAGGGCGAGCCTGAACAGCGCACGCAGGTTTTTTTGACTGATGATGATAGCGACACGGGCCTTTGGTATCGTCTGGCCTCTTTGTCTTATATGGGTGGCAGCTTTTCGGTGGGTGATGTGCCTAATCCAATGATTGCCGCGGCATTGGGTAGCGCTGTGGTGCATGGCCCCAAAATCGAAAAATTCCAGCACGCATATGCACGCCTGAGCGAAACGGGCGCTACGCAATCCTTGAAGGATGAGGGTGACTTGAGCCAAAGGGTGGCGGCAATGATGGAGCCGGACCAATGTGCTGATATGGCAGCAACGGGATGGCAAGTTGTGTCTGAGGGTGCGGTGGCAACTGATCGACTAGTCGAGTTGGCCCTACAAAAGCTTGGATTTGGAGATTTACACTTATGATGCGTACTCCAAGATTTTGGTATCAACCGCGCGGCATGATGGCCTTTGGCCTTTGGCCTCTGGGTATGCTCTACGCCGCCGCAACTGCTCGTCGGCAGCGTGGAGACAAGGCCGTAACCCAGGTTTCCTGTCCGGTGATCTGTATAGGAAATATCAATGTGGGTGGGACGGGAAAAACACCAGCAACCATCGCTATGGCTGAACATTTGCAGGGAAGGGGGCAGCGGGTTGTGGTTTTGTCGCGTGGATATGGTGGTACCGTGAATGCTCCAACGTTGGTTGATCCACAGCTGCATGGTGCTGGGCAGGTGGGTGATGAACCTTTATTAATTGCCGCATTTTGTCTGGTGGTGGTCTCACGTAAACGAGTGACTGGGTTGGCCCTGGCACTTGAGCAAAACCCAGATGTCATTTTGCTAGATGATGGTTTTCAGGACCCTTCTATACGAAAGGATTTCTCCATTGTTGTAGTGAATGCGGCCTTGGGGTTTGGCAACGGACTTTGCTTGCCTGCTGGCCCCCTGCGCGAGCCTCTGGAAGTTGGTTTGAAGCGTGCTGATCTCTGTATTTCAATTGGCGGGGTGTTAGATCAAAAGCGTTTTAAAGCCCCTTTGATAGTTCCACATCTTACTGCTGAGGTTAAGCCATTGCTGACTGGTATGCGTTGGAAAGGTGTGGCGGTATTTGCTTTTGCTGGCATTGCCCACCCTGAGAAGTTTTTTGCAACCCTGCGTGGGCTGGGTGCCAAAATCTTAGGGTATGAAGCACTTTCAGATCATGAGCCCCTATCTGCCTCCTTAATGAAGCGACTAACTGCCAAGGCGAAGTCCTTAAATGCCCAGCTAGTTTGCACCGAAAAAGATGCGGCTAGATTGCCCGTGGAGTACCGCTTAGATGTCTTGGCTTTGCCAGTGCGTCTTGAGGTCGCGGATTGGTCCAAGATCGACGCAAAATTAGCCGACCTTGGATTATAAATACCTATTGTGCATCTAGAATTTTTTGGAATTCTGCATAGGACATGTTTGAATATTTTTTCCCATTAATCAAAAAAGACGGGGTCGACGTGATGTCATCAGCGTTGCGATTTTCTTTGTCCCACGCCACTAAATTCTTGGCTTTTTGCCCATCAGAAAAACAGGCCTGCACTGCGTCTTGCGACAGACCTGCAGCGATCCCAATTCTGCGTAGGTTACCAGCAATCTCGGCTGGGCTGCCTTTCGTCCATTCGCTTTGCTTAGTGAACAAAAGGTCTGAAATAGCGAAGAATTTATCTTGTCCACCACAACGCGCGATAATTGAGCCCCAGAGACCAAAACGGTCAAAATAGATTTCACGATACGTAAATCTGATTTTTCCAGTGTCTATATAATCGGCCTTTAAATTTTGGAATGCGCCTTGGTGAAATGAGCGGCAATGTGGGCAAGTGTAGCTAGCATATTCTGTCATTGTGATCTGAGCATCTTCTTTGCCCATTACCATATCAACGATCAAAGATGGATCAGCCTCGCCTAAGGTTGTTGCATTCGCTGCGCCAAAGCTGGGTCCCATTAAGTTAGATGATTTGGGAAACATTACAAAATAGGCCCCAAGGCCCAATGCGGCCACAAAAAACAAACCTAATACATAATTTTTATTCATTTTACCGTCTCTTTTCATGTTTTATGATATTTTCACCGAAAGCTGCGAGCGCCGCTCTAAGCCCTTCGTCTTTTATATCGCTTGCAATTTCAGAGGCCTTCGCCACTGTTTCAGGGCAAGGCGGTGTCACCGCGCGCTTGGGCGCTTTGTTGAAATGTGCCTTGCCGTCAGAAAACCCAACTGGGGCTGTTTGAGTGATACGTATTCGAGAAATTGCATTGTAGCCGTAGCAGGCATTCACTTTTTCGCGCACTTGTGGCAGTTGCATCTCAAGCATCTGAGCCTGTGCGCCGGTGGTGAGGAGCACCAATGTGGCACCAAACCCTTTTTGTGCATAGCTTACTTTGACTGGTGTGCAGATTTGTGCGACCTGAGCGCCTACAATCTCAGCCCAGTGGGTAAGCAAGCGGGTGATGGCGAATCCGCGAGATTCTCCCGCGGTGCGAAGCTTCTGTTCTACCAAAACAGAGGTGCGCCGAAAGCCTGCGCGGCGTTTTTCGTATGATCCAATAGTTTTTTGCATCGATTTTTCTGACTTTTCCTGATTTAGTCTATTTTACCCTAAGCACGGCGTAACGCCACCTCTTTTACTGAAAGTATTTTAACCATTGCGTGATCGCCCCAGTTCTAAGTCACTTCTTGCTTGGTATGATACCAATGCCCGTGTTTTACCTTGGCGCGTTGCGCCTTCGGATAGAAAATTAGGGCATATACCCGATCCCTATCGTATCTGGCTGTCCGAAATTATGCTGCAACAAACAACTGTTGCAGCCGTCAAATCATATTTTTTGAAATTTACTGAACTCTGGCCCACTGTTTTTGATCTCGCTGAGGCTGATGATGCGGATGTAATGGCAGGTTGGGCGGGCCTTGGTTATTATGCCCGAGCGCGCAACCTATTAAAATGCGCTCGGGCAGTAGTTGCTGAATTTGGTGGTCAGTTTCCGCAAGACTGCGATCGGTTGCAAAGTCTACCGGGCATTGGGCCCTATACCAGCGCTGCCTTGGCATCGATCGCATTTGACCTGCCTGAGACGGTAGTGGATGGTAATGTTGAGCGGGTCATGGCGCGTTTGTTTGATGTGCATATTCCTCTGCCGACGGCAAAAGCGCCACTCACCAAGCTTGCTGAAGGGCTGACGCCTAGCAAGCGTGCAGGTGACTATGCGCAAGCGGTGATGGACCTTGGGGCCACTGTTTGTACGCCTAAGTCTCCAAGTTGCAACTTGTGCCCATGGCGGATGTGTTGCCTGGCTAATGCCCGTGGAACTATGACTGCGCTACCTAAAAAGCTTCCCAAGGCCAAGAAGCCCACGCGTCAGGGGATTGCCTTTGTGGTGCGCCGTACTGATGGGGCGGTTTTGTTAGAGAAACGCCCGGATCGTGGGTTGCTGGGTGGGATGATGGGCTGGCCCGGCAGTGATTGGACCGAAGAGGCGCCGGAGATGATACCACCCTTTCAGGCGGATTGGGTGGAGGCTCCAGAAGAGGTACGCCATACTTTTACCCATTTCCATTTGAGGTTGAGGGTTGTCGTAGCTACCGCTGCTCCAGACCGCAGCAACTGTCATTTCATTGAGCAAATTGACTTTCGGCCGATGGATCTTCCAACGGTGATGCGCAAGGTTTGGAATGCTGCTGTTAGTTTGAAGTAGTGGGGCTGGACTGTTTGTCCCAGCTTGCAGGCTGGTCAAAGGGGAATTCTGTCAGGGTTTTTCGAATAAGCTTTTTCACCCATGTTTAAGGAAGGCGGTCATTTTTTGCCCTCTCTCTCCTGTACCGGGTTAGAAAAATCTAACTGTCCTACTTAACCGCAGTATAATTACTCCTTAACCGCAAAACTACTGACCTAAAGTTTTGGTGTTATAGCCCCACTGTATAGAAGGCAGTGGACATTCCTCTAATCGTCAAATCCCAGAAAACAAGTCACGTTTTCCAATGGGCGCCGGCGGGAAATAACTGAGTTAGCGACAAACTCTTCATCGGGCCAGCCGAGGGCAACACAAGTTAGGATAACTTGGTCATCAGGGATCATAGCCGCTTGGCGAACAACCGGGCTCTGCATTATCCCTTGACCGTTGATAACTGCTCCAAGGCCTTTGCTCCATGCAGCAAGAACTAGGCCATATGTCATCGCTCCAGTATCAAAGTGAGCGATGGTATTTTTAACTAGGGATCTGTCGAAGCAAACCACAATGGAGACGGGTGCATCGAACTGACGAAACCCACGCATAACCCAATCTTGCCGCCGCTCGGCATCCTCACGCCTAATGCCCATAGCTTCAAAAAGCTGCACAGCAATTTCGATCTGGCGCTTTCGATGCTCACCTTCATAGGCAGCATAATCCTCAATTTCACGAACAGGGGTCATACCTGCGAGCATGCGGTCCGTGTTACCCTTGCGAACCGCCTCCAGAGGCTTGCCCGTTAATACATGAAGGTGCCAAGGTTGAGTATTCATCGAAGATGGCGCTCGATTTGCAAGGGCTATAATATCCTCTAGAAGAATTTTAGAAACCGGTTCATCTTTGAAACCTCTAATTGACCTCCGCTCTCTCATTACCTTTTCAAGTTTCATTGATCGCCTCCAACGTCAGAAATTAGGTTTACTACCTCATAGAGTAAAAGGTCTAAAAACATGTAGACTAAAGCTAATGTTAATGCAGTAGCCACTAGCATTGGCCGTTTTCTCTGAAATGCATAGTCAAAAGCCCACTCATATCAATGCTAAGACTTTTGACTAGGATGTAAGCGATGCGCCGCATCCACACAAAACTACAGTTCTGTCATTTATCAGCCAGTATAGATCACTAATCCGTCTGGCAGGGTCGCTTTGCAGAGGACGACGTTTTTTATGTGGTTCTTCCAAAGAAAACGTCTGAGTTAATTTTTTTCATTCTTCAACTCACAACCTCCTTTAAAATATTTACACATTTAAAATATAACGTGTGGCTGGTGTTAACCGTGCCTCGGTTTCTGGGAGCAGAAACTTCCTCTGATCAGTTTGTTGGGCGTTCTCGTGGGTGGTCAAGGCACAATGATAAACCCGTTGCGTGCGCTGCGAACGATTTTTGGTGCTTTCGTGCCAAATCTGGCCGTTGAAGAATCCCACTGAGCCCGCAGATCCCGTAATGTAAACCTCGTCTGGATGAGGCGCCTTTAGGTCGTCCATCATATCTTTGGGAAATTCAGGCCATTTTTAGCTGCTTGGGACGACGCGAGTTGGACAAATTGAAATAGCGAAAATGTGGGACGTGGATGTTCGTGCGGTCAGACAAGAAATGGCCAAGCCGCGCTCAATGGGTTGGTTGGTAGAAAAAAACGAGGCTACAGAGGTCGTGTGTCGCGATGGGGTTCAGATACCAGCCAAATACTTCAGGACACTCAAAAAAACTGGGAAAGTGTTGGAGTGGTTTTTGTTTTGAGAATGGAGGGCAGGGCGGGGGGCATATTAACCCTCCGCGCGCCAAGCCGGTTCCACGCACAATATATTGAAAGTAATAATAAATCAAAAACTATTGAGGCGTCTAAAATAATTGACCAAACCATAAATCATGTCGTAATTATTTGAGGCAACAGAAACCTCTGCTGTTGGCGGGTAACATTACCAATTTGTGACGTGACTTCACCTTAAGCATTTTACATTATTTAAATAACATTGGAGAATGTAAAATGCTTAAGATGTTGATCACGGGAATTGTTAGTTTTGGTTTGTTGGCAGGTTGTATGACCCAACAAGAAAGAAGAAACCAAGAGGCTCAGCAGAGGACCGCGCAGTTAGGCACATTCAAGCATCTGTGCGAGAATGATTATGGTATAAAAGACAACACACTTGCGATGTCAGCATGTATGCGGGACCTAGACAAAGAAGCATCTAAAAGCCGGGGTGAATGGAACCAAACACTAATGCGATGGGGGGATTGGATTGAAGCGCAGAGGTGACATCTTCAATTATGATACTAGCGAATACGTTCAGCGCGTTGGGCAGCAGAACTTCTTACGTACGTCATGGGTTGAGGTAAATTATGCAAATAAAAATTACAATAATTACAATCATTACGTCGTTGCTGGGAATTACTGGGTGTCAGACAACTACTAATTCATCCGCAATATTTGGACCACAAGGTAGGGAAATAGTATTAGTCAGCTATCCATCAGGGGCACCGAAGATTATTTCTGATTTTAGAACTATGACTGGCGTTAGGGGGGGAAGACGCAACCAAATTCATCAGGGGATTGATATACCGGGGAAAAACGGTCAAGAAATTTTGGCAATTGCTGATGGTCGAGTTCTAAAAGCAATAATAGATAAATGTTGGGGGCCAACGATAGCAATAGATCATGGGATATCAGATGATGGAAAAAAAATTATAGCTCTATATGGCCATGTTGACGCAATGTTGGTGAGTTCAGGACATAAAGTAAAACGAGGCCAAGTAATTGCCCGTTTGGGAAACAACCATTTCAAATTTGATTGCATTTCCAGGGTTCGTCATCTCCACCTTCAAATTGGTCAACGTTACAAATCTAATCCGTCCAAATCGGGTTGGGGCTGGGGTCAGTTTCTATCTGATGGTTATCAATCACTAAACCCACACTTATTGTGGGCAGACGGGCCAGGTAAAGTCACCTGTTTTGAACCAAATAAAAAGTATAAATCAAGCACTATTACTTATCCTTTTTCATGCAGATAAATTTTAACTGTTAGAATTAGCTAAATTTTTTTGTTTTCCGTACTATGCAAGCTGTATGTCCCTCTGTAACTTATTAAACGGAGAATAATGTTGAATATTTGTATGCGAGCAAATTTTAAATGCACTTGGGACTATATGATTGCGAGGCTTGAAGCTAACATGGCTTCTATCATCGTGCGCTTACCCCAAACTTGATAAACGACACTTAGCAGCGTTGGTTCAATGTACGTAAAGGGCATGACACGTGTGTTTGCTGCATTAATAGCGCGGCTCTTCGCCATTAAAAAATTTCTAATTCTTAAAGTTAGAGAGGGCTTTTATGTATTTTGATCTGATTTGGATCGGAAAATGGAGAAAACACATGGGACTAGATATGTACCTGACCGCCAACGACAGTATTTTTGAGCATTAGAGCTAACACTAATAATTAGTTGAATGAAAAATGCCCCACCAACAAGGGTGGGGCATAAGTTGGCACTTTGCGAATCGTTGCAAGCACAGGCGGTAACTGAATTTAATGTTGGGGGCTTAGTTTGGGCGCTGGCGCATTTCTGAGCGGATTTGCTGGCGCAGCAGGTCAATTGACACAACCTTACCGTCTCGGCGGAAGTTCCAATAAGACCAACCGTTACAGGAGGGTGCATTTTCTAAAACGGCACCCACCTGATGAATTGATCCTGCGGCCTCACCGCTGATTAAAGTTCCATCGGCGCGGACCTTTGCTTCTTTGCCACGAGGGCTAGTCAGCACTTCTCCTGGACGCAGCATACCCCGTTCGACGAGTTGGCCAAAAGGTACCCGCGGCTCTGCACGTTTGGAGACGGTCACAGCCAAGGCTTCGCTATCGTATTTATGGGTGTTGTTAATCCGCTTTTGTGCCACTTTTCGGTAATTTTTTTCCCGCTCAATACCGATAAAATCACGGCCCAGCATTTTGGCGACTGCACCTGTGGTACCTGTCCCGAAGAAGGGATCTAAAACGACATCACCAAGATTAGTAGCCCCTAGTAAAATTCGGTGTAGTAAGCTTTCAGGCTTTTGGGTTGGGTGAGCTTTATCACCGTTTTCATCTTTCAAACGTTCGTGACCAGTACAGATTGGAAGCACCCAATCACTGCGCATCTGTATACCTTCATTCATTGCCTTCAAAGCTTCGTAGTTGAAAGTATATTTTGCACCCTCAGCTTTTGACGCCCAAATCATAGTTTCATGTGCGTTGGTAAACCGTTTGCCCCGAAAGTTTGGCATTGGATTGGATTTGCGCCAAACCACATCGTTCAAAATCCAATACCCAGCATCTTGAAGAGCTGTGCCAACTCGGAAAATATTGTGGTAGCTACCAATTACCCAGATTGCGCCATGTGGCTTGAGAATTCTCCGCGCGGCTTTCAGCCAATCGTGGGTGAATCTATCATATGCCGCGAAACTATCAAATTGATCCCAATCATCGTCTACGGCATCCACTTTGGAATTATCTGGGCGATGTAGGTCGGCCTTTAGCTGCAAGTTGTATGGTGGGTCAGCGAAGATTAGATCTACGCTACACTCCGGAAGACTATTCATGACCTCGATGCAATCGCCATCGATGATTGTATTTAGCGGCAGCGTATTGGCTGCCGTGACTTTTGACTTTACGTTCATTGTTCTGCCTCTGCCCCTGGTGCATTTGCTGCACTCGTTGGTTGCCCTAAGGATGAGTCATGAACGATTCGCCGTCAATTTATTATTTCTAATCAGGTACTTAATTTTTTCTCTTGATACAAGATGTTGTGTACCGGCTTGAAGGTTCGTCTATGGTGAGGGGTAACTCCCAAATCTTGGAGTGCTTTTAGGTGCTGTGCTGTTGGATACCCGGCATTTTTCTCCCACCCATATCCAGGAAACTGTTGCCCTAAATCACACATAACAAAATCCCGACTTATTTTTGCCACAATTGAAGCCGCAGCAATTGATACTGAACGAGAGTCTCCCCTGATCAGAGCGGTGGCTGGAATTTCTAAATCATGCGGAATCAAATTGCCATCCACAAGCACATGGTCAGGCCGTTTTTTAAGGTTGCGAACGGCTCGTACCATGGCCAAATGTGACGCCTGCAAAATATTGATCGTTTCGATCTCTCGCTCAGATGCGCTGGCTATGGAGACCTCCGCATGCTTCATGATGGCCTTGAGCAGTATCTCTCTCTTTTTGACGGATAGTTTTTTACTATCATTTAACCCGTTCGGGATATGCCTAGGATCCAATATAACAGCTGCTGCGAAAACAGGACCTGCCAGAGGACCACGCCCCACTTCATCGACACCGGCTATATTTAGGTAACCCTGGGCTTGGAGGTCTTCTTCAAATTCAAATGTTGGTAAATTAGACATTTTATTGGTAATACTCCTAATATCTACGATGTGCCATTATCAAAATTATTTCGGCAGAAATGGGTTGGTTGCGGCTCCCCATGCTCTATAAGTGGTCGGTATTAAACCTTAGTGGAGCAAAGTTCATGACATTTACACTCGCTACGTGGAACATCAACTCAGTGCGGTTGCGCGAACCTATTGTTTTACAATTGCTACGCGATGAATCCCCCGATGTTTTGTGCCTGCAGGAATGTAAAAGTCTAGTTGAGCTTATTCCAACCGAAGGATTTGCTGCACTAGGCTACACGCACATGGTGGCGCGTGGGCAGAAAGGGTATAATGGTGTGATGATATTGTCCAAGCTTCCCTTGCAGGATGCGGGTGGGTTGGATCTTGCTAATCTCGGCCACGCTCGGCACGTGGCGGCAACGCTGCCCAACGGTGTTACCATCCATAATCATTACGTACCAGCCGGTGGTGATCTGCCAGATCGCGATAAAAATGAAAAATTTGGTCAAAAGCTCGACTACCTAACCGATTTACGTGATATCTTCAAAGCTGAGAAACCCCAGCGTGCTATTTTGGTGGGTGATCTTAACATTGCGCCACGTACAGACGATGTTTGGGATCATAAGAAACTTTTGAAAATTGTGAGCCATACTGCGATTGAAGTTGCGCATTTAAATGATGTGATGAAAGCTGGCGACTGGGTGGATGTCACTCGGCAAGATATTCCTGAGGGGCTGCTCTACAGCTGGTGGTCCTATCGTGCCAAGGATTGGGATACGGCCGATAAGGGTCGTCGGTTGGACCACATCTGGGCGACCTCTGATATTGTAGCCTCTGCGCACTCTAGCCGCGTTGTGCGTGCGGTGCGTGGATGGGAGAAGCCGTCGGATCACGCACCAGTCTTTGCGACTTTTGATATCTAACTTCCCCTTGGCAAAAGGGATAGTGGCACTCATATAGGGTAGAACACACAAGGAATTTAGACATGTCGGAACTGAACACCACAACTGCCGCACAACCCACTTCTGGAGATTTGATAAAAGACTGTACAGAGCGAAGCTTTATGCAGGATGTTGTTGAAATGTCCCAAACCGTACCTGTAATTGTTGATTTTTGGGCACCATGGTGTGGCCCTTGTAAGACCCTAGGTCCCGCTCTGGAAGCTGCAGTCGTTGCGGCCGGTGGTGCGGTAAAGATGGTCAAGGTAGATATCGATCAAAACCAAGCTATTGCTGGCCAACTGCAAATTCAATCGGTCCCAACGGTTTATGCCTTCTGGCAAGGAAAGCCCGTTGATGGGTTCCAAGGTGCAGTTGCCGGCTCTGAGATTCAGGCTTTTGTTGAACGCGTAATCGCGATGGGTGACGGTCCGATTTCTGATGGTGGTTTGGCTGATGCATTAACTGCAGCTCAGGAAATGCTAGCTGAAGGGGAGGCCGCAGATGCGGCGCAAACCTTTGCTGCAATACTTGAAGAAGAGCCAATTAATGTAGGGGCCTATGCTGGTTTGGTTCAATCACATTTGGCCTTGAATGATTTGGAGCAAGCCGAAGCAACCTTGAACGGTGCACCAGTAGAAATTAGTGAAGCTCCGGAATTAGAGGTTGTGCATGCACAATTACAATTGGCAAAGCAAGCGGCTCAGGTGGGACCTTTAGACGAACTGCAAGCCGCGGTGGACGTTGATGCTAATAATCATCAAGCCCGGCTTGAGCTAGCGACTGCACTTCATGCAAGTGGTGATGCTGAGGCTGCTGTAGAACAATTGTTGGAGCTGTTTCGCAGGGATCGTGACTGGAATAATGGTGCAGCTAAAGTACAATTGTTTACGGTTTTTGATGCTTTACCCGCAAATGATCCAGTTGTTTTAAATGGGCGACGTAAATTATCGTCTTTAATATTTGCATGATCCGAAAGCCGAGCTAAGTAAGTGTTATGACTTTAAGATTTGATATACCGGATGTAATCCCAGTGTTCCCTTTGCCGGGGGCCCTTTTGCTGCCTCGGGCCAAATTGCCTTTGCATATTTTTGAACCACGCTATCTCAGTATGATCGAGGATTGTATGAAAACGCCAAGCCGTTTCATTGGCATGGTGCAGCCTTATAAATCTCGTGGGGGTGAGACGAAGCTGCACTCTATTGGCTGTGCTGGTCGGTTAAATCAATTCTCAGAAACTGAAGATGGCCGCTTCATGGTCACCCTGTCAGGTATGAGCCGTTTTCGTATTAAAGAAGAGGTCGAAGGATTTACCCCTTACCGCCGTTGCCATGTTTCTTGGGACGGATTTGAGCGTGATCTAGGAAAATTTGAACAGGATGAAAATTTTGATCGTTCAGTGTTTATGGCAGGTCTCAAACGATATTTTGACGATCGACAACTATCTACAGATTGGGAAACCATGCAGGAGGCAGATGATGAATTACTGATAAATTCTTTGTCGATGCTCTGTCCGTTTGAAGCTGAAGATAAACAAGCTTTGCTTGAAGCGCCCAGTTTGAGCACGCGGCGCGAAACCCTGGCCACATTGATAGAATTTGCTTTGCGCGGTGGGACTGGTGAGGATTTTTTACAATGAGCGATATTAACGGTAAAATGTTAGAAGCTTTAATTTGCCCACAAACTGGCGCACCGTTGAAATATGACGCCCAACGCCAGGAGTTGATCTCAAAATCGGCGCACCTAGCCTATCCAATCCGTAACGGCATTCCCATCATGTTGGTGGGTGAAGCCCGTGAAATTGACTGAGGGTTTTTAAAGCGGCTCACCTTGCAATAATCTCGGCACGTCACCTGCGGTTCCTGAGGCATTTGATACAAATTTTCGGCGTATTGAGGGGATATTGCTCACTAAACCCAAGCTCAAATCTCTCAGCCCTCGCATGATAGGATTATCATTGGAAAATAGTCGATTAAACCCGTTGGTAGCGGTACAAAGCATCGCATTATCAAAGCCTCGCCAGTGTTGATATTCCTCAAGAGTGGTGTGAATACCTAGATCCTGACCACGGCGCTTAGTGTCGCATAATACCTCGGCCAGGGCTGCAACATCTTTAAAGCCAGAGTTCAGGCCTTGGCCTGCGATGGGGTGTACCGCATGGGCAGCATCCCCCACTAATGCAACTCGTGGTGCGATCATCCGGTGGGTGGTCGAGAGTGATAGGGGGTAGATATATCTTTTGCCAGCTAGTGATATATCTCCTAAAAATTCGCCGAACCTTGGCCGTAGAATATCAAGATAATTTGTATCATTCAGTGTGTGAATTTGTTGCGCGATTTCGGTTTTTTCTGTCCAAACGATACCACTTCGATTGTAAGTCAGTGGTAAGATTGCCAAGGGCCCTGATGGCATAAAGTATTGATGCGCAATACCGTTGTGTGGCTTGTCGTGGGCAATGGCGCAGACCAGTGAAGATTGACCATAACTCCAGCCTGCCCGGGTTAAGCTAGCAGATTTAGCGACGTTTGAGTTGCGCCCGTCAGCGCCCACCAAAAGCGAAGCTATCAGCGTAATTCCAGATTTTAATGTCACTGCTGTATTTATAGAATGGGTGGTTTGGCTTAAAATTTCGCAATCTGGAAGGAATGTTACGCCGGAATGCTCAAGAGCATTATGCAAAACTGCTCGCAAATGCCGATCTTCAACGGTATATCCCATCGGTCCTTGGCCTAAATCTTCCTGACTAAACTGCATTACCAAGGGTGACGGTGCCTCCCCAGCATAACCATCACTGACTTTAATCTCTAACATTGGCTGCGCATTTTTCGCTAGATTCTCCCAGAGGCCCAGTACTTCAAGCATTTTCTTGCTAGAAGCAGCGAGTGCGTAAGACCTACCATCAAAGCCACTTTTACTAGCTGTCATCTTAGGGTTTTTATCAATTATAACAGTACGAATTCCAGCACTGTCTAATGCCAATGCTAAGGTTAACCCATTGAGCCCAGCGCCCGCTATGATAACGTCGTAATCCATAATGAAGACATGAGGCAGCAAAGGGATATTGTCGAGGGGGTGCGACATCGTTAGCCTAGGGCCAAATCAGGAGGACGATTAATGCAAAGATGGTTAACGATGAGCGCTGCAACTCTTGGTCGAGCAATCGGGAAGGGTGATATTGATCCTGTGGCTTTGGCCCAAACCTACCTGAACGCGATTGACGTGCACCCTTTTGCAGATCGCATTTATACAGTTGTCACCCATGAACGTGCCTTGGTTGAGGCTACTGCTGCGGCAGAGCGTGCTAGGATTGGACAGCGTAAATCAGCCCTCGATGGGGTACCCGTGTCTTGGAAAGATCTTTTTGATAGTGCTGGTGTGGCCACAGAGGCGGGTAGTGTACTGCTGAAAGATCGTGTGCCAGATACAGATTGTGAAGTATTGCGCACCGCTACGGCATTGGGTCTGGTGTGCCTCGGCAAGACCCATATGTCGGAGTTAGCTTTTTCTGGTCTTGGTCACAATCCCAGCACTGCCACACCACCCTGCGTGAATGATCATACAGCGGTTTCAGGAGGATCCTCCTCTGGTGCTGCAGCCTCGGTTGCCTTTGGTCTAGCACCTATGGCGTTTGGTTCTGACACTGGCGGATCTGTCCGGATTCCAGCGGCGTGGAACGACTTGGTGGGACTAAAAACAACTAGTGGACGTATTTCTTTACAAGGTGTTGTGCCACTTTGTGCTCGGTTTGATACCGTGGGTCCGCTCTGCCGTTCTGTAGAAGATGCAGCCCTTGCGCTGGCCGCCTTGGAGGGCAGTAATCCAGTGGATCTCACCAACACTACTTTAGAGGGTAGGCGCTTTGCGATTTGTGATACTGCAGCTTTTGACGACATTCGCGAGGAGCCTTTGGCTGGGTTTAATAGTGCGATTGATAGTTTGAAGCGGATGGGCGCAATTGTGGACCGGATTAAGATCCCGCAAGTGCAGGATGCCTTGGCGCTTACAGGTGTTTTATTTGCTCCTGAGGCCTATGGGACTTGGAAAAAACAGATTGAGGCCAATCCTGACGTGATGTTTGAGGAAATTCTTCTTCGGTTCCGCAGTGGCGCCAATGTCCCAGCAGCAGATTATGTTGCGGGATGGCAAGAATTGGATCAGTTGCGGGCCCAGTATTACAAGGTGACAGCGGGTTATGACTCGATTTTGATGCCCAGCTCACCGATTTTACCGCCCAATATGGAGAGGTTGGGTCAAGATCATGATTACTATGTAAGTGAGAATTTACTGGCGCTGCGCAACACTCGGATTGGCAACTTGATGGGTGCTTGTGCCCTAACTTTACCGACTGTGGTACCATCATCTGGGCTGATGTTGATTTGTCCGCCGATGCAAGAAGATTTCCTATTGCGCCTTGGCGCGGCGGTAGAAAATGCTTTGGCATGATGACGTTTTTTGATTTGTAGTGGCTTGATGGCTGGCCTAAATCTGTAGTTAAGAGGACCTAGTATATGATGCCTACTCGATTTGATGCTTTGCCGACTGCAACTTGGCCGCGTTTGCGCACCTTGCTCGATGGGCATGCACCGGGTGGAGATCTGATAAATATGACCATTGGGGAGCCTAAACATAAGTTCCCAAATTGGGTTGGCCCCACTTTACTCGAAGCTATGGCAGGATTTAATAGCTACCCCGATAATAACGGTACCCCAGAATTGCGTCAGTCTATCATAGATTTCTTGCACCGACGATACCGTGTAAAAATGGATGCTGACAGCCAGATTATGGCGCTGAATGGCACGCGCGAGGGTTTGTTTAATGCTGTTGTCGCACTGTGTTCATCTGGATCTAAAATATTGATCCCGAACCCATTCTATCAGGTTTACACGGTTGCAGCTATGGCTGTTGGGGCGCAGTCTGTCTATCTTCCTGCCACTGCAGATTTTGGATTTTTGCCAGATTTAGATGCGTTGACTGCGGGCGAGCTAAACGAGACATCAGCCTTCTTTTTATGCTCACCGTCGAACCCACAGGGTGCTGTAGCAAGCCTGGAGTATTGGACGCGGTTGATCACATTGGCTGAGACTTACGACTTCAAGATTTTTGCTGATGAATGTTACAGTGAGATCTACCGTAACGCTCCGCCGCCTGGCGCTTTAGAGGCTGCAGCATTAATGGATGCGGATCCTGAGCGGGTGGTAGCCTTCCATTCTCTTTCAAAGCGGTCAAACCTACCAGGGCTGCGATCTGGGTTTGTAGCCTCTGGCCCAAAAAATATAACACGGATCAAACAACTGCGAGCCTATGCTGGCTGTCCAATCGCTGGACCTATCCAGCATGTTTCTGCTAAGGTATGGGCAGATGATGATCATGTTGTTGCCAACCGGCAACTCTATTGCAGTAAATTTGAGGTGGCGGACCACATTTTTGCTGGTGTTAATTCTTATAATTCGCCAGAAGCCGGGTTTTTCTTGTGGATGCCAGTCGAAGATGACGAAGCTGCAACAATAAAACTTTGGACCGAAACAGGAGTGCGTGTGCTACCAGGATCATATCTGGGGCAATTCGCAAACGAGCAGAATCCTGGGTCTGGCTACGTCCGAGTCGCTTTGGTGGCTCCAAAAGAAGAAATGCAGCGCGGATTAATTACAATGCGTGACTGTCTGTATAAATGATGTTGAGGTATACATGGCTTATCCAACCCGCGGACGTGATCCGTTTTTGGACGCATCGACCCAAGCTTTTCTAGAAAGGCGAGGTGTTGAGGCTTTTGGTTTAGTTATATTAGCGGTGGGTGTTTTATTTGCGCTGGGGCTTATGAGCTACTCACCAGAGGATTCTACCTGGATCGCCTCGAGTGGGCGCGAGATTGAAAATTGGGCTGGCCAAATTGGTGCTACGATTTCGTCACCCTTAATCAAAATTATGGGACTTGGAGGCTGGGGTATTCCGGTTGCATTTCTTGCGTGGGGGTTGCGTTTGGTAACACATGTAGGCGCCGACCGTATGTTGATGCGCATAATTTACGCACCAATTTTCTGGGCGCTGTGTTCGCTGTATGCCGCAACCCTAACTCCGATTCCTGGTTGGGCGCATAGCTTTTCAATGGGTGGATTGTTTGGCGATACAGTTTTGTTTATGCTGCTCCAAGTTTTGCCGGGATCAGCTGCATTGGGGGCAAATATTGTTGCCTTAATTTTAGGTGCTTTCGTATTGCTTTTTGGCGGCTATGTGACTGGCCTGGTGTTTGGAGAAATAAAAACTAGTTTTCGTTTTATCAGTGTGATCGGTAGTCGACTGGTTTCATTTGTGGTCGCTCCGCTGTCGAGTGGTCTGATGCGTAGTGTGCGGGGCCTCGGAACTCGTCAGAAAAACCTTGCTCAACAATATCCTGAGCCAAACTTCAACACAACTTCTAGTAGCGAGGCTACTAGGGTTGCTTCGGTAGTCCGGGCCGATCCCATGGTTCCCCTGGCCTCGGCCTCAATGCCTTTGCCTGTCCAGCCAGCAGTATCTAAGTCACTACTTTCTCGCGTTCCTAATATGTTGAAACGTACGCCTGAGCCGATATTAAAGCCGCAACTGCAGTCAGATGTCCAGGAATTTTCTGAAGATCCATTACAAGATCGCATCCGCAGTAAGATTGCTGATGCCATCAGATCCCGTGAGCCAAAGGTTGCGATGACAAGGCAAGGAGCAACGCCGATTGTAACTGTAAAACCGGGGCGTCCTATGGGGCCTGCTCCAATGGTTCTACAATACCCCGTTCCAGAAGCACCTTTTATGGATGATGATGCTGATGTGCTGGAAGATAAGTATATTTCTAACCCGGAGATAGTCATTCCAGCGTTTACTGCTGAGCCGCCGCTGACAGCTCAGCCAAAACAGGTTGTGCAGCATGCCATCAAACGACCGATCCAACCCTCTTCCCAGGCCATTGCAGAAGCTCAGCCTAAACTAGAATTTGAGCCGTCCGCATCAGAAAAGGCTTATGAAAAACCTCCACTGAGTTTGTTGATGAGCCCTTCCTCTATCGAAAGACATGTGTTGAGTGATGATGCATTGGAAAGTAATGCGCGGATGTTGGAAAGTGTTTTGGATGACTATGGAGTAAAGGGCGAGATTGTTAGTGTGCGCCCGGGCCCCGTTGTTACCATGTATGAGTTAGAACCTGCCCCGGGTTTGAAAGCCAGTCGGGTAATCGGATTATCGGATGATATAGCACGTTCCATGTCGGCCCTTTCGGCTCGGGTAAGTACGGTTCCTGGTCGCTCAGTTATTGGGATTGAATTACCTAATGAACACCGAGAAATGTGCGCGCTGCGTGAAATAATATCAGCTCGTGATTTCGGTGATGCCAATATGAAACTACCGTTGGCCTTGGGTAAAGATATTGGAGGTGAGCCGGTTGTGGCCAATCTGGCAAAGATGCCTCACTTGCTGATTGCTGGTACTACTGGGTCCGGAAAATCAGTGGCTATTAATACGATGATCCTTTCTTTGCTCTATCGTTTGACGCCTGATGAGTGCCGGATGATTATGATTGATCCCAAGATGCTGGAGCTAAGCGTTTATGATGGTATTCCGCATTTGCTTAGCCCGGTTGTGACAGACCCTAAAAAGGCTGTGGTGGCATTGAAATGGACTGTTGGCGAGATGGAAGAGCGCTATCGGAAAATGTCAAAAATGGGCGTACGGAATATTGATGGATACAACAGTCGGGTTAAAGATGCCTTGTCTAAGGGTGAAATGTTCAGTCGAACTGTACAAACTGGATTTGATGATGGCACAGGTGAACCTCTGTTTGAGACAGAAAAATTTGAACCAGAAACTTTACCTTATATCGTGGTGATCGTCGACGAGATGGCTGATTTGATGATGGTGGCGGGCAAGGAAATTGAAGCCTGTATTCAGCGTTTGGCGCAGATGGCGCGGGCCTCTGGTATTCACATCATCATGGCTACGCAACGCCCGTCAGTTGATGTTATCACGGGTACGATCAAGGCTAATTTTCCGACGCGGATTTCATTTCAGGTTACATCAAAAGTCGACAGTCGGACTATCTTGGGTGAAATGGGTGCAGAGCAGCTTTTGGGGATGGGCGATATGCTTTACATGGCTGGTGGTGGTAAGATCACTCGTGTTCACGGTCCGTTTTGTTCTGATGAAGAGGTTGAGGACGTGGTCAATCACCTCAAAACCTTTGGACCACCAACATATCTTTCTGGCGTAGTTGAAGGTCCAACGGACGATAAAGAGAGTGATATTGATGCCGTTTTGGGGCTCGGTGGTAATACTGATATGGAAGATGCGCTCTATGATACTGCTGTGCAGATAGTTGCCAAGGACCGCAAGTGCTCTACCAGCTATATACAACGCAAGTTGGCCATTGGTTACAACAAGGCGGCGCGTTTGGTCGAGCAAATGGAAGACAACGGTTTAGTCAGTGCGGCCAACCATGTTGGCAAGCGTGAGATTCTGTTACCAGAGCAAAACTAGTCAATGCGTGTCAAAAGTCTCATTCTAACGCATTTGTGACAGGTCTAGGTCTTCTGTGCATTATAATTTTGAGTTAGGCTTTTGGTATGAAGAAAATTATTACGCTATTATTGCTGATGGTAACGCCTGCGTCGGCTGAAAAATTGAGCTTGGATGCTGTCTCATCTTATTTCAATAAAATGACGACCGCTGAAGCCGCTTTTATCCAAAGTAATGACGATGGCAGCCAGTCGGCCGGTCGGATGTATATCAAGCGGCCAGGCCGTATTCGGTTTGAATATGACCCACCCAATCTGGCGTTGGTGATTGTGGGTGGTGGACAAGTTGCGGTTTTCGATCCAAAGGCTAATGCTGAGCCGATACGCTTTCCTTTGCGTCAAACACCATTGAGTTTGGTTCTTGAGAGCACTGTTGATTTAGCGAGACGTGATATGGTTTTGGGGCACAAAAGCGATGGGCCACGCACCATCATCACACTGCAAGACCCTGACCGTGCTGAATACGGATATATTCAACTGGTATTCACTGACGATCCTATGCAACTGCGCCAGTGGATCGTAGATGATAACTCAGGCAATAAAACTCAGATTGTTTTGAGTGATTGGATTCAAGACCAAAAGATGCCAAGTATCCTATTCAACATCCAAGCAGAAATGCAAAAGCGGGCAAATTAATCTATATTTTTAGTTAAGTTTTACGACAACGCCGCAATTGACTGTTATACATTTTGGCTCGATTTTCTAAATTTTTTGCAACTCTAAGCAACCAGCGTTTCGATTTATAAGACCCGCGGCGATAACCTGTGCGGCCCTCATGGTAAGCTAAATATTGGTTGCGAGTATCTGACATGGAGATGCCAAGTTCTCGACGGCTTTGGGTCATATACCATCCGATGAAGTCAGCCGAATCTTGAATGTTTGTACGTCTGGCTGTCCAGCGTCCGGCCGCAGCTTTATATTCCCTCCAAGTACCGTCTAGCACTTGCGCATAACCATAGGCTGAACTTTGACGGCCTACAGGGATAAGCCCAAACCTATATCTTCGGGGGGTTTTAGCTTTAGATTTGAATTTACTTTCCTGCCAAATAATAGCCATTTGCACTGAAACTGGCACACCATATTTCCGTTTAGCAGCCATAAAGGCCGGGAAGAAACTGCGTCTTTGATCCAAAATTGAACAGGCATTGTTCAAGTTTCTAGGTGCGTTCACGTTGCCACTGGGCAAAGAACACCCGGCAAGCAAAGTCACTAAGATCAAGGCGCGAAGGATACTGCTCATGGTGCCACTCGCTCTATTTTATTATACTTATAGTTTGCCACGTTACACATAATGATTTGAAAAGAATTTGGCAACAAAGTGATGCCGTAAAACGTCACTCGTGTCTTATGAATACTGTTCAAGAACTGTCACTCAATCAAATTGGTTTGAAAGCATAGACATTTCAGGCATACTTGAAGTAAGAGAAGGTTCGGAGAAAAGGGTGCACCGTGCAAGCTGAAGCTAAATATCATCTAGGGCAAGTTGTGTGCCATAAAAAACACCCTTTTCGGGGTGTAATTTTTGATGTGGATCCAGAATTTTCGAATACAGATGAATGGTATGGGGCAATTCCGGAAGAAGCACGGCCCGTGAAAGATCAACCGTTTTATCACTTGTTAGCTGAAAATGATCAGAGCTATTATATAGCTTATGTCTCCGAGCAAAATTTAATAGCAGATATATCAGGAGACCCTGTGGATCATCCAGATATCGAAGATATATTTGGCCCATTCGAAAATGGGTCCTATCCGCTGCAGTTCCAGTTGAACTAGGCTCAATACCCCAAGGCACACCCGTCTTTTCTAGGGTCAGATGCCCCTTTTAAAACGCCATCTGTGCCAATCAAGATTGCTTGTGCTCCGCCAATTGGATTTTCCGGGATCTCAACCTTGTGTCCCATGTCTGAAAGGCTCTGGTGAACCTCTGGGGCGTAACCGCGTTCCACTTTCATCAGGCCATTGTCTGAAAAACACCTTGGTGCGTCTATGGCTGCTTGATTGTCCATGCCGAAATCGACCATATTTGAAAGGAAGCGCGCATGGCCGTTGGGTTGATACGCACCACCCATAACGCCGAAGGGCATATTAACTCTTCCGTTTTCGGCTAGCATTCCGGGGATGATGGTGTGCATTGGGCGCTTGCCACCCGCCAGTTCATTCGGATGCCCCCGCTCCAATGTAAAGCCTGCGCCACGGTTCTGAAATAGTATTCCATATTTATCCGAAGCGATTCCAGAGCCGAAAGAATGGAAGATAGAGTAAATCAGCGATACGGCCATCCTGTTCTTATCTACGACGGTAATATAGATTGTATCTTTGTGAACGGCTTCGGACAAAGCTGATGGGTCCGCCATGGCACGGGTGGGGTCAATCAAAGCTGCTAGGTTTGCAGCGGTCTCGGAGGCTAGCATGTGTGCCATACGGGTGGTGTAATCGGCGTCTGCAATAAAACGATTGCGGGCATCATAAGCGAGTTTTGCGATCTCTGCCTCAAGGTGCGCTCGTTCTGCGCCAAAAGGATCCATACTTGCGATATCGAAATGTGCCATCATGTTGAGCATCAACAGAGCTGTAGCGCCCTGGCCATTGGCCGGGTGCTCCAACATCTCAACCCCTTGGTAGCTGCTGCGCAAGGGGGTGCCGTAGGTAGCTTTGGTTGCTGCAAAGTCTTCCATCCTATGGCTGCCGCCTGCCGCTTGAAGGCTGGCGACCATATCTTCAGCGACAGCCCCAGAGTAAAAACCATCACGGCCTTTGGAAGCGATCAAGTCCAGAGCGTCAGCTTGGGTTGGAGATGCAAAGATTTGGCCGACCTTGGGGGCAGCACCAGAAATAAGGTATTTATCACGTGCTGTACCCTGAAGCAAAGCAGCGCTTTCCTCCCAGTCGAAGGCCGCTTTTGGCGCTACTGGTACACCTGCACGCGCATAATGAGTAGCGGGAGCCAAGACCTCACCCAAGCTTAAGCTACCGAAATCTTCGGCCATACGGCAAAATCCATCAACAGCGCCTGGGACTGTGATTGCGTCTGAGCTTTGGATTGGTACAACGCTCAGTCCTTGGGACCGTAATGCTGCAGCATTTGCGGCCTGTGGTGCGCGCCCCGATCCATTAAGTGATACAACATCAGCACTTGGGTCTTTTTGAATGAGTGCAAACATATCACCGCCTAAGCCAGTCATCTGTGGCTCGCAAATACCCAGCAAAACTGCTCCCGCAATAGCGGCATCCACAGCGTTTCCGCCAGACTTTAAGATTTCTAATGCAGCTGCTGTGGCCAATGGATGAGATGTAGCACACATACCGTTAGTTGCAAAAACCGCCGAACGGCCGGGAAGATGAAAGTCACGCATGGGATCAATTACCTCAATAAATAAAAATTTGTCTAATCATAGCGATTTTGCCGGCAGTGGCGAGGGCTTGCGTTAGGGTTGCGAAATAACAACCTGGGCAAGACCCGCTCTTGTGTCGAGGGGAAAGAGCAATGCATAAGCTATGAAACAATGTTGAATTGGGGCTTTTGATGGAAACAGTTTATATTCTTGGGACTTCTAGGACACCGATGGGCGGACTACAGGGTGTCTTTGCTGATGTACCAGCGAGTCAGCTAGGTGGCGTGGCTATTGCTGCAGCGCTTAAGGCAGCGCAAGTGACACCTGAGCAAGTGGATGAGCTTTTGATGGGCTGTGTTTTGCCCGCAGGTCAAGGCCAAGCTCCGGCGCGGCAAGCTGGGTTTGCAGCGGGTCTTGGTGAGAAAGTGCCTGCTACTACGGTTAACAAAATGTGTGGATCTGGCATGAAAACTACAATGATGGGCTATGATCAGCTCGCTTTGGGGCGTGATCAAGTTATGGTTGTGGGTGGTATGGAAAGTATGACCCAAGCACCATATTTACTGCCAAAAATGCGTGGTGGAGCGCGGCTTGGCCATGGTCCAGTTCAAGACAGTATGTTTCTAGATGGTCTGGAAGATGCCTATGATGCGGGGCGCTTGATGGGTGCATTCGCGGAAGATTGTGCCACGCATTTCGAATTCACCCGTGAGGCACAAGACGCCTATGCACTGCGCTCTTTGGAGCGCGCAGTAGCAGCTCAATCTAGCGGCGCTTTTGCCGCTGAGATCGCCCCAGTCTCTTTCACCACACGCAAAGGCACAGTTCAAATTACGTTAGATGAACAGCCGGGTAACGCGCAGCCTGAAAAAATCCCACATCTAAAACCAGCTTTTCGTGACAGTGGTACGGTAACGGCCGCTAATTCGTCATCGATTTCTGATGGTGCGGCGGCCTTGGTTCTAGCCAACCAAACTGCTGTTGATGCACGTGGCCTCACAGTACGGGCTAGGATTATGGGTCATGCGTCCCATGCTCAGGCGCCGGGTTGGTTCACCACAGCGCCGGTGCCTGCGGCTCGCAAGCTGTTGGATCTGCTGGGCTGGAGTGTTTCGGATGTTGATCTTTGGGAGGTAAATGAGGCTTTTGCTGTGGTCCCAATGGCTTTTATGCATGAGATGAGCCTGAGCCCGAGTGTAGTAAATGTCTATGGTGGGGCCTGTGCCTTGGGCCATCCGATTGGGGCTTCTGGTTCGCGAATTATTGTGACGTTGCTCAATGCATTGGAGCGCCATGATCTCAAGCGTGGGGTGGCAGCGATTTGCATCGGCGGTGGTGAAGGTACGGCAATTGCCATTGAGCGGGAATATGAGCAATAAAATGACTCGAGTGGATTACACCTATCTGACAAAAGCTATCGCCAGCCTGACGGAGGGCGAAGACGATGTGATCGCGCTAATGGCCACGTTTGCATGCGAGTTGCACCACAGTGATGACCGTTTTGACTGGACTGGATTTTACCGAGTGACATCGCCGCAGATGTTGAAAATCGGTCCATATCAGGGTGGGCATGGTTGTTTGCAAATTCCTTTCTCGCGGGGCGTGTGTGGTGCCGCGGCGCGGCTGGGTAAAGCGCAATTAGTATCAGACGTTGAATCCTTTGTGGGCCATATCGCTTGCGCTAGCACAACCCGTTCAGAACTAGTGTTGCCTGTGTGGGGTAAGTCTGGTGCATTGTTGGCAGTGTTAGATATTGATAGCGATCAACCAAGTGCGTTTAGCCAAACCGATGCGGATGCTTTGGCTAAAGTCCTCGCTTCTGTGTTTTCGTACTAAGGCATATATGAAATTTTCTTGATTTTTTTCACGAACGCTGACTATCTTAAGAAAACGTGAGATAGTATCGAAACATGTATGAAGAAAAATCAGACACAGTCACCCTTGGTGCCGATATCCGCGCCTTGCGCAAGGCGCGAGATCTAACGCTCGTGGAGCTGTCTGATATCCTTGGTCGATCAGTCGGTTGGTTGAGCCAAGTTGAACGCGACAAGTCAGAACCTGGAGTTAATGATCTGCGTGATCTGGCTAAAGCCTTGGATATCTCAGTATCATCCTTGTTCGGCGCTGGCCCCGCGCCGGTAAATGAGGTGGGCTTTGTCGTGCGCAGAGGTAGCCGGCGACCCATTGGTAGCCGTGAGGCTGGTCTGGTAGAGGAGTTGCTGTCACCCGATCTTACCGATGACTTTGAGATGCTGCATTCTACGTTTGAGCCTGGTGCAAGGTTATTTCCAGCTGTTTCGCGATCCACACAAGAGGTAGGTTATATTTTGTCTGGCCAATTAAAGCTTTGGGTTGGAGAGGCGGAGTTTGATCTATTCCCGGGAGATAGTTTTCGCATCAACGGGGAGCTTTTTCGTTGGGAAAATCCTGCCGATGAACCTTGTAAAGTGATCTGGGTCATCGCCCCACCGGTGTATTAATGTCACTGCAGGGGTGGATCATATTTACAAGTTTCTGGGCAGTTTTTGTCGTCACGCCGGGGCCAAATGCTGTCAATTGCATGAGCAATGGTATGAGCTTTGGCCTTCGCCAAGGCCTCTGGGGCGTGTTGGCTATTTTGACCCAAGCCACTGTGTTCTTGCTGCTGTCCGCCTTTGGCATCACGGCGCTCCTCGTCGCTTCGGAGACGGGATTTATGGTGGCAAGGTTCATTGGTGCAGCGTTCTTAATTTTTCTGGGAGTGCGTAGCTGGATGGTGGCGACCACTCTACCCAAATTGAGACCCGCTGCGGGATCAATTTATCGGCGGGCTTTAGCTATTGCCACGATCAATGCTAAATCTGTTGCGGGATATTTGGCGGCCTTCAGTCAATTTGTGCAGCCTAACCTGCCAATTTGGGAGCAGATGTTTGTGATCATGCCCACAGCTCTATGTATCACGGCCCTGTCCTACACGGGCTACACGGCTCTTGGCGCCGCCCTTGGTAAATCTGCCATGGCCAAGGTGTTCAACGTAACTCTACGTCGCTGTTTGGCCATATGTTTTATAATTTATGGTGTACTGCTAGGCAGTGCCTCTGTGCCGTCTGGATGATGAGGATGGATATACCATGATTTGGGACGTGATCACTGGCTTTGAGCCAGCTCTGCTTTTGGGGTTTGTTCTCGCAGGACTGATCTTGAACATTACGCCTGGTGCAGATTTTATTTTTATTTCTGCAAGTGGGATTTCTGGTGGACCTCAGATTGGCATGGCAGCAGCTTTGGGGGTTAACCTTGGCATTGTGGTCCATGTTCTGGCCGCAGCCGCAGGGGTGTCCGCGCTACTTTTGGCCTATCCTGCAGCTTATGATGCCATCCGCCTCGGGGGAGCAGCGTATCTTGCTTGGATGGCTTTACAGGCTTGGTGGAGTGATGGTGCGCTAGGGTGCGGGCGTGCGGCACCCAGTGTGGGACAGGCCTTGCGGCGCGGCCTTATAACCAATGTGTTGAACCCTAAAACCGCTCTGTTTATCTTTGCCTTCATTCCGCAGTTTACGGATCCTGAAAATGGCCCAATCTGGATACAAATTCTAATTCTTGGTGCTATTTTCTTAGTAAATGGCTTTCTGTTTGTCATGTGCTTAGGGGCGGCATCTGGATATTTTGCAGATATCTTAAGGGCCCATGTCAGCTTTTTGAACAAATTAACTGCAATTCTATTTGGTGGGCTCGCAGCCCGTCTGATCATCAATTGAGGGAGACTAAGATGAGTGTTTTTCCAACCACAGCACGTGTAGTTATCATAGGGGGGGGCGTTGTTGGTGTATCCACATTGTACCATTTGGCCAAAGCGGGCTGGAGCAATTGCGTTTTACTTGAAAAAAACGAGCTGACTGCTGGATCCACTTGGCATGCAGCGGGTAACTGTCCCTCTTTCAGTACCAGTTGGGCGGTGATGAACATGCAGCGTTATTCATTAAGCCTTTATGCGGATTTGGCGGATGAAGTGGATTATCCGATGAACTACCATGTAACTGGCTCGATCCGCTTGGCACATGACAAAAACCGGATGCTTGAGTTTGAACGTGCACGCACGATGGGCCGTTATCAGGGCTTGGATATCCAGATGATGTCCGTGTCTGATATGAAGGATGCCTATCCGTTCCTAGAGACCCACGATCTTGCTGGGGGCCTGTGGGATCCAGATGACGGTGACATTGATCCTTCACAGCTCACGCAAGCCTTGGCTAAAGGTGCGCGTGGGATGGGTGCTAGTATTGAGCGTTTTTGCCCTGCTACGGGTGTCACGCAAGTTGGTGATGAATGGATTGTACACACTGACAAGGGTGATATCCGTTGTGAAAAAGTAGTCAATTGCGCAGGGTATTATGCGCAGCGTGTCGGTGAATGGTTTAAACCCTATGGTGGCCGGACTGTCCCAATGACGGTAATGAGCCACCAATACTTTCTAACTGAAGAAATTCCAGAACTTAAAGAATGGACTGAGGCCAATAGTCGAAAAGTGCCACTGCTCCGGGATGTGGATTCATCCTATTACCTGCGACAAGATAAAAACGGACTGAACCTTGGCCCATATGAACGCAATTGTAAGGCCCATTGGATCACCCCTGAAGACCCTATGCCTGAGGATTTCAGCTTCCAGCTCTATCCTGATGATCTGGAGCGGTTGGAGTGGTATATTGAGGATGCCATGGCCCGTGTTCCAATTTTGGGCTCGCAAGGGGTTGGTCGGGTGATTAATGGCCCAATTCCGTATGCGCCTGATGGCCTGCCTTTGGTAGGTCCGATGCCAGGCGTAAAAAACGCATACGAAGGGTGTGTTTTTACCTTTGGTATTACTCAGGGTGGTGGTGCTGGCAAGGTACTGGCGGAATGGATCACTGAGGGCGAAACTGAGTGGGATATGTGGGCCATCGATCCACGTAGGTTCACTGATTATACTGATCAAGATTACTGTGATCGTAAGGCGATAGAAGTTTATGGTCACGAATATGCCATGCATTTTCCACATCACGAATGGCCCGCTGCGCGTGATAAGAAGCTATCACCCGTACATGATAAGGTGAGCGCCGCAGGTGGGGTTATGGGGGCGTACAATGGATGGGAACGGGCCAATTGGTTTGCCCATCCGAATGATGACACGTCTTTGGACTCCACGCACACCTGGGAACGTGAAGGGCCGTGGGCAGTAAGGATTAAACAAGAGGCGGAGAACGTTCGGGATAATTGTGGAGTGTTAGATCTGCCAGGTTTTAGCCGCTTTAACCTCATAGGTGCTGGTGCTGCAGAATACCTTTATGGGCTCATAACTGGGGGCTTGCCAAAGATTGGTCGTATGAACCTGGCCTATTTCGCTGACACACGTGGGCGGATTTTGACTGAAATGTCAGTGATACGACACGGGGAGGAGCATTTTACCTTGATTACTGCTGCCAGCGCTCAATGGCATGATTTTGATGTGTTGAATGCTGGATTACCTGTTGGAATTGTGCTGACAGATCACACAACAGAATTTTCAACATTGATTGTCACTGGTCCAAAATCTCGCAATATTTTAGGTGCGATGGGTACAGATGCTGATTTGACCTGTGGATGGTTAAGCCATCAATCTGCGACCGTTGCGGGCCAGTCCTGTGCCTTGTTGCGGGTATCATTTGCTGGTGAATTAGGTTGGGAAATTCACGCAGAAAACACAAAAATCCCAGTGCTTTATGATGCGGTTATTGCTGCTGGGGCTAAGCCTTTTGGAATGTATGCGCTTAATAGTTTGAGGATTGAAAAGGGTTACCGAGCTTGGAAAGGTGATCTGTCTACAGATTATAGCCTCCTAGAAGGTGGCCTGAGTCGGTTTGTTAAACTCGACAAGCCTCAAGACTTCCCTGGTAAAGCTGCTCTGCAGAACGAAAAGCAACAAGGTAGCAAAAAAATGTTTGTGACCTTGATCGTGGAGGCTGGGCCTTGGGATGCGCCTTATATGTCAACAATCTGGCATGGGGGCGAAGTTATTGGAGAAACAACCTCTGGCGATTTTGGCCACCGTATCGCAAAATCCATTGCGCTGGGCATGGTTCAGTCGCATCTGGCTGTTCCTGGTACAGAAGTTGAAGTTGAGATTTTTGGCCAACGCTGTAAGGCAGTGGTGCAAGAGGATAAGCCGCTTTGGGATCCTGATAATGAACGGTTGCGGGGATAGGATGAACGGTGGTGGGCACTTGGTGTGCTGCTACTTGTAAAGGTGCACACGCTGAGTGCCATAATAATTTATTTTGGTAAAATAGGAAACGGAATATGATTATTTTAGATGGCGGCATGGGCCAAGAGCTAGTGAAACGCGCAGGCAAAGCAACTGATCTTTGGTCGATGCAAGCACTTATGGATATGCCTACTCTAGTGCGCCAAGTGCATGATGACTATTTTTCTGCTGGTGCTCAGATTGCAACCACCAATACCTATTCAGTTCTGCCTGATCGGTTGGAGACGAAAGGCTTGGGGGAGCATTTGCTGCCCTTGACTAAATCCGCCTGTGAGATGGCTGTCGCTGCGCGTGATGCGCATGGCTCTGGGCAAGTCGCGGGTTCTTTGGGACCGTTGGGATTTTCTTATCAACCAGACAAATCCCCACCGGCTGAGCAGGCTGCAGAGGTTTATGCGCAAATGGCGCGCTTACATTCAGATTATGTTGATTTTCACTTGCTTGAAACCATGTCTTCGATTGACCAAGTGCGTGGTGGATTGATGGGAGCTGGCGTTACTGGAAAACCGGTGTGGGTGTCACTATCAGTTGATGACACTGATGGCACAAAATTACGGTCGGGCGAGCCTTTGGCCAATATCATTACAATACTCAAGGATTACAGTCCGGCAGTTGTCTTGATTAATTGTTCGCTGCCAGAGGCTATATCGCAAGGGCTACCGGTATTGACTGGGCATGGCTTCACACTTGGGGCTTATGCCAATGGATTTACTGGTATTCATTCTGATTTCAACTCCATCAATGCAACTGTTGATCTGTTAGAAGCCCGCAAGGATTTGGGACCTACTGAATATTTGACCTTTGCCAGGGCTTGGGCTGAAGGTGGTGCATTAATTATCGGCGGCTGTTGCGAAGTGGGTCCAGATCATATTGCTGTCTTGTCAAAGTACTTTGGAGTTTGAGCCAATGTTGAGCGTATCTGCAATTAGATGTATCGAGCAAGTAAGGATGGGGTTTGTAGCTTCGATCACACCTGATGGTCGTCCATCACTATCGCCGAAAGGCACCTTTGTGGTGCTGGATGACTGTAAAGTTGCATTTGGCGAAATTCGTTCTCCAGGTACGATCAGAAATATTGGGCAGAGCCCTGAGGTAGAGGTCAATTTTGTGGATGGCTTTAACAGAAAAGGCTGGCGGTTGCGGGGCACCACATCGGTGTTGCCTAAAGGTAGCGTTGCATTTGAGGAGATCTATCCCCAGTGGCAGATCCTTTGGGGTGATTTGGCCATGCGTATCAATTTAATTGTGACTGTTAATATTAGTGATGTGAGGCCACTCTCAACTCCGCTTTATGATGATGGGGTGACAGAGCCTGAAATGGTGGCATCGTACAAAAAAAAATATGCACAGATGTATCCATGATGGATCATATTTGTACCGTTCAAAGCTCTAATTCTATGGGGAAGTTATATGGCTCACGTTCCTACTAAAGCACGGGCAGTTATCATTGGTGGTGGAGTTATTGGCTGTTCGGTAGCTTATCACCTTGCCAAATTGGGTTGGAAGGATGTTGTTTTGCTCGAGCGTAAACAGCTGACTTCAGGCACTACTTGGCATGCGGCGGGCCTCATTGCGCAACTGCGTGCTACGGCAAATATGACAAAATTGGCGAAGTATAGCCAAGAGCTCTATGGCGATTTAGAAGCTGAAACTGGAGTTTCAACAGGCTTTAAGCGCTGTGGCTCAATTACGGTGGCCCTAACAGAGGAACGTAAGGAGGAGATCTACCGGCAAGCCGCAATGGCACGGGCCTTTGGGGTGGATGTTGAAGAGATTAGTCCGTTTGAAGTGAAGGCTAAATATGAGCATCTCAATATTGAGGGTGTAACTGGTGGCGTTTGGTTGCCACTGGATGGGCAGGGTGATCCGACCAATATTGCGCTAGCGCTCGCCAAGGGCGCGCGCCAGATGGGTGCTCAAATAATTGAGCGGACAAAAGCTATGGGGGTTGTGCGTAATGGCCGTCGTATTACAGCCGTAAAATGGGAAAATGAGAAAGGTGAAAGTGGCTCAATTAATTGTGAAAACGTTATAAATTGTGGTGGTATGTGGGGGCATGAGGTTGGCCGTATGTTGGGTGTGAACGTGCCTTTGCATGCCTGTGAACATTTTTATATTGTGACAGAGGCTATAGCAGGCCTGACACAAATGCCTGTGCTGCGGGTACCTGACGAATGTGCCTACTACAAAGAAGATGCAGGTAAAATGCTTTTAGGTGCGTTTGAACCAGTCTCAAAGCCTTGGGCTATGGAGGGTATTTCGCAGGATTTTGAATTTGATCAACTCCCTGAAGACTTTGATCACTTTGAACCAATATTGGAATCAGCCATCGAACGGATGCCGATGCTTTCTAACGCGGGCATTCATACGTTTTTTAATGGGCCAGAAAGCTTTACGCCTGATGATGCATATCATCTTGGACTTGCGCCAGAAATGGATAATGTTTGGGTTGCTGCTGGCTTTAATTCTGTGGGAATTCAGTCCGCAGGTGGGGCTGGGCAAGCTTTGGCGCAATGGATGGATGATGGCCAAAAACCCTTTGATTTGGGTGATGTAGATATCAGCCGTATGCAACCATTTCAGGGTAATAAACATTATCTGTTTGAGCGCTCCAAAGAAACGCTGGGGCTTCTCTACGCTGACCATTTTCCCTATTTGCAAAAGAAAACTGCGCGCGGTGTGCGCCGCTCACCATTTCACTACCACCTCAAAGAAAACGGGGCTGTTTTTGGTGAATTGGCTGGTTGGGAGCGCGCCAATTGGTTTGCCAATGCAGGCCAAGATCCGAGCTATGAGTATAGTTGGAAGCGGCAAAACTTCTTTGGAAATGTGGCTTCAGAGCATAAGGCTGTACGTGAAAACCTTGGGCTTTATGATATGTCATCATTTGGTAAGATCAGGGTCGAGGGGCCGGATGCCTGTTCCTTTATGAACTATATTGGCGGTGGCCAATACGATGTGCCCGTAGGCAAGATTGTTTATTCGCAATTTTTGAATGATCAGGCTGGTATTGAAGCGGACGTGACTGTGACCCGTATGTCTGAAACGGCTTACTTGGTGGTGACGCCCGCCGCGACCCGGCTAGCAGATCAAACCTGGATAATGCGCCATAAATGCGAGTTTAACGTGGTCGTCACTGATGTCACTTCCGGTGAAGCTGTTCTAGCTGTCATGGGCCCCAATGCTCGAAAATTACTTGAAATGGTCTCACCCAATGATTTTAGTAACGCAGTTAACCCTTTCGGCACTTCACAGGAAATTGAGCTCGGCATGGGCTTGGCGCGGGTACATCGGGTCACCTATGTGGGCGAGTTGGGCTGGGAGGTCTATATAAGTACCGATATGGCGGGTCATGCCTTTGAAATACTTTGGGAGGCGGGCCAAAACTTGAATGCTAAACTCTGTGGCATGCATATGATGGATAGTTGCCGTATTGAAAAAGGCTTTCGCCACTTTGGCCATGATATTACATGTGAAGACCATGTGTTGGAAGCGGGACTAGGGTTTGCCGTCAAAACGGATAAGTTAAATTTTATTGGCCGTGAGGCTGTGCTGCGCAAGAAAGATACCGGGTTAAATATGCGGATGGTGCAGTTTAAGCTGACTGAACCTGAGCCCCTCCTATATCACAATGAGCCTGTGATACGTGATGGAAAAATCGTGGGTTTTTTATCTTCAGGTAGTTATGGCCATCACTTGGGCGCAGCTATTGGCTTGGGCTATGTGCCCTGTGCTGGCGAGACCGTAGCCGACGTTTTGGCCTCAACATACGAGATTGATGTTGCTGGAACGCGCATCAAGGCTGAAGCTTCTTTGAAGCCTATGTATGACCCTTCGGGTGCTCGGACTAAAGTTTAGATACCACTGCCTGAGTGCTTATGGCTAATGAAATATATGGAATTGAAGATTATGATATCTAAGAAGACTAAATAAGAAATACCTAAAATGTGGTTGTTAGTATTGTGGTAGGTAACGCTTACACAGCTTAATTTTCCTGTGGTGTTTGAGTTTGGTGACCCAGGGTGGATTCGAACCACCAACCTGCCCCTTAGGAGGGGGCTGCTCTATCCAGTTGAGCCACTGAGCCACACAAATAACTAATGCCAAGAAACTTTGGAAATTGCCAGACCTTGAATCAGGTGGTTGGGTGCAATTTTTGCTAAGGCGTTATGCTAGGCTTGGACATTTCTTACTGGCTTGGGTAAACATACATAAACTAAATATGGATCGAGCAATGACCCGACAAAAACGTCCACTCACCCTGCGTGATGTTTCTGAAGCCTCAGGTGTGTCAGAGATGACAGTAAGCCGGGTGTTGCGCAACCGTGGGGACGTGTCTGCGGCCACCCGTGCCAAAGTTTTGAATGCAACAAAAGTTTTGGGTTATGTTCCCAATAAAATCGCAGGTGCTTTAGCGTCGCAGCGAGTCAATCTCGTTGCTGTGATTATTCCGTCTCTGTCTAATATGGTTTTCCCTGAAGTTATGACGGGTATATCTGATGCGTTGGATAATACAGAATTACAGCCGGTCGTTGGGGTCACCAACTATTTGCCTGAGCGCGAAGAGAAAGTTCTCTATGAGATGCTGTCGTGGCGCCCCTCTGGCATTATTATCGCTGGCTTAGAGCAATCTGAAACGTCGCGGGCGATGCTGATTAACTCCGGCATTCCCGTGGTACAAATTATGGATATAGATGGTGATCCAATTGATGCGATGGTAGGCATTTCGCACCGACGCGCTGGTCGTAAAATGGCTGAAGCGATCCTGAAATCTGGTTACCAAAATATTGGGTTCATGGGGACGCAAATGCCATTGGATCATCGGGCCAGAAAACGGTTTGAGGGCTTCACACAGGCCTTGGCTAAGCAGGGTGTCGAGATCATGGATCAGGAATTTTATACTGGTGGATCGGCATTGGTGAAGGGGCGAGAAATGACCGCTGCTATGCTTTTACGGTCCCCAGAGTTAGATTTTATTTATTATTCCAATGATATGATCGGCGCTGGCGGTCTGTTGCACCTACGTGAGCAGGGGGTTGAGATTCCGAGGCAAATGGGACTAGCGGGCTTTAACAAAGTTGAGTTGATCGATGGCTTGCCGCAGAAACTGGCTACAATGGACAGCTGCCGGTTCGAGATTGGTCAGATGGCGGCGCAGATTATTGCGGCACGTAACGACCCATCATTGGAGCCTATGGAGAACGTGATCGAGCTGTCTCCTAAAATTTCTTACGGTGATACGTTGCGGCGCAAATAATTAGAGCTAATGAGGAAACAGAACTGCCGCGTCTCCTGCAGCCCATTTATTTGGTTTCACCATGATGTTTGTAAAGCGATCGGAAGCCATAAACTGGGCAAGCCAGCATTGAAGGTTTGGCCATGTTTGCTGGTCAAACCAAACCCGATCAATATTTGCGAATTGGCGGATGAATGGTAGCAAAGCCATATCTGCTAATGTACATTCAGTGCCAAATATCCAAGTAGACCCAGAAATCTGATTATCTAAATCTTTCAAAAAATTAGAGGCATGGATGCGCTCTTGCATGGGGTCTAAGTCAGGAAAACGTACTGAATACTTAATGTGATCCAAGGCCTGTTTAAACGGACCATCACAGCGCTTGATCCAATCGTAACCTGCCGCAGGCATAAGCAACCAGCGTTCTGGGTCGGATTGTCTTAAGGCCCATTGCATCACGTCAAAGCTTTCTTCAATTACCTCGAACTGCGTCACTAAGATGGGCACAGTTCCTTTTGGTGAACTGGCTAAAAATTCAGGGGCTTTGTCGCGTAGTAGGATTTCGCGTAGCTCAACCTGAATACCCGATGACATCAGAGCTAGGCGGGCACGCATGGCATAGGGGCAGCGGCGAAAACTGTATAAAATAGGTAAGAGCAAGTCGTTGCTCACTTCGCCCGCCCTTGCAATTGGGTTGCTGAGGCCGACGTAATTTCGGTTACTATGATTTTACCTTCGGGCTGTGGTTTAGTAAAAAGTACCTCTGCAAACTGTTGTGTTCGGCCCATATTAGGTTTTTCCATCAAGACATTGTGATCTTTGCCAATTTGGGCTCTCAAGTGAAGAGCCACCTGTTCCTCACCTGCGGCGCGCAATCTGGCCGCCCGGCTCTTAATGTCTCTGCCATTTACTTGTGGCATACGTGCAGCAGGTGTTCCGTTTCGTACGGAATAGGGAAAGACATGCAGCCATGTGAGGTTACAATCCTTGACTAGGGCAAGAGAGCTTTTGAAATGCGCCTCGGTTTCTGTTGGAAAGCCCGCGATGATATCCGCACCGAAAGTCATCTCAGGTCGCAGGCGCATGGCTTCTTCGGTGAAGCGAATAGCGTCATCGCGTAGGTGGCGGCGTTTCATACGCTTTAGGATCAGATCGTCGCCATGCTGAAGGGAGAGGTGAAGATGCGGCATCAGTCGGCCTTCGGTGGCGATGGCTCGCATCAGAGCGGGATCGACTTCTATCGAATCGATTGAGCTAATCCGCAGTCGCGGTAGATCAGGAACCAGCTTCAAGATTCGCAAAATTAAGTCGCCCAACCGGGGTGTAGCTGGTAGGTCAGCGCCCCAGCTAGTCATATCAACGCCGGTTAACACAATTTCAGCGTAGCCCTTTTCGACAAGCCGTTTGATTTGATCCACCACAACACCGGCAGGAACCGAGCGAGAATTTCCGCGTCCAAATGGGATGATGCAGAAGGTGCAGCGGTGGTCGCAGCCATTTTGCACCTGAACATAAGCTCGGCTACGGGTCCCAAACCCATCAATTAGGTGTCCTGCAGTCTCCGTGACGGACATAATATCGTCCACCTGCACTGGTTCTGTGCCAAAATCACCAGCTAACCCTGCCCATGTTGCAGGCTGCATTTTCTCAGTATTACCAATAACTATGTCTACCTCAGCCATTTTTGCAAATGTTTCCGGTTCCGTTTGTGCAGCGCAGCCGGTTACGACTAGCTTGGCCCCCGGATTTTGCCGCCGTAGCTTACGGATATCTTGTTTGGCTTTTCGCACGGCTTCGGCTGTCACAGCACAGGTGTTGATCACAACTGTATTGGTTAAGCCGGATTGAGCGACTAATTCTTTCATAGCTTCGGTTTCATACATGTTCAGCCGGCAGCCATGATTAGAGAAAATAGGAGTACTCATCTGAGGCTTTCTAAAAACTGTGTAGTGAGCACTCCATCAAACACATGCAGTGTCGCACCAGTCATCCATACCCCATCGTCCCGCCAGTCTATATAGATCATACCGCCGTCCAGCTGGATTTCAACTTTACGCCCTGTTAGGCCCAAGCGTACTGCGGCAACCGCTGTGGCGCAGGAAGATGAGCCCGATGCCAAGGTCATACCAACGCCGCGTTCCCATACCCGCATTCTCAAGAGATTTTTGCCAACCACATGCGCAAATTGCACGTTTGTTCGCTCTGGAAATAGGGGATCATTCTCAAATATTGGGCCGAGTTGTGCCAAATCCACTGCTTCGGCATTCTCTACAAAGAAGGTGCAATGAGGATTGCCCATGCCCGTGGCTGTTGGGGCGCCATCAAGAGGTAGGCGCAGAGTATCCAAGGGGCGTGCTAGAGGGATCTTGTCCCAGTCCAACATTGGATGACCCATATTCACACTAACCATATCACCATAGCGCTGTGCCGCTAGGAGCCCGCGCTCTGTAATCATACTAAGTGAATCAACTTGTAGGCGATCCATTTCGTATTGAGCAATACAGCGCGTTGCGTTCCCACAGGCTGCCGCGGTGGAGCCATCAGAATTGTAAAACGACAAGGCTACGTCTGCATCCGAAGAATCATTAATGACAGCCAGCTGATCAAAACCCACGCCACGATGGCGATCGCCTAATCCCTGAGCAATTTGAGCCGAGATCTGTATCGGACTGATCCGCGAATCAACAATAACAAAGTCATTGCCTAGTCCATGCATCTTCATAAATGGAATCTGGTGCTTCATGATGGCCATATATCTACCTAATTAAAAGGAATCCAGTAATAGCTCAGAAAAGTACTTGACCCCAGCCTATTCCCTTCCTAGACACCGCCGCAGTGGGCCCTTAGCTCAGTTGGTAGAGCAACTGACTTTTAATCAGTAGGTCGATGGTTCGGATCCATCAGGGCTCACCACTTTTTTCAAAGGCTTAGCGGATAATCTCCTAAACTAAATGTAGCCTTGGGTTACAAATGGGTTACAAAAGATCGTCGTTTGATGGTTATCAGGCCCTAATTGGTGCGCTTAGACGAACCAGCACTCACATCGGTACTGTCAGAGAAAACCGTTTGAG